>Ga0193954_1000716_pt1 | contig 18622 bp, 12 predicted proteins | sample BB_5_MG_FD_140340 | JGI IMG/M metagenome (GOLD analysis project Ga0193954, IMG submission 140340) | Microbial mat bacterial communities from the Broadkill River, Lewes, Delaware, United States - BB_5_MG | ecosystem: Environmental > Aquatic > Freshwater > River > Microbial mats | place: USA...
CACGTCAGTACTTGTGAATCCGGTCTCAGGCTGCTGGACCGCCAAGCGGTAGAGGACGAGCTGACCCTGAGGCACAGGAATTCGGCAGAGCATTCGGAGGATGTCTCGATACAGAGGTTCGTTCATCGCGGCTTGGCCTCGTGAGGCGCTACCGGTCCTAGCACGGACCTCCGACGAGCGGGACTGCAAGGACTTTGCAGTCGTCTCCAGGATCGCCAGGCTGGGCGAGTGCCAAGAGTATTTGAGGTGGACGACTCGCCGGGGCCTGGTGCACTACTCATTCGAATCCAAGAACGGCAAGGTGGACGAAGACGTGCCCGTTGGGGCCGAGGAGGCCGAAAGAGGATGCAAGTATGTCTGCCCGGCGGGCCGGGCAGCCCTTGTTCTCAGGGGACGTCCTGAGGTGAGCGATACTCCTCGACTGACGCGAACAGGCCGTAAGCGACCCCGACGCCATTATGCGCACCGGGCCGGGCCGAGGGACTACGCCTTCTACGGGGAGAGCAGGCAACACGTGGTGGCTAAGTACCTCGTACATCGGGCGATACTTCGATGGCTGTCGGGTCGGGGTGAGCCGCCTAAGCACCTTGCTGGTTTGGAGTGCCCACACGGTCCCGAGGAGGATAAGTTCCCCGAGGCCGCAGCACGAGCCAAGCTTGAGAGGCGTATCGAGCGTGAGGCCGGCAAGATTCAGCCGGACGTCCTGGTCTTTGACGACTCTGGCGGCCCAATTCTCGGGGTGGAAGACCGATGGCGCGGCCGGCGTGGCTGGCGTGGCCGCTAGCAGAAGCCCCGCCCAAGGACGGGGCAAGGGGTATTGGACCTGGGTCCGTGCATCACGCAGCGTCTTGGCCAGCCAACAGCACCGCCCACACCTTCTGATGTTGCCGCAACACGCGCGGCGGCTGTGTCGGACTCAAGCTGATAGTACGCTCGACCTCTAGGCCCAATCCAAGCCACCAGACGATCGGTCTGGTGCAGCGTCTGGAGTGCGTGTTGGATGGGCCGGCCCTGCGCACCGCCATAGGTATAATCGTTGTGGTCACACCAGGTACGAATCTCGCCGTCCGCGCCGCCCCAGATGGGCTGGCCCGCATGGTGGCGGAGACAGCAAGCAGTGCATTGGAATCGAATTCAGTCATGGGAGGGTCCAAAGGACGCGGACCTACTGCTTTATTCCCGAAAGGTTGCGCTGTCTCCGGCAGAAGAGAGGGCCAGAGAGCAGCATCCTTGCGTGCGACACAGCCACGGTCGACTGAGAGCCTAGGGACGGGCCGCTCACTGATGCATTCGGCGACGGTCGAGTCGAGCAAGCGCACCTGCAGGACTCGCCACTGGCTCCCTCTGGTCGACGAGCAAAGTGGGGAGTCCGGTGGGGTACCGAGTGAGGAGGAGCCCCAAACACAAAAAAGCCGGCAGGACTTTCGTCCAACCGGCCTTGATGACTGAGGTTTCGAGAGCGGGAAACGAGACTCGAACTCGCGACTCCGACCTTGGGAAGGTCGTACTCTACCAACTGAGTTATTCCCGCGTCGCGGTCGAGGGACGTACCGCGAGGCGGGCGAGCTGTCAACTGGACGCTACTCCTTCTCGCTGCTGCGGATGGTGAGCACGGGGCAGGGGGCGATGCGCAGGGTGCGCTCGGCGACGGAGCCCATGATGAGGTGGGCCATGCCCTTGCGGCCGTGGGTGCCCATCACGATGAGGTCGGCGTCGTACTCGGTGGCCTCCTTGGCGATGCGGTCGGGCGCGTCGCCGGCGATGAGCTTGGTCTCGATCTCGACGCCGTCGGGGATCGCCAGCTCGGCCATGAACTCGGCCATGCCGCTGTCGGCCTCGTTGCGCACCCACTCCGAGATGGTCTGGGTGGGCTGGTCGGGGATGGTCACCACCAGGTCGGGGGAGACCAGGGCGGGCACTTCGCAGATGTGCACGATGCGCAGCTTGGCGCCGAGCTGGTGGGCCAGCGAGATGGCGTAGTTGAGCGCACTTCTCGAGCACTTCGAGAAGTCGACGGGGGCGAGGATACGGTCGAAGTTCTTCATGATCACCTCTGGACGGTTCTTAGGCGTCACCTTGTACCGTACAAGGCACGTGCCACCACGCGGAAACGCCTTTTCCGTCCCGTATGTTACGGTGGGGCAACGTCGGACCACGGGCCGTCACCTCGCGCAGTCGCGATGGGCGGTTTGAGTCGTCACTTGGGTGTGGCCTGCGGTTTGCGAACCTCTAGGACGGGTGCCCACATGAAGACCTTCGATACCATCGTAGTTGGAACTGATTTCAGCCCCTTGGCCGACGTCGCCTTGGCGGGAGCCTTGGACTTGGCGCGGGCCACCGGCGCGCAACGACTGCACGTGGTGCACGTCATCAATACCGCCACCGCGGCCACGGTTTTCCCGTTCTCGGTACCCGAGGCCCAGCTGGCCCATGCGCTCAAGCGCAGCGTCGAGGACGCCCAGTCCCGACTCGACCACCTGGACTTCGTGGAGACGGATTACGAGATTACGCGCAAGGCACTGCTCGGACCGCCAGGCAAAGAGCTGGCCGCAGAAGCGGAGCGGGTCGGAGGCGACGTCATCGTGGCCGCCTCACATGGCTATGGGCCTATCCGCCGCACCCTGGTGGGCAGCGTCACGAGCACGTTGATTCGCACCGCGCACTGCCCGGTGCTCATCGTGGGTGAAGACCGGCCCTGCAGGCTGCCTTTCGAAAACGTGCTCGCCTCGGTGGACATGTCCGGCGTCAGCCGAGACGTGCTGGCCAACGCCTTGGGCATCGTCGACAACGACGGCCGCCTCAACGTGCTGTCCTTGTTCGAGCACCCTCTGGTGACCTACGAAGGCGCCGAGGTGCTGCCGCGCTACGTCTCCGAGGATGAGATCGAGGCCATGGGCAAAAAGCATGGCGATGCGGTGCGCGCGGTGGTGGAGGACATCCCGCACGAGGACATCCACATCGACGTGCAGGTCATGAGCAAAGCTCCTGCGGCCCAGGTGCTACTCGAGACAGCCCAGATCCTTGCTCCGGACCTCATCGTCTTGGGGACCAGCGGCCACAACGCCTGGCACCGCATGATCCTGGGCTCCACGGCCACCCGAGTCATCTCCGAGGCCGAATGCCCAGTGCTCGTGGTGCCCCACGACGTGCATCACGACGAGGACTGATCTTCGTCGAACTCCTTCATCAGGCGCAGGCCCTCAGCGTGCTCTGGATCCAGCACCAAGGCTCGGCGTAGGTCGGCAAGCGCGCCTGCCGCGTCGTCCTGGTTATTCTTCCAAACCGAGCGATAGACGAAGATGTCGGCCTCTCCCGGCGCCACCTCCGCCGCCCGATTGAGCAGCTTGCCGGCCGCCTCGTACTCACCCTGACGCATGCGCACCAGGCCGAGGTTGGCCAGGGCCACAGGGTTGTCGGGGTCGATCATCAAGACCGTATCGAGGTCAATGGCCGCCCCCACTTCATCATCAAGCTTGAGCTTGGTGATGCTGCGGTTGGTCAAGATGATGGGGTGGCCCGGCGCCTCCTCCGCCATTTGATCCAAGATCTGCAATTGATGTTGCCAAAGGCCGAGCGCACCCAGGGTCATGCGGGCGGTCTCTTTGTCTTCCAGCGAGGCCCCGCTCAGGCTCGTCACTGTGTTAGCGACTCGGGTCTTGGCCTCATCATCACCCATCGCGGCGTGCACTTGAAGCAGGGCAAGTTGCGCGGTCATGCCTTCGGGGCGCATGGAGGTCCATAGCTTGGCCTTTTCCAGCGCGGTCTGAACGTCCTGCGCGGCGCAGACCTCGATGACCTCCTCGTGCATCCAATAGTCGGACAAGATCCGCACATCGGGCGGCAGCTCCGGGGGCGGCTCAAAGTCCACCGCCTGGTCGTTCGCTAGCGGGTCATCGGCGCACCAGGCCTCGAACTCGGGCTTGTTGGCCCAAAGCACGTCATCGCGCAGGGCATCCTCGGCCTCGGGCACGGTCCACGCGTCGCTGAGGGCCGCCACCATGCGGCGCACCGCCCGCAAGACACCTTCCGCGCCGCCCCAGTTGTCGCTGGTGCTTTGCAACCAGCCCTGCATACGCGGCGTAGGGCGGAAGGCATCGGCGTCCTCCAGGTCGGCCCCGGTGAGGATCGCCTGGCCGCTGGCGTGGGCGAGCAGGCCACGGGTCCACATGTCCACTCGGTGGTAGCGGGCGATGTGCGCTTGCTCTGGGTCAGGCAGCCCAGTGAGCAGCGCATTATGCGTGGCCCAGGTGCCCACCGGATCTTGGGTGGCCTCGGTCAGGATGTGCGCAAGCAGGGCCCAGGCCAGTCCACAGGTCTCGTCCAGGTCGAGGGCGTGCAGGCCCATCCAGGCCGCGTCCTTAATCTGCATGGAGGACAGGGCGGCGCGGCCTCGGCGAGCGGCGTCGAGGGCACGATCGGCGGCTTCAGTCATGGGGCGGGAGCATGCCACGCTCCGGTCGGCGCGTCTCGGGTCGTCCGGTGTGACGTTCGCGCCCTGTCCGGCCGGACCGGACGCGGCGGCTGTGACACCCAAAAGCTCAGTGATTCTCGGGGCCGCGCTGTGGCCCGACCATTGCTTTGTCCCCACCATGGCGTCGATTCCCCCTGTAGAGCTTTCGCAGCTTCCGGATCCCGACCTGGTCAGCCTCTGCGCACTCAAGCTGATGATCGAGGTCGATGTGCAGCCTCTGGCCGCCTTTGAAGTGGCGGAGGTCTCCAGCCGCCCCTGGCAGCTCGACTACCTCGCCAGCGGCCCCGGTCTGATCGGCCCCGAACCGGTGGATGCGGCCTGCTTAGGCCGGGCCCGAGCTTGGGCTGTGGAGGTGGCGCGTCAGCGTCGCATGGCCCAACTGCGGGGGGAGTCGCTGCCCTCCGCGCCGCGCATCAAGGCGGCGGCGGCCCACCACCCCCAGACCGCCTGGCGTCAGCCCCTTCAGCGGCCGGAGCTCAGCGCTTCACAGGCAGCGGCCTGCGCCACCTTTGAGGCCCTAGCGCACGTCGAGGCCTCGCCTGAGCCGGAGTGGATCGATATCTCTGAAGTCTTCGACGAGCCCGCCGTGCCCTCGAAGAAGCGCCCGTCTCGACCCGACAGCGTGGTGGTCTGCCCGGTGCCTGCGCCCGCGGGATTTGCGCCCATTCACGACCCTTGGGCTCTGCCCGTGGATGTGACGGCTACGCTGATGCACGCGGCCTGAGGGCCGTCCTATTCCTAGCTGCGGGGCGGCGAGTCGTGCACTGCCTTCAGACGGCGCTCTGCGAGCACAAAACCGAAGGGCAGAAAGGACAGGCCAAAGACCAAGCCCAGCAGGACCTTCGGCACCCTCGGCTGAAGAGAGGCCCAAAATAGCGCCATCACAAAGACCACGAAGAGTAGGCCGTGCGCACTGCCCACCCAGCGCACGGCCAGGGGCATGCCCATCGCGTACTTCAGCGGCATCGCGATACCCACCAGCGCCAGCAGCGAGAGGCCCTCGGCGAAACTCACCCAGCGCAGGGTTTGCAGCTCAGTCACGGTATCAGCGCTGTCCACGTTGGGCGCAGTACCATGAGGCCCACCACGAGGACCAGCGGCAGACTGCTCATGACCAGAGTCGGCAGGCCGCGCCGATCACGCCCCACGCTGTAGACCAAGATAGTATGCGCGATCAGCGCAGGAACATACCCGCCCACAACCCACGCATATTGGGCGCGCCGCGGCACCCGGAGTGCGGCTGGCCTCGATCTGCACAGGCGCGTTCGTGGCGACGGCTTTGTTGCAGGGCCTGGGGCCACCACCCATTGGCTCGCCGCACCTGAGCTGGCCCCGCGCTATCCCGAGGTCGAGCTCGACCCCAATGTACTGTTGGTAGACGCGGGTGGGCTCATGACTTCGGCGGGCGCCGTTGTTGGCTTAGACCTCTGCCTGCACATGGTGCAGCGCGACTCACCGCAGACTGCGTGCAGCAAGTTGCCACGAACGCGGGCTTTGGCTCCGCGACCAGCCTGAGGCAGCACTTTCGTCGTGTGGTAGGCGCCAGCCCGCAGGCCTATCGTCGCGCATTCGCAGGATTGATTGCGAGGCCTCAGAACGCCGCGGCGTAGATGGCGCCGACATCCTCGAGTGTGGCCTGACGTGGGTTCGTCAGCATGCAGGCATCTTGCATTGCGTGCTCTGCGAGCATTGGAAAGTCCTCTCGCTTGACGCCCAACTCCTCGAGGCCCGCCGGGATACCTAGGGCCGCGGAGAGTTCCTTGATGGCTTCGACGGCGCGCTGCGCGGCATGCATGGGGGCCATGCCGTCGACAGGAGCACCGAGCGCGCCCGCGACCTTCGCGAAGCGGTCCACCCTCGCGATGAGGTTAAACTGGCAGACATGAGGCAGCAGCACGGCGTTACAGACCCCGTGCGGCAGGTCGTAGACTCCGCCCAGCTGGTGGGCCATCGCGTGCACATAGCCCAGGCTGGCGTTATTGAAGGCCATGCCCGCCATGAATTGGGCGTAGGCCATCATCTCTCTGGCCTCTAGGTCCTCCCCATTGGCCACAGCTCGCGGCAGGAACTCAGCGATAAGTTCGATCGCCTTGATGGCCGCTGAGTCCGTGACGGGGGTCGCGGCGGTGGATACATAGGCTTCTACGGCGTGGGTGAGCGCATCCATGCCTGTGGCCGCGGTCAGGGCCCCCGGCATCGAGACCATCAGATCCGGGTCGTTGATGGATACGTGCGGCGTAATGCGCCAGTCCACGATGGCCATTTTCACGTGGCGGGCCTCGTCGGTGATGATGGTGAACCGAGTCATCTCACTGGCGGTGCCCGCCGTAGTATTCACCGCGATCATCGGCAGCATGGGTTTGGTACTCTTGTCGAGCCCCTCATAGTCCTGAATCTTGCCGCCATTGCTGGCCAGGATGCCTATGCCCTTGGCGCAATCGATGGGGCTTCCGCCGCCCACAGGGATAATGATGTCGCAGCCCTGCTGCTTAAGTACGGTGAGGCCGGCGTTGACATTGGCCGTCGTCGGATTGGGTTTGGTCTCCGCGTAGCGCACCCAGGGCACGCCGGCCTCATCAAGCAGGGCCTCGACCTTGGCCGTAATGCCGGCTGAGACCAGGGGCGCATCGCTGACGACGAGCGCCTTGGTGCCGCCCAGGTTCTTGACCTGCGTCGCGAGGCCCGCGACTGCGCCTTGGCCCATGAGGTTAACTGAGGGAATGAAATAGCCGTACATTCTGTGCTCCTCGCGGCTTGCCGCCGGATAGTTGCACTCGCCATACGCAAGGCCTATGCCGACGCCCTGGGCAGCCTGGGCTGAGGCGGTGGCCCGTGAGTGGCCGGCTAAGCCCCTGAAACGAGGGCTGATCGCCGCAGGCCTCGGGCCAGGACGGTTCGGAGGCTTCAGTGCACATTGCTGCATGGAGTAGAAGCGAACACTGCATGTAGTGAAGGGCTACACCGCCGACGCGGCTCTAGCTCCCGATCAATCGGCTTTGGATGCCTAACTGGTCTCGGGGCCTGAGGCGTACCGTAGTGAATCACTGCATGTTCCGTCGCGCGATCGGTGTGCGATACGGCTACACTGGCGTGCGTGCCTAACGCGACGGCCCAGGTCAAAATCGAGCGCGCCTGGCAGGCGATGGCCGCCGGTCGAAGTCCCGGTCGTTCATCAGCGTTGAGGCCGCTCGTCCGGCGCTCCTGGAAGCGATGCCGGGAGTACGGCCTTGAGCCGCGAGCCTTAGAGACGACGGCGCTCGACGCGGGGCAACTTGAGGCGTGCCGCCGGGAGCAACACAGCTTGCTGAGCTGCGCCCTGCCGATCATGCGGGGCCTCTATGCGCATATTCAGGGCTCCAACAGCATCGTGGTCCTGACCGACGCCGCCGGCGTCGTCTTACAGGCTCTGGGCGACCCCGAGTTCATGGCTGAGATCCCAATTGCGGAGCCGGGTACCAGTTGGCACGAGCAGCACCTGGGCACCAATGGGGTGGGGACCTGCTTGGCGGAAGGCGAGCCCCAGCAGATCGTGGGCGCCGAGCACTTCTTTGAACCCATTCAAGTCTATACGTGCTCGGCGGCGCCCATTCACGGGGCAGGTGGGCAAATTGTGGGCTGCCTGGATATCAGCTCCCCGCGGGACTTGGTGCACCGACATACGCTCGGCATGGTCGCGGTGGCGGCTCAGGCCATCGAGCAGCAGCTCACGCTGCAGTCCGTATTGGACGAAGAACGCGCGATCTTTCAACTATTGCAATCCGGGATCATCGCGCTGGATGACCGGGGCCGACTTAGGACCCTCAATAGGAAGGCGTGTGAGCAGCTGGGGCTGAGTGAGGCGCAGGCCCTGGGGCGGTCGGTGCGCAGCCTATTTCAGCAGGCACCCGACTTTGCAAAGCTGGCCCAGGAGGACAGGCTACGGGTTGATCAGCCTGTGGTCCTGAGTACCAAGACGGCGCGCTTCGTGGGGCACATGTCCAGCTCCTGCCTGCATGATGCCGAAGGCCGCGTACGGGGCGTGGTCGCGATGTTCAGGGAGCGTGAGCGTGTGCACCGCATGGTGGCCCGGGAGTCTGGACTGAGAGCGGTGATGACCTTTGAGCAGATCATCGGAGACTCCTTGCCCTTGGGTCAGTGCATTGAACTCGCCCAGGTGGCGGCCGGCAGCACTTCGAACGTCTTGTTGAGGGGAGAAAGTGGCACCGGCAAGGAACTCTTCGCTCAGGCCATTCACAACGGTGGGCCTCGACGGGATGGGCCCTTCGTGGCCGTCAACTGCGGCGCCCTACCGAGGGAGTTGGTGCAAAGTGAACTCTTTGGCTATCGGGGCGGCGCCTTCACAGGCGCCCGCAACCGGGGCCACACCGGTAAGTTAGAGCTGGCCCACGGGGGCACGATCTTCTTGGATGAGATTGGCGACATGCCGATGGATGCCCAGGTAAGTCTACTGCGCTTTTTGGAGAGCCGCGAACTGACCCGAGTGGGAGATCAGGCGCCTCGAAAGGTCGATGTACGGGTGGTCGCGGCCACGCATGTGGACCTGGAGCAAGCCATCGCGGAGCAGCGCTTTCGTGAGGACCTATACTATCGCCTCAACGTGCTCTGCATTGAGATCCCCCCGCTGCGGTCCCGCTGCGGCGACATCGCGCCCTTGGCTCAGCACTTTGTCCGCAAATACGCGCACGCGCTGCAGCGGCCAGAGCCAGAGCTTCGGCCGGCGACCCTGGAGCGGCTGCAAGAGGCGCCTTGGCCGGGCAATACTCGGCAGCTCGAAAACGTCATTGAGCGGGCCGTGAACGTCGTACAGGGCACTCACATCGAGGTGCAGCATCTGCCGCAAGATCTGGGCGGGCCCCGACGGGCTGCGCCGCCAGTGATCGTGGCGCCGCAGCCCGCGCAGAGTCTCAAGGGGCAGCAGCGAACTCAGCTCGAACAGGCGCTGCAGCGGCATGAAGGCAACGTGCGACGGACCGCGACCGAGCTTGGCATTGCTCGCAGCACCGTCTACCAGCTCATGCGGCGTCACGGATTGAGGCTGGAGCAATACAGGGCCTGACCGTGGGTCTAGGCGCTTGGCGCTGCTCCGGCATCGACCGTGCTCTGGCGCAATCAGGAGGCTTTGGGCGAAAGATCGGCTGATCCGATTCATCAGCCATCGGCGCTCGGGGGGCCGCTGAGCGGGCCCTTGATGCGTACTTCAAGGCCCTGGCCGTGCCCAGGGCGCTCAAAGTCGACAATCCAGCCGGCGTGGGCGCAGACGGAGCGTACGATGCGCACTCCGAGACCCTGGGTCTTGCCCGTGGTGCTGCTGGCCTGCAGGGGCACTTTCAGTTGCGCATGTTGCTGCGCGTTGAGCCCAGGGCCATCGTCGAGCACACGCACTTCGAAACCGTCCGGCGTCGTCTCCAGCAGCAGCGCGCAATGCCCGCCAGCGCGCCCATGAGCGACTGCATTATGCACCAGGTTGGCGATGGCCTGCTGGGCCATCGCAGGGTCGCAGTCGACCCAGACCGGCCCGTCGGGCCTCGACCCGGAGACTTCGATCTCGTGGCGCCGCCCGAGGATGCGAAAGCGAGCAACCACGAAGTCGACCACCTGGCCAAGGTCCACACGGTGCCCGCCGTGCAGCGGCCCGGCGATGCGCTCCATACGGCTGGCGAGGTGCAGGTTATTGGTCAACCCGTCCATGTAGACCATGTCATCGAGCACCTCGAGCAGAGGCCCATGGTGCTCTGCCGGTGTCGTCGTCAGCGCCTCCTCGATGGCAAGCTGGCTTGCGCTAAGCGGCGTGCGTAGGTCGTGGGCCACTTGCGCGAGGTGCCGTCGAAGGGCCTTCTGTTGGGCCTTTTGTGCCGAGGAGGCCTGAACGAGCCGCTCATGGGCCTCGTTGACGGTGCGACCAAGGCGAGCGATGGCGTCGTCGTGGGGCTCATCACCGGGCACGAAGTCTTCGGGCAGTCCGACCGACCGGCTGCGCCGCTCGAGCGTCAAGATGCGTTGCACGGAGGGCCGTACGGCGAGCACAAAGGCGGCGAACATGCCGACCCCTACGATGAGCCCCAGAGTCATCACGTAGTTGATCATGCCCCGGCGCCTGAGCGCGTCCGCGCGTCGCCACCGGATCTGAAAGAGGCTGCAGGGTCCGCTCGTAGCGATGGGGTCCAAGGCTACGCCCCCCCACTTGGGGTCTCGCCAGTGCAGCTTCGAAATTGCGCCTGAGGTGTGCTCTAGCTTCTGCATCAGAGCCGGATCGAGCGGCGGGGAGGCGGGGTTTGAGGAGCGCAGAGTACGCCGGTCATAGGCGTGAATCTCGGAGCCCCCGGGCCCTCGGGCCGCGAAGGATTTAGGATCCGCTAGGCAGGCGGCGATGTTGGCTTGTTTGGTGGGGTTGTCGCTGTCGGATAGCAGCACAATCATGGAGGTGGAGACCCACTCCGCGGTGCGCACCAGCACGATGACTCCCGTGAAGAGGGCCACGAATGCGGCCGCGACCAAGATCCTCGCGGGCAGGCCGCGCGGCCACCGCTTGAAGGTGCCACTCAGGGCTCTTCGAATCGGTAGCCGATCCCCCACACGGTCACTATAGCCTGACAAAATTCGGGGAGCTTCTTCCGCAGGCGCGCGATGTGGGAGTCGACGACGCGGTCCGAGTGCTCCCGGTCTGGAGGTAGCGCCAGCTCTGCCAGCTGCCGTCGGCTGAGAGCTCGGCCCGGTCGCTCAAGGAGGCAAGCTAGGACGTTGAACTCCACTGCGGTCAGCCCAGCATCTTCGCCGTCGATGAAGGCGGCGCGGGCGTCGAAGTCGATGAGGCTCTGCCCGAGGCTCAGGGTGCGGCGTGCGGTTTGGCGCAAGCCCACCCGCGTGCGAACCCGGGCCAGCAGCTCCTCCATCCAAAACGGTTTGGGCATGTAGTCGACCGCGCCCAGGTCAAAGGTGCGCAGGCGGCTGTCCAGGTCGAGGTTGGCGGTCAGCACGATGACGGGCGTCGAGGCTCGGGTGCGCCAGCGCTCAAGGATGTCGAATCCGTCCCGTTCAGGCAGGTTGAGATCCAAGATCACCAGGTCGTAGCCCGACGGATCGAGCGAGGCGGCCTGGCCCCCGTGCACGACCAGCTCCACGTCGAGGCCCGCGCCCCTGAGTCCCCGGACGAGCCGAGCGCCGATTTCGGGGTCGTCCTCAACGACCAAGATTTGTGCAGACTCTGATACAGGGCTCACGACGGGGGCCTCCGGGCTCTGAAGATCATACGTCATAGCCACTCCGGAGCCAGCCCTGGCGGTACGGTTGCAGGCCGGTCAATGCTCCGCGTGGCACGCGGCATCGGTAGGACATGCGGCACCGTACCCAACAGATGCTGAGCAAGTGTGGAGACGCGCCAGCTAATAAAGATGACGAAGGCAGAGAAAAATCGCCCCGGGTGTCCAAACCGCGGCAGCTCACGCGTTATGAGGTATCGATCGCGTTGATCGAGACGGCCTAACAGGAGAGATGATGCCGAATTACCTATGTTTACAGCGAAGTGTGCCCAACGAGGGCGGTGCGGAAGCCTCCGCGTCTGACATGCAGGCGATGTACGCCCGCTTCAACGAGTGGCGGGAGAAGTTCAAGGACAACCTCACCGACCTGGGCGGCCGGCTGGGAGAGGGCAAGCTAGTGACGGACCCGGGCTCCGGGGATGGCCCCTTCGTCGAGGTCAAGGAGTTGGTGGGTGGGTACATGATCGTATCCGCGGGCAGCCTGGATGAGGCGGCGCAGATCGCCAGCGGCTGTCCCGGCCTGGTGCGGCCGGGCTCTGGGGTCGAGGTCGTCGAGATCCGCACCCCTTGAGCGCACCTGAGCTGGTCGAGGATTTCTTCCGTCACGAGTATGGGCGCCTGGTGGCGACCTTGGTGCGGCGGGTCGGGGTGCAGCACCTCGCTGCCGTCGAGGACGCCGTGCAAGGAGCCTTGCTGACGGCGTTGCAGTCGTGGCCCCTTCGTGGGCGCCCGAAGCAGCCATCGGCGTGGTTGTACACCGTCGCGAGCAACGCACTCGTGGGGCAGCTGCGGCAGGGCCGTCGGCGCCAAGAACTACTCGACCAGCGCTTGCCTGTAGCTTCCGCGGTGCAGGCGCCCCCGGACATCACAGTGCTGGGCAGTGAGATGCAGGATGACTTGCTTCGCCTGCTCTTTGTCTGCTGCCACGAGTCCCTGCCGGAACAGACTCAAGTTGTCCTGGCTTTAAAGGCCCTGTGCGGCTTTAGCGTGAAGGAGATCGCCCAACGGCTCTTGGTGAGGCAGGCCAGCGTCTACAAGCGGCTGGAGCGAGCCCGAGCCCGGCTTCGGGACCACCGGGAACTCGATGACCTTGGGCCGGCTCAGTACGAGCAGCGTATGCCCGCCGTGCACCGCATCATCTATGCGGTCTTCACCGAGGGCTATCTTTCCAACCACGCCAGCCAGGCGATTCGCAGCGAGCTGTGTCGTGAGGCCCTAAGGCTGGGCCGGCTCTTGGTTCAGCACCCCCAGGGCCAGATCCCTGAGACCTTCGCGTTATTGGCCCTGATGCATTTGCATGCGGCGCGCCTTGGGGCCCGCGAGGACGGCGCCGGGGGCTTGGTGCTGTTACAGGATCAGGACCGTAGCCGCTGGGATGCCCATGAGATCGCCGAAGGGCTGCAGTGGTTGCAGCGCTCGGCCGAGGGCGATCGCTTCTGCCGCTACCACGCGGAGGCGGGCATTGCGGCGGAGCACTGCCTGGCCCCCAGCTTCGAGCAGACGGGCTGGCAGCGCATCGTTCAGTGCTACGAACTCTTGGAGCGCATTTCGCCGTCCGCTCTGCATACCCTCAACCGGGCGGTGGCTGTGGCTGAGTGGAAGGGACCGCAGGCTGGCCTGCAGGTGCTCGCAGGGCTGGAGCCGCCGACGTGGTTGCAGGGCTCCTATATGTGGTCGGCCGTGCTGGCGGACCTCCACCGGCGCTGTGGGCATGAGGCCAAGGCCGCGCGATACCGAGAATTGGCGCTGGATGCTGCGCCCAGCCCGGCGGTGCGGGCGCTACTGAGGCGCAGGTTCGCGCAGACCTTGTGCGACTAAGGGCCACCCGGAGTGAAGGTCACAGGGCCATTGACCTCGCTCAGCGACTGCCCGCCCACGACGTCGGCGCCGTCTCGGTTCAACGGCCAATAGCTCACTAGTCCGGGCATACTCATCACATCCGACAGTGTGCAGCTGGGCCCATTGCAGGGGCAGGTGCCCGGGTTGGCGGAGAAAGCGCAGTAGATGTCTTGAGCCTCAAGGCTGGTCACGGCTCGGTCATAGTATACGACGGAGCCGATGCTCCCTGAGTACATACGGTGACCGATGGACAGCGGCGGCAGCGCCCCGCTCAAGGTGGCGGGGATAGTTCCCCGAATTGGCCCATCGTCCGACTGACCCCCTCGGTACAGGCGCAAGACACCTTGATCGTAGGTCACGATGATGTGCATCCACTCGCCGCCCGAGATGGGGGTGGCGAACTCACGTCCCACATTAGCGTCTCCATTGGAGGCTGCCCCGGAGATACTCATGAACAGAGTATTGGGGAACTTCTTGCTCAATAGCCACAGATCACCCGCCTGGTTGTCCCAGCGCTTGGCCACAGCCGCCCACTGCAGATGGGGCGCGCGCATCCACATGGCGAGCGTGAAGGCGCCCGAGTCCAGCGGGCTCATCGCGGGCACGGGCACGTCGAGGCTCTGCTGCAGCGCGGCGTTGAAGGTCGCGAATTGCACGGGGCCATTGACGGACGGGGTCCCGGCGTCAGGCGTACCGGAGTCTGCGGGCATGCCCGCGTCAGGCATCACGCCAGTATCGAGCGGGGTTCCGGTGTCCATGGTTCCTGCATCGATGCTGGGCGCTGGCGTGCGGTCGTTGTAGATCCAACCCGTGCCCTGCTCGACGAAGTCGTGCCCGCCAACGATGTCCTGAGGTCCGCTCGTGAGTGGCCAATAAGAGACCAGCCCCGGCATACCCAGGACGTCGGCGTCACTGCAGGCGTGCTGGCCTGCGCCGCAGCTGCACAACGAAGGGTCGTCCGATAAGGCGCAGTGCAAATCTGCCACCTCAGCCGAGGTGAGCGCGCGGTCAAAGAAGCTCACGTTGCCCATGGCGCCGGTATATCTGGTGTGGCCGAGGTGAAAGTCCGAGATACCTCCTGGAAGGACTGCGGGCAGCACACCCTGAATGGCGCCGTCATCAGCAACTCCGTTTCGATATAGATGCACCGTGCCCCGATCGTAGGTCATCGCATAGTGCACCCAGGGGCGATTGTTGCTTGGGCGGGTGGCGAACCTGCGGCCATTGGCCCGGGAACCCGTGCCATCGTTCAGGCCGAGGTACATGAAGCCATCTTGGTTGTGGCTGAAGCTCCACGCTTTACCGGAGTTATCCCAGCGGTTGGCCGGGGTCTCCCACGGCGTGGCCGGCTCACGCGCCCACAACGCGAAAGAAAAGGCATCCGTAGGATCCAAGGGGTGGTTGGCGGTGCTGATAGGCACGGTGAGCCGCTGCCCACGACCCGCCACATAGATGGCCTCACCCTGTCGAGCCCGCACCAGCGGGGTGCCTGAATCGAGCGCGCCTGCGTCGCCCGCGCCCGCGTCGGTCATCACTCCCGTATCCGGCGGGATGCCCGAATCTGAGATAGTAGCGTCCGGGTGCAGGCCAGAGTCTGCGGGCACGCCGGTGTCCGGTGGCACTCCTGAGTCCAGGATCGTGGCGTCCGGGTGCAGGCCAGAGTCTGCAGGGATGCCAGAGTCAAGAAGGGTTCCGGAGTCCGGTAGTACGCCCGAGTCAGGGATCACGCCGCTGTCGATGATGCCGGCGTCGGGAACCGGAGCGGCAGGGGTGCGGTCGTTATAGACCCAGTTGGAGCCCTGTTCCGTGAGGTCATAGGTCCCCACGGCATCCTGAGGACCACTGGTCATCGGCCAGTAGGCCACCAGCCCGGGCAGATTTACGATATCCGACGCGCTGCAGGCGTGCTGGTCCACACCGCACGAGCACAGCGTAGGGTCGTCAGACAGGGCGCAGAAGACATCGGCAATCTCGCTTGCAGAGGCGGCCCGGTCGAGGAAGAGCACATTGCCCATGGCGCCCACATAGAACCCATGACCAAGGTGGAAGTCTGAGATCCCGCCGCTGAGGACCGCCGGAATAGTCCCACGCACCGGTCCGTCATCAGGCACGCCGTTGCGGTAAAGATGCACCACCCCTTGATCATAGGTCATCGCATAGTGCACCCAGCCCCGGCTGCTTCCCGGCAGGGTCCCAAACGCTCGGCTATTGCCGCGGGAGCCGGAGCCATCATTGATCGCAAGACCCATGACGCCGGTGGAGTCATGGCTGAAGCTCCAGACCTTGCCTGTGCTGTCCCAACGGTTGGAGAGGGTCTCCCACTGCCGCGCGGGCTCCCTGGCCCACAGGGCAAAGGTAAAGGCATCTGTAGGGTTCAGCGGGTGGCTCGCGACGTTGATCGCGTGGCTGAGGCGCTGGCTATCGGACCCGGTGTAGATGACCTCGCCCTGTCGGGCGCGCACCTCCAGGTTGCACAACTCATCGCAGCCATCGCCGCGGGTGAGGTTGCCGTCATCACACTGCTCATTGCTGTCGAGGCTAGCGTTGCCACAGACGGGCGCGGTGATGGTGAAGCTTTGCCCGGGGCTGGCGTTATCGTCCTCTCGCAGCTCCTGTACGGCGCCGGAGTAATCGACATAGCTTCCGAGGCGGCGCGTGCCTTGGGGGGCCTGCGACGCGTCGCCGCTCACAGTCGCCGTGACGCAGGCGCCGGCCGCTAGGCCTGGCACCGCAGCGGAGCCCAGCACAAGGTCAGACAGGGCTGCGGGCAATACAGCCTGCGTGAACTCGTCATCCCAGGACAGGAGCAGGCTGACATCGCTCGGTGGGCCGGCGATGTCCCCTGGGTTGCAGACCTCTACCTGGGCGGAGAAGGTGCTTGAGGCTTGAGTCGGCGCGGAAATAATTCGGCTGGTATAGTCTACGCCGGTTCCAAAGGTTATGCGCTGGTGCGCGATAAAGTCGGGGCGGGTGACCCAAGAGCGGAAGATGCCGATTCGAGTCAGTCTATCGGCGACCGGCGCAGTTACCGGGTCGGTTCGAGTCAGACATACTCCGGGGGCGATGATGTCCTGCATCCAATATCCCATCGGTACTGCAGGCGGCCCACCCTTGGTATCCCTGGAGCCTTCGGTAAAGAAGTCTGCCCAGGTGGAGCCTCCAGCGCCACACAACGTGGTGGTGACGTCAAATGTCTGCCCTGGAACCGCGACGGGCGGCGCTGAGAAGCCGGTGACCTGGACCATCGAGGCGCTTGAGTTCGCCTCAAGCCGGACCGTGGACGACCGCAGATCGCTATGGGGTGCGCCAATGAGCCGTAGGTAAGATGAGACGACACGGGGCACCGGGGCACTCACGAATGGTCTGGTGAAGGACCTGTCGACGCACTCACCGGGCAACAGTCCGGCCTGATAGACACTGGGAGGCTGTGCCGAGTGGGTGGGGATGACAGTCCCGATGACCTCGCGGGTGTCCGCAAAGCCGTACTCAAGGTTCCCCCACCAGTAGCCCGATTGGTTGCCGTCATTGCAGACCTGGAAATCTACGGTCTCCCCGGAGTTGCCTGGGGTACCTTCATGCCACGACCGCTGAACGTTCTGCAGCCGGAAGTTCGCCCCGTCCCGGAAGACGGCGCGGGCGCTTTCGGAGTGATTGTTCGAAGTATCATGCTCGGTCAGACTACTCCCAGGGTCGATCCACACGGAGATGAACTCCTCGTAGAGAACGGTAGGCCATGGCCGATAGGTAAACGGAACGGTGCTGCACTCGCCTGGCAGGAGCGCGCCAACGAGGGTCATGCCCCCGCCCGTGATACTATAGGGCTTGAACGCCGCGGGCGGCGCCGAATCTGTGAGACGGCTCATCGGCAGGAAGAAAGCCGCGGACGACGCGGCGTCGCCCACGTTGCAAATATCAACCGAGAAGGACCCGGCACCCGGGCTCTTGTCGAGCAGCTTCACGGGGCGGGCGATGAGGTCGGGCAGAGGCGTAGGCGCGGCGTGAGGCGGCACCTTCCACCCGGCGCTATGCCAGTTGTTGCTCGCCGGATCTGAGACTTGGCCGCTGGGGTCGAGCAGAAGCCCGATGTGGGTGCGCACGTAGCTGAGGTTGGACGTATCAACGATGAACTCAACGTCGTGGCACTCGGAGCCGGCGAGAGAGGGCAGGGTGATCGTGCTGTCTGCGGTCGCGCTTGGCGCGGGGAGTGTGTCGACGCTGCTCAAGTAGACGCTGAGGTTGGTATCGAGCGGACTGGGGAGCGTGCCCGCGTTGCAGACCTGCGCGTGGATCCGGGCCGGATGAGTCAGGGTATCGGGGAGCAGTGCCCTGCGGACCACGAGGTCAAAGCCGCCTTGGGTGAAGGAGAAGGGCGCATCGGATTGATTATTGCCATACTCACTCTCCGGGACGGGGCCAATCGCTGGAGAGTTGATGTCAACGTAGGCATTCACCAAAGCACTGCCAAATCCACTGATGCCCCAGGCCACGAGCGTACATTCTCCTGGCTGCAGCGCCGGCACGACACGACCGTTATAGTACGAAGCCGGCGTGGGGGGGGCGACGGTAAATATCTCCAGGAAGGTAGAGGCATTGGCGGCGTTGCCATAGTTGCAGACCTTGCTGACAAAGTTCGTCTCTTCGTAGCCGTTTTGGCTCCACTCCGTGTGGGTGACGACCAGGTCCGCGGCGCCCGCGATGCTCACCTGACGGGAGGCGAGGTAGTTATTGGTCTCGTCCAGCTCCGGGAAGAAGTTGCTCGGGTCAACCTCCGCGATGAAGACCGGATCCCAACCTGGGTCGGTGACCGGTGCACGGCCGCGAACGTCCCGGCACGCTCCGACGGGGATTGTGGCCCAGCCCAAGAGCGAAAGATCCGGGGTTCGCGTCAGCCACAGGGCTGGGTCTGCATCAGGCTGGGCGACGATGTCGACTCCGCCGAAGGAGCTCGAAGCGCTTCCGAAGTTGCAGACGATGACGTGGGCCTCCAACATGCCCGCGTCGACAAAGACCGTGAACTCCGCAACCTCGAAGTCTGGGGCCAGGATTCCGGAATCCG
>Ga0193954_1000718_pt1 | contig 18554 bp, 15 predicted proteins | sample BB_5_MG_FD_140340 | JGI IMG/M metagenome (GOLD analysis project Ga0193954, IMG submission 140340) | Microbial mat bacterial communities from the Broadkill River, Lewes, Delaware, United States - BB_5_MG | ecosystem: Environmental > Aquatic > Freshwater > River > Microbial mats | place: USA...
TGCATCTATACTATCTGTTTTTGCTGATGCTGGGAAGATCTCTTTAAATCTTGCCAGTTTCACATTATTGACATTATAGAGTCTGTATCCTTTTGCTAATATTTGAGTATCAAAAGGTCTAGCCCATCCATTATATCCTTCCATTGCTATAGAGACTGTAGCATCTCTTTTGGTGGCTTCATCTTCTATAATCTTAAAGAATTTATCAAAACTTTTTTGGCTATGAGTTATCTCAAACTCTTTGATTATATTACCTGCACCATCACTTATTGCGATAGCGTGATTTAGGCTTCCTACATCTATTCCGATTTCAAGTTGTTGTGGAGTATATATTGCGGTCATAACGATATCCTTGTGTGTAAAATAACCATCTTACTCACGTCTATGTTCAGAGCCACGATTTTATCATTAAAATTGGCACCATTCCAGTCAAAGACTTAAGATGGTGTAAGAGACAAAGGTAGCAATTCAGGCGAAGCTACTTTAAAGCCGAACCCTACAGCTACACCTTTGTCCAATACAATTATATCATATTAGATTTAGGTATAATCATCGCTAAAACTCTTTAGCTGATTATGCTTTGGCTCTTGCTAGTTTTAATGATAGACCCCTATTTGCGTTTATTGGAGAGGGAGACATCACTATGGATAGGATATTTTAGAAAGCTCTTCTAAAAGATGAGAAAAAATACCATTTTTTGATTTTTGTAAAATATTTTCAACATCCTTTTTATTTATATCCAAAATAGTATTTTCTTGCTGAAGTTCATCCCAATGATTATTGATAAAATTTACTAATATATCTTTTTTCTTTTCAGAGAAAAATTCTAAGCCATGCAATCTATGTAAAATAATAAATTTTTCTTTTCCAATATAAAAATTTCTTTCTTTTTTTAATGAATACCATTTTGGTTTATTTTTAAGTTTACCACGATATATATGTGCTGTATCCACAATATTATTTTCAATTAGTAAATTAATTAAATTTTGATGCCAATCTAAACATCGATTATCCGTATACATCGTCTCATCACGATAAAGTCTAATGCAAATTTTATAATTATCATACTTTTTTAGCTCAAAAGCAAGACCATTGTTCTCATCGCCTATATCAATAGTAATATCTGCATTTTTAAATTTTACATAGTCATTACGATTTGTCATATAACAACCTTCACTCCATTTAACTCTATGATACCATTCAACAGACTCAAGAGAGTATGGAAAAAATCTATTTTCTTTATTAAGTACAGTTTCCAAAAAATAATATAGTTTTGATAGTCTATCTTTCTCATCTTCACTATTTCTAAGATATATATTTAATTCTGCACAATAAAGCTCTATCAATCTAACCTCCTCTTGAATTTATTACCCACCAAATGGTAGTTTTGATATGCGTTTTGCTTTTATTGCTGCCCGTTTTGTCCATCTAGTACAGGTTACTCCACCACTTCCAGTAAACCCATACCTTATGTCACACTGACCATCAATAGTTTCTCCATGAAGTACTGATGCTTGCCAAACTAGCATTTGAAATGGAGTAAGTTCTACAACTTTTTTGATCGTACCATCTACTTGTCTTCTGTGTTTAACATCACGTCTCTTGAGAGTGCCAGCTACTGTTTTCGGCCAATTACGTAAAGCAGCTCTAACTACTCCTTGTTCAGTATCCATAATATCATATCTATATCCGAGCAGACCCAAAGTGCCACTTATCGGTTGCTGAGCTTTAAGATAAATATATGAATGATGAAATGGGCTTCTTCCAATACGACTTTTAACTTTATAAACAGTCCAAGGTCTTCCAAAATGCCTACGATTAATACGCTTTTTTGTAAAAGTAATAAGTCTTGAAACAATAAACCGACTGTAAGTAATCATTGCGTGTGTAACACTCATAATACTCATATTCCCACTTGGGTCTACAAACATATTAGGATTAGCGTTTGCATAAACATAGTGATTCAGAGTAATAGGATTTATCATTCTCCCATCATAAGTATCCCTACTAATAAACCTCGTCGAATTAGGGTTATAATACCTAACCCCTCAAATAATAAGGCTCTGTCTAAAATAAAGGTGTATATGCAACGTCTGACCTTTTTTTAGGTAGCCAAGTTTAATGAGAAACTTCTACCTCACCACGTTCATATAGCCAACTCCCCTGCTCTTTTAAAAATCGACTCTTCTCAATCATCTCTCCACCACTCATTATGGCTTTAAAGCTAACAAATGCTTCACTCTCTCCATCGATAAACTCCAAAATATCAAGGGAGATAAACTCAGTATTGTTGCAAAAATAGATAATAGATTCAAGCCACTCTTTTGTATTGCTAGTATACTCAGGGTTATTTGTATGGGTTGTGTTAATAATGTATTTGGCATTGTTTGTTGCATAAGCAGCGTAGCGTGACTTCATAAGCTCCAGTGCATTTTTAGCTTTGGCACCGTTATGAAACTTTTGACAACATTTTTTGTATTTATTTCCACTGCCACAGGGGCAAGGTGAATTTGTAGATAATTTTTTCATAGATATTTGTAGGTCGGAGTAAATAACTCCGACCAAGGGGGTTAGCCCTTAAGCTCTACAGAGTAAGCTTTGTGCGATAGAGGTACCGCAGGTCGCTTCATATGTTTTGGACGACGGAGTGTATCACCCGCTTCCAATGGACGTGTAAGGTCATCTCTCCACGCTTGGTAAATCTTCATATTATTTTCATAATTTACATAGATGTCACCAATTTTATCTTTTTTGCTCGCTTTTTCGATACGTACTTTTTGATGCCATGCATGGTTACCCGCAATAGGATCTGGGTGTGAAGGAGCCACAGCATTTTGCCACGAACCACTTAGACCATCCCACCAGATATTATCGAGGTCTTTATTGTACTCTTTAAACTGCCATGTGTCTCTACGACCCATCACATCTTTGTCAATACCCTCTTTTGGCTTCATCGTACCAATTTTTCCATCCATACTCATCTCATAGATTGGAGCACCAATACCCATAACACCAAGCTCATGCTTATGTCCAGGGATATCAACAGAATTAACCAATCTCCATCGTCCTGCGTGGTGAGAGTTGGCTAATACACCAGGCATCTGCCCCTCCGTTGGTACCGCCATAGCAATGAAATACCCTGACTCTAATCCACATACCGTATCAGAGATCGTTACTTTAATCGCATCCCCTTGTTTGATATTGAGACGTTTTGCATCATCAGTATTGATCCAAACTGGGTTATGGTTTTGCGAAATCTCCATCAAGTGTTTAGAGTTCATAGATCGTGTGTGGATCATGTAGGGTAATCTAAATACTGTGTTGAGTGCAAACTCATTTTTACTCTCATCCATATAGTCGTGGTGTACGTGTGTTACAATGTGTACCATCTCTTTACGTTGAGACTTGGTTGTTGGATAGATTGGTATCGCGTATTCAGGCCATTTCCACTGGGCAAACCACTCTGAGTAGAACTCAAGCTTTTTACTAAGTGTATGGAATCCTTCCATAATCTCACCATCAATCTCAATACCAATTGCTTTTTTCTCACCATGACCGTGATCGACCATCAATGTACCAAATTCATCTTTTTCAATATCACGCACATCATATTCATGTCCATGAGCGATGTACTTGTCACCTTCTCGTCGAAGTGGTCGCTCTTGAGGTTTATAGATATTATCCTCTTCAAGCCAGGTACCCATATCTCTCATCATCTCATAGTTTGGATACTTTGATGTTGGGTATTTTGCTTTGGCTGCATTTCTAAGATTTGGTAACTTATCGAAGGCTGCTTGATACCACTCAGGAATGGTTACGGCACGCGTTGGATCCTCTTTGGATGCCCAGTATTGACGTACACCTAAGCTTCCATCAGGATCAACATATTCAACCATAATATTTGCCCAGAACTCTACCTCTTCCCACACTTCACCAAGACCTGATTGGATATGTGCTTCAAGTGTGGCTTTGTGTGGATCTTTGGCTTTCCATCCCATTTTCTCTAATGCTACACGCAAGGCAGGCTGTCTAAAGGATAACCATCTTGCTGGTTTTGTTGCTTCTGAATGTTGATCGTGTCGCTCACCTGCAAGACCAACAGGAAGGATAAAGTCACAATACCAATTTGTCTCAGACCATGTAGGAGAGAGGTTAAAGCTCATTTCGATTTTATCTTCTCGTTTAAGTGCTTCAATCCATCTAAATCCATCAGGATTGATCCATACAGGGTTGTACATTCTTGGAATCCAAACGGCTAATTTTTTAGGAATATTGAGACCTTTTTTGTTCCACTTATCTTGCCACTCTTCATCCATCAATAGATGTGGCATAATATGAGACATCTCATAAGTACTTAATGGATACTCAGGTGGCCAAGCGATTTCGTTCCATACGTCTACTTTTGGTGGTCGTTTACCTGCTACACTTGCAGCGTCCCCTTTACCATTTACAGAGATTACGTGCCAGTGGTGCATCCCTACTCCACCTTTATCACCTGCCAATGCTCCACGAAGTACAAATGGGAAGAATCCAGCACGGGTATTCATCCATCCACCTCTGTGACCAATTGGTCCTGCTCTCCATAGGTAGGTAGCTACTTTATCTTCTGCATCGATAAAGAGATCAAAGAGTTTTTCAAGTTTGTAAGGTTCTACTCGACACTCTTTAGCCGTAAACTCAAGAGTATAAGGCTGATAGAGACCTTTGATCATCTCGATAAAGTCTTCATAGCTATCACCTTTTGGCAATGACTTAATGTATCCTCGATCTACCATCAACTGAAGGTATTTTTTATCCGCCATCAATCGATCCCAGTTTACCCAGTTTTTAACAAATGAGTGTTTGACTAGATCGTTACCATCCAATCCTTTTTCATTAAGGATTCGATTGGCAAGATAGAGATATACCGCAGCTTCAGTACCTGGCCATGCAGGAATCCAAAGATCAGCAATACCTGCTGAATTTGAAAGACGTGGATCCATAACCACAAGCTTTGCACCCTTTTTACGAGCATCTGCGATAAGCCCTGCTGCTTGCTGGAAATAGTGACCCGCATCCGCTGCGTGTGATGATTGCAAGAAGATAAGCTTTGCATTCTCCCAATCTGGAGAGTTTCTATCATCATTTGCCCACTGGATTGTCCCTTGTCTTGCACCAGCAGAACAGATGTTGGTGTGTGAGTCGTATCCATCACAACCCATAGAGTGAGGTACACGGTGTCCAAATCCATTTTCATTTGGTCGCCCAACATGGTACATAATGAGTTTTTTAGACATCTCATCGCCCTTTTTGAGCGTATTGTGCATTTTAGTACCAATCTCTTTCATCGCAGAGTCCCAAGTTACACGAACCCATTTACCTTCACCTCTTTTAGAGCCTTCCGCTCTTTTGAGTGGGAAAGGGATACGATCTGGATCGTACATTTGTGATTGTGTTGCATAACCCTTAGCACAGTTTCTACCACGGCTACCTGCATGAAGTGGGTTACCCATGTACTTACGTACTTTAAGATCTTTTGGATTTTTACTCTTTTTGTACTCACCAATATCAACCCACGCTGTAAGACCACATGAAGCTTCACAGTTTGAACAAGCTGTTGGAATAAGCATATACTCAGTAGCTTTAATACCATCTTTGTTCTCTAGGCTTGAACCACCATTTCGAGCAGTTCCTCCACGCTTCCAATCATCACCATCAAGCTCTGTAAAACTATCCCACTTATCCAATGCAGGATAGAAAGAGAGTGTATCAGGCGTTGGTGTGAATTGACTACTTGCAACAGCAGGAGTATCAACAATTGTCTCAAATACTCCCTTGGCAATGGCTGCACCTGCAACACCAAATGCAGTTGCTTTTAGAAATGTTCTTCTACCTTGAATAAACATACTATTTTCTTTTGACATATTTACCTCCCTAGCTTAATGGTAATAGTTGTGGAATTTTGAGCCATACATCTTTTGCAAGATAGAGACCTACAAGAGCAATTACAGCTGCAAATCGTAAAATTGTTTTGTTATCACTCTTCATTGCTGATCGTGCCAAAAAGAATGGTGCTACAAAACCAGCCAACATTGCAAACCAGAATTGACCACTGTATGGACCACCTGATTGAATATAGGTTAACGTTACTTCTGCTTCTGCTGATTTGAATGAGAAGAAATACTCACCCATATACATCATAAACCCAAGAGCGGTTGAAGCTGCTAATACCAATGCCAAATCTTTGCGTACTTCTGCTGACCAATCATCAGCAATAAAGATAAGCGTTGCAGAACCTGCTAAAAATGCTGCTAAAAGCATCTGCATCATCTCTGTTGGTGCTTGCCATAACTCTCTTGCACTTGACTCTGCCATAATAATAGCCGTATAGAGTGTAACTGGAATAGCCAAAAATACAACGTAAGGGAAGATTTTCTCATAAACAGCAGAATTTTCTCTTGCCATTTTACCTACTTTACAGTGTCTTCTAAAATCAGGAAATTGATCCATTGTACCAATAAGTGCCATAATTGTAATCAACCCTGTAAATACTGTCGCCATCCATGCACCTACGGTAATCGCAGAACTCCAGTGTGGGTGGAGGAAGATATTAATCATTCGTAGCGGTTGGTGAAGATCAATCAATGTAAAGAATAAAAATACATTAAGTGCGATAAATGAAATAACTGGCATCAACCATCTTAAGTTTGGCATTGCTTCTTTTTTGTGTCGATAGAGCAAATAAGCACCTACTAAAATAACACCCGTACCAATACTCTTCGCCCACATATTAAGCGTAATCATCCATCCCCAAATAATACCAGGGATTGCAACATCTAATGTTACCACAGCGTTTGTTGCTGCTACTGTATTCTCAACCATTAGTGACCTCCTTGCTCTTCATGTTCTTTTGTTTGAACCTCAATTTTCTCATCAGCTAATGATTTGTTATCATAATGTGGATGAGAACCAATAAATCGATCTAAAATAGAGTGATTTGGATCCCCTACGTGATCAAGGTGTGTAATGTTATTAAAGAGACCATAGCCTTCAATTCGCTCATGAGCCAAAGGATTAAGTGTGTTGTTACCACCACCAACGTAATAGTGTTTAGGATCCGTATGTTTTTCAGGTTTTCTTACTTGAACCCCACCATTGTTTTGGTGTTCCATAATGTATCGTGAAATGTGACTTGTCTCATCATCCACATCACCAAAGATATTGGCTTCAACAGGACAGGCAACCACACATGCTGGCATCATACCACTCTCAATTCGGTGCGCACAGTAAGTACATTTATCTGCCGTATTGGTTTCAGGATCCATATAAATAGCTCCATAAGGACAGGCCATCATACATCCTGCACACCCAATACATCGATCACTATCCACATTAACAATACCATTTTCCAAATAATGAAGTGCAGATACAGGACAGATTCTTTCACATGGTGCATTTTCACAGTGATTACATCTAAGCGGTGTAAAATTTCTCGTAGTTTCAGGGAACGTCCCCACATCAATATACTTGACTCTCAAACGCCAAGAACTTAATGGAACTTCGTTTTCCACTTTACAAGCGATCTCACAACCTTTACAACCCATACAAAGGTTTAGGTCAACTAAGAAACCTAGTTTCATAATTCCTCCTTGAATTAGCTATACTTATACATAAGATAAGAACCCCTTAAATTAAACAAAAAAGGGCTTTGCTTTGCGTCTATTTTATAGAAAAATGCTTTAAAATAGAGTTATTTTATTATGAATTTACTTTTTTTGTAACAAGTGTTGCGTAATCGTAGAGTTAGGTGTCATATTATTTTAAAATATTATTCTTTTTTATAATGCTAATAGATCAAATTGATTATCTTATTTGATCAAAAACACCATTTTACTTGATAAATTAAAGCTTGGCATAATACCCAACCACCCGTTGATCGACACGAATCACTCTTTGCAAGTAGCTTTGAATATTACTGCGATTTAGATCAATTTTGAGATTTTTGGGATTAGTAGCCCGTGAGATAGCCACATAGAACTGACTAGGAGCAAAAATATGATCCACATTGCAGACAAGATTATCGATACTCATCCCTTGGGATTTATGAATCGTAACTCCATAAGCAAGCTTAAGAGGAAACTGACTTAATGTGGCACTGGCTTTGGTATTGAGTGAGCCATCCTCTTCTATATCGAGTTCTAAAAGTTCAAAATCATGTCGATCAACTCGAATATTCTCCCCATTTTTAAACACATAGATATGATCATCTTCAATGGAAGTCACTATGCCCCGATCACCATTGACAAACCTCCCCCATTTATTGACAGAAAAAAGCACAGGAGCATCGACTTTGATGGTAAGCTCACGACTAATAGGGAGCATATTTGCCCATTTATCAATGCGTTTTTCATCCAACTTAGCATGGTTTTTGATATTGGCGAAGAGGATGGTTTCATCGCTTGAAAGTTCATCCAAACGCGTACGGTTGATACGTTCTACCTCAATATTACGTCCATAGAGATAAGTAGGGTCTTGGCTATAAACATGCGAGTTTTGAGCAATTTGGGTGAGATACTCGACTACCTCTCTATCGCACTCTCCAATGCGTATTTTGGAGAGAATTTTACCAAACTCCACATCACTCGTACGGTAAAGCGTCGTAAGCTCAATGACTTTGAGATTAAAGTTTTGCCAACTGTCACTCTCAAAAGCATAGACACGTTCTCCAAAGAGGCTATTGGGGGAGCGTTGTTTGATGATGGGAGGCAACTGAAAAAAATCCCCCACAAGCATAATACGCCCTTCATATCCCATGCTATGCAAGCGATACTCTATCATATCCATCATAGCACTACTTACCATCGAAATTTCATCAATAACAATTAAATCAATCGTAGCCAAAAGCTTTTTAAGCTGGGAAAGTCTACGTTTGTTACGACGATCAAGCCCTCCCAACTCTTCAAGACTGTTACTAATCCCAAAGACAAAAAAGCTATGAATGGTAAAACCCCCGATATTGACCGCTGAGACACCCGTACTTCCAAGAGCAACCACTTGGCGGTCTTCATACTCTTTGTAGTATTTGATCACTTCTGAGGTAAGATAGCTCTTCCCTACCCCTGCCCCACCTGTGAGAAAAACATTTTGTGTTTCAAGGCTATCAAGTACAAGACTAAGATCACTCATTGATTACTATTTTTCCTTCATTGATACTCACTTTTTTGGCTTCAACGAGTGCTGTAAGATTACGTTTAAAGTTCTTTTTACTCATTTTAAAGGTAGATTGAATATCTTCGGGGGAGCTTTTAGAATTAAAGTTTGGATTGGCTTTGATTAAATCTAAAAACTCCTCTTGATTACCGCTTTTTTGTCCAATGATTTGAAGGGATAGATCCATTTTCCCATCACCCCGTAGTTTTTTGATGTAGACCTCTTTTTTATCCCCTATGGCAATGGGCTCAAAAATCTCATTCTCAAAGAGCATCCCCTCATATTTATTATCAGCAATCACCTTATAGCCTAGTGGTGTTTTGGCAATCACGATGGCATAAAGCTTTTGATTTTGAGAGAGTCCACCCATATCGCGTACAATGTATTTACCAATCTTGTGTGTACCGTAGAGTCTGCCCGTCTCCTCATCTTTGCACACACGCAAAATAAAACAGTCATCCACATGAAAATAGGCTTTTTGTTGAGAAAGCGGAACAAAGAGATCTTTGGGCAACCCCCAATCAACAAAAGCTCCATATTGTCGATAATCTACTACCTTGGCATAAAAATACTCACCCAACATCGCTAAAGGTTTTTGGGTAGTAGCAACCAAACGATCTTCAGAATCATGATAAATAAAAACCTCAATCTCGTCATGAAGCTTCATATCAGGTGTACAATAAGCATTGGGGAGGAGTACCTCTTCTTCGCAGTTGGATTCTAAAAAGAGTCCAAAGTCTGTATTTTTATAGACCCGTAATCGATTAATTTTACCTACTTCTATCGTCTCATTGATCATTACTATTCCATTTTTTCTCATATTATACCCAAAAACTATTTTCATAGATAAACTTATGACTTTTATATCCTATATTAATGATTTTTTGGATAAAATCCACAATAAATATCCCTAGGTTGATCGTTATATTATGTTAAAATTTCTTGTTGCTATTATTCTCTTTCTCTCTGTTGTTATTATCAATCTCTTTACCAAACAGGAGAAAGTGTGTGAAGAGAGTAGTGATTTTTATATCAACAAAAAATTTGAATACACCAAAATGGATCAAAGAAAAACCTTTATCGAACGATGTGTCATTACTCCCAAAAGTAAGTTTGTCTACCTCTCTTTTGATGATGGTCCACTCAATGGAAGCCAACACATCAATAAAATTGCCTTCAAATACAAAGCCCCCATGAATGTTATGGTTGTTGGGGAACATGTCTTTATGAATAAAAATCAAAAAAAATATTTTCAAAACTACATGCAAAACCCTTTTATAGAAGTCAATAATCATAGCTACTCACATGCTAGTAACCAATACTACAGCTTCTACGCCAAGCCCAAAAAAGTACTCAGTGATTTTAATAAAAGTATGAAACTCTTGGCACTTAACAATAAAATTGCCCGTCTACCAGGGAGAAATGTTTGGGCTATTAACGATAAAGAGTACAACCGATACAAAGAGACCAGAGCGGCGGTAAAACTCCTCAAGAAAAATGGATTTACACTCATTGGATGGGATATTGAGTGGCACTACAATCGCAAGACCAAAGCCCCTTCGAGTACACACCAAGAGTTCTTTACTAAACTCAAAAACCATGTTGAATCCAATAAAAAGCTCTTTACACCTAATAACATCGTTGTGCTTCTCCACGATCCTATGTTTCGTAAAAACTCCTCAGAGTTAGAGAACTTGATTAAACTTATTCAGTCACATGAAGATTATATTTTGGTGCCACTGAGTCAATATCCAGTTATGGCAAAAGAGAATGTTTAAAAAATGAAATAACTAGGATGCAAAGATTGCATCCTACACACATTAAAAAATGTGCTAACTAAGAATAAAGTAGAAATTATCTACAGTTTCTTCTACCTTTATACCAACCATTTCGGTAATCTCTATAGTTATTAAACTTATATCTGTTCTTTGTATATCGTGTTGTTGCTGTTCTACAACCATGATCATAACCTAAGCGATAGTTATAGTTTCCATTTCTATAGTAATTATTACTTCGGTAGTTATTGTTATTTGATGTAGCATTTCCAACTACAGCACCTGCTACCGCACCTGTCACTAAGCCTCTCTCATACGATGTACAAGAAGTAAAACTAAACATTCCAACAATAGCACCTGCTAAAATTAACAATTTTGTAAATTTCATGATGATTCCTTTAAAATAAAGTAGAATTTGAAGCAAATGAATTATGCTCTAATTAAGTATACCATATTGATAATTATAAGTTCATAATCACTCAACACTTTTTACTCGCCTCATTCCATCCGCCTCTATAGTTCACATTATGCGTATATCGATAGCTATTTTGAGGGAAGTTACTGCACTTATCACGAATTGCATCTTCATAGTCCAAAGTACCATTGGAGGCAAAAGATTTACCCCCATAAACAAAACTTGCTTTTGGACTACTCTGAACTTTGCTCACTTTAATACTCTTTTGTGTTTTGCTACAAGAGAGCATGAGTAGAGAACTCACACCCACTATGATCAATACTCTTAAATCCTGCATCTTCTCTCCACTTAGTAGCGACACGATCTTCGACCTGCACGCCATCCACGTCGATAACTGCTTGAGTTTCTAAACTTATAGTTATTTTTTGTGTATCGGTAGTTTGATGTTTTACAACCATGACGATATCCTAAATTATAATTTCCTCGATTGTTATTGTAGCTTTTTTTAGTATAGGTTCGTTTACACGCTCTTTTACCTGCTAGCCATCCATTACGATAGGTACGTGAATTGTTGTACTTGTATCTATTTTTGGTATAGTTACGTTTAGCGGTACGACATCCATGCTTATAGCCTAAATTATAGTTTCCTCTAGTATAATTTTTGGTTCCATAATAACTCTTCTTCTTGTATCGTTTACAACTTCGCTTGCCTGATAGCCAACCCTTACGATATTGATAGTTGTTGTTGTACCAATATCTATTTTTTTTCCAATACCCCTTTGCTGAGCTACAACCATGTTTGTATCCCGTGTTATAGCCCCTAGCCTCTGCAAATGAGAAGGTCATAACAAATGCTGCAATAATAAATAATAACCTTGAAAATTTCACGATTACTCCTTTTTATATTTTGAGTTATTTTACTCTTATGATGATTATAGCACAAAAGCATAAACTAAATTAATGACTTAGCTTAAATTTTTTGATCTATTGAAGTCATATCTCTTATGCTTTCTTTTTACTTTTCACCCACATATCCCCTTGCGAGAAGACCTCCCATGTCCACTTAAGCCACCCTATCAATGAAAAAGCAATCCAAATAGCCCATACGAGCATCAAAGCTCGATAAAACCATATCGAAACAGAGAGTACCGTAGGCTGGGCTAACATTGTATCTATACGATCACTGTACCAATTGAGATAATTACCATACGAACCATTACCTGTTATCATCATATCAGGATTACCCAATAGTCCTACAGAGACTGCACCCACAATAGTAGATAAAGCAATAATACTAAGCAATACCAATCCAACTTGTGTCAGGTTTCGATACCATCCTCTTAGAGTCTCACCCTTTTGTTCTCTAAATCTAAGGGCAAATATCCACACCACCACAGGCAACATAATAAAGACCGAAGTAGTACTTACCCCTAAGCCCAAAAGTAACCAATCGCGTGTTTGTAGGGGTGTGCCTTTGATCCTACCTAATATCAGAGCAAAAAGTCCTATTGCCAACAACACACCCCAAAGCAGTACCGCAGGACCCAAAGTTGGACCACTGCTCCAAAGTACCCATCGATTACGCGGTAGGCTTAAGGTTACACTGCTATTAACACTCTCTTTGTTTAGATTGATTTTAGGAAATTGATAAGCAATGGCACTTGCACTCTCCTCTCGCCATGTAAGTTTGACCTTTTGAACTTTGGCTTGCAGGGGAATAGAGACCTTACCCTTGTTTATTTTGATATAGTGGTTTTTACCATCTATCTGCATGGATTTGAGCTTTTTTAGTCTATCAATATGGATAGTATACTGTCCTGCTTTGGAGCTTTTGAGTTGTAAATCAAGGCTCATATCTCTGTATCTTCCCGATTGTTTGATTTTAAGCTTACTTGATTCAATCGTTAGGCTCTCACCACTAACAGCTTTGGCTTTTTGCAAAGTGAGTGTGAGCTTGTCACCTTGCCAAGGCTTAAATCTTGGCATCAAAATAGAGCCAACTTTCAACTGTTCAATAGGCTCCATTCCTTGATATTTCAAATCCCAAATAGAAGCAATGTCCATCTGCCAAACCTCTATATGTCGAGCATATTTTTCAAAATCTAGTTCCAAACTTTGAGTAATCGGCAAAGAAGAACGCCAAGCATAACGGCTATTTTTACTACTAAAATGTAACATAACTTTACCATTTTTGAGTTCTATCTCTTTATCAAAGATCGACTCATTGGGGAGTAGTTTGTAGAGCAGTGTGTGCGGTCGTTCAATGCTATTAAGAAGTTTGACCTCCGTATCAATGTACCATCGCTGACCAAAGTAGAGTGTTCGCTTTACTTCAACCATAGGCTCAATTTTACTCAATTCATCGCGTTTAGCTTTTTGCTCTTTGAGGTTGTTAATCTCAATGTAGCTCTTGTAATCACTTGAAATCTTCCATGATTTGTTATTGCTAGAGTGTCTAAGATTGTGCAAGGTCAGTGTGGAGGAGAGCATAATCTGTTCATGCCCACTTACAATACCCATAAGCCTTACTTGATGTACGCCTTTAGTAAGACGAATCCACAATCCACCACTCTTATCAATATTAAGCTCGGTTAGATTATTATCCACCGTGACATGTGAAGGCAACCATATATTTCGGTTGCCCAAGATTGGCACCGCCACATCTGCTCCTACCGATATATCAATCTGTATCCCTAATACATCCTCTTTGATATCAACAGCCACTTGCTCAATCGTCGCACAATGAGGTAGGCAAGTTGCGGGGGTAGTGAGTTTGGTTTTCAGCTCTTCTAAGAGCGTATTGGAGGGGATATCTGCTCTAAGACTATAGGGTGTCATACTCAATAGTACAACAAGCCCCAGTGTTTTGATACCCTTTGCCTTAGTTAATTTAGTGACAATGGGCTTGGCAAACTCATGTAAAAACATATAAAGCAAAAAAAACATTGCAAGAATATTAAGTACTTTGAGTATCTTACTTTGCAGTGGAGAGATGAGCCAAAGCTCCAGACGTTCACTCCCACCTACAGCACTTTGCCACTTGAAGTGATGCGACTTCCAACTCCATGTAGGTTTCGCAATTCCTGTCTGGACGACAGCATTGGGGTCAATTCTATTTTGCATAATCTGATTGTGTGATTTACTTACTTTTTTCATTGGCATATACTCATTGTTATTAATCATATTACTTTCATAACGCATTGAACTTATTGAACTTATTGAACTTATTGAACTTTTTGATTTGAGATTACTTATCTCATCTCTCACCTTACTCTCCATATCACTCCTTGCACCTGTAAAGGAACCACTGTAGTGCTTTTTCTCCAATTGTGGATAGAGTGCGGTGCGTATTTCATACACTGAAAAACTCAATACTTTTAACAACACGATTACCATCACAATGCCTAGCATTACTTTCATCACGCTTCTTAACTTCCCCTGCGGTAAGACACGAAGCAATGCCACCAATAGCAGTACAAAAAGCCACACAAGTGTTGGTGCACCACTCTCATGCCAAAAAATCACAATAAAGCCCAAAGCAGGAAGTGCCCACCTCCAACCATACATTTTATAAATTGCAATTACCATCAACATCAGCAAAAATATATCCATTAAATTCCACTCATCTACCCATGAAGAGGTCTTGGCATCTGAGCCAAACGATGCAAAAAGCTTCCATCCAATGGGGAGATGCAGTATGGTATGCACAGAGTCAAACTTCTCATCCCAACCACTTGCAGGAAACAAAGATATATCCCCCTCATATCTGCTTGATGCCTCAATATTGAGCCTCTCTTGACGAAGTTCTACCCCTTTTTGAGGACTTCCATCAAGTTTGGTAATAAGTGTGGGTTTGGAGTTGAGTGACACCGATGCCAAATCCAAGCTCTTTTGTGCTTCCAAGCGTCGTATTTGCGAAATCTTTGCATCAATGGTATCGCTAATGGTATATCCACCCCCATCAAAATCCAACCAAACCTGACGTTTGAGATTAAAAGAATTTTTGCCTTGCTGTTTGGCACTTTTATAGAGTTCTTTGATCATAAAAGGCTCTTCTACCAAGTAGGCAGGCAGAGCTTTCCATGCTTTTGGGAGTGTGGTTTGAGAGGGGTCAATGGCTCTTGCTCCCTCTATTTCAATGCTACGATAGTTGGGATTACTTTGCAAAGACCAAATCTCTTGATTATCATAAGTAAACAGTGTTTTAGGAGGATGCAGAGTCTTTAGGTTATTAGGAGCATACGAATCAATAGTGACAATCCACTCTCCTGCTTTGACTTCAATATTGAGCTTTTTATCTTCTGTAATGGTGGCATCAAGTGCAGAGCTTATTGATGTAGGCAAAAAGCCATCGACCACCACCCCGTCTAAAACCACCGAACGCATCTTACCCGATACAGAAATGTGCAGATAACTCTTCATTCGTAAAGGATGCCCATCGATCACTTTACGGTAAATTGAAACCGATAAACTCCCCTTTTCATTAGCACTAGAACCCCGTTTATCTAGCCATAAACGAGAGTTTTTATCCATAGATACATTGGGTTCTTTGAGACCATTTTTATATAAATTTACCAAGGCTATAGAGGGAGGTAGCTGCAGATACTTTAACCCCTCCCTCCAAGGCAAAACTCCACTAATACGGTAGCTTCCCTTATCAAGTATCAAAGTCGCTTTAGCATTAGACTCAAGCACAACTGCCTTTTTACCATTGACTCGTACACCCTCTACCCATGTTTGATGAGCAAGAGGCAAAAGTACTCTACTTTGATCTTGAAAAAGTGTCACACTCATATTAAAATCAAGCTTCCCCCCATTAAGGGAGAGAGTAATATCGCGATACCAAGAGCAATGAGCCTTGCCTGAGCGATACTCAATAGGACACTCTTTGCTCTTAACATCATCCAAAACCCAATCTTTCCACTCTAGTAGCGAGGGAGGAATCTTATGCTCATCAATAGAGTAGAGAGAGGAGGTCAAAAGTAATAAGGAGATAATAAGTGACTTTAGCATTGAGTATCCTTTTATCATTAGATTAGTAATTATAGCATGAATTAATCTAACTTAATGACAAGAATACAATATTCTTTCAATCCCTAGCACAACCGTAGGTCGAAGTGCCCTCACTCAGACATTTGTGATGAAGTTTATAATATTTTCGTAACACAACCAAGTGTCGGAGTCAGGAGACTGCCGACAAAAACCCCCTTGAAATCGGGTCAATGTCTTTCGTAGGTTCGATTTTATCGAACGCCAAAGCCAAGCCAAAAAGCACTTTTTAACTCACCACCTTGTTTGTACTCATGGCTTTACTTGGAAGCGATGCTCTAATTTCGCCATTGGTGAGGTTAAAACCTCACTTCCTAGTTGTTGCACACTCTCAGGAGCTTGGAAACGAGTGAAAATCCTACTTCCTATAAATCTTCTTTAGTAGCTTAGAAATATCCGCATCTCTCTCCCCCACCATCATCTCTCTAACCACTTGTTTCTCTTGGGGGTTCTTACCGTAGCCACTTTTATCAAGGGCTTTGAGTGAGGCGATGCGGTTGGATTTGATTTTGTTTTTATTGCCTGCAAGGCTAATAAACTCATTTTGTAGCTCAGAGTTGCTACTAAAATCACTTGTAGCCACACTTGCCTCAATCAATTGAGCTTTGGTATCAGAGTTATTTTCACTCTCTATAAGCTTTTGAAAATCACCACTCTTTAGCTCCGTTTGGTTGAGTTTTTCAATTGCCTTGGCTGAGGCGTAGCGGGATTTATGGTTATCATTTGTGCTAAGCACCTCATCCACGGCACGGATGACTTCAGGGCTTGCCCCATCCCCCATATTACCTACCGCTGCCATCACCACACGTTTATCCTCTTGGGTATTGATAGCATCGAGTATTGCTTCATTGATACGTTTGGTCTGCTGTGGGGAACGAGTGGTTCGCTCACTTGCCAATGCCCCCATCAGCATCCCCGTAGCATTTTTAAAAAACGCATCACCATTGTCGGGGTTAAGCCCATACTCCAAGAGGTTTTCTAGTAAATCATCATCCAAAGGAGCTGAGGTATTTTTAAGCCCCATCAGTGATCTAAATCGCTCTTTTTCATCAATGTTTTCATTTAATACTACTTTGGAGAGTATGCGTGTACTCTCGACGGAATTAATATAACCTAGCTTTGCAAAGAGATTCATACTCACCTTATCATTGAGCTTATGAGAAGTGAGCATCTCATCAAGGTAGGCTAAAAACTCCATATTGGCTCGCACCCACTTCTCCAAACCTTTGGGGTCATTGAGAAGCAAACGCATCTGCTTTTGTTTGGCTTCAAACTGAGACAAAGCATCTTTGAGTGAGAGTTTGGATTTTTTCTTGCCAATCTTCCACTCTTTGGGGTTGTTGCTTAGATTTAAGAACCAATGCTTTTTATCAAGCTTATCGCTACTCTTAGAGATATTAAGCTCTCGTTTATCATAGAGTGAACTGTTGATCATCTCGGTATTGAGTCGCACCTCTTGGGTAGCCACGACTTGATCCCAAAGCGTACAATCATTGGATGGCATGATACTAATAGCACTGCTAAGATACTCCATATCAGAGCTATTTTGCATTTTAAGGTACTCAATAGTGTAAGCACTCTTAGTTTTGCTTTGGTTGATATCCACCATGCCAGTGGAGTGTTGGATTTGGCTTAGTCCTTGTGTAGCATTAAACTGCATCGTCTCAATGATCGCAAGGAGTTTTTTAGCTAGTAGCCTATCTTTGGAGAGCATTTGGATATCTTGAATCATAAAGGCTCTATTAGATGAGCTTTGTACGATAAAAGGAGCATAAATAGACTCACTATCAATGGCTTCAAGACTTAAGTTTTTATCACTGTACCAAAAGAGGGTTTGATTGCTCTCACTAAAATAACGCACATGAAGTTTGGCATGAATGGCTTGGCTCTCATCAAAGCTCTTGCCCCCAAGAGTGGTTTGTACCTCGTGTTTATCGATATAGGTATAGCTTTGGTAGCACTCTTTGGCGTAGAGTGAGGTAAGCATTAATAGTAGTATTAAAAGTTTTTGCATTATTGATTATCCTTTTGTTTATCTATCTGTTCATCTCCATGTTTTTCAATGAGCATATTGCGTTCTCTAAGTAACTCTTGTTGCAACTCCTCTTCACTAGGAAGATAAGGCA
>Ga0193954_1000720_pt1 | contig 18507 bp, 17 predicted proteins | sample BB_5_MG_FD_140340 | JGI IMG/M metagenome (GOLD analysis project Ga0193954, IMG submission 140340) | Microbial mat bacterial communities from the Broadkill River, Lewes, Delaware, United States - BB_5_MG | ecosystem: Environmental > Aquatic > Freshwater > River > Microbial mats | place: USA...
ATCTTCCAGATGCTTCATTACTCAAATCAACGACTATCGAATTTGGCTCAGATATAAATCTTAGTTCTTTTAAAGAGCAGATGCTATTTTGGGGATATAACTTTGTGGATATGGTTCAAGTTGAGGGAGAGATTTCTTTTCGTGGTGATATTATAGATATTTACGCACCAGCATCTATAATGCCTGTTCGTATATCTCTTTTTGATGAAACAATAGAGCAGATAAAATACTTTGAACTGGAGTCTCAAAGAACTAAAGGCGAAGAACTTGAAAGAATTGAAGTTAGTCCTGCTTTTTACTCTTTGGATGAAGATAGCTTTAATGCCCTAAATGAGAGAGTACAAAAGAGTGAGTTTGACTCACTTGTAAAAGATGTAGCATCTCTTGGGTTTTGGTATCTTGAAGATAAAGCTTCAAACTTTTTAGATAACAAAAAGGCAAAACTTGCTACTTCGCTACAAAGAATCTTGCTAGATGCTTATGCTCTAAACTCTCCAAAGGTATCAAAAGAAGATTTTAACTTAGAAATTTTACCTCAAAGTGATGAATTTAAAGAGTTGGTTGTAGCAGATTTGCAAACCTTGTTAAGAGTTCATAAAGATAAAAAAGTGACCATCATCGCAGCAAATGAAGCTCTGATGAAACAAGCTGGTCTTTTTAATCTTACAAATATTAAAGAAGTTTATGCTCCATATATTTTAAATATACTCACAAAAGATGAGCTTATTGTATCGCTTAACAAACCCGATAAAGTTAGACGTAGAAGAAAAAGCTCAATCATGCTCGATGACTTAAAAGCTGGGGATTATGTAGTCCATGAAGATTATGGTGTTGGTATATTTGAAAAGATTGAGCAGACTGAGATTCTTGGCGGTATAAAAGATTTTATAGTTATTAAGTATGTTGGTGATGACAAGATACTTTTGCCAGTTGAGAACTTAGACTTTATAGACCGCTACATTGCATCTGGGGGTAGTGTCCCTGTTCTTGATAGACTTGGCAAAGGTAGTTTTGGTAAGTTAAAAGACAAAGTAAAAAAACGTCTTATGGAGATAGCTGGGCAAATTGTAAATACCGCAGCTGCAAGAGAGCTTATAAAAGCTCCGAAGATAAGCATAGCAAAAAAAGAGCTTCAAGATTTTCAAAAGCTCTCAGGGTTTGACTATACTGATGACCAAACAAACTCAGTAGATGAGATAATAACGCAGATGAGTTCTGGTCATATTATGGATAGACTTCTTAGTGGCGATGTTGGTTTTGGAAAAACGGAAGTCGCGATGAACACCATTTTTGCAGCATACAAATCAGGTTTTCAATCTGCTTTTATAGTTCCAACAACACTTCTCTCAGCTCAACACTTTCGCTCATTAGATGAGAGATTTAAAGATATGGGTATAAAGTACGCAAAACTAGATAGATTTGTAAGTACTAAAGATAAAAACAACATCATCAAAGGTCTTGCATCTGGAGAAATAGACACAGTTGTTGGAACACACGCTCTTTTTGGTTTGGCATTTAAAAACTTAGGTGTTGTTATTATAGATGAAGAGCATAAGTTTGGAGTAAAACAAAAAGAGAAGATAAAAGAGCTTTACCACAATGTGCATCTACTCTCTATGAGTGCTACACCTATTCCTCGCTCACTAAACCAAGCACTTAGTTCCATAAAAACTATGAGCCAACTTTTAACTCCGCCAAGCCAGAGACAGGGTGTTAGAACCTTTGTAAAAGAGTATAGCGAGAAGCTAATAAAAGAAGTAGTTATGCGTGAACTTCGTCGTGGTGGACAAGTCTTTTATGTGCATAACTCCATCGATCACATGCCTATAAAGTTGGGTGAGTTAAAAGCTATACTTCCAGACCTTCGCATCTTAATGCTTCACTCAAAAATCTCAGCTGTTGCTACAGAAAAAGAGTTGTTAAAGTTTGAAGCAGGAGAGTATGACCTTATGATAGCGACTTCCATTATAGAGTCAGGCATCCACATGCCAAATGTAAATACTATGATAGTCGATGGTGCAGATAGGTTTGGTATAGCAGACTTGCATCAGCTTCGTGGTCGTGTAGGACGTGGGCATAGTGAGGGATTTGCTTATTTTATAGTCCAAAATAAAGAGAACTTAACAGATGAAGCGAAAAAACGTCTTTTAGCACTAGAGTCTAACTCATTTTTAGGAAGCGGCTCAGTACTGGCTTACCATGACTTAGAGATACGCGGTGGTGGAAACCTTGTTGGAGATGCTCAAAGCGGACACATAAAAAATATAGGTTATTCACTATATCTTAGAATGCTCGAAGATGCCATAAAACAGCTTAGTAATACTATGGAGAGCCAAAGAGCCAAAGTTGATATAAAACTTACTATTTCGGCATTTATATCTGATGAGGTTGTAAAAGAAGATAGACTCAGATTAGATATATACAGAAGACTTTCACAATGCGAAGAGAGTGTAGAAATCTATGAAATAGAAGAAGAAATCATAGATAGATTTGGAGAGTTGGACAATCCTACAAAACAGTTTTTTGAGTTGATGGTCATCAAACTTCTTAGCTTAGATAAAAAGATAAAAAGTATTATGAATTACGGACAAAACATAACTGTTACTTACTTAAATGACTCTAAAGAGAGTATAAAGTCAGATTCCAAAGATGATGATGACATTATAAAAGCGGTGTTGTTTTATCTAAGAAATAATAAACCAAAAATATTATAGTTGTTACGCTATATGCCAGACTTATAAATACTATACTAAAAACCCCACATAAGATTTATCTATAATGATAATTGATATCAAAAAATATTAAGCTAGTTTTTATTAAAATACGATTAAAGATAAATAAGGACTAAAATGCCTACATATTTTGTTATAAGAGAACTTTGTTCTGGATATTATTGGAAAGATTTTGAACTAAATGATTTTGTTTACGAATATCTAACAGATGCACATAACATCCCAGAGGAGTGTATAGAGTGTGTTGATGTTTCACAAAAAATAAATAAAGTTGAAATAACACTAATCGAAGATAAAAAAATTTTTCAAGAAGATTGGTACTATTGTTTACTGAGATATTGCACATAATGTTGTATGTAAATACACAAGAGCGTTCTCCCCTTATTTTATATAAAAAATATTTATATAAATATATTAAAAAAAATGACTTACGTTTTTCAGAACAGCGAGAACAAGTTTTAAAAACACTACATGGATTGTCAAACCCTATAACAATAGAAGCCTTAACAGAGCTTATAAATAGAGAGGGTTATCCTATAATAAGCTATACAACAACGGTAAGGCATGTTAATTTTTACAGAGATATTGGCTGGATTACTGTTGTAAATAAAGTACATAAACAATATATACTTGTAAAGACAGCAAGCCCTATTATATAATATTTTATAATAATAGTAATAGCTGTTATTGTTTATTAAGCAGTTAAAATGCTAAACTGCCAGTTCCGAAAATAAAATAATGATTATTAATATCAAAATTGTTATTTTATTTCGTAATAAATTTAAGGAGTTGAATGTGATATCTTCAACAAAGAAAATGGCTCGTGGTGGTTTTACACTTATAGAGATTTTAGTTGTCCTTGTAATAATGGGATTTTTAGTAGCTTTAGTAGCTCCAAAACTCGCAGGCGTAGTTGATGGTGCAGTTAAGACTACTAATGATACAGGTTTACAAAGATTTAGTGATGCTATGAATAGTTACTTAACAAAAAAAGCATCTATTCCTCCAGCACTTACAAACCTAGTTAGTGTAAGTGGTGTAATGCCTGATGGTTCTGATTATGTTGCAAACAGTGGTAAAATTGTAGCGACAGCAGATTATAATGAAGCTAACGGTGTTGAGGCACTATCAGAAGAGTTTTCAACAAGAATGTTACCAATGACTCACTTTTTAAATGTTGCTGAAGCTAAAGAGTTAAAAACATTAATTGGTGCGGCTGTAATGAACTTAGAAGCAAGGGACCCAGCTGATAGTAATAAATCTGTGTCTTATGTAAGAAGAGCAGTTGCTACTAATGGAACAAATTTGCCAGTTATGATGATTGGTGCAGGTTATAATGAAGCAGGTACTTTAGAGTTTGCTGAAGGTGCTACAGTCACAGTTACTCAATCAACAGTAACAGTAGATGAAACTGTTACTGAAGCTATAGCTCCAGCTGCTGCACCTATTCTTGCTTCTGGTTCAGCGATTGTTCCTGCTGCAAAAGTATATACTCGTATAGGTGAAGCTAAAAATGTTCTTCGTATCGTTATGGGTGTTTCAAATAGAAATATGCTAGTTGTAAAAGGTTACTTAGATGAGTCTGGGGTATCTGCTTCACAGAAAAATGCTGAGAATGATTTCACTTATGGTGGGTATTCGTTAATTCTTCCAAGACTTCAGGCGACTCTTGATAGATTTCAAGCAGACGGCACTAATGGTATAACTCAAACTGCTACTTTAGGTGCTGGTGGAGCTGGTGGAGCAACAACTGCAACTGACCCTATTACATTTCAAGCGATTAAGTATGATGAGTTAGATGATGGCTCATTTGAGATTTCTGCTCGTACTCCGTGGAATCCATCTCTGCTTGGTGGTCAACTAGAAGGTCAAACAGTTCGTCATACTACATCAGTAGATCCTATGGGACATGTGATTGGTGAGCGTGGTGGTTGGTTTGGTGTTAAACTAACTAGAGGTAAAGGTGCTGATATAGAAGGTGATCTTTAATTAGAAATTTTATTATGTTTTCTAAGCTTTTGCTTGGGAAACATATATAAAACCTAAAGAGTCAATCAAGGTTGTTTATTTAGATTTTATAATTTGGAGTTATTTATGAGAAAAGTTTTATTGAGTTTTTTTGGTGTTATTGTTTTAGTTTTTGGAGGTTTTTCATATAAGGTTTATGATAACTACAAGAGTAGAGAAGAGAAAATAAACCATGTATTAGAGTTTCAAAAAGTGGCTTTTAAAGCGTACTCAAAACTTATGTCAGGAGAGAACAAAGAAGCAGTAAAACTTTATGAAGAAGCTGTAAAACTGCATGATAAAGATACAAAAACACTGCTTGATTATTCAACCGCTTTGGCAAAAATGGGTGAGAATAAAAAATCTATAGAAATGTATGAAAAGGCATACTTAAGTGCTAACTATAAAAATGAAGAAGTTCTTGAAAAGTTGGCAAAAGCAAATTTTGATATACAAAATTATGATAAGTCTATAAAGTACTATAAAGAGGCAATAGAGAGATTTCGTCCAAAGTATCGTTATATAGAAAATATAATAATAGCACTTGATAAACAAAACAAAACTGATGAAGCCATGAAGTACTTTGCATATATACAAGAAAAAAGCCCAAGATATTTTATAGGAAAAAAAGATTTTGATAAATTTTCAAATATTTATACTAAAGATATAAAGTCTTATGATTTGCTTCCTTTGTATGATACAACACAAAATTTAGAAGCACTTTTAAGTCTTGGAGAAGAGTATGAAAAAAAAGGACTTGATGATAAAGCATTAAAAGCTTATGACAAGATACTTTATCAGGATGTAAATCATCAAAAGGCAAATGAAAAAATATCAAATCTACTTATAAAATATAAAGATTATGAATACGCTATTGTGCATCTTGAAACTTTAGATAATGATAGTTTGGATGTTTTAAATAAAAAAGCAAATGCTTACCATCAAATAAAAAATTATGAAAAAGCTATAGAGTTTTATGAACAAGCATTAAAATTAGAAGAAAATGAAAATATATATAAGAATCTAGCATCTTGTGCATTTAGAATGGCAGATAAAGATAAAACTATGAAATACTTAAAAAAGCTCAAAGAATTAAATCCAAGAATGGCATATAACTTTGAATATATAACATTGTTAAGTATGGGTCATGAAATAGATGAAGAAGATAGGATTGAGTATCACATAGTAAATACTTGGTACGATCTCCAAGAATTATTATTAAAAAATAAAAATAAAAAAGGAAAGGACACTTAATGATAGGTGATGTAGATGCTTTTAAAAAACAAAGTAGATATTTAAAAATTTTGTTTCTTTTGCTTTTAGTTGTAGTGATATTTTGGATAGTAGTTGCTGATTGAGATGTATAGATGAAAACTACTTTTAGCAGAGATGCATTTACGCTTATAGAAATTTTAGTAGTCCTTGTAATAATGGGATTTCTTGTAGCTATGGTTTCTCCAAAATTAGTTGGTGTTATATCATCATCTGGAAATACTTTAGACGATACGAACCAAAAAGAGTTAACTAAGGTTTTTCATAAATTTGCATCTATAAAAGAGAGGATGCCAAGAAAATTATTAAATCTTGTACATGAAAATAATAGTTCAAGTACAGTTGTTTATGAGGTGTTGAGTGTTTATTCAGCAGATGGTGTTGCTGAATTTTCTAAAGATTTTATACAAAAATTAGTTCCTACACTACATCATCTAAATGCAGAGGAAGTATTAGAATTAAAACGCCTTGGTATTATGAGTGTTCGTAATTACAAATATACAAATAATACTAACAGTATTGAATACAATAGAAATGCAAAAGTTGTTGAAGGTCTTGGCGTTTTAATGCTTGGCTGTGGAGCTGATAGTTCAGGTGTATTTGACTGGAGTAGTTCTTTAGAGGGTAGTGTTAATGATGATGGCTTTAATCCACCAATTTATAACAAAACAACAAATGTAGCTTTTGATAATGATAGTACTGATGTTTACGCATATAGCGATACTGCTGCTTATCTTGGACGCATAATTTTGGGGGTAGATAGTGATAATGAGTTGGTAACTAAAGGATTTATAGATAAAAGTGCGACATCACCAAAAGAAGCCAGCAATGAGGATATAAGATACCATAGTTATAGTGTGTTAGTTCCACGTTTATCGGCTACTGTGACAAGAATGGAAAATCACAATAGCAAAGTGAAGTTGCATCTAAAAAAATATGATAAAGCTTTAAAAGATAGATATACCAAAGAAATTATCGAAATGCAAGAGAGGCAAGATTTAGGAGATATAACAATAGTGTCCCCACAAGGTTTTGTATCAAAAAATAAAAATTTCAGTTACGGAGTGAAAATAGAATAATGTATAAAAAAATAAAAAAAATTGCTAAAAAAGCATTTAGTTCAAAAACGTATGTGCTTGCTTTAATAAACAGATATATACCAAAAAATTTTGGAAAAATTATCAATTTAAATATTAATAGAGAAAGCAAAAATATTTTTATTGAGCTAGAAAGAGAGAATAAACTAGCTAGTATAGAGGTTGTTAATTATGCAGTGCATACAAAAAATAATAAGAATTTTTTAGTATATGAAGATTTAGCTACAACTGGTTTTATAAAACCTATGCTCATGGTTTTTAAGAAACAAAGAGAGATAGAAATAGAACCAAAGTATGTAAGATTAATTCATAAATTTATAAAGAATTGACTTATGAAAAGAGATGCTTTTACTCTTATAGAAATACTTGTAGTAATAGCTATCATTGGGATGCTTAGCACGATGATAATACCTAAGGTACAAAATGCTTTAGAGATATCTAAATCAAAGATAAACCAAGCGACCATGCAGGATATAAAAAGAGCAGCTTTAGAGTTTAAAAATGATGTAGGATTTGTCCCAGATAATGTTGCATTAATGATTTATCCTTATGAGATTTGTGATGTTTCAGATAAAAATTATGATAATGATAGCAATACATCGGCATGTAAAAATATGATAGCTTTTGTGGATAGTCGGTTAACTTTAAATAAATATAGACTTAATGGAGAAGGTGACTATGGCACAAATATGATAAGAGATGAAATCCTAATAAAAGAGATTCAAAGAAGACTAGATATAAAAAATGGTGCTTGGAGAGGATCTTACATAGGAGGAAATGGGCATCTTTTAAATCAAAAGATTAAGAAATTAGGTGATGGCTCAAGTGAAACTAACAATGAATATTTTTTATCAGAAAAAGATATGGATTTATATTATGATGGGGTAGATGAGAATGAAAGTTTTAATGCTGTGTTGGGTGTAAGTGATGAATATAAAAAATATTACCCAATATATACAGAAAATTTCAATACAGATGCACATGACTTATATGACATTGCCAAGTATAGAAAAAATTTAAAAGGAGAACTTAGTATTTTAGACCCATGGGGTACGCCTTATGAGATACAATTTCCAAAAAATGTACCAACTGGAAAATCTAAAGAGAGATATGCACGGATAGTTTCGTTTGGAAAAAATAGACAAAGAGATATTAAAGTAGATGATAATCTTAATGAGAATTATTCTTTAATGAAACCTGTAGTTGATGATTCTGTATTGTATATATATGATAATAATCTTACAAATTATTTTAATATGCAAGATTAGTAAATATAAGTAGAATTTAAATTAAAAATAAGCTAATATTGGTAATAATACTAATTATCAATATTAAAAGGAACAGAAGTATGAAAAAAATAATTTTATTATTTTGTCTCGTAGTATTACCAATGTCGGCTGCTCAAAAAGCCTCAGAAGAAAACCCATTTTTACATGATGATCATTTTCCAGGTGGTTATTTTTTGATGCCTGATTCAATGCCACATTTTATGGGTATATATATGAAAGAAGGTGGTATGCAAAAAATAAAACCAAGTACAGAACAAGAAAAGGTAATCGAAAAACAATTTGAAAAAATGGTTAAGATTATTATGTCTACAGCTACGAAAATAAAAAGCATGGAAACAGTTTTAACGCTAGATATTGTCCATAAAGGAAAAACAGCAAAGGAGTTGTCTGCACAGATTGATGAAGTTGCAAAATTAAGAAAAGAGTTAACTATCTTACAAATAGAGTGTATAAATCTTTTTAAAGAAACACTTACAAAAGAGCAATATAAACAGATGCTAGAACTAGCTTTAACACAAGATAAAAAACGATGAAAAATTTCACTCTAATTGCATCTCTTTTTCTTCTTAGCAATTTGAGTGCAACAGATATATTTAGTGATAAATCTCAATGGGTAAGACCAAGCAGTGTTCCTTACCCACAGAATAATAAATTAACAGATGAAAAAATTAGACTTGGAAAAAAATTATTTTTTGATCCTATTTTATCGAGAGCTAACAATATCGCTTGTTCTAGCTGTCATGATCCTGTTAAGGGATGGAGTGATTCCGATAGAGTAGCTATTGGAGACAAAGGAAGACGAGGGACTAGAAATAGTCCAACTATATTAAATAGTGCATACCAACACACTTTTTTTTGGGATGGGAGAGCTAGTAGTTTAGAAGAACAGTCATTAGGTCCTATTGAAGCACATGTTGAGATGAATCTTAATCCTCTTGAAGCAGTAAAAAAATTGAAGAAGATACCCGAGTATCAAAAGTTATTTAAAAAAGCTTTTGCTAAAGAACCCATTAGCGTAGAGACTTTAGCAAAAGCTCTTGCGAGCTTTGAGAGAAGTATAGTGTCTGGTTCTAGTAGATTTGACAAATGGGTTGCTGGGGATAACAGTAAGCTTAGTGATGAAGAAGTTGAAGGGTTTCAAATTTTTTTAGAAAAAGGAAACTGTTCAATATGCCATAGTGGGTTTAATTTTAGTGATCAAAGTTTCAATAATGTTGGTATAGATAGCAAAGATGAAGGCAGAGCTAAAGTTAAAAAAAGAGCTTTTTGGTATGGAACTTTTAAAACACCAACTTTAAGAAATATAGAAAACTCTCAACCTTATTTTCATGATGGTTCAGTTGAAAAGCTAGAAGATGCAGTGAAAATTTGTGCAGAAGGTGGAAGAGATAAAGAAGCCAAAAATAAGTCAGAACTTCTTATGAACAAACACTTAAGTGAACAAGAAATTAAAAAAATTACTAAATTTTTGAAAACACTTAGTGAACCTGTACCCGACTTATAAAGGAAGAAGTTTGAGAGTAATGCATAGAGCTTTTACGCTCATAGAACTTCTTGTAACAATAGCCATAATTGGATTGATATCTAGTGTAGCTTTGGTGGCTTTAAAAGATACTGCAGAAGTAAAAGCATTGTCACTTACTAAAGAAGTTATGCAGTCTATAAAGGTAGCAATAGCAGATACGGATAGTGATGGGTATTTTACAGGCTTTGTAAATGATTTTGGAACAATGCCTCCAAACGTTTACTTTTTAATAGGTACGCAAGATGATAATAAAAGCTTTAATTTTGTTGATGGTTCTTTAGCAAAATATAAATTTTCAGATATGACAGTTCAAGATGACACAAAATTTCCTGCACCATTTATGGAAGAACAATTTGAGTTAAAAAATCAAATAAATAAGGTTATATATGTAGGTTATCATGGTGGTTATATGAATAAAGATTTGAAAAATAAAACTTTTAATGATGGTTGGAATACACCCATAATTTTAAAAAATGACTTTAATGTAAGTACAAACAATAATGATGAAAACTTTTTAACATTAGTATCTTATGGGTCAGATAGAGCTACTCAAGGTAAATCTTTAGTTAGAGCGGAGTATGATTTAAGTCAAGATGATGGGAGTGTTGAAAATTTTTACTCAGATGATTACAACACTACATACAAAAAAAATCGTTTTGTTGTTAAATCATTAGATATTGATATAGATATACAAGAACAAAATGCAACGAAAGTAGCAATTTTCATTTATTCTCCTATGCTTTACTATGTAGAAAATTCAGAAGGTGAAGTTTGTACTGAAAATAATGAAACCCATGCTACATGTGATGGGGTTGATAAAAGGTACATAGCTTATTATCCATTTGTTGATAGTTTCGATAATGAAGTAGCAGATAAAAATGTAAGTTGGCATATAGGTTTAATGAAGCAACAATTATATTTTGATGATCAGAATCTAAGTGGATTATTTATAAACAAAAAAGGTATTTCAGAAATTTTAGTTGATACTTCTTATAATTTTAGTGCTAGTGGTGATAGCAATCTGAGTGATTCTATTTTTTTTGGAAATATGTCTGTTGATATAAATAATACTTCATATACTAGTTCTTCAGATAAAGATACAAATAATCCTTTTTTTATGTATAGCGGAATAAAAGTGATATCTATTTGGAATAATGCAAATGGTTGGAAAGAACAAGAGTCTTTTGTACAAACTTTTAAACCAAACAAAAGAGTATTGATAAAAAGTATGAGTAACTGATGGCTTTTAAAAATATACTAAATTTAATCAGAAGAAATAATAAACAAAAAGAGCGTTTCGCTGGCATCTTAGGTAAACACGAAAATGAAGCTACCTCTCGTGGAGTACCTATTTTAGATGACGTATTTACAGAGACTTCAACTGGAGTATTTGCTCAAGTAAAAAAATATTCATTTTTAAATATTGCAGAGTTTTTGGAGACACAAAGAACTTCTTTAAATAAAAATACAGTATTTATAGTTGAGATATTAGATAATGTTGTAAATGCGGCAATTATTTCAAGAAAAGGTGTATTTTTAGACGTTAGTTTTTTAAAAAGTTATGCTTACGAAGAACTAAAAGATATATATTATAAAATAGTACCAGACTCCAAAGAAACATCTCAGGAGATTAGTAACTCTATAGAAAATATAGTCTCCATAGTAGCTTATGACGTTGTTTATACCTTACCTAAGAAAATCGTTATTATTGAAAATACTCATAGTGATTTTAAAGAGATTAGTATTCGTACTGGTCGTTTTATTGATGAGAAAAATGCTAAAGAGCAGATGATGCGAGATCTGCTTATGGAGACAGGTCTTAGTGAAGATGAAATTATATATTCTGCCATTAAAAAACCATACAAAAAAAATGATAAAGAGATAGGATTCTTAGTTTCATTTATAGAAAAAGATTACTATGATTCAGTAGATTCTTATGTAGATGAAGCTGGTTTCAATCTTAAAAAAATCCATTCTATAAAATCATCATTATATGCTTCTTTTACACTTAAAGATCGTACATCTATTATGCGAATACATGTACAAGATAATATCGCTTACTCGCTACTTAAAATTGTAGATGAAGATTATGAGTATTATATATATGACATAAAAGAAGAATACGAAGCATTAGAATTAACAGCTCAGCAAATGGAAGAAGTTGTATTGAGTGGTTACGGAGACTACTATGAGATGCTAAAAAGTAGTTTTTTAACAACTGATGTTAATGTGAGATGGTGGAACTATGGATATGACTTAAACCGATGTATAATCAGAGTTGAAGAAGGATATAAGCTAGATAATAAGTATGCAAATCTTCTAAGTACTTCATATTATGAACTATTTAATATTCGTCTTGCTTTAATTCGTTTAGGAGTTGGAACAAAGCTTTCACTGTATGAGTTTGTAGCTGTTAATCTTAGCATAGTCCCTATTATGATAATTGTTTTTACTCTTTTTGGAATGACTGGATTATACTACTATGAATATACTAAATTAATGACTCTAGAAAAATCAAATATATCTTATAGTAAATATTTTAAAGAAAAAAAATCTTTAAATGGACAATTATCAAAGCATAAATCTATGATAAAACGAACAGAAAATCAAATATCAAAAATAAATAAAATCAAAAATGACAAAGTGGATATACAAGACGCATATATTCTTTATGAAATAGCTCAAAAATTACCTAATGATATGATACTAATTGAAGTGAAAAAAAGTCATATTAATGTAAAGAATAATTCACAATCAAATATTATAACAATAAAAGGTAAGTGTTATTTGGAGAGATCTTTACTAAATTATATACAAACATTAAGTTTTAAAGATAGAAAGGTTTATCTTGTGGAAATGAAAGACTCGAAAAAAACAAGATTAGAATCCAATAAAGAAGCAAATATAAGGCAGATGTCAGAATATACAAAAGAGTTAGAAAACAAAACACAAAATCCTAATAATATATCTCAACAAAATAGATATCAAAACGAATTGAAAGTATTGGAAAAATTATTAAATAGTACAGGCACTAGTGTTGAGTATGCTGACACACTAAATAATAGTTTTACTTTGGAAATTAGATGAACAAGCAAAAAGCAAATGAATTTTTTAAAAAATTCACACAAAATAAAGTTTATCAATTTTTAACTTCTTTATTTATAAGTTTAGTTATAGCATACACTTCTTGGTATTATGTTATACAAAATATACATATAAAAAGAGTTTCCTTAGAAAAAAGAATAGAAAAAGTAGATGAAAAAAAACTAAAACAAGAGATAAAAAAACTAAAAATTGTTAAAACAAAATTAATAGAATCTTATAACAAAGAGCAAAATAATTTCAAAAAATTAGAAAAAGAGATATATCAAACTCACTATCCAATCGTTACAGATATCTTAAATAAAATAAATGCTTACTCTTTTAATATACATAGCTATAACCTTGATAATAACATGAATAGAATAGATGTAGAAATCGAAGGATCGTATCAAAACCTAATTCGCTTTATTGATTTTTTAGGAAATATACCTGCTACAGTAGATGTTAAAGAATATACAATTAAGCTCTCACAAGAGAATATGATGGTTATTAAACTTGGTATTGAAGTTAAACCAATAAGGATTTAATGTGAAAAAAACAATTCTATCTTTATTAGTAATAACAATATGTTTAGATGCTAAAAATTGGACAATAAAAAGAAATCCATTTACTGTGAGTGATGTTTATATAAAACAGACTAAAAAGAGTTATCTTGAGCCCAAAAATAACTATATACCATTTAAAATAAAACTTGTTGGAATTATTTATACTCCAAAAACAAAAGAAGCTGTTTTCGATATAGAATTTGAAGGTGTTTGTAATATAGGTCTAAATAAAAGAAAAAAAATCAACACTCCTGATATTGAGAGTTGGTTAAAAGTTATGGAAATTGGACAACATTATGCTGTTGTCTCATTAAACAATGGAGAGGGAATTAGGTATGAGGTTAATTAAGAAACTTATTGTTTTTTTTATAGTCAATAGCATGTTAATTGCATCTGAAAATTATGAAGAAAACCAATATATTAGTGAATGGTTAGGTAATAAAAGCAAGAACAAAAAAGAGAAGCAAAAAATAATACCTTATATCCAATTTAAAGATATTAAACTTGAAAATCTTTTTGATTATCTCTCTTCTAGGTATGATGTAAATATAGTTTTAGAAGAACCAATGCTTCGTTTTTATACGACTAGCTTGAGACTCAAAAACACCACTATAGAAGAAGTTATAAAAATAGTAGTAAAAGAATACAATCTTCATTTTATAAAAAAGAATAAAACATACTATATATCAACACGACTAAAATACCATACTGAAAATTATAATGCTCAAGAGTATATTACTGAGCATATTAAGATCCAATATGCTTCAGTAACTGATATAACAATGCTTTTAAAAGATATAATGCAAGGTACTGCAGTTATAAGAACAACGGCTGAAAACAAACCTTATAGCGGATTGTTTGATGCAACACCTAAATTAATGGAAGGTAAAGAGATTGAAGATAGTGGAGATAGTAGTATTGTTCCAGAAAATGAAAATGTTAGTTTAAGTAGTGATTCTGTCAATATCGATGATAAAATAATAAAAGATGGAATAATGTTAAAGGAGTATGATGATTCTGTACCTAAAAGTATTATATATATAGTTCCATTTTTAAATGAAAATATGATTTATCTTATATCTCAAAACCAGAACTTAATAGACAAAGCAAAGAAGCACATAAAAGAGGTTGATCAGCCCATAAAAGAAGTTTTGATTCAAGGGAAAATTATAAATGTAAATATAGGAGATGAATTTGAATCAGCATTTGATTTTATAAGTAAATCTTCTGATGTAGCTACTCCATCAGCAAACAGTATAGTAAATATGGGGAATGTTCAATACACTTTTTTAGATTCATTAACTAGCACAAATATTAAGATATTGCAAAGGGATGGAAAAGCAAAGACAATGGCATCGCCTATGTTATTGACTGCTAATCGTAACAAAGCAACGCTTAATTTGACAGAAGAGTTGTCAATTATTAAAGGTTGGACAGCAGGGACAGTTACGCAAGTTGATGGTGGTGGTGCTGTAACTACCCCATCTACTCCAGTATATGCTACTGAAAACATAGGAACAATGTTTGAAATAGTGCCTTTTATCAACACTGGAGGTGAAATACTATTGAAGATAAGAATAACTATTTCAACTCTAAAGCCAAAATCTCAGCAAATGTTAGTTCCAAACGGAACAGGTGGTTTTGACAATAAAACGTTCGATGCCATAAGTAAGACTTCAATTGACACAACATTAGTTACAAAAAATGGTCGTGGAATTGTTCTTGGTGGCTTGATTAATGAGATTATAGAAAAGCAAGAAGATAAAGTACCTTTATTAGGAGATATTCCAGGGCTTGGATTTTTCTTTAAAGAGATAACAGATGTAACAAAGAAAAGTGAAACAGTAGTAGTTTTGACACCATATCTTGTAGATATAAAAAAGCACAATTCGCATGAAATGATGGATAGTGTGAGAAATGATATAGAAAAAGACCATAACCTTTTAAAAGATGATGAAGCTAAGCTAGATAGTACAAAGATTATAGACAATGTACTTGATAAAGATACTTTAGAAATTAAAAAAGAATTAAAATTGGATAATGAAAAATAATGAAAATATATATAATACTTTTGATTTCAACAATGTTGTTTGCAATAGAAGACGGTAAGATCTTAACAAAAGCAGTTACAAAATTGATAAAAGAAAATCAAATGATGCATAGCGAGATTAGACTTTTAAAGTTAGAGAGTGAAAAATTTAAAAAGCTTGAATATGATGTAGAGAAGATGAAAAAAAGGATAAAACTTTTAGAAAGAGAAGAAAATAATGATTTGCTCATATCCCCTTTTAAACCTCTTATATTTAAAGTAAAAGCAACAGCTTTACACGTTCGAAGTGGTCCAAAGCTCAACTATAAAATTATTGGTTCTTTAAATAAAGATGAAAAAGTAAAAGTAATTAAAAGATCAAATAATGGTTGGTATCAAATAAATTATGAGGATAATGTAGGTTGGGTTTCTGCAAAATGGTTGATTAAGGAAGAAGAGTGAAAAATTTAAAATATTTTGAAGATGCATTACTAAAATTAGCAATTGACAAAGGGGTTATCGATAAAAGCCAAAGAACTTCACTTTTAAAAGAGAGAGTAATCAAAAAAACTCCTTTACTTGAAAGTATTTCAAGAGAAGTAGAATGTGAAGCACTTTTGTCTCTTTTAGCTGATATATATGATGCAACGGTAGTTTTAGAAGATGAGGTAAAAGTGAATGAATCTCCAGATGCAGATAAGTTATTTGAAAAATTTGGCATAGTTTTAGGAGATGTAACTAGTAATAAAGCAGATGTTTATTTGTTTGAACCAATCTTTGATGTTGAAATAAGTAAAATAGAGAGTATGATAAACAAAAAGCTCAGATTATTGGTAGTTTCTAAAGATGTATTTGAAAATATTAGTCAAGATTTAAAAAATGAAATTGAACATAAAAAACATCATACGATAAGTACAAATGAACAACTTAAAGCCTTAAAAGAAGATGATGTCGCTATATTTTTTGCTGATGAATTGTTACAGAAGTGTTTTGATATGAAGGCATCAGATATTCATATAGAACCATTGAAAGATTCTTTTAGAGTAAGAATGAGATTAAACGGTATGCTTGAAGAATTTGGCAAATATGATGAATTTTTTTATCCATTTTTAAGTTCTAGAGTAAAATTACTTGCAAATTTAGATATAGCAGAGAGACGACAAACCCAAGATGGAGCATTACTCTTTAAAGTTAAAAATAAAGATTTTTTTGTTGATATACCATTCCGTGTTTCTGTTATGCCTACTATTTATGGGGAAAAAATTGTTTTAAGACGCTTAAGCAGTGGTGATGAGATGATATATTTATCTGAGTTAGGCATGGAAGAAGATATTTTAGATAAATGGAAAAAAGCTATAAAGAGACCTCATGGAATTATTTTAGTGTCAGGTCCAACAGGTAGTGGAAAATCTACAACGCTCTTTGCTGCTATAAATGAGATTAATAAAACAAATATAAACATAACAACTGTAGAAGATCCAGTAGAGTTTAAGATACCTGGTGTGAACCAATTGCAAATTGATTCACATAAAATTTCTTTTTCACATGCTTTGCGATCTATATTGCGTCAAGATCCAGATGTTATAATGCTTGGCGAGATTCGAGATAAAGAAACAGCTGAAACAGCGTTAAGAGCTTCTTTAACTGGACACATGGTTTTTTCTACTATTCATACAAACGATGCTCCAAGTTCAGCTACTCGGCTTATAGATATGGGAATAGAACCATTCTTGGTTGCATCTTCTGTTGTAGGTATTTTAGCACAACGCCTCATTAGAGTCTTATGTAGTGCATGCAAAACTGAACATGTACTGTCTAAATCAGAGAGTGAAATTTTATATTTAGAAGAAAATACGAAAGTCTATAAAGCAAAAGGTTGCCGTAAATGTAATGGAAGTGGATATGTCAGTCGTATGGGTGTTTATGAATTTTTAGTAGTAGATGATGTTATTCGTCAAATGATAAATCATAATAAAGGTGATGTTGATATAAAAGAGTACGCAATAAATGAGTGTGGAATGAAAACAATTTTACAGTCTGCTAAAGAGATTTTACTAGCACATAAAACAAGCTATGATGAAGTAATGAGAATAGCAGCAGAATGAAAAAAACACAACTTGCACATTTCTTACGCAATCACGTCCGTAGTATATCTTCTAAAGACCGTATTAATTTTTTTAGACAGATGGCTATTTTGACTCATGCTGGAATAGGTTTACTAGATGCATTAAAGATGCTTCAGCGTTCTTCAAGAGGTCCAATAAAGAGTCTTATAACAGATACTATAGATTTGATAGAACAAGGAAGTGATTTTTCAACAGTCGGAAAGTACTATATTAAGTTCTTCGATAAGACTATGGCTGGTATGATTAAAGCGGGAGAAAGTACAGGTACTTTGCCAGAGACAATGAATCAAGTTTATGAAAACTTAAAGCGTTCTAGTGAATTTTCAAAAACAGTAAGGGGTGCTATGATAATGCCTATTAGCACATTAATTGTAGCAATAGGTGTATTTTTTTTTATGGCTTTAAAAGTTATACCTACCTTTTCAGCATTTTTATCAAGTGCAGGGACTGACTTACCAGCTTTAACTGTGATGGTAGTGGACCTTTCAAGTTTCATAATTGAGAAGTGGAAAGATATACTTATATATACAATTTCAAGTATAGTTTTGTTTATAGCTATATATGTTTTTATTAAACCTTTTAGAAATATGATGCATCATGTATATATAAAAATTCCTTTAATTGGTCCTATAATTCTATATTCGGCTTTATCTAATTTTTCAAATTCAATGGCTAAGTTGTTAGGAACTGGTATTAGTGTTGTAGATAGCATACATATATCAAATGAAGGAGGAAAGCTTCTTCCCTTTAAGTCTGTAACAGAACAAGCTATAAAGACTGTAA
>Ga0193954_1000722_pt1 | contig 18404 bp, 15 predicted proteins | sample BB_5_MG_FD_140340 | JGI IMG/M metagenome (GOLD analysis project Ga0193954, IMG submission 140340) | Microbial mat bacterial communities from the Broadkill River, Lewes, Delaware, United States - BB_5_MG | ecosystem: Environmental > Aquatic > Freshwater > River > Microbial mats | place: USA...
AATTGGTATTGAGCAAATTAAAGCTGCAATTTTAGATTATAAAAACCTAAATACAGCTCCAATTAGTAATATAACAGATAGAATTGATAAAGATTATTTTACAAATTTAAAAAATGCTTTTAAAGAATTTCCATTATACAAATCGTGGTTATTAATTACTCAAAAACAAGAACATGATTTTTTAAGTGCTCAGCAAAAAGCATTAGTACTAGAATTTAGAGAAGATATTTCCTGTATAAAACGCTATCAGCACAAAGAAACTATTTTCAGATATCAAATTATTAATGATGTTTTAAAAGAATCGTTTATTGTCGATACTTCAAAAGCCAGTGACTTACGTGGAATTTTAGATCGTATTTTAACGCATAAAGTATTTGGTTATGTAATATTTGCCTTAATATTATTATTTATTTTTCAAGGTATTTTTGAGTGGGCAAGTTATCCCATGGATTTAATTGATACTGCTTTTGCTAGTTTAAGTTCTTGGGTAAAAACAGTTATGCCACCTGGAACTTTTACAAATTTAATTGCTGAAGGTATCATTCCTGGTATTGGTGGTGTTATTATTTTTATTCCCCAAATAGCCATTTTATTTACATTTATTTCCATTTTAGAAGAGACAGGCTATATGAGTCGTGTAGTATTTTTAATGGATAAAATAATGCGAAAATTTGGAATGAGCGGCAAAAGTGTAATCCCTTTAATTTCGGGTACTGCTTGTGCAATTCCTGCAATTATGGCTTCCAGAAACATAAACAGCTGGAAAGAACGGTTGATTACTATTTTAGTTGTACCATTTACAACTTGCTCTGCTAGATTACCTGTATATGCTATTTTAATTGCCTTAGTAATTCCAAATAAAGCTGTTTTTGGCATTCTTAATTTACAAGGTTTAACAATGATGGCTTTGTATTTACTAGGTTTTACCGCAGCAATAGCATCATCTATTTTATTACATAAAGTATTAAAAATAAATACCAAAAGTTTATTTGTAATAGAAATGCCAAACTATAAAATCCCTTCATTAAAAAATATTTTTTATGAAGTAGTTGAAAAAACAAAAGCATTTATTTTTGGTGCAGGAAAAATTATTTTGGCACTTTCAATAGTATTATGGTTTTTAGCTTCAAACGGGCCAGACACATTTAAAAATGCTGAACAAACGATTACTTCTAATATTGAAAATAAAGAAATTTCAACACAAGAACTTCAAAAAAAGATAGCTTCCTATAAATTAGAAAATTCTTATATAGGGTATATGGGTAAAACTATTGAACCTGTTATTAAACCAATGGGATACGATTGGAAGATTGGAATTGCATTAATTAGTTCTTTTGCGGCTCGTGAAGTTTTTGTAGGCGCATTAGCAACCATTTATAATGTTGATAGTGATGATGAAAATGTAAGCACCATAAAACAACGAATGGCTGCTGAAATTAATCCAAAAACAGGTGAAAAAAGGTTTAATATACCAACTGGGATTTCATTACTACTATTTTACGCATTTGCAATGCAATGCATAGGAACTTTGGCAATTGTAAAAAGAGAAACTAACAGTTGGAAATGGCCACTACTACAATTAGTAGGTATGGGTATATTAGCCTATGCATCAGCATTTTTAGCATTTAATATTTTAAGTTAATGCAAGATATTTTAGTTTATATAGCACTGGGTTTAGCCATTGGTTTTTTAGTTAAAAAGTTTTTTTTTAAATCTAAAAATAAAAATAATTGCAATACCAATTGTAGTTGTTAATCAGTTATAGCATATCAACAAGAAAGCTCTGAGATTCATTATTATCTTTGTAACAAAATAATATTAAATCTCAGAGCTTTTTATATCACTTTTATTTGTATAGTATTATAACTAATTTACAAACTTAGCTACATTTTGCCAAGGTCCACCATTAATTACGTCGATACCTTGTTGTTTTAAAAATGATGTTGCTTGTCCGCTTCTTGCACCACTTCTACAAACGGCAATCACTTTTTTATTTAACGCTTTAATTTCATTAATTTTTGATGGAATTGAATTTAAAACAATATTTTTTGAGCCAGTAACGTGACCGTCCTCATACTCTCCAACTGTTCTAACATCTATAACAACTGCACCTTCTTTTAAATATTCTTCAATTGATGCAGCACTAGTACCTCCTCCAAATAATCCGAAAAAACTCATTTTTTTATATTTTTAATTTTGCGCAAATATAAGTTTTAAAATATAAAATTTAGTAACAGGAGTTACTAATTATTCTTTAAAATTAACTTTACACCTCTTTCAATTAAATCCACATACTCCTCATTTTGTTTAAGTTGCATTAAATATTTATAAATATCTTTGCTTAAAATAGGTACCGAATTATATGTTAACTCATACATTTCTAATGGCAAAAGCCATTCCTTTGGATATTCTTCCATTAAGATTTGTAATATTGATTGTACGCGAGAAATGATAATCTTTTTTGAACGCATATCAGCTATTTCAGCATACATTTTATGAAGTCCTAATTCCTTTTCTGAATAGATAATTTTATGAGTTTTGGTTTCAGAAACCTGTCCCATATTTTGAAAAGATTGTGCGTCAGCTGGTCCAGCATATGCCGAAATAATTTCTTTACCAATTGCCATATCGTACATTCCCCATTCTGGTTTAAACAACACAGTATCATTATGAGTTACGGTACAATTTTTAAATGAAATTAACAGAATTTTACCCCTTAAATCTCGTTTACCAGTTATAACCTCTCCTTCAACTTTAATATTTCCTTCAAACTCTAAGGTTGTTTTTTTTCCTTCGTAAATACCATATACTTCCAAATCTTTTGGAAACATATTTTCAATTGCCAAATTAATTCCTTTTAACTTACCAATTGGACTCCCAAATCCATCTGGATGTGAAGTTTGTCCGTGTCCAATTAGTTCTTTATCTCTACTTGCCAAGGCAGTTGGCCCAGTTGTTTGAATATAAATTGGTTTGTTATTTCCATTATCAATTACATTGGTAAAAACTCCTGAAATTTGAATTCCAGTACTTAACTCTATAGTTCCTAAATTATTAGAATCTATTAATTTTTGAACGCCTTTTAATCCGCCTTTTCGCAATGCCATTTTATTGGCAAATTCTTCTAAAACAAAACTTAAATGTGCAAAATTTGGCGTTACAAATAATTGTGGTTGTGTTTTTGTGATGTCAAAATTTTGCTGAGCAGCTTCAATAGAATATGGTAATTTTTGCACCTTATTTGTTAAACACAATTTACTTTCTCCAATAGATGATAATAATCCTGCTCCATAAATTTTAGGTTTTTCTACATTACCAATCAAACCATATTCTACAGTCCACCAATGCAAGTTTCTAATTTGAGCCATTTCAGAAAGTTCACCCATATTATTTTGCAATTCCTCAACTGTTTGTTGCGCTTTTTCAATTTCCTCTTCAGTTGCATTTGGATCTTCCTTTAATATTGAAAGTAAGCGAATGGCTTCATACATTTCATAATCTTTTGAAGAAGAAATTGCCTTACAACCAATTTCTCCAAAACGTCTTAAATACTCGGCATATTCTGGATTGGCAATTATTGGCGCGTGACCCGCAGCTTCATGTATAATATCTGGTGCTGGTGTATATTCTATATGGTTTATGGTTCTAATATCTGAAGCAATAACTAATACATTATAAGCCTGAAATTCCATAAAAGCGTTTGGAGGAATAAAACCATCTACCGAAACTGCAGCCCAACCAATATCTTTTAAAATACGATTCATGCCTTCCATTTTCGGAATAGCATCAACAGAAATTCCAGTTTTTTTCAACCCTTTTAGATATGATTTATGAGCAACTTTACTTAAATAATCGACATTTAATCGCATAACATACCTCCAAACTGCTTGGTTTTGGGCAGTATAAAACTCATAAAGTTGCTTTACAATAAACTTATGTAAATGTTTTGGCAATCTTTTAGTAACTTCATTAAAAATTATTGATGTTTCCATAAAAATAAATCTGGGTTCAATTTACAATTTTTAAAAAATTATGATATGTATTTCACAAATATTTAACTTTGTATATTTACTAGTAACTTAATCTAAAATAATGAGAGGAAAAGGAAATTTTAAAGTTAAATTACTAATTGGTGCAGGTATTGTCATTTTTTCATTAATTCAATATTTTTCTAATAGTGAAGTAAATGAATTTACAGGTAAAAAACAACATATTTCTATTTCTGTAGACGATGAAATTGCTATTGGCTTACAAAGTGCTCCAACTATGGCGCAGCAACATGGCGGCTTATATCCGGATAAAAAATATCAACAATTTGTAGACCAAGTTGGCAGAAAATTAGTAAACAATAGTATTGCTAAACAAACCAATTACAAATACGATTTTCATTTATTAAAAGATGCGCAAACTATAAATGCTTTTGCATTACCAGGCGGACAAATTTTTATTACCTACGCACTCTTTTCTAGATTAGAAAATGAAGACCAATTGGCCGGTATTTTAGGTCACGAAATTGCACATGTGGTTGGTCGTCATTCTGCTGAAAGAATGTCAAAACAAGGTTTAACTCAAGGTTTATTAAATGGTGTTGCTGTTGGAATAGATCCAAGCACAGCTCAAGGAGCAGCTACTTTAGCTAATATTATTAATATGAGTTACGGTAGGGAAGATGAATTAGAAAGCGACGATTTGGGCGTAAAATTTATGATTGATGCGGGTTACAATCCTAGTGAATTAATTGGTGTTATGAAAATTTTAAAAGAAGCAGCTGGTCCCAATAGAACTAATGAAAGATTAAGCACACATCCTGATCCTGAAAATAGGATAGAAAAAATTAAAAAAGCTATTGAAAAGTATAAAAAATAAGACTCTTTTTAATAAAACTGTATCCTTTATTTGTAAGTGTTAAAAAATGTTAAAGATTTGACTTTCCAAATTAAATCTATATATTGTTTGTATGACACACACAGAAAATTACTTCAATATTCATGTTATTTAGACTCTAATAAAGTCTAATTATTGTTCACTCCAACATTTTAAAATAGCACCCCAGAAATCATTTTAGCATTTATACCATCTTTTTCAAGTGGTATAACTAGCACTAATTATTAAACACTTTAAAACATGGAAACACTTACAAAAAACACCAACACAACATCAAAAAAAACATATAGAAAATTAGGATTTACTTATTTAGAAACTGCAGAAATTGTTGTTCATTTAAATGAACTAATTGCCAATTATATTGTACACTATCACAAATTAAGAAATTTCCATTGGAATGTTGATGGACCCGATTTTTTCGAATTACACCAAGAATTTGAGAATGAATATAATACTGTTAAAGAAAATATTGACATTCTCGCTGAAAGAATCAGAGTATTTGGAATTAAACCATCAATGTCTTTGAAAGAAATTTTATCAGTTTCTGAAATTAAAGAAGCTAAGGCAGATAAAATGACAACTATTGAAATGGTAACACAAGTACTTAAAGATTATGATATTTTACACCATAAAATGCTAAATGTTGTAAACGCTGCGTTAGATACTGGAGATAATGTAACCGAACAAATAATTACTGATTTTATGCGAGCACTGGAAAAGAGAAATTGGATGTTTACCTCTTGGACTAAATAATACTAGTAGTTTCTTATAAACTATATAAATAAAAAATCTCAGGTTAATTTTTAACCTGAGATTTTTTATTTATAATGGCAATCAGTTATTTCTTTTTTCTCTTCTTATTTTTTTCGTTTTGAAGCGCATTTTTAATTACATTATATGTTTCTTTAGCATTTGATGCTTCGGCCCATTTAAGAGCTGTAAAACCATTATTACTAGCTTTAAGTTTTAGTTTTGCGCCATTATCAATAAGTAATTTTGCAATTTTGGTTTTATTATACCTTGCAGCAAACATTAAAGGTGTTAACCCAGTTGATCTTGCATTAACGTCTTCACCTCCTTCAATTAAGGCTTGCACAGCATCAAAATCTCCCATTTGTATTAATTTACAAAAAGCATTTACACTTGTTGAAAATTTAACAGGATTTTTTTCGATGTTATCAGTTTTTGCAGAAACTAAGAAAACAGATAATAATAAAGTGATAGATAAGATTGTTCTTTTCATAATGATTGAGTTAAAAATTTATTTATATTTAAAAGACTCTATGTTTTAATTCTTGTTACAAGAATTTCTATAATTAACAATACTTTAACCCTGTGTTAAATAAATTATATCGCAATCGTTTTAGTAGTTTTACATGTAATTTAACACCTAATTATAAGGTGCTTACCGTGAATACTTCGTATATTTGAACTTCAAAATTAAATAGATTTTAGAATGAATAAGAAAGTAATTTTAATGATTTTAGATGGTTGGGGAATTACACAAGACCCTAAAGTTTCTGCAATTTTTAACGCAAAAACTTCCTATATAGATAATTTATACAATTTATATCCTAACGCTAGCTTACGTACTGATGGTGAACACGTTGGACTTCCTGAAGGACAAATGGGAAATAGTGAGGTTGGACACATGAATTTAGGTGCTGGTAGAATTGTTTACCAAAACTTAGTCCGTATAAACATGGCTGTTAAAAATAAAACTTTAGGACAAGAAAAAGTCTTATTAGATGCATTAACATACGCTAAAGAAAATAATAAAAATATACATTTATTAGGACTCGTTTCTAATGGAGGTATCCATTCTCATATAGATCATTTAAAAGGTTTATTAGATGTAGCTGCAGAAAAAAATGCTGAAAATGTGTTTTTACACGCATTTACAGATGGTAGAGATTGTGACCCAAAATCGGGTAAATTCTTTATAAATGACATTCAAGAACATATGGCAAAAACAACAGGAGAATTGGCAACAATTACCGGTCGTTATTTTGCAATGGACAGAGATAAGCGATGGGAACGTGTTAAAATTGCATACGATGCTTTAGTAAATGCAACTGGTGAAAAAAGTACCGATGCCATTAAAAGTATTGAAGCAACCTATGCGGAAAATATAACCGATGAGTTTATAAAACCTATTATTATGACAGATGAAGAAGGCAACCCTAAAGCACAAATAAAAGCTGATGATGTTGTTATTTTCTTCAATTATAGAACAGATAGAGGTCGTGAATTAACAGAGGTTTTAACTCAGCAAGATTTTCCAGAATTTGGTATGAAAACTTTACCGTTACATTATGTAACAATGACAAACTATGATGAAACTTTTAAAAATATCAACGTTATTTACAACACAGATAATTTAGAAGATACCTTAGGTGAAGTTTTAGAAAAAGCGAATAAAAACCAAATTAGAATTGCTGAAACTGAAAAATATCCACACGTTACTTTCTTCTTTTCAGGAGGAAGAGAACAAGAATTTAAAGGTGAAAAACGCCTACTTTGTCCTTCTCCAAAAGTAGCAACATACGATTTAAAACCAGAAATGAGTGCGTTTGAAATAAAAGACGCTATTATTCCTGAACTTAAAAAAGGAGAAGTGGATTTTGTATGTTTAAACTTTGCAAATGGTGATATGGTTGGACATACAGGTGATATGGATGCCGCTATAAAAGCTTGTGAAGCTGTTGACCAATGTGTTGAAGAAGTTATTACATCAGCGAACGAAAATAATTATACTACTATCGTAATTGCAGATCACGGTAACTGTGAAACTATGAAAAACCCAGATGGTTCTCCAAATACTGCACATACAACAAACCCAGTTCCTTTTATTATTGTAGATAACGATATTAAAAATATTAAAGATGGTGTTTTAGGAGATATTGCTCCAACAATTTTAAAATTAATGGGCATTGAACAACCAAAAGCAATGACAAGACATTCATTAGTTTAGTATGTTGTAAAAAACATTAAATTAAATATTTAAAAATGAGAACTTATGTAAGCATATTGTTCTCATTTTTTTTATTTAATTTTAAGAAAAATAAACAATTTATGAAAAAACTTATTTTAATTATTTTTATATTGATTTTAAACCTTAGCTGTGGTAGTCAGCAAAAATCAACAACCTCTACAACTCCAAAACCTCCTGCTGTTCCAGAAACACAAATACCATCACCTACTATTGATGCTCAAGGAAATTTAATTGGTATAACTGCTAAAAGTAATTTTTTAGAAGCTCCTTTTAATGATTGGTTTACTTTTAATTATGAAAACTATGAATCAAACACAGAAACTATTACTTCCTTAAAACCATTGCTTAAAAATGTAACTATTAAAGCATTTATGGGAACTTGGTGTGGAGATAGTCAAGAACAAACACCAATTTTTTATAAAATTTTAGATGCCGCAGATTTTAATTTTAAAAATCTAGAAATGATTGCTGTAGACCGTACCAAAAAAACACCTGATAATTTACAAGAAGGTTTAAATATTATAAGAGTTCCTACGTTTATTTTTTACAAAAACGGAATAGAAATTGGTCGTTTTGTTGAATATCCAAGAGAAAGTGTAGAGACAGATATACTAAAAATTGTTAGTGGCAAGAGCTACAAACACTCTTATGAAAATTAGGGTTTTATAATGTTAAAATTATTTAAATTCGAATACAATTATTGTTTTTCGTTGTTTAAATAAAAAATATAAGAAGGAATTCTTTTAACAAAAATGTGTAGCTGCATTAATTCAATTAGATAAAAACCGTTAAACATCTATACAAGTTCCTCTGAGGTTAGATTTTTTATACATTCCAAATTACTTGTTAATTGAGCAATTTTACATTCTCAAATATCATTGTAGATATAGCATTAAAGACCTAACAAAACAAAATTGCCTTTAGTGCAAGATTATTTCATGCTTAGATAATTTCCTTTACTCTATTTGGTTATTATAATTTTTAGAAATATTATATTTTGGTTAATCAACCCATTTTCCCCACCTAAATAGTGCTTCATTTTTCGGATTCATATATATAAGAATCTCCTTTTTTCATTTTTACTGAGACCACGACATCTTGATAAATCAAATTAAATTTATTATCAAAATTAGACTTTATAATTACTTTATCTAAACGGTTATTACTCCAAAAAATATCTAAAATTAACCCATTTCTTGCCTTTAAGCCTTTAATGTGTCCTTCTTTCCATGTTGCTGGTAATGCTGGTAAAACTCTAACCGTATTTTCTTCATGCGATTGTAAAAGCATTTCTGTTACACCAGCAGTATAGCCAAAATTTCCATCAATTTGAAATGGAGGGTGTAAATCAAAAAGATTATTTCCAATAGACTTTTTCAGCAAAAGTTGAATATGTTCATAAGCCATTTCTCCATCTAATAATCTGGCACTACAATTAATTAACCAAGCACGACTCCATCCTGTTCCAGCCCCTCCATTAGCCAATCTAAAATCTAATGTATTTTTAACAGCGTTAAATATTTCTGGATCTTTATCTTTTGAAATATTTGTTCCTGGGTGAAATCCGTACAAATGAGACATATGTCTGTGACCAGGTTCCGTTTCTTTATAGGCTCTATCCCATTCTAAGATTCTTCCATTGTCATCAATTACAAATCCTGGGCGTAATTTACTTCTCTGTTGTTTTATTTTCGCCACAAAATCGTTACTGATACTTAGAATATCGCATGATTTTAAATAGTTACTAAACACTTCATAAATAACTTGCTGATCCATTGCACTTCCCAAACAGGTTGCAACTGCCTTACCTTCTGTATTGTAAAATCTATTTTCAGGAGATGTAGAAGGTGCTGAAATTAATGTTCCATCTCTAGGGTCTTCAATAATCCAATCACTATAAAATTTTGCAACTTCTTGAATTGCTGGAAAAGCTCTTTCTTTTAAAAATTTTTCATCTTTTGTATATTCATAATGTTGCCAATAATGTTGCACTAACCAACCTCCTCCTCCAAGAGAACAACCCCAATATGCAGTTGGAGCTCTCAACCAAGTTGGTGCCCATAAATCAGTAGCATGTGGAATAAATGTACCGCTACAACCAAAATTTTTGCTTGCTGTTACTTTTCCATTTTCTACCAATCTATCGATATAATCAAAAAGTGGATTATTTAACTCGCTGAGATTAGTTGCATCAGCTAGCCAATAATTCATTTGTAAATTGATATTGAGGTGATAGTCTGCATTCCAAGGTGCTTGAATATGCTCGTTCCACAATCCTTGTAGATTTGCAGGATTTGTACCTTCTCTTGAAGAAGAAATAAGCAAATAACGCCCGTATTGAAAAAGTAAAGACTCCAATCCAGTATCAATTGTTCCTTTTTTAATTAGTTCTAGCCTTTTATCTGTAGGAATTGTATCTAATTCATTCGAACCAAGCTTAATATCTAACCTTGCATATAAACGTTGATAATCTTTTATATGTTCATTTTTTAAGGTTTCAAAACTTTTTGAAGCAATAGCGTTCAAATCTAATTTGTTCTGCTCTTGATATTCTTCAAAATAATATGATGAATTTGAAACTAAATAAATGGTTGCTTTTTTTACATTTTTCAACTCAAGGTAATCTTCACCTTTTTGTAAGGTACCGTTTTCATTATTTATTTTTAAACAAGTCTCGAACTTAACACCCTCTAAAATAGGAGCTGGTTCTGAATTAAATTTTCCACCACGTTGTGTTACTTCCCCTTGCATAAGAAGAAGGTTATTATCTGTAGTAAATGACTTTGCGGTTTCAAACCCTTTGTCTTTTGGTCTGCTTAATTTAATTTTACCATTTAAGCCTTCTGAAGCTTGGGAAGTCAATTCAATAATGATAGCTTTATGCGGATTAGAAACAAAAACCTTCTCCGTTATAAGTGCTCCATTAGATTTATAAGAAACAGTTGTAGTTGCATTACTTATGTTTAACTCTCTTCTATAATCCGTTATATTTTGATGGTTTAGATCAATAAACAAATCACCCATAGTTTGATGTGAACGAACAACTGCTTTTCTAGAAAATTTCTCGACAAATAGTCTATCAGCTTCATCGTTTTTACCTGCAAATAATAACTCTCTAATTTCTTTTAGGTCATTTATATTTCCTTCTGGCTCATTCCAACTTTCACTATCTGCTGGCCACATTGAATCATCATTTAATTGAATACGTTCAGTAGAAGTACCCCCAAATACCATAGCTCCTAATTTTCCATTTCCAAGTGGTAGTGCTTCATTCCAGTTTTTTGCTGGCTGTTTATACCATAGTATATCTTCTTTTTGCTTTTCTTGAGAATTACAAGCTAAGAATAAGAAAGTTAATAAAGTAGTAGTTAGTCCACTAATTAATTTATTGTTGAAAATCATTATTTTTTTATAAAAAGGTTGTTGTAAATTAGTATTTATTTAATTCTGGCAATTACCACTTGTAATTGCCTCTTATCTTATCTAGCTCTTGAAATTAAGGTTCATTCCAATCAAAAAAATGAGCACAAAATTTTTAGCTAAAGATTAAATTGAAGATACATATTTATTTTATTAAATAACTCTTTATTTGCTGAAATGATATTTAATTTTATTTTTTTCAATGTATGCTTTTACGACAACTAATTCATAAAGTTTTTCAGGTTTTTGAACTGTTTTTATGCTTTTAACTTAGTTGAATTCACAATCTACCAATTTATTATAGAAATCATTAGCTCCAAAACTTCAACTTAATTACATTAAAGATAAACTAGTTTCGCTATCGCATACAAAATAACAAATTGAAAACTTAATGGACAAAAATAAGGTTTATATATGCCCTGAAACTTTAATTTCAACAGCATTTTTTAGTATTTCATGAGTTCTAGTATCGGGAAGTATCTACAATTCATATTGTTGTTAGACCAAACTGGAAATTTGTATCCTGTTGGATCTAAGAAGTGAAATCTTTTTATTCCAAGAAAAGAAAATTTAAAAAATACACTAGAGAAGTACCTTTAAAACTACCAGCTTCCTCCTGCTCCACCTCCAGAAAACCCTCCACCGCCGAAGCCGCCTCCAAAGCCACCTCCGCCAAAACCACCACTTGATGATCCTCCTCCAAAGCTTCCACTTCCAAAACCACCTCTACCAGCACGACTTAATATAATAGCGCTTAATATATCTGCAGCAGTTGAATTATTTCTAAATCCTTTACCACCATTTCCTCCTCCTCTATTTTTCTTCGAGAAAATAATTAACAAGAAAACAAAAATTATAAAAATTATAACAAATGAAGGAAACCCTTCACTTTCACTTTTAGGAGTTTTATTGTTTTTATAAGTACCATTTAAAACTTCAAAAACAGCGTAGGTTCCTTTATCTAACCCCAAATAATAATTGCCTTTTTTAAACTCTGGAATAATTATATTTCTAACAATTGTACCAGTTATACCTGCCGTAAGCTTGTGTTCAACACCATATCCGGGTGAAATCCATATTTTACGCTCTTTATTGGCTAATAAAATAAAAACACCATTATCTTCCTTTGCTTGTCCAATTCCCCATTCATGTGCCCACTTTGGGGTTAAAACACCAATATCTTCTCCTTCTATGGTTTCAATTGTGGCTATTACAATTTGTGTAGAAGTTGAATCTGAATAATTAATAAGTTTATTTTCTAGTGTACTTTTTTGTGAAGCTGACAGTAAGTTAGCATAATCGTAAACACTCGTTTGCAGTTTCGGTTTTTCGGGTATTGTAAATTGCCCAAAAGCAACTTGAAAAAACAAAATTGCAATAAAAAAAGCTATATTCTTTTTTAATATGTTGTGCATTGAAATCATTTATCCTTTAGAAATTTCGTCAGATAATTCATTAGAATCATTTTTTTGATAAGGGAAAAATTGCTTTAACTTTTTACCAATTTCTATAATTACTAATTGAAGACCTTCTGTAAAGTTAGATTCTTTAAAATAGGAAATTAACATAGCCAATTCTTCATCCCAAAAATTCTTAGGAACTAAATTATTTATGCCTTCATCACCAATAATTGCAATTTTTTTACTTTCAACGGCTACATAAATAAGAATGCCATTTCTTAGTTCGGTTTTGTCCATTTCCAACAGATAAAAAACCTCCAACGCTCTATCCATTGAAGATTTTTCTGTAGATTTTTCAATATGAACACGTATTTCACCTGAAGTATTTTTTTCTGAAATTTTTATAGTTTCAATTAAAGCTTGTTCTTGCTTTGCCGTTAAAAAATCTTCAATTTTAGACATTATTCTTTATTCTTTTTTTTCGAAATCAAATTCAACATCAGGTGCTTTTTCAGAACCTGCTTCCGCATCAAAATATGGTTTCCCATCAAAGTCAAAAAACCCTGCTAATATATTATTTGGAAACGTTTTAACATGGTTGTTAAATGGCTTTATAGCTTCATTAAAACGCGTACGCGCAGTTAAAATCTGATTTTCCGTACTCGCTAATTCGTCTTGTAATTTTAAAAAGTTTTGATTTGCTTTTAAATCTGGATAACGCTCTACGGTTACCAACAAACTTTTTAAAGCACCACTTAAACCACCTTGAACTTGATTAAACTGCGCCAATTGCTCTGGTGTAATATTTGAGGGATCAATATTTACAGATGTAGCTTTTGCACGTGCTTCAATTACCGACGTTAAAGTTTCTTTTTCAAAATCTGCAGCACCTTGCACAGTTTTTACCAAGTTCCCTATTAAATCTCCTCTACGTTGGTAGGCAGTTTGCACATTTCCCCAACTTTCAGAAACATTTTCATTTAATTGTATTCCTGTATTGTAAAATCCTTTAACCCAAGAATAACCACCAAATGCAAGTAATGCAATTATAATTACTGGTATTAGCCACTTTTTCATAATTAGTTGTTTTAAAATTTATGTTATTATTTAATTAGTTGCTTTTATTTAAACAATGTTACTAAATTAATTAAAAAAATTAAGCTAGCTGATTTTTAATTTTAATTAGTTCAGCTTTAATAGATTCTAATCGAACAATAATATCATGGTTTCCTTCTACAGCTTTTGGCTGTTGTTTCATTTTAATTTTAGCTCCTTCTAAAGTAAATCCTTTTTCTTTAACTAAATGATAAATTAACTGTAGGTTTTTAAGATCTTCTGCCGTAAATAAACGGTTGCCTTTCTTATTTTTTTTAGGTTTAAGTATCTCAAACTCTTTTTCCCAAAAACGTATGTGCGATGTATTTAAGCCAAAAGCTTTTGCAACTTCGCCAATTTTATAATAGCGTTTTTCTGGTAAGTCTATATACATTAATCGAGAGATTGACCTTCTTTTTGAGCTTCTTTTTGCATGGCTTCAAATTCTTCTGGAGATAAATTTCCGTAATAAAAATTAATTGGATTTATCTTTTTTCCATTTTTATGAATCTCATAGTGTAAATGTGGTGCTTGTGAACGTCCTGTATTTCCAACAAAACCAATTAAATCGCCACGTTTCACTTTTTGACCTTTTCTAACATTGTATTTACTCATATGTGCATACAAAGAAATATATCCAAAACCATGGTCTATTCTTATATGTTTTCCATAGCCTGCAGAACTTTGATCGGCTCTAATTATTACACCATCACCTGTAGCATAAATTGGTGTTCCTCTTGGGGCTGTAAAATCCATTCCCCAATGGCGTTTTCTTGCCTTTGTAAACGGGTCTGATCGCCATCCGTAACCAGAAGCCATTCGCGTTAAATCTTCTTTTTTTACAGGTTGAATTGCTGGAATCGCTGCCAATAACTTCTCTTTATTTTCAGCTAATTTCACTATCTCATCAAGCGATTTTGATTGTACATATAACTGTTTTGATAAAATATCCATGTTTTTAGTAACATCCATAATCATTTCAGAATTATCAAAACCTTCTAATGCTTTATAACGGTTTACACCACCAAAACCAGCAGTTCGTTGTTCTTCTGGAATTGGATTTACTTCAAAATACAATCTGTAAATATTGTTATCTCTATCTTGAATTTCTTTTAATATTTTATCTAATTGCGCTATTTTTTTTGCGTGTAATTCTTCATTTAACTTAACAAATTCTAATTCACGCTTTAATTCCTTTTCTTTCGGAGATTCAAAAATTGGAGTAAATACTACAAAACCTAATATCATAAATACAAAACCAGCTACCAACGTAAGCAACAAACCTTTAATTTTCTGACCTTTTTTTGGTTTTATCTTTTGGTAAGAGAGTGTCTCAGAATCGTAATAATATTTTACCTTCGCCATTGTCTATAATTTATCTTATTTTTGCACAACAAAACGTCAATAAAGTAAGATTTATTGTAGTGCAAATTAAAGCAAAATTACAAAATGTTTTGCAAAATAGGTGAAACAGGTATGTTTTAGCATATAATTAACATTGAAATTGTCTCAAATAACACCAAAAATACAGTAGAATATTAATGTATTTTCAATTGTTTAAGACCATTAAGAACAAATCATAATTACAACTAAAAAGAGCATATTAAAAAGTTTATCGCCAAATAAGATGACAATTAACAAACAGCAAGTGTTTGTTAAAAAACAATAAAATATATACATGAAATCACAAGAAATACGTCAACAGTTTTTAGACTTTTTTGCATCAAAAAAACACACTATTGTACCGTCAGCTCCAATGGTTTTAAAAAACGATCCAACATTAATGTTTACCAATGCCGGAATGGTGCCTTTTAAAGAATATTTTTTAGGTCAGAAGAATGCTAAAGATAAACGAGTTGCAGATTCCCAAAAATGTTTACGTGTTTCTGGAAAACATAACGATTTAGAAGAAGTTGGTAAAGACACCTACCACCATACTATGTTCGAAATGTTAGGAAACTGGAGCTTTGGCGATTACTTTAAAAAAGAAGCAATTGATTGGGCTTGGGAATTTTTAGTGGATGTTTTAAAGATTGATAAAGATTGTTTGTATGTTTCAGTTTTTGAAGGCGCAAAAGAAGATGGTTTAGGTTTTGATCAAGAGGCATTTGATTTTTGGAAACAACATATTAGTGAAGACCGAATTATAAACGGAAATAAAAAAGATAATTTTTGGGAAATGGGTGCGCAAGGACCTTGTGGACCTTGTTCCGAAATTCATGTAGATATTCGTTCTGCTGAAGAAAAAGCCAAAGTTTCTGGAAAGAGTTTGGTAAATATGGACCATCCTCAAGTTGTGGAAATTTGGAATTTAGTTTTTATGGAATTCAACCGTAAAGCTGATGGTTCACTTGAAAAATTACCGGCACAACACGTAGATACCGGAATGGGATTTGAACGTTTGTGTATGGTTATGCAAAATAAGAAATCTAATTACGATACCGATGTTTTTACACCACTTATTAGAGAAGTTGAAACAATAACGAATAATGATTATGGTAAAAATGAGGAAATAGATATTGCCATTCGTGTAATTTCAGACCATGTTAGAGCTGTAGCTTTTGCAATAGCTGATGGGCAATTACCCTCTAACAATGGTGCTGGTTATGTAATTAGACGTATTTTAAGAAGAGCTATCCGTTACGGATTTACTTTTTTAAATACAAAAGAACCTTTTATTTACAAATTGATAAATACATTAAGCAAGCAAATGGGGCCATATTTTCCTGAGTTACTTGCTCAAAAACAACTAATTACCAACGTTATTAAAGAGGAAGAAAGTTCCTTTTTAAGAACTTTAGATCAAGGTTTGTTATTGTTAGATGGAATCATTACAAACACCAAAGGAACTGAAGTTTCTGGAAAAAAAGCCTTTGAATTATACGACACTTATGGTTTCCCAATAGATTTAACTGCTTTAATTCTTTCTGAAAAAGGAATGACTTTAAATGAAGAAGGTTTTAAAAGTGAACTAGAAAAACAAAAAAATAGGTCTAGAGCAGCTGCAGTTGTTGAAACAGATGATTGGGTTGTTTTATATGAAGATGATGATGAAGAAGAATTTATTGGATATGATACGCTAAAAGCTAAAGTTAAAATTACGCGCTATCGTAAAGTGTCTTCTAAAAAAGATGGTAACTTATACCAATTGGTATTTAATATGACTCCATTTTACCCAGAAGGCGGAGGTCAAGTTGGAGACAAAGGATATATTGAAGTATCTAACGGAAATGTAATTTATATTGTAAATACTAAAAAAGAAAATAATTTAATTATTCATTTTGCCGAAAATCTACCAAAAGACCCAACGCAAACTTTTAATGTAACTGTAGATGAAAAACAGCGATTTAGAACAGCTTGTAATCATACTGCAACACATTTACTACATCAAGCTTTGCGCGAGGTTTTAGGAACTCATGTAGAACAAAAAGGCTCGGCAGTTCATTCAAAAAACTTGCGTTTTGATTTTTCTCACTTTTCAAAATTATCTGTTGATGAATTACGTGAAGTAGAAGATTTTGTTAATGCAAGAATTGATAATAAAATTCCGTTAAATGAATTTAGAAATATTCCAATGGAAACAGCACTTGAAAAAGGTGCAATGGCATTGTTTGGAGAAAAATATGGCGATACGGTTCGTGCCATTCAATTTGGGCAATCTGTAGAGCTTTGCGGCGGTACACATGTTCAAAACACTAGTGATATTTGGCACTTTAAAATCACTTCAGAAAGTGCAATTGCTGCTGGTGTAAGACGTATTGAAGCAATCACAAGCGATGCTACAAAAGATTTTTACTTTGAAAACAATAGAGCCTTTTTTGAAATAAAAGACTATTTAAAAAATTCTAAAAATCCGCTAAAAACAATTATTGATTTACAAGATGAAAATACAAGTCTTAAAAAGCAAATTGAAAACTTGTTAAAAGACAAAGCAAAAAATTTAAAAGGCGATTTAATACATGAGGTTGAAGCTATAAATGGTGTAAACTTTTTAGCTAAAAAACTAGATTTAGATCAAAATAGCATTAAAGATTTATGCTTCGATTTAGGAAATGCAATTGATAATTTATTTTTATTAGTTGGAACAGAAAAAGAAGGCAAAGCTTTTTTAACGTGTTTTATTTCAAAAGATTTAGTTGCTGAGAAAGATTTAAACGCAGGAACAGTTGTTCGTGAATTAGGAAAATTAATCCAAGGTGGCGGAGGTGGACAACCATTTTATGCAACTGCTGGTGGTAGAAATCCTGAAGGTATTGAAGAAGCACTTAAAAAAGGTAAAGAATTTATTCTTTAAAAATCGTTATTACGAAGAGGATACGACGAAGCAATCTGTAGCTATAAGAAACAGATTGCTTCCTTTTAGTCGCAATGACATAGACTATTAAAATGAATTTTAGAACCAATATACAACTTCAAAAAGAGCATAATCAAATTGATTATAGTTCTAATTTGGTGTTAATTGGATCTTGTTTTTCAGAAAACATAAGTAAGAAACTAGATTATTTTAAATTTAAAACCTTTAGTAATCCGTTTGGTATTTTATTTAATCCTATAGCAATTGAAACCTTATTTACCAACGCAATTCATAAAAAAGAATATACTGAAAAAGA
>Ga0193954_1000726_pt1 | contig 18285 bp, 14 predicted proteins | sample BB_5_MG_FD_140340 | JGI IMG/M metagenome (GOLD analysis project Ga0193954, IMG submission 140340) | Microbial mat bacterial communities from the Broadkill River, Lewes, Delaware, United States - BB_5_MG | ecosystem: Environmental > Aquatic > Freshwater > River > Microbial mats | place: USA...
CATAGCAAGGTTGAGGTGCCGGCCGCGTCGACCTCGAGGACTTCGATGACGTGGGTTCCCGCCGCGTAGGGGCCGGGGTCGCTGACCTCGAGGCTATTCGGCCCGCCACACAGCATGGTCCCGGGCCCAAAGTCGGCCTCGACCACCCACAAGTCATCGACGGCTGTGCCCTGAGGGCCCTCGCACTCCACCACCCGGTCTTCGCCGCAGACCCACTCGCCCTCGGGCACGTCGCTGTGGGCGGCCGCGCAGGCGGTGACCAGCTCGGCCTGACCCTGGGCGCTGCTATTGCCCTGGTCGCCGCCGCAGGCGATGAGGGCGGTGAGCAGCACGGGAGCATATAGAGAGCGGTCTAATCGCATGAGCGCCTGTGATGCACGGTGTGTGCCGCACCTGGTCCGGCCCGCTTTGGGCGAACTTCGCGCTGCGCCGGAGCCGTTCGGTTCCGCGTGGAACTCAAAGGCTCCGCTCGGTCTCGTGGGCCGGGGTGCGCTAGGCTCTGGGCATGGCCGGCCCCCCGACCTTGCAGCTGCCTCAGCAAGCCCTGCGCGTGGTGCGCCCGATCAGCTTGTATGTTCGGCAGGGACCGCAGCTTGGCGACAAGTTCGGCCCGCACCGCCTGCCTCTGCGCGTCGGCAGCGCGCCGGGCAATGAGGTGGTGCTCGCGGACCCATCGATCTCCCGTCACCACATGGCACTGGAGCACGGCCCGCACGGCGTGGTGGTGCGCGATGTGGGCAGCACCAACGGTGTCTGGCTGGGTGGGCACCGGGTGCAGGAGGGCGTCATCGAGGAGGGCGGGCGCATCACGCTCGGCGAGACGGTGCTTGAACTCCGCTTTGAGGGTGAGGCGGAGGTCACGCGACTGGGTGGGGAACTTCGTCTGGGCGGCCTGGTGGGGGTGAGCCCCGCGATGCAAGTGTTCTTGCGCACCCTTGAGCGCGTCGCGCCCACCCAGGTGCCGGTACTCATCGAGGGTGAGACCGGCACGGGAAAGGAGCTTGCGGCTCGGGCGGTGCACGAGCAGGGCCCCGAACCCGCGTCACCCTTTGTTGTCGTGGATTGCGGGGCTGCGTCGGCGAACCTCATCGAGAGCGCGCTCTTTGGGCACGAAAAGGGCGCCTTCACGGGCGCGGACATCGCGCGTCCGGGGGCTTTTTTGGCCGCTGAGGGCGGTACCATCTTCTTGGATGAGATCGGGGAGCTTCCGCTAGATCTGCAACCCAAGCTGCTACGGGCCCTGGAGGCGCGGACGGTCACTCCGTTGGGTGCGCACGCCGCGGTGCCCTTCAGTGCGCGGGTCGTCGCCGCGACCCACCGTGACCTGCGGCGCATGGTCAACGCGGGTCAGTTCCGAGAGGACCTGTACTTTCGGCTGGCGGTCTGCCCGGTGCGCTTGCCCGCGCTCAGAGAGCGGCCCGAGGATGTGCCGATCGTGGCGCGCTCTATCTTTCGTGAGGCGCTACAGATGCTGCAGCAGCCGTCTACGCCTCCGCCTGAGCTTGACCCAGAGTCGCTGTGGTGGCTGCAGGGGCGGGCTTGGTCCGGCAACGTTCGGGAGCTGCGCAACGTGCTGCAGCGCGCTGTGATCTTGGGTCAGCCCGAGGAGATCAATGCAGGCCGTCTTGCGCCCGCGCTACGCATGGCCACCCATGATGATCGGGCACCGGATGGCCCCCGGCCCGGCTTAGAGGAGGCCAAGAAGACCTTTGAGCGGGCCTATCTCTTGGACCTGTTGCGCAGGCATAAGGGCGACCATCACGCGGCTGCTGAGGAGGCCCAATTGCATGTGAAGTCACTGCAGCGCTTGGTTCGGCGCTATCAGCTCAAGGACGAGATCTCACAAGGCTAGCCGCCCTGCGGCCTCTAGGGGCCGCTCTTTTGGGCCCGACGAACGTCGCGCGCCAGGCCACGGATCTTCGACATGACCCCATCCGCCAGCTCGGGCCGCCGCAGCGCGTCGGCCAGTGGTAGGTCAAAGTAGCGCTTGCGCAAGGGGGCTGCCCGCTGGGCGCCCTGCTCGGACTCTAGTGCCTCCAGGCTGCGCCCGAGGTCCGCGTAGGCCGCACCGAGCTGCTGGGCGGTGATGGGCTTGGCTGGAGCCTTGGCGGTGACGGGCTTGGCTGGGGTCTTGGCAAGCCGACGGGCGGGGCGGGATGTGGGCGCGGCGCGCTGCGGCCGAGACGGCGCGACCTTGCTTGGCGGATTCTTGGCGGCCGGGGCTTGAGGCTCTTGTTTCGCTGCGGGCGCGGCCGCGGGTTGGGGAGTGAGCTCGGTGGCCTGCAACTTTGGTTGCGCAGTGGGTGCGCTCCTCGGTTGGGCCGAAGGCAAAGAGGGGGAGCTCCACCACCACCCGGCGGTCGCCAGTCCCAGCAGGAGCATCGCTGCAATGCCCGCCCAGCGACGGTCTGCCGCGGGTGGCTCGACCGGCTCCGTGGCTATCGGGATGGCCGTCGTAGGGGCGATCTCATAGGCCTCAGGCCGCGGAGTGCGGGGCGGCACAGGGATGCTGTCGCGGGTGGGAGCGAAGGCACTCGCCCCGGTCGAGATGTGCGCGGCGGGCGATGGCGTGGATCGACCGGTCAGGTGGTCTGCAAACTCCAGCGCTGATGCCGGGCGCTCGTCAGGTTGCGCAGCGAGCAGGCAGCGCACGTGCGCTTTGAGGTCATCCGCCACCGGGGCCGCCTGCAGAGCGCTCAGGTCTAGGCCCGCCAGGGTTTGGGTGATGGCCGCGTCCTCGCCTTCGCCGAAGGGTAGGGTGCCAGTGAGCATGTAGACCGCCGTCACGCCCAATCCGTACAGGTCGGCGCGGTTGTCGGGCTTGAGGCCGCGTAGGACTTCGGGGGCTAAGAATCCTGGGGTGCCTACCACCACTCCGTGGTGCGTCAACTTGGCCTGCGATGAGGTGGACTCGACGCGTGCCACACCAAAGTCCACGATGCGAGGTCGGTCGCTGCCCGCCTCGAGGATGATGTTATCGGGTTTGAGGTCGCGGTGAAGCACACCTTGTTCGTGCGCGTGGGCCAGGCCCTGGGTGATGCCCAATAATACGGCGCGGGCGCGGGCCTCGTTCAGCGGCCCCTTGGTGAAGACGGTGTTCGCCAAGCTATCGCCTTGGGCCAATTCCATGACCAAGAAGGCGGGCTCCTGCTCTATGTCGAGGCCGAAGTCGATGACCCCCGCTACATTGGGGTGGCTGAGCCGTCCGGCGGCCTCGGCCTCTCGTCGAAAGCGCCGCATCATGTCCGGAAGCACCGCGAGGTCCCCGTAGAGCACCTTGAGGGCGTAGCGGCGCTTGATGCGTGTGTCGACCGCCTCGTAGACCATGCCGGCGCCGCCCTCTCCGAGCTTATCCTGCACCAGGTACTTTCCGAGGCCCAAGGTGGTGCCCGGCAAGATGTCCTGCGTTTGCTTGTCCAGCGTCTGGCCGTCGCGAGGGCAGCGGCTATAGTGCCCCCGGAAGACGCTGCGACACCGTGGGCAGGCGAAGATGGGGCTAGGAGGCTCGCTCAAAACTGTCCCGCGATGGCCAGGCCCTGACCGTGCACGCGTAGCACCAGCGGTTCAGGACCCACGTCGAGAACATAGTACAAACCGAGGCTGGCTGCGGCGGCGACACCGCCGATGATGAAGGCGGCGTCCGCACCGCGTGCCGTCCGGGATAGGGCGTCTATCTCCTGTTCTGCGCAGGCTCGAAGCTCGCAGCCATCTGCGACGAGGTCGGTCTCAAGGTTCTTGGCGTGTACTCCAAGGCCCACGCCCACGGAAAGAGCGGTCAGCGCAACGGCACCGGCCACCCACACCGGCCAGCTCGGCCGCCGCCAGCGCTCGGGCGAAGGATCGCCGGCGACTTGCACGGGCGGGGCGGCTCTGCGTGGCAACCAGTCTTGCACATGGCCCTTCACCCACTCTGGCCGAAGCAGGTCCTCGCTAGGTCCACGCAGGGCGGGTCTCGCCTCAGCCTGTTCGGTCAAGCAGATGCTGGGGTCGACCTGTATGTGTGTGCCCACCTTGGTGAGGATGACGAAGACCAGCGCCTGCACTTCGAGCCTCGCCCGAAGCTGCGATACGCAGGTGGGGTCGGAGGGGCAGTCCGGTGCGACCCCAGCCTCGGGCAGTCGGCGTCGCACGCTGCGACCGCCTCGCACGGGATGTGCGCTCGCTTGGTGAAGCCCCTGAGCGAGGGTCTCAGTGAGCGCATCCACCTCGGCCTCTTGCAAGTTCACCGACAAAAGCGGGACCACCGCGGTTTGTGTCTGCGCCTGCCCCAGCCCAGGCAGGTGGCAAAGCACGAGGCCGAGCACGAGGCCTAAGGAAGCACTGCGATGCGTACACATGCGCTTGCCTCCTCCCTTTGTGCCTGCGCGGCCGCCGCCGATTGCAGGCACAGTCGGTGCAACCCGGGCGCGCTCGGCGCGGAGACCATGCCCAGCCCTTGGGCGTCGGCCTGCACCTGTGCAGACAGGGCCTCGTCGACAAAGAGGTTGAGCGTCAGCCCTGGCGAAGCGGTGAATGCCAACGCAGCGTCGGGCGCAACCCGCGGGTCTTGAACGCGCCAGGCCGGGCCCCGGTATGCAGGGTACATTGCGTTGAGCCCTTGGGCGATGGGCACGTCTTCTTGTGGCGCGTCGATGCGCAGCCAGCCGTCGGCGCCCTGTCCGCCAGATTTTTGGCCGCCGCTGCCGCCGGCGCCTCCCGCGACGCGGGCTGAGCCCTCGGTCATCAGGGCGTGCTGCGCGCGCACCCAGATCAGGCCTGCGCTGCCGCCGCCGCCCGCGCCCCGGCCATCCTGACCGCAGCCCGACCCCGGCGCGTCTTCACCGGGCGCGCCGCTGGCGTCGAGCTCGCCCGACCACTGCACGACGGCGCCGTCGACATAGAGGCTACCCGCGCCCGCCCCGCCCGGCTGTCCGAGGTCTTGGCCGGAGTCGCCTCCGCGGCCGCCTCCGCTGCCGACCATCTGCGGCAGGTTGGCCTGCTCAAGCACGAAGGTAGTGGCCTCACCACCGCTCGCGCCACCACTTGCAGGCTGGCCTGCCTCTCGAGCCCCGGCCCCGCCGCCACCGCTGGCGCAGCCCCGGGCCACGGCGTCCGCATTGCCGCCCGAACGCGGCCCAGCGCCGGGTGCAAAGCCGCCTGCGCCGGGTGTAGCGCCTAGGCCTGCGACCGAGACGTTGTGCATCATGCGCACGGAACCCGTGCTCACAAGGCGGGCCGGCTGCGGGCCTTCGAAGCGCACCGGCGCCGTCGTTGAGATGTCGGAGTATTGGTCGGCCAGGGTCTGGGGATCGACGAGGCCTGCCAGCTCCAGCTCGTCGAGGCCGAGCACGGTGAGGGTCACGGAAGTCGTCCTGGTGCCGTCCTCCAGCCACAGAATCACTGGCTGCTCGTCGCCCTCGGCCAGGTTGATGAAGGGCGCGATCCAGGCCAAGACCGACAGCCCCGTGCCATCTGCGCTGCGAACCGGGGCTGAGAGCGTGACGCGGGGGGCCTCGCTGCGCACCATGACGGAGTTCGCGTAGGCCCGCGCGTGCAGCCACAGCGGCTCACCACGCCCGGCGCCTACCGGTCCGCCGGAGCCTTCGTACAGGCTGAGGGCCTGCAGCCCGGGCGGGGCCACTTGCAAGTCGCGGAAGCGGTCCGCGTCCACCACAAGGCCGCAGCCCGCCGTTATACAGAGCCCCAAGAGGCCGCAGGTGAGCGGCAGTACGGCGGCGCTGAGGTGTGAGGCGGACACGTGCGAATCAGCTCCGGCTCTTAAGATCGGCGCTGAGGCGGCGCTTGTCTACCTTACCAGGTCCCGTCATGGGCATGGTCTTCACGAAGTACAGGGCCTTGGGCACCTTGTAGCGCGCCAAACGATCGCGGGCGTGACTCAGCAGGGCCTGGTCTGTCAATTCAGCCTGCGCCACGATGAAGGCCACCGGCACCTCACCCCATCGATCATCCGGCGCGCCAATCACAGCGGCCTGAAGCACGTGCTCGTGACTGAGCAGGGCGTCCTCCACCTCCGCAGGGTAGATGTTCTCACCGCCCGAGATGATGAGGTCCTTCTTGCGCCCGCAGATCCAATAGTCCCCATCTTCATCGCGGCGCGCCAAATCACCCGTATGCAACCAGCCCTCCTCGTCGATGGCCTCGGCCGTGGCCTTTGGGTTGTTGAAGTAGCCCGGGATGACATGCGGGCCCTTGATGCAAAGCTCTCCATCGTCGGCGAGCAACTTCACCTGCACATGCATCAGCGGGCGGCCCACCGCGCCGGCCTTGGCCTGAGCTCGCGCCTTGGGCAGCCAGAAGTTATTGGGACCAGCTTCTGTAAGGCCGTAGCCCGTGGTGAAGCTGACTTGCTTTTTAAAGAAGGCCTCAAAGACCGGGGCCGGGCAAGGCGCGCCGCCGCTGATGACCAGCTTCATGTGTTTAAAGTCCGCCTCGGGCCACCGGGGGTGCGCTTGAAGCATCTGGAACATGGTCGGCACGCCAAAACACAGGGTGGCGCCCTGCTCGACCGCGTCGAAGACCTGCTCTGGCTCAAAGCCTTGGTACAAGACGGAGTGACCGCCTACGTACAGTAGCGGTGCTGTGAAGACGTTGAGCCCGCCGGTATGAAAGAGCGGTGCGTTGAGGATGGCCACGTCATTGGCGCTGAGGCCCCAGCTCACCACGGTATTGATGGCATTGCTGAGGATGTTGCCCTGGGTGAGCAGCGCACCCTTGGGCAGGCCCGTCGTGCCGCCGGTGTAACAAATGACCCAGGGGGCTTGCAGGGGTACGGGCTCAAGCTCCAGATCAGTGTCTGCGAAGTCACGCGGCGCGAAGCGGCCCGCGGATCCTGGCTCGTCAAAGCCGTAGGTCGGCAAGTCATCTTGCGCGGCCAGGGCCTGCGCGGCCTCGCTCAGCTCTGAGCCAAAGAGCAGGGCCTGGGGCGCCGCGTTATGCACCAGCTTGGCCATCTCATCGGGGTGCAGCCGCCAGTTGAGGTTCTGCAGGACCGCGCCCAGCTTTTGGCAGGCCATGAAGACCTCCAGGTACTCCAGGCGATTGTGGGCCAGCACAGCGACGCGCTCACCCCGGCCCAGCCCCGCCCGATCCTGTAGCCAACGCGCAGTCTGATTGCAGCGCGCGTTCAGCTCAAAGAAAGTCAGAGTGCGGCCATCGGCGGCGATGGTGATCGCGGGCGCGTCGGGACTCAGCTCGGCGCGGCGTGCCAACCAGTCTGGGGCGTGCTCGAAGCGGCTCACGGGCCCAGCGAAGGCCCTGTCCTGCGTCAGGTCAAGCCACAAGGCGGGCAGACCGCGTGGTGTGCCTTGCCGCGGCCCACTTCATCGCTACACAGAGCCCATGACATCCCCAAGTTATGACGTTGAGGTCTTCTTTGATGGGGACTGCCCGCTGTGCATGCGGGAGATCCGCATGCTGCAACGCAAGGACACGGAGTCCCGGATCCAATTTACCGACATCGCGGGGCCCGGCTTTCGGGCGGCGGACTATGGGCGCACCCAGGATGACTTCATGGCGAAGATCCACGGGCGCCTTGGGGACGGCACCTGGATCGAGGGCCCCGAGGTCTTCCGACAGCTCTACGCCGCCATCGGCTTCAAGCGGCTGGCAAACCTCTCCCGAGCGCCCGGCATCGACCAGGCGGTGGGTTTGGCCTATAAACTGTTTGCGAAGAATCGATTGAAGCTGACCGGCCGCTGCACCCCTGAGGGGTGCGCGGTGCCCAATCAGGCCTCTTAGGCCTCAGCCGGCGAGGATGCGGCGAGCGTCGACGCTGCTTTGAAAGGCCTCTTGCCCTTCGGCCCAAGGCAGCGCGCTCGCGGCCCGGGAGCGCTGGCTGGCATTCTTCGTCTTGTCGCTGGGCACCTCACCCACGGCTTGGCGAAGTCGACCGTAGTCCGCATCATCCTTGAGGTCCTGGTCGGATAGGCGCGCGTCCAGCTCCTTGTTCACCAAGGCGTCCCGCATCAGCAGCGGGTAGGCGGTGGTTGTGCCCGTGGTCGCGTGCTGCACAATGGCGACGGTGTCATTACACACGCCGGTGGCCCCATAGCCGCCCACCGCGAGCTTTAGATCCTTGGCGACAGCGTTGATGGCATCACTGAGCAGGCCGCACAGCTTCACGGCATCTTGGGCCTTGTCGCCCTCGAGGCTGTCCGCGACCTTGTAGCCGCACCAGTTCGGGGTGCCGGTGGTGCCCACCGGGAAAAAGCCGGTGCCGCTGATGCCTTGGTACCACTTGATGTCGGCGTCCATGGCCGGGCCCTCAGTGCTGTCTGAGCTGCGGATCTTGATGACCACCTCAGAGTGTGTGGCCGGTACACTGGCCTCCTGGCCGTCTGCGTCCTTGACGCCGGTCTTCACCATGAGGGCGGCGGGCACATCGAGCACCTGACCGTTGGGGGCCTTCGTCTTGAGGTTCGCGAAGTTCGCGATGCGGTGCACGAAGTCCACCTCGACGGTGTGGCCGTCCTTAGTGAGGGCGTCCAGGAGGGTATCGATGCGGGTGTGGGTCTGGTTGAGGTGCTTGACCGAGAACTTTGCGTCCGCGGCGAGCTGATGGTTGGCGCCCAGGCGGTCGAAGACCTCGGCGGTCAAGACGTTGGCCTTGATCTGAGCCGGCGGCAGGGTGCTCGGCAAGTCACCTTGCCAAAGGCCGGGGGCTAGCTCCTTGAGCTCAGGCTTGGGCGTCTCGTAGGCGACACCGTCGAGCTTGGCCAAATCGACGCCGCTATCGAGGCGGGCCGGCATGGGCGGCAGGTCGGGCAGCTTGCCGGCCTTGTAGGCCGCGTTCAGACCGTCCACGCCCGCTTCCATTTGTGCAGGGCTGACTGCAAAAAGGTCGGCGATGCGGGAGGGCTTGGCGATGGCCGCGTTGATCAGCGCCTGAGGAATCGGGATGCCCGTGTTCTGCTGCAGCTGGTCCGCCAGGCCCTGCACCGTGGCCTTGGCCTCGGGAGACTGACCCATCTGGTCGAGTACGAAGGGCAGGCTGACCGCGTCCGGGTAGCGCCCGGGCACGAGGTCGAAACGATTGCTGGTGGCCTTAGCCGGCGCACCCTGCACACCCACCCAGCTGGCGCCGCCCTGAGGTTTGACCGCGCCATTGGGCAGGTCCTCAGCCTTGACGGGGATCGTCTCGGCTTGAGCGCCGCTCTTAGGTTGGGCGATCTGCGGCTGGTCCGCGATCCCTGTGGTCGCTTGACCTACATTGGTGGCGGAGGTGGTCTTTGGTGGGGGGATCCGGGCCATATATCCGGGATACTCCGAGCATGGGGTTTTGGGCAAGGGCTCGGCGCCGCAGATCGTCGTGATCGAAGTGCTTGCATGTTCGAGGCTCTTGATCGAAGGTCCGCGCCCCGAGACGACGACCATGGCTAAGCAGTCGAAGATCAATCACAACAACAAGCGCAAGGCGATGACCGAGCGCTATGCAGAGCGTCGCGCAGAGCTCAAGGCGCTGATCCGCAGCCCCAACACGGATGACGTGGAGCGTATGGAGGCGGTCGCTAAGCTCGACACGCTGCCCCGCAACTCCAGCAAAGTCCGCGTGCGTAACCGCTGCGTCATGACCGGACGCCCGCGCGCTTACTACCGCAAGTTCGGCCTCTCCCGCATCGCGATCCGCGATTTGGGGCTCTCTGGCCAGATCGCCGGCCTCAAGAAGGCCAGCTGGTAGTCAGCCACCCCCATCACCCCTCGGGGTGATGTTCAAAGCAGGATCGCCTCGCCCCATGGGCCGGCGGTCCCGCTTCATATCCACTGACCTCATCCTGCTTCAGGTCGCCGTCTCGGCACCTGCATGGTGAGGTTCGTCTATTTGAGCCTACTGAGGCGCCTGCACCAAGGGAGCGATCGCATCTTCCAGCCCGGCCATCAGGCTGGATGGGCTGCAGTCGTTGCGCACCGTACGGGCGCGCTCCGCCATCTGGGTCTGTAGGTCATACAACTCCAAGACCACCGAGCAGCGCTCATCCACCCGGGTGAGCCGCAGAGCCAGGGTCTTATGCGCGCCCACTTCCTGGGCTACCGCCAGCGCGCACTCCGCCTCACAGCCCTTCTTGCCGCGATGATCCTGCTGGGCCTCGGCCACCACGGCCTGCGGCACCAACGCAAAGACTGCGCTCAGGCGCGCCCATAGATGCTGCTGGAGCTTGAGTCGGTCCTCGGCTGCGATCCCGGTGCCCAGATCTTGGATCTGAAGCGCCGCGACCCGGCGCATGCCCCGCGCAAACCGCACCCCATCCGCGTCGACCGTGTTCGAAGACAGGGCCCTACAGGCGTCGTATTCGGCGTGCAGGATGGAAAGCTGGCCCTGCAGGCCCGCGCCGTCGTTCAGGGCGTCTTGAAAGCTCTCTTTGTCCGGCCAGCTGCCGTCCGCGTGATCATCCGCCTGCTCCGCGAGCCGAGACAGATCCTCGTGCAGCACCGCGGCTCGCGTGCTCACCGGATCGTCGCCCTCGTTACAGCGGGGGTGATGCGGCGCGTCCGCGGCCATGCGTTGGCTGGAAGTGCGTAGGGTCGCGAGGTGATCCCGGACCGCCTGGGCGTGCACGGTGGAGATGGTGGGCGCGCAGCCGCTGAGCAGCAGCGCGCCCAAGGCCCAGATCCTGGGCGCTTTAGTGAAGTAGGCGGGCGAGGTAGCCATCCGTGTTCTTGCGCCGACGTGCGTCGACCTCATCGGGATCAACTTCAACCACACGCTCGTCGGGTGTCACCTTGAACAAGGGCTGGCCCTTCGAAACGATGGATCCGTCGCTGCCCTCCATCACGATCTTGTCGACGGTGCCTGCGAATGGCGCGGGCACGCGGTTGAACATCTTCATGACCTCGATGATGTACAGGGTCTGACCCTTTTCGAAGTGCTGCCCCTCGCTGATGAGCGGCGGCTTTCCCGGGGCCTCCTGGGCGTAGAACATGCCGCCGGTCACGGCCACGATCTCATCGGCCTTGGTCGCGGGTGGCGGTGCCAGCACCTTCTTCATCTCGGCCTGCAGCTTCGCATCGAAGAGCCGCTCCGGAATGACGCAATCGAGCTTGTCGTCCACGTCGAGCTCGAAGAATCCGCTGTCGTAGCCGATGAGCGGCAATAGCGAGATTGTCTCCAGCCCCAGCTGGTGTCCGCGGTGCGCAGAGCGCACCTTTCCCCAGGCATTGGCCGTAAAGCCCTCAGGCGGCGTCTCGCGACTGAGCAGCGTATCCAGCTTACGGAAGTCCGTGATGCCGACCCGCTCCTCGAGGGTGCGGTAAAACGTCACCCCGCGCTCGATGATCTCGGCATCATTGTCCCAGATCACCTGCGCCGGCGGCGCGCCCTTCCAGCGCTCCATGTTCAAGAAGAAGTGCATGTCCCGCAGCACATCCAGGGGATTGTCCAGCCAGACCAGCTTGCCGTCCTGCATCGTGAACCGGTGACGGTTCAAAGACAGCCAACCCGATAGGATGTGCGGTCCGGCCAGCAGTGCGTCCAAGGGGCGCTTCAGCAGGGTCTGCTTTTGCAGAATGACGTCCTGCACTGCGGCGGCGATGTCCCAGTTCTTACGCTTTTCGGTTCGGATGATGTTCTGGAAAGCGTAGACGAGGTCGACCTCATCCGCCTCCTTCTTCAGCAAGCCAACCTGCGTCAGGTAAGGCACCACAAAGCGCGTGGTGGGCTTGGCCATCACGTTGCGGCCGCGGAACCAGTTTACCAGCCCATAGTGGAACTCTAGGTTGGTCGAAAGGTCGAAGCCGCGCAGCTTGTTGACCCTGAGGATTTCGGCGAGGCGATCGTAGGATGCCTTGCGCGACTCGCCGCAGGTCACCAACAGCGCAATATTGGAGTCATAGGCGCCCGCTAGCTTGTAGCGAACGAAGACCCCGGTGTCTGGATTGCGCACGCAGATGCCCTGATCATCGCGGATCTCGCCCTCAATGGGGTTCGACCAAGAGATAATCGCGCCGCCCGCATGCGGCGAGAGGCTGTGATCGGTGGCGTTGAGGCGCGCCTCCACCGAGGCGCCAAAGCGATTGTGCAGCTCCGGCTCCGGCAGGGCCTTTTTGTGCTTGGCCAACAGGGCCATGGCCTCCACCAAGGACTCGACGTCGAAATAATCCGTCTTGTCCAAGGGGTTGCGAAAGCGCAGCCGGCAGCACAGCTCGGTGACCCGGTGCTCCACCTGGATGCGCGTATTCACCTCCATGAAGTAGTGGTGATCGCCTTCCACAATGCACTCAAAGGTCGAAGCCGAGTCCAGCTTCACCGCGCGTCCAAAGCGAGCCCCTTCGGCCTCCATCCGGCTCAGGACACCCAGATCGGCCTCCAGTACCTTCGCTTCCTTGGTGCGGCCTTCATCCTTGGCGCGCTGGATCTCCTCCCGCAGGCCAGCCTGCGTGACCGAAACCTCAAGCAGCTTCTGCTCGTGCATCTGCAGAGAGCAGTCTCGCCCGCCCAAGGAGACGCACCACTCACCATTGCCCAGCAGCTGGATCTCGTTGTGGCGGGTCTGCTCGATGTTGAGCTCCAGCAGGATGTTCTTATTGTCGCCGATGCCGGTGGTCTTGACCTCGGCCAGGACCTCACGGGCCTTCTCAGGAGCCAGGGCTGCGGCCGCTGCGGCGCGCTCTTGAAGGGTGCCCTCACCCTGCTCGCTGGCGCCTTGCAGGATACGTTGCCCTTTTCCACCACCACCGCCGATCGCCTTTAGGCGTACCCGGTGACCAGGATGATCGATGAAGAGCTGGGTGACCTGCTCGCCGATGAAGCTCGCCAGCTCATCGATAGAGAACAGATCCATGCCCTTTTCATAGGAGGCCGCCAGCACCGCGTCGGCCAACTCTGCCGCCGACAGGTCCTTGTCGAACAGGTCTTTGGCGACCGGCAGCTCTTCCGCCTTGACCAGCGCCTTCAGGGCCTTGGCGGTGCCATGTTTGCTCAGCAGTAGCCGGGTGGTGACATCGTCGATGCCGGGCGTGACGCTCACCTTCTCCTGAAGGGCGGTGCGCTTGGCCTCGTCCTTTCGGCCCGCGGACTTCACGGTGTGCGAGCAGGGCCCGATGAAGGTCAGGCCCGCGTTCTCGAGCGCGCGGACGAAGTCCTCATCCTCGGCCATGAAGCCATAACCGGCGAAGACGCTGTCGTAGCCATGGGTCTTGGCGATCTGGATGATCTGCTCGACCCGGGCGACGCGCTCCTCTTTGGTGGCCCCGGTGTAATCCGGAACCCGGTGCACGTGCTCGCTGGGCAGCTGCCGTAGCTCAGGGGCGAGCGCGTTGGCGTAGACGATGGAGTCCTTTTCAGACAGCAGGATGCCGATCTGAGTCATGCCCATCTCTTTGAAGACGTCGATCGCCTCCTTACGGATGGGACCGCGGCAGACGATGAGCGGCCGCATGTCGTTGCAAGCCAGACTGCGCACCCAGGGCGAGCTGGCCCTGAAGAGTCGCCGGTCGGCGTGAATGAGGGGATTGTGGCTGTAGAGGTCCGTCACGACGCTTGCCTTGCCTTTAGTGGAATTCGCGCTGCACGCCGGTGAAAGGACCGGGGGTGTAGTGCCGCATAAGGAAGTTGAGTTCGCGGCCCACCTCGGCCCGAAGGGTGGTGGGCATCACCAGGCGCGAAATGGAGCCCAGAGCGAGGGCCTCGCGTGGATTCATTAGTTCCCGCTCGTAGCGGGCGCTCAGCTTGGCCTCCTCGGCCTTGAGCCAATCGGCCACCGCCTTTTTGGCATCGGCCTGCGCCGCCTCGGGGCTAGAGCCGCTATCCACGCGGCGCTTGGTGCCCTGTTCGATGCGCAGGGGCACCTCGGCGCGCAGGCCCCGGATCTCCTTTTTGTAGACGAACTCTTTGCCCGCCGGCCCCATCACCGCCACGCGCGTGGTCGGCAGGGCGAGCACAGAGTCTGCGCCCGTGGGATAGTTATTGAAGGAAGCATAGGCTCCGCCATAGGCGTTTCGGATCAACAGCAGGATGCGCGGGGTGCGCACGTCGATGATCGCGTCCAGCATGGCCCGGCCCGCGTGCACGATGCCCCGCATCTCTTGCTCACGGCCGGGCAAGAAGCCGGTTGTATCCTCCATGAAGATCAGGGGGATGTTGTACAGGTTGCAAAAACGGATGAAGCGCGCGTTCTTGAGCGCCGCGTCCACGTCGATCTGCCCGGAGGAGACCGCGCTATTGTTGGCGACGAAGCCCACCACGTGGCCGCCCATGCGACCGAAGGCGGTGATAGTATTGCGGGCCCGCTGGGGCTGCACTTCGAAGAAGTCTCCGTGATCGCATAGCTGCTGAATGATGATCGAGACATCGAAGGGCGTATTGAATCCCGTCGGGCTGTCGAAGGCGGTGCGAAGCAGAGTATCGATCTCGGGCGTCGGTCGATCGAGGCTATCGCTGGTGGGCTGGAACTTCGGGCAGACGTTATTATTGTCCGGCAGATAGTTCAAAAGCCGCTCGGCGGTGCGAAGGGCCTGCACCTCGTCTCCAACCGTGAAGTCAGAGACGCCGGACTGGCCGTGCACCTTGGGACCGCCCAGCTCATCGGCGGTGACATCCTCGCCGAGCACCGACTTTACAACGCCGGGTCCGGTCAGCCCAAAGAAGGAGGCGTCCGGCTGGATGACGAAGGAGCCCTGACGCGGCAGGTAGGAGCCGCCGCCGGCGTTGAAGCCGAACATGCACATCACGCTGGGCACGACGCCGGAGATCTTGCGAAGTGCGGTGAAGGCCTCGGCGTAGCCGTCGAGTCCGCCGACCCCGGCAGGCACGAAGGCGCCGGCGCTATCGTTCATGCCGATGAGCGGCAGGCCCTTTTCGCCGGCCAGCTGAAAGAGCTTGGCGAGCTTGCGGCCGTTGGTGGCGTCCATGGACCCCGCGCGCACCGTGAAGTCGTGCCCGTAGAGCGCGACATCGCGGCCGTTCACGTTGATGACGGCGGTGACCAGGGAGGCACCGTCGAGGTTCTTGCCCCAGTTCTCGAACAGCACCGTGGGCGCCTGCTGAGTCAGCACACGGATGCGCTCCCAAACTGTCATGCGCTCTTTGAGGTGTTGACGGTCAATCTGGGACTGTCCGGCCGCCTCATATGGGCGTCGTCTCAGGCGCAACCCCTCTTCGATGGCTTCGTCATAGCTGCCCTCTTTGGGCGGTGCGGACTCTTCCACCTCGTCGGCGAGCGGGTTGGTCAGGTTGGGTAGGATGTCGGCGTTGTCGGCCATGGAATTTCTCCGAAGAAAGTCGGGGCCCTATTACCACCCTTGAGACATCGAATCTCCCCAGCGTGCCCCGACCGGAGCGAATGGGATCAGCGCTTTCCCGAAACGAGCACGTGGCGGTCTGAGGGGGTCGACACTTGCAGGTGAGACAAGCCTGCCCGCGCGAGCTGGGCCTCAATCTCGGGCACCGTGAAGGCGGCGTGCAGCGACAGCAGGAAGTCTCGGCGAAGCACGTCCGGCTCCCCGTCGGCGTACTGCTGAACGAGGGCCTTGGCCGCCTCCGCATCCGGGGGGCGGCGCAGATCCATGACCAAGATCGGGGCCCCCGGGGCGCTGTGTCGGGCCACGGAGTCCCACAGCACGTGCGGGTCTGGCAGGTGGTGCAGCAGGCTGTTCGAGATGAGCGCGTCGAAGGGGCCAGGCAGAGGCGCCGGCAGGTAGGCGTGCACAAGCTGCAACCGGTCCTGCACACCCGCGGTCTGGGCGGCATCTTGGCCAAGCTTGAGCATGTTGGCCGCGCCGTCCACCGCCGTGATGTGCAGCTCGGGCAGGGCCTGGCAGAGCCGAATCGGAATGTCCGCCGGTCCGCAGCCCAGGTCGAGGAGCCGGCCGGATCGGAACGCGGGGAAGCGCTCCACAAAGGTAGATGTGAAACCCTGGTTGACCTCGGCGAAGTCCGCGCTCGCGTAGGCCTGGGCCTGCGCGAGGTCGTCCATGAGCTCGGGCTCGGGCACACGAAGCATGGCGGTCAGCTAGGACGCAGAGGTAGACAGCTTCAAGGCGTGCACGGGGCCGGCCATCAGCTCTCCGAGGGCCGCGTAGACCATCTTGTGCTGCTGAATGGGGCTCTTGCCCTCAAAAGCGGGGCAGACGACCTTGGCCTCGAAGTGATCCCCGGTGCCGGTCATGTCGGTCACGGTGGCGTTGGCGCCCTCCAGACCCTCTTCAATACGCGTCTTCACCTGGTCGGTGCTCAGGCCTTGAGAGCTCATGCCGAGTGCATAGCGGGCCCGTGCCGAGCTGTCTAGCACCGCAGCGGGCCAGGTGATGTGCTCAGAAGGCCCGCGTCAGCTCGGCTTTCACGCCGAGGTCTAGACCCAGGTGCTGGTCCACGGTGAGCCCGAGGTAGGTGTTGATCTGAAAGGCATCGAAGAGCAGCACGTGCAGCCCAGCCCCGAAGGTATCAGCGGCCGCGTAGCCGTTGGACTCGCGCCGTTCGTCGAGGCGCTCGTAGCCGGTGAGGTCGTTGAAGACGCTGAATTTGAGCGTGTCACGGCTCAAAGACAGCCGGTACTCGATGCTGATCGCCGCAGCGCGACGCACCCAGACCTGGGTGCCGAAGCCCGAGCGCAAAAAGCCGTCCCCGATAGACATCTCTTCATAAAAGGGCACGCTGCCCAAAAAGTGCGCGGCCTTGAGCCCGTACCTCAGCTCGTCCCAGCCGAAGGTATGCGTGTTCTCATAGGTGAGCGTGGCCTTGGTGATGGCGGTTGAACCCTCGGCCGTGCCCTCGCCCAAGAAGCGAACGCCCAGCGTGAGCCGGTGCAGCCGGTCCGCGCGCAGCTCCTTGGGGTTGAAGGTCAGCTCGGCCGAGAAATCGAGGTAAAAGCGCAGGTCGTCCGTCGGGGTGACGTCGAGCACCGCCAGCGGCTGCTCCCCGTCGTCCACCCCGGTCAAGAAGCGCTGCTCCACTCCTCCACCCAGGCTGAGGTTCAGGCTGTCGAGGATCACGGCATCGAAGACCAGGCCGCCCGAGATCGGGATATAGTAATAGTTGAGGATCGACAGGTCGTCCCGCTTGCGGCCGTAGAGGTTTGCGTCGACCACGAGGAAGGTGCGCACGTCGTCAAAACCCAGGGGCAGTGGCGACCAGCGCAGCTTGCCTTGCGCTCTGGAGATGCCGAAGGGGTTGCGACTGCTGGAGATGCTGTCACCCAAATAGAAGCCTGCGCGGGTGCCGACCTCGAGCCGGTCTCCCGGCAGGATGACCCCGCCCTCTCTGAAACCCGCCTTTCCATAAAAGCCCTCCGATCCAGAAAAGCCTAACCCGAGGTTGAAACCCGCGCGCTTGACCCGCCTCTCCAGGCGAATGTGCAGCTCATGGTGGGAGCCTGGGTTGAGCAGCCTGAGCCCGCGGATGATACGCGGCTCCTTCACCTGGATGCCGGCATGTTCGACCGGCCGGGTCGGCACCAACTCGTAGTGGGCCGCGATCACATTCGAGTCGGCCACCAACGCATTGAGCTTTTCTTCAAGCAGAGGGCGATTGAAGACCTCGCTGGGCAGGTAGACCGCGAACTTCAGCTCAATGTTGGCGAAGGTGCCCTCCCTCAAGAAGATGATCTTATCGAGTCGACCTTCATCTACGTGCAAGTAAACTTGCGATGGGGAGACTTGGGCCTCGACGCGGGCCAGCTCGTAGCCGGAGGCTCTCAGGAAGTCGAGGACCAGGCCCTTGACCACCTCGGCGGCAGCCTTGGGGTCCGTCCGAGACTGTTTCACCCAGGCGGGCTCAGCCCCGCCGGCGCTCGTCGATGTACTGGATGTGGCCGAGGAGAGTGTCAGCACCGTCGCGTAGACATCGTCGGGCAGGACTTCGTTACCCTCGACCTCCACCGGAGGCATGCCCTGGGCGATCAGGCACAGCAGGATGGCGACAGACATGCCAGATGCGATGTCTAGTGAAAGGTGGGCCTAGGGTCGAGACCCGAGCGCAGCTTTGGTCGCGATCACGAGGTCTGCAGGGCGGCGTTGAGGAAGTCTCGCTCCGTGACGATGCCGATCAGCTGGTCGCCGGCGCTCACCAGGAGGCAATGCCCCTGGGAGGCCAGCAGCAAGCTGAGCGCGTCATCAATGCCGGTGTCGGGGTGCACGGTGGGCGGCGGGGGCTCCATGGCCGCCGAGACGGGCAGGGGGGTGTCATCGACGCGGCTACGGATCAACAGGGGGGGCAGGGCGGCCATCGAGACGATGCCTACGAAGTCTCCGTCCCGAGTTTCGACCGGCATGTGCCGGATGCCATGCCATTCCATGACGCTGATGGCGCGGTCCAGCGCCTCCTCGGGGTGGATGGTGAACAGGTCGGTCGACATGATC
>Ga0193954_1000727_pt1 | contig 18224 bp, 13 predicted proteins | sample BB_5_MG_FD_140340 | JGI IMG/M metagenome (GOLD analysis project Ga0193954, IMG submission 140340) | Microbial mat bacterial communities from the Broadkill River, Lewes, Delaware, United States - BB_5_MG | ecosystem: Environmental > Aquatic > Freshwater > River > Microbial mats | place: USA...
CCGATTGCTGCGAAGATAACCACAATGAGTCTCCTTGTTAGGCCAGGTTGCGAACGATGCTCATACCGGCATCGTGATAGGCCTTTTGGGCCGCCGAGAGCATCTCCATACCGGCGGTCATTCCGTTCATCTGGATTTGGAACTGAGCCAACTCAGACGCGGTCATGCCGTCCTTTGCGAGTTCGGCAAATAGCCGCGTCGTCTCGTGCTCGACGTCCACGACTGCGGCCGCGACGTCGGCTTGAATGGCGTGCTTGCCTACTCTTGGGCCGCCTTCGGCCGGGGGCGCAACGATAGGTGCACGGGCTATGTTTCGTGATGGTTTAGGCCCATTCATTTGCAAAGTACCTCTGATACTCATTCATGGTTTTGGTGTCCGGCGTACCCTTGAGCAACTCGTTGGTCGCCGCGTTGCCTCCAACAACGCCTCCTACCATCGCCCCAGCTGCGAGGGCGGTGCCTCCGGTGGCTAGGCCTGCCGCGATCGAGCCGACCGTCGCGATACCATCGGCCAAGCGGCCATGCCAAGCGGCGCGCTCGGGCATATTAATAACGAGGTTGTAGGCCTCATACTCAGGTACTTCCGGCGTGTTGTCAGAATCCAGAGAGGACTCCTCGGCGCCATCGAGACGAGAATTGAGAAGTTCCCAAGCTTCCTCCTGCTGCTCCAAGGGGAGCTTTCCGATAAGCGGACCCATGTCCGTCGAAATCTTCGCGCGCTCATTAACCAGATCGGTACGTTGTGAGTCTGGGTCGGGTGGTTTGATGTCGAGGTCTCGTTTGGCTTCAGTGATTCGCTTCTGAAACCCACCCGCGACAGCGCTTAGATACTTTTCCCCGGTTTCGGACCGGTTCGAACCATTCTCTGGAATCTCGTTTAGGAATTTCCGCTCAATGTCATGCGCTGAATCGTTGGTCAGCATGAAGAGCATGTTCCCAAAGCCATACTCAAGAGCAGCGCCCTCCTTCTCGTGAGCGTTCTTGAGCTTGTCAAGATCCAGCGGTCCGGAAGTCGCTGTGACCGTTTTCGCGAACGCCTTCATCTGCTCAGGCGTAGCGCCGCCGGCCGCCATACTGACCAATTCGTTCTGGAACTGCTGCAGCATGTCGGCAAACTTTCGGAGGAAATTGGTCGCGTTCTTGAAGCGATCGTCCTTATTGTTCATGCTGTTGAAGTTCATGTTGTTCAGGAAGATCTGAGCGGATGCTCCCTGTACCCAGACTCCGGTCTCCTGACCGTGCTTGAACCACTTGTCGGTGCCGAAATCATAGGGGTTGAATCCTACCGACTCACCCGCGCTATTCTTCGCCTCTCCCTCGGCAGAGAGGTCGACGACGTTGACCGTCTTGACTGGGGCGGCTCCGTTGGATCCGAAGCCATCCATCCGGCGAGAGATCTCAGCCTCCACGTCTTTCATTGAGGTCTGGCGAGTCGGCCGCTGCACGGTGGCCATAATTTTGTAGATTGAACGCATCACGATTCTCCCTTGTACCGATTCTGTTAGGCCATGATCTTGCGAGCGAGGTTCTTCTGATACTCACCGGCGTCTTTGAGCACATTGCTGACGATGTCCATGCGGCCTTGAATACTATCCATATTGGCCTTGAGCCCACTAAGCGTGGCCTGGTCCATGTCCTTGCCGCCCTTGATAAACTGACCAATAACGACTTTGCGCTCCAACTCGTCGCGGCTCAGGATTTCCACCAGCATTTGCTGCAATGCTTGGAAGGTCATGTTGCTCACGTCGAGGTTGGCGTACTTGTTGTCTTGCGGGGAGTTACTGACATCCTCGATGCGGTCGCCCGGAGGGTTGACCAACTTGTGGCCAGACTGCTGGGCTCGCTGCAGTCCACCCTGTGTGGTGTCCTGCGTCTGGGGCAAAGCGCTGGACCGGATCCTCGCACCCTCAAGAAGGTTGCTGTATGTGACGCCGAGCTTGTCGAAGCCCTTGTGACGATTGAGTGAGGCGTCGATAAGCCAGTTGGCGTGCGCCTCGACTTCGGCTGCGCTCATACCCTTGGTCTTGGGATAGTTCAGCGAGCCGTTCTTTTGGTCTTGCATGAGCAGCCAAGTGAGGGCTTTGCGCGGGTTGGTGCTGTTCGCGCCATCTGCTCCGGTGGGGATCTTGACGATGGACCAAGGCACCTTTCCGATAGTGTGCAAGGTCATCATACCGTCTTCGATCGAGGAGAGGCCGCGCAGAGAGTCGAAATAGTTCTGGTGGTTGGCGATGAGCTGACCACCAGCGGCGATGTTCTCCTCTGTGAAGATCTGTGCGAAGGCGGGGTTGTCGCCGGCGGCCGATGCGAGCTCCATGAGCACGAGGAGGCTAAAGTAGGCATCAACCTGGTCCTGTGCGGGGTTGGAGAGCTTGGCGACGACAGCGGCCGCCAACTCGGGGGGCAGGTCGTTAAACTTCCTCATAGCCGCCGGGTTGGCGGTGTAGGTTCCATCGGGATTCCCGATGAGAAACTCCGAGCGCAAGTCGTAGGGCGACATCTGGATCCAACGGGCCGCGAGGTCAGCCGCGGCCTTGGGATCCATAGTGGGTCGAGTAACGCGGGTCCGAGTGGGCGCGATCGAGTTGCCTTGTGTCGTCGCAGGCCCGGTTCCGTTGGCGTTGCGGAGGTTCTGCTGCTGAGTGGTAGTGCGGATGCTGTTGTTTACCGTGGTCATCTTCTAGTTCCTTCTTCGTGGAGTGAGCGGCGTTAACCGCGACGAGAAGGACTAATGCAGGCGGTGTGCCATCGACTTCGGGACCGCACTGCGCCCCCGGTAGATCGAATTAACCAAATAAAAGCAAAGACATACGCGGTCCCACTTTCGGAGCCCGCGATCGTGGTTTGTGCGTCCGGACGCATGCCGTCCGTCCGGACGTGCGCCGGACGCCGGACGCAGGGGCCTATTTTTGGGCGTGTTCGAGGGCGCGGACCATGGCCGGGCGGTGCAGGCGCTGGGCTTCGCTCAGCCCGGTGGCACCATCGGGTCCGGGGCCGTCTGGCGCGCCTCGAGCGACTATGCCCTGAAGCGCTTCGAGGTCGTTCATGCGCACCGCCTCACGCAGCAGCGACATGCCCCGGCCGTTCTTCGTGCCCATTGAGGCGCCCGTGTCCAGCAGCTGCACCATGAGGGTGGTCTGCCCAGCGAGCAGGGCAGTGTGGGTGGGTGCGCGTCCGTAGCCGTCCCGAAGGTCAGGCTGCGCCCCGGCCGCGAGCAGGGCCCGCACGATCGCCTCGTGGCCCTCTTGTATGGCGAGCACCAGCGGGGTCTGACCGGTGGGGCTACGACGATTGGGGCTGGCCCCGGCACTCAGCAGAGTGCTCACGATGCTGAGGTCGCCGTTCTTAACTGCGAGGTGCAATGGCAGCTCGCCTTGACGGTTGGTGGGCTCAAGCTTGGCTCCCGCGTCGACCAACAGGCGGGTGAGGGCGTGGCTGCGTTTGCGCACCGCAGCCAAGAGCGGTGGGTCGCCCAGGCCCAAGCCATCGTCCACGGGGGCCCCCGCCTTCAGCAACGCCTCGACGATGTTGGACGGGCCCCCGGCGTGGATCACCATGACCAGCAGCGCGCTGAGTTCGTCGCCAGCCACGGCGGTGCCTTCGAGCAACAGCTTGGTCAGAGCCTCGTCTCCCAGTAGTGCCGCTGTGCCGACGGCATGTCCTAGGGGGCTCGCGCTTCGGTGGGGGTCATAGCCAAGGTCGAGCAGGAACTTCACCATCTCCACGTCGCCCACATAGATCGCGGCGTCGAGCGCGGGTGCCCTGGGGTCATACAGGTCAGCTCCGGCCTCGATCAGAGCTGAGACGACCGCTTTGGAGCCCCCCAGCACCGCGGAGCACACCGGGGTCTGGCCGTCGCTGCGCTGGGCGAGGGGGTCTGCGCCCTCACTGAGCAACTGTCGGACCTTGTCCAGGTCGCCCTGAAAGGCGGCCCAGTGCAGGGGCGTGCGGCCCAGCAGGTCCACACCTGCGCCGGCCTTCGGTAGCGATTGGTGCAGGACCTGAGCGAATGCCACGGGCAAGGCATCGTCACGCTGAGCCTGATCAACGAGCGCGCGCTGTCGGCCCAAGTCGCCCCATTGCGCCCCGCAGCTCAAGAGGGTCACAGGATCATGCAACTTGGCCTGCGGGTCTTTGCGCGCCGCGAGTCCGCAGCCGAGGTCCAACAGGCCGGATCGGAGCAGGGCTGCGGGCGTCGCCGAGGCATCAGGCTGCAGGGCTAGGTTCAAGACCGTGAGCCGACTCGTTCTATCGAGCAGCATCAATCGCTCGTCGTTGGGGCTGAAGGTCAAAGAGCGCAGGGTGCGGTCCGCGGCCTTGATTGTGCCCACCTTTTCGCCGCTCTCGAGGCGGATCAGGTGCAGTTCACCGCCGTCCGTGGACGCGGCCAGCCAGCGAGCGTTGTGAGACACTGCGACGTGACTCAGCGGGACCTCGGCCTGTAGCAGCTGCCTGTGTACGCGCCCGGAGGCCATCTGCACCTCGAGGAGCTGGCCGTCGTGACCCGCAGTAAACAACCGGTCCCCATCGGGGCTGAAGGCCGCGGCGCGCACGAACTTGTCGTGGGCGGCCACTCGAAGGACCTCAGCCCCCTCGGCCAAGGACCAGACGATGACCCCTCTTTTGTGCGAACCCGGGGCAGGTTGGGCTGCGCCGAGGACCGTGAGATGGCCATCGGCAGAGAACGCCGGGGCCAGCAGCATGGTCCCGGGAAGCGGCCGGCTCACGGACGCCGTGGCTATTGTGACGACTCGCGGCCCCGTCGAACTTGATGCCTCGATGACCGCATGCTGCCCTCCGGGAGCGAGAGCTTGGCCGGTGATCTTACCTGAGAACGCAGGCAGCGATACAGGATCGCGGGGTGTCAAGATGTCTTGCACGAAGAGGCGGTCGCCATCTCGGGTGAGCAGGTGGTTGCCGCGGTCATCCAGGGTGTAGGCTCGGGTGGAGACCCGCTCAAGCAGCGCGCTATAGCCGGGATTTGGTACTGGTGACTCATCAAAGAATCCAAAGGTCTCGAGCGTCCTGCTCCACATGAACTGAAGCCCGACATTGGCCAGCACAGCGACCACATCGCCGTCGCCTACAAAACGCACTTGGGTAGCGCTGAAGCCGTCCGCCGCCGAGGCCACGCTGCGTTGAGTCGGGTCGTGGCGGGTACTCACAAAGCGGGTGACTCCGTCGGTATGAATCGCCGCAAAGTCGCCACTGGGCGCCAAGCGCACGACAGACTGCGCGTTGGTGGCGAGCTCGCGCGTAGGCTCCAGTGAGTCGGCAGCTCGGATCAGGGTGCGGCCCGACTCATCACGGGTGAGCACCACGCCACCGCGCCGTGAGACCTCGACCTGAGTGACCCTGTGTCGGTGCTCGCGATGCAAGGGGCCCTCCAGACCGGGCATCCACCGCTCTGGATGAAGGTTGATTTGCATGTTGAGCACGGCGCCCGTCAGCGTGCCGATCACCAGGCCGCTGCCATCGGGGCGAGGCGCGAAGTCCTCCGTATACACGGCGGTCACCTGTCGTGCGATGCGGCTCAAATCCTCGCTCGAGAACACAGCGATGTGACTGTTCGCGCCAGCGATCAGCAGGCGGCCATCCTCGCTCGCGCGCAGGGTCTGATTGGCCGCTGTCGACGCGCTCATCAGCGCGACTCCCGGGTTGTTGAGCTCCACAACCTTAAGGGCTCCGCTCTTCGTGAGGTAGGCCACGCGCTGCGAAGACAGCAGCCGGAAATCTGCAACGTCTCTTGCGGGCACGCCGCGCAGGCGGACGCCGGTATCCGCGTTCCAAATCACGAAGCCATTGCCCTTGACGCGCACCGCGATCCGCCGTCCGTCGGGTGAGACCCGGGTCATCTCGATCAGCGGTCCGCCCGTCGTGAGGCGGTGCAAGATCTCGCCCGTCAAGACGTCGCGGATGTACACACGGTGGCCGCTGGAGGTGATGTACCGCAGATCGTCTAGGAAACGCAGCGCGCTGATCGTGCCGGTTGCGGTGTGTTGCAAGGCGGCGGGCGGGACCTTCGCCCTGGCTTGCCACAGCCCAAAGTTCACGCGACCCGTGTCCTGTCCGAGCGCCTCAAAGCCCCGCTTCGCGGCGCGAAAGCTGTCTTGCGCACGCAGCCACTGGCCACTGGTCATGAGCTGTTGGGCCTCACCAAGCTGCCGCTCCGCGAGCACTGCGGTCTGAGCCCTGGTCTGCGCCTGGGCCTGGCTGCGCTGAAAGGCTAGGGCACCTGCGCCTACAACCGCGATGCTCACGGCTAGCAGCGCCATGCGCGCGAAGGTTCGGTTGCGCCCGTACCACTTCGCCATGCGCTCCGCGGAGGTGTAGCGGGCCGCGACAAGAGTGCGGCCGTCGACGAAGGCTCTGACCTCTGCTTTGAGTTCAAGCACCGTGCCGTAGCGCTGCTCCCTGTCGCCCGCGAGCGCCTTCATGCAGGCCGCTTCAAGGTCGGCGGGGACCTCAGAGTCGGGGGCGCGCTGGCTTGGGGCCTCGATCTTATTATGCATCACCGCCAGCAAGATTTCGGGCAGGCTGCGCCCCTGGACCGGCCGTTGCCCACTGAGGATCTGGTACAGGATGGCCCCGAGCGCGTAGATGTCCGCGCGCGTATCGATGTCTGTGTCGCCCCGAGCCTGCTCCGGCGGCATGAAGTGCGGCGTGCCCATGGCCTGGCCCGCCATTGTCAATTGAGGTTGCATTGTTGTGGGGCCGAATCCCGGGTGTGTGGGCGCTGAGTGATCACCCAGCGCCTTGGCGATGCCCCAGTCCATAACCTGAACCTCAGAGAACTCACCTACCATGATGTTATCGGGCTTGAGGTCGCGGTGGATGATGCCTCGGCTGTGCGCGAAGGCGACGCCATCACAGACCTTCATGAAGACCTCAAGCAGGCGCTCTAGGGGCTCACCAGCCTTGATCAGCTCAGAAAGAGCGCGGCCTTTGACCCACTTCATGACGAAGTAGGGCTGCCCGGAGGCGTCCACTCCAAGCTCATGCACAGGGCAGATGTTCGGATGCTCAAGCTGGCCCTGGATCTGTGCCTCACGCACAAAGCGATGCACTAGGCCTTGGGGCGCCTGTTCGGCGTTAACCAGCACTTTGACGACGAGATCTCGGCCGAGGCGCTTGTCCTTGGCTTTGACGATGGCCCCCATGCCACCCCGCGCAATCTCGCCTGCGAGTTGGTATCGCGCCTCGAAGCCGTCACCATCTGCGAAGCCATCGAGGGCCGAGGTCTCGCCTGTTTGGGGGCGCCCCTGGGGCATCGTGGCGGGCACGCTAAGGTCTTCGACGAGTACGCTGTGGCCGCGTGGCCGCGGTGCACGTGCGGGCGCACGGATGGTGCTGAGCTGCCGATCGAGGGTTTCAAACGGGGCCGCGGAGGCGTGCGCCGCTTTGAAGGCTTGGAGCAGCGCCGGCTCGGGCTCGGCGCATATCTGCTCGGCCAAGCGCTGCAGTCCCAAAAAGTCCGACGCGGGATCTAGGCCAAGCCCAGGCTGATCATACGCAACTTTAGTTGCGGATACGGTGGCGTCTTGCCGGGTCGCTATCAACGCCACGCCCAAGTCCAGCAGGCAGGCGTGTTCCGGCTCTCCGCGCGGCAGGACCACGTGGCGCGCATTGACCTGGCCGTGTGCGATGCCGAAGCCGTGCACGGCGCTCAGGGCCTGCGCCAGCCCGCGCAGAACTTGAGCCGCACTCGCGGTGGGCAGCTTGGGCGCGCTATCGAGGGGTGTGCCGTCGATCCAGGGCCGCGCGAACCAGGGGCCAAAGGCGGCATCGGTGCCGTGTTCCACGACGTGGCAGAGGGAGGGGTGACGGATCATGGCGCACAAGGCGCCCACGTCCTCAAAGGCGGTGCCGGATGGTAGCTGTCCTTGGTCATCGAGGCACGGTGAGAAGGCCCGTAGGGCCATGGAACGGCCGGTATCGTCTGTGGCCTCGAAGAGCAGGCTGCGGGCGTCTGCGTCGACCTGACGGACCAATGTGAAGCGCCCGATTCGTCGTGCCTGCATCGCATCGGGATGCCATGAATCAGCGACCCGCGCGAGGCCAATGATGGGCCCGCGTTGACTGGCTTCCTGGCTACAATTCCGCTAACGAGCCCGCGATGGCCAACGACATTCCGATCAGCGTGATGAGCTTCCCGACCCGAATGGTGGTTGGGCCCGGGGCCCTTCAGCGCCTGCCTGATGAGATGAAGTTGCTCGGGGTGCGGCGGGCGCTCATCGTCGCCGACCCCGGGGTAGAGGCGGCAGGCATCGTTGTGAAGGTGGAGAATACTCTGGCTGCGGCTGGCTTCTCCGGTGGTGTCTTCTTGGGCATCTCCAAGAACCCCAATAAGGACGACGTGATGGCCGGCGTCGCGGCCTTTCACGAGCTCGACGCCGATGTGGTGATCGGCCTCGGTGGCGGTGCGCCCATGGACGTTGCCAAGGCGGTGGCGTTGAAGGTGACCCACCGGCGCCCGCTGGCGGATTACGACGATACCAAGGGCGGTGACCGCTTCATCAGCGCGAACTTGCCACCGATCATCGCTATCCCCACCACGGCCGGCACGGGCTCCGAAGTGGGCCGGGCGGGCGTGATCGTCATCGGCAGCGGGGTGCACAAGCGCAAGGTCGTGATCTTCAGCCCCCACCTGTTGCCCAAGGTAGCGCTCTGCGACGCGGAGCTCACGGTGGGCCTGCCCGCGCCGATCACGGCGGCCACAGGCGTGGACGCCATGACTCATGCGCTCGAAGCCTACGTCGCCAAGGGCAGCCACCCCTTCGCGGACATGTGCGCATTGGCGGCTCTGGCGCGCTGCGGTGCGCACCTTGAACAGGCGGTGAACGTGGGCACGGACATTCGCGCCCGGCACGAGATGATGCTGGCCGCCTCGCTCGGCGCGACCAGCTTTCAAAAGGGTCTGGGCGCCTGCCACGCCCTCGCACACCCGCTGGGCAGCGTCGCGGACCTGCACCACGGGCTCGCCAACGCGATCATGCTGCCGCATGTGGTGCGCTTCAACCTGGATACGGTGCCGGAGCGTTACGCGATCGCGGGCCAGGCCTTGGGCCTTGAGCCTACGGGCAGCGTGCAGCAGCAAGCGCAAGCCTGCTTGCAAAAGGTCGAGAGCATCATCAAGGGCTGTGGTATTGATACTACCCTCGGCGCCCAGGGTGTCACGCCTGAGCAGGTCGATGAGATGATTCCGCTGGCGCTGGAAGATGCGGCTGGCCCCGGTAACCCACGGGACCTCGATGAGGCCTCGGTCCGCGCGCTCTACGACGCCGCGATGTAGAATTGCCGCTCCGGCAACCATTTCTGCGCTCACAACTTATTTTCACAAAAGTGTAAGTTGGCACTTGACGCGGAAATCCAAACTCTTCTACCTTCTCCTCGACTTCAGTCATGAACCGTTACCCACGCCATATCGCGCTCAGCGCCGCTAGCAGCTCAGTCGGACAGCCACAGATGAATCTGTGGGGCTCCTTTGACTTGGCTGCTACGAGGCGGTGCGACAAGGCACTCGGGAGGTTCGGTTTCTAGTATCTCGGTTCATCGATAGATGGCCGTACTAGGAGCCGGGCAACTCAGATTGGGTTGTCCGGCTTTTGTCGTTTTATCGGGGACTTAGCAGCGAAGTGGTGACTTCGGGAGGGCGTAGTGCGCTCCCAGGGCACCCCTGCGTCTGAGCCCACATCTGTGACAATCGAACAGGAATCGAGGGCGGCCTTCGGGTCGCCAAGATGGGTTCATGGTGTAACCGGGAACACGCCTGCCTCGCACGCAGACCTTGGGGGTTCGAGTCCCTCTGAATCCAAGCAATGTAACTATCAATTCCAATGAAGGAGGTGCGCCATGGAGCGCGAGCGACTCGGTCCCGCAGAGACCATACTATCCACTCTACTAACTTACGCTGATCACATGGTGCACAACCGACCTGGGATAGTTGTGTCCGACGCAAACTCCGTGACTGGGGTGCGCTGGGTGCCGGCGACGCATCGAGTCGAGGGCGGCGACAAGGTCGTCTACGAGCTCCAGAAGAAGGGCCGAAGCACGGTGCTTTCTAGGGTAGGCACACTCTCCCGTGAGCATCAGGTACTGAACCAAGGGCGCGTAGTCGCACGCTACCAGCCGGCGGGCCTCTTCCCGGAGGTCGCGGCCTGGATGTACGGACAGGTTGCAGAGGTCTGGAAGCTCGACAACCAGTTTGCGGCCCGCTGGGCCAGCTACGCCTTCGCTCAGGATCACCGTGACCTAAAGGTGGTGCTCGCGGCCTTCATGTTGGTGCAGTCTCGAAAGGGCGACCCCGTGCGCGACAACGCAGAGGTGCTCTTCTTTGATGAGGACTACCGTGAGGTGGGTGAGGCGATGGTGCTGTTGGTGCGCAAGGACCGAAGGGACCTGAACCCGAAGCTCCTGGTGCGCGTGCATGACCTGCTGTCTTTGCCGCAGGTAGCCAAGATCAATCATGATCTCGGCTTTGGCCGCTCGGCCCGGACCGCCTTTCATGGCCGCTGGGCCAAGGCGGTGAACAAGTGGCTGCAGTATCGTGAGGAGAACCCACGCATGCTGCAGGGACTGGTGCAAGCTGGATTTCGAACCACCGTCATGGCCTTGGCCCGTCGGTCTCGTTACAAGCCGCAGTCGCCGCGATTCTTCGAGCTCCTGCGGTGGAAGCAGGCTCAGGCCAAGCAAGGCCACCGCGACCTGGCGATCGGCCAGGCGGTGGCCGCAGCGGACTCCTGGGAGGGCCTGTGCGAGGCGCAGATCTGTGAGCGCGTAGTCCGGGAGCGCCCGAACTACAAGCGACTCATCGGGTTAGTGCCGCCGCAGGTTGGCTTGACGCGGGCCATCGTGGCTGCGGCCGTGCAGGCGGGGTCCTTGTCCGACAAGGATCTCGTCATCCTGACTCCGACTTTGGAGGCTCTGGGTTTGCTTAAGGACCCCGATGTTCAGGCACGGTGGTCGCAGGCGGTGGCGGCCTCTGAGGACGTGCGCGCGGCGAATATCGCCAAGCGGGTGCGAACGAAGGAGACCGCGGAGGTGCTGCAGGACGCGGCGGATACGGCGCTGCAGAAGGCCGTCGAGGAGGTGGTCCGGGACATCCGGGTGTACTTCATCGTCGACATCTCAGGCTCCATGTCCAACGCGATCGAGCGCGCCAAGGGGTACATCGCCCAGTTTCTGCAGGCCTTCCCATTGGATCGCCTGCACGTCTCGGTGTTCAACACCCACGGGCGAGAGCTCAAGGTCCGGCATGCCTCCAAGCTGGGGGTCACGCTGGCCTTCGCTGGCATCAGCGCGGGCGGTGGTACCGACTACGGAGCTGGGGTGAGGGCGCTGGAGCGTCATGCGCCGCGCGATGACGAGGACTCGCTCTTCATCTTCGTCGGCGATGAGAAGGCCAGCGTGTTTCACGCCGCCGTGGAGCAGAGCAAGTTGCGGCCCCTGGCCTTTGGTTTGGTCCAGGTGCCGAGCGAGTGGGGTGGGCAAGGTAGCGCGGTTCGTGACACGGCGGAGCTGCTTGGCCTGCCCTGCTTCGTCATCGACGTGCAGACCTTCAATGACCCCTACGCGATCCCGCGTACGCTGCGTCACTTGGTGGCCTCTACGCCGGTACAGACCGGAGGGGCCCGCAACAACAGGGCATCGCTGATCGACCAGATCTTGGCGACGGAGGTGCTGAACAAGCCCGCATGGGCAGCATGAGGTGTGTGATGGGGTGGAGAGACGTGTTGTCGGCTGAGGACGAGACCTTGGTCGCGCCTTGGACCGGTGGCCGGACTCTCCACCTCATCGCACGTTCGTTTCGCATTCGTGGCGCGCTCCCCGATAGTGCGGGGTGGTATTGCTTCGAGGTTGAGGGGCGCTCAGTGCGCTTCTCGGGCACCGCAGAGCCCGATCCCATGCAACTTGGATTTCGGATAGAGGGCTATTTGGTGGCGGACCGCTTGGTGCCCGATGACATCTCTGTGCAGGTCGACATGCGGCGCTTGGCGGCGTCGACGCAGCAGGTCCTTGTGGTGCCTTCGGGTCTAGAGCGCTTCGCCCGCGTGAGTGCGGGGCGGGTCTGCGAGGGCGGGGCCTTGGTCTTCGCTGAGGAGCTCTTCCCTTTGGGGCCTGAGCCCGAAGTGCGGGACGCCTTTGGGCGTCGCGCGCAGTCCTTGGGGAATGTGCCCGGCGTGGTCCCGGCGCTTGATGCGGCCTTTCGTTTCGAGTGCTTTCGACGCGATGCGGCGCAGCGGCGCCGAGTTCAGGCTGAGCGGGCGAGGCAGCGACGGGCGCTCGTTGAGGAGCTGGGTAGCGCTAAGGCACGCCGAGCTCGAGCGGCCTACGACTTCGAAGGCGCGGCCCGGGCCGCGCTGGCGGTCTCGGGTGCAACCTATATTGACCATCGTGGCTCACACGAGCCCCACGAAGTGGTGGTGCGCTTTCGAATTGGGTCGCAGGCCTTCGAGTGTATCTGCCACGCACGTACGCTGCGGATCATCGACGCGGGTGTGTGTCTGACGGACGACGATACCGGGCTGCGTGGAGATGAGTTCTTTACGTTGGAGTCTCTGCCGGGCGTTATCCAGCAGGCCCAGCGCGAAGATGCGCTCGTGGTCTTTCGCCACGTGGCGGAATGAGGAGGAGACAGTGGAAACAGGAGTGCTCCTCGATCGTGAGGAGAGACCGCTATTTTGGCATCTGCCGGCGGGTCGTAGCGCGACTCACCTCCCGGATAGCCGACGCTTGTGGACCGAGATGTTCGAGCAGCGCAGGTTGCTCAGCGGCTTCGCCCACAGTCATCCGGGTCGCGGAATCCCGCGACCCTCGCAAGAAGACTTGACGACCTTCTCGGCGATCGAGCGGGCGTTGAACCAAAGCCTCACCTGGTGGATCACCAGCGCCGATGTGCTGCTGCGGGTCCGTCGGTTGGGCCCTAGACCTCAGGAGTTCTACAGCGAAGTCTGTCCAGGGCATGCGCCCTGGGTGGCAGAGCTGCGCAGGCTCTCAAAGGAGATGACATGCACCAGAACAGGGCATCGAATGTGACGATCCAAGCCCATCAGGCGCGGGTCAATATTACCTGGCGGGGTCATAATGGGGACCTACCAGACCCCGTGACCCGTGAGGCGAGCTTGCACGAGATCTTGCAGTGGGTCACAGAGGCGGTGCAGCACGGTGATGTGCCAGGCATCCCCGCCGACATGCAGGCAGACTTTCGGGACTTCGTGGTGGATCGCTTCGCGGCGACGGCAGCGCGGCCCTACCATCTGATTCAGGTGCGGCCCAAGACGCCCTTCGGGGTGGGCACATGACTCAGCGCGTGGTGACAGTGTTGGGCGTGGGCGCCTTGGGTTCGCATGTGGTTCAGCTGCTGCGAAATCTCAATATCCATCTCCGTTGCGTCGACTTTGATCGGGTCGAGATGAAGAACTTGGCCTCTCAGTTTCACGCCAAGAAGTCTGTGGGAGCCTCGAAGGTGCGCGGGCTGCAACAGGTCATGCAGTTCCTCTTCGATCGTAAGATCGAGGCGATCCCGCATCGACTCAAACCGGAAAACAGCGCGGCCTTGCTACAGGGCAGCGCGCTCATCCTGGACTGTCTCGACAACTTTGAGGCTCGATCGCTGATTCAGGCGCATGTCGAAGAGAGTTCGCAGCCCTGCTTGCACGGCGCTCTGGCGCCGGACGGGCAGTTCGGTCGGGTTATTTGGCACGAGCACTTCTTGGCCGATCACGAGGGAACTCAGGGCGCGGCGACCTGCGAAAACGGCGCGCACCTGCCCTTTATTGCCATTGTAGCCAGCTACATGGCGTTCAGTGCCCAGACCTTCCTCGAGCAGGGGAGGAAGGTGGGCTTTCAGGTGCACCCCGGTGGGGTCGTGCCCGTCTGAAAACCTCTAACTTGTCGATGGCATCGACGACTATTTTTGGGGCGCCTTGAAAGGGGCGCCCCGCTTTGGGCCTGTTGATAGAACAGCTCCGGGTGCAATCCCCGGAAGGTCCCTTGATCCGAGCACCCCCTTCGGGGCACCTCACACGCAATGCAGGTTCGAATCCTGTCTCTCCCGCATCGCGGGGAGTCGCCAAACTGGAATAGGCACTTGTTTTAGGTACAAGAAGAAACCCAGGTTCCCAACTCGGGTGCGAGGATCATCATTTTTTCGGAGCGCTCCCCGCAGGATCGCGAACACGCATAGCTCAGTTGGATAGAGCGTCACATTGTTAATGTGAAGGACTCGGGTTCGACCCCCGAAGCAACAACCAACGCAGCCTCACTCGAGCGCTCCGAATCTTCTCCTCGATTTCTGTTTGTCGCCGGACTCAGTCCGGCCGCGTGCAGCTGAGCATGTGGCCCTCGAAGACCGGCCCCAAAACCATGCGATCCTTCCAAACCGCGGCCACCGCGCCGCCACTCATCAACGCTCCGTCATTGAGATAGACCTCGTCTACCACCGCCTGCGCGCCTGCCAGGGTCACGCGCAGTACCTGGCTGGGCGAGCGCACCTCGGCACTCTTGGCGTGCTGAACGAAGGCGAGCAGCTTGGGGTGCGCACCGATCCAAAGCCGCCCGCGTTCGTCGATCTCGATATTATCGAGCCCTGTGTCCAGGTCTAGGCTTCGTTGCAAGGTGAGCTGCGTGTCACTGCGGTCAAAGATATGAAGCCTCTGGCCCACAGACTCCGAGACGTAGAGCTGTGTTCCGTCTGGGCTGCCTTGGATGCCGTTGGCGTAGGCGGTGCCTTCGTAGGCCACGGAGAGCGTCTTGCCATCGAAGGCGATGACGTTGCCCCAGCTAAACTGCCCGAAGTCCTCGATGACCTGCATTGGTTTTGAGCCAAAGCCATGGTCATTGGTGAAGAAGAAGGTCTCATGGCCCGTAGCGTGCACATCGTTGGGATGCACGAGCAGGTCGCCTTGCACCGTCCTTTGGTGCACCAGCCGCGGTCCTTGTACCGAGAAGAGCTCGATGCTGTGGCCGTCGCCGTGGTTCACCACCACCAGCGTTTCGCGGCCGGCCTCATCGACGAAAAGGCTGAGCCCATGCGGCTGAAAGGACTCCCGCAGGTCATGTTGCAAGAGCGTGAGCGTGCTCGTGGCCACCGACAGTCGGAAGATCTGGCCCTGCACAGGCTCGCCCCGAAACGCGGCGCGGCGGTCGAAGCTAGAAACGTAGGCCCAGCCTTTGTCCTGCCGGATGGTGAGGTCTTCGGCGCCGACGACGCCCTCGATACGCGCGCATTCGGGGCCATGAGGCCGCACATCATAAAAGGCCCCGCCATTGATGAGGATGCGCGCCACGAGCAACGCGATGACCAGCGCGAGGCCGAGCAGGATTCTTCGTTTCACTGAACCTGAGCCGCAGTGACGGGGCGGGCGCTGCCACGAGGGCGCCGCTCCGCCTTCTCCGGGGCATCGAGTCCCAGGTAGGCGTTCATGAAGGCGCGGGAGAACAAGTGCCCCATCAGCTCGCCGCCCTTGGAGCGGGGATGCACCAGGTCGGCGTTCATGATGCCCTTTTCCAACCAAGCGCCGAAAGAGTCTTGCCCACCCATGGACTCATAGGTGTCCCAAAAGGCGCAGCCCATCTCCAAGGCAGTCTCGCGCTGCAGATCGCGAATCTCTTTAATGTAGCGCTTACTCACGACATTGTTACCGACTCGCTCTCCAGCGTCCATCGGGGCCCATACGAGGCACTCTGCCTCGGGCGCGTGCTGTTTGAGCGCGTCGATGAGATCGACGTGCTGCTGGCGCACCTCATCCAGAGAGCGCACCGCTTTGCGCACCGCCAGCGCGTCATTGCCACCGACCATCAAGACGATGAGGTCGGGCGCCAAGGCGCGAATCGAGTTGCGCATGCTGGCTTGCTCAAAGCTCAGGTAGACCGCGGCGTCGGCGCCTACCGGCCCGATGGAGTCGTAGATGATGCCGGGCTGCTCGGCTTCAAAGCTGACCCCGAAAAGCTTCACGCCCTCGCCATCGGAGGTGATCTTCAAGGTCTTTGGCGGCACCACTCCGCCCATCGCGTGCATGGGGATGGGGATCTCGGCCTCCCGGGTCTCCGGCCGGTCTGCGCGCGCCTGTATCGTCTCTAGCAGCTCCCCATCCGCGGCCACCGTGAAGGCGCTGGCGCCGGGATGTGCGTGATAGTGGATGCCGATCAGGTCATCCTCGGGCTTGAGCACAAAGGTCGCTTCAGCGCGTCCACGCTGCGCTTCGATGACCATGCCTGATGTGCCAAAGGGCAGGCCCGCTTGCCCGTCGTCGACAATGCGCTGTCGCGTCCAGCCCGCCCGCCTCAGAGCGCGACCGCCGTAGCGAGCCTTCTGACCGATGGCCACAAAGCCGCGGCCGCCGTTTCCGAAGCGATCTTGCAGCGCGGAGCGAATGGTCTTGGTGATGTAATCGGCCGCGATGTGGGAGTCGCCGAGTTGCAGAACCCTGACCTGCCCGGTGCGCTTGGTATCGAGGCGGTCGAGGCGTGAGAAGACCTTGTCGAGCACGCGGCTGGTGCACAGCGCGTTGGCGCAGGGGCGCTCGATCACTTGTGGAATGGCGTTGAGCTCTTTGGCCATCGCGTCCAGGCGCACGCGCCCCTGGGTGCGGCGCAAGGGGCGCGCATTGCGCCGCTTAACGCTCGAGCGTTCCTCACGAGCGCGGACCTGCTCGAAGGCCTTTTGGCGCTTTTGGCGTTTAACCTTGTTCTGGCTCGCGCAGCTCACCAGTGCAACCGCCAGCACGGCGCACCAGGGCCCTAGCCAGCGGGATCGCAGCGCCTTTCGCGTCTGCGCGGGTATGATAGGGTCGCCGTCGTTTCCCGTCATCGCGCCCATGCCCTCGCTACGAACCGCAACCCTTGTACTCGGCCTCTGCCTTGCGTCCGGTGGGACCTACGCCAAGCCATTTGATGTGCCGCTGGTGCCTTCATCTCAGTTGAAGCCCGCGCCTTGGACCGATGCGCTCTCGGAACGCGCTGAGTCCATCGACCGGCGCTTCAAAGGTCGCATCGCGGCGTACGTGTCCGACCCCTACCGCGGCTACCGCTGGGGGTACAACGATGACGTACCCTACTATTTGGCGTCCGGGGTGAAGATCGCTTTCATGGTTGAGGTCTTTCGGCAGCGTGAGCAAGGCCAGCTCACCTTCGATGAGACCATCACCTACGGCGAGCAGAACATTCGCGACGGCGCACCGCGGGTGAACAAGCAGCGTATGGGCGCCAAGCTGTCCATATCGACCCTCCTGGATTGGATGATGCGCTCCTCGGATAACGCTGCCTCAGACATGCTGGCGGGACGGGTCACCCTGCCGAAGGTCAACCGGGGGCTGATCGAGGAGGGAATCGAGGGTTTTTCACCGCTCACCTTCCTGATCGACGTGCGGCGGGGCATCTACCGGGAGCTCGACGTCAGCGCCGACGACTTGACCCCGCCTCAAGTGCGCAAGATTCGGTGGACTCGCATCTGGGATCCTCAGCTGCGCGCGCTGGAGGAGCGACTAGGTAAACCCTCGCGTCTATACTCGCGCGACGAGCTCTTCGCGGCCTACGAGCGCTTCTACCAAACCGGTGTGAATCGCGCCGAGATGCGCTCCGTCGGACTCCTGTTCGAGAAAATGGCGCACGGAGAGCTTGTGAGCGAGCGCGCCAGCCAAGAGATGCTGACTTTGATGGCCGCGGCCCGCACCAGTACCCACCGACTGCTCGGCAAGCTGCCGCGCGGGACCAAGGTGGCCCACAAGACGGGCAGCCAGTACACCAAGGTGTGCGACCTCGGGATCATCTTCCTTCCGGACAATACGCCCCTGGTTGTCACGTGCTGCACCGATGGTGGGCTGGTGCCTGACGCTGAGCACGCCATTGCATCGATGGCCCGGGCCGCCTACGACGTGGCCGTGGCGGAGCATCGAAAGGCGGCCAAGCAGTGAAGTTGTCTTGCATCACCGCGTTCGCCCTGTGCGGGCTGAGCGCGGTCGCTTTCGCGGCGGAGCCCGTACTCAAGCGAGATGGCGGGGCGGCGCCCAAGATCGGCAAGCGCACCAAGGTGCCCAGCGAGACCCCGTGGACGGTCCGTCTCCAGACCGATGTGGCCCATGTGCAACGTGGCTTTCGCGGTGAGTTCGCGCTCGTCGTCAAGGACCTCAAGACGGGCGAGCAGTACAGCTACAATGCGTCGACCCCCATGTACCTAGCCTCCGGCATCAAGGTGCCGGTGATGATGGCCTTGTACAAGGAGGTCA
>Ga0193954_1000728_pt1 | contig 18208 bp, 18 predicted proteins | sample BB_5_MG_FD_140340 | JGI IMG/M metagenome (GOLD analysis project Ga0193954, IMG submission 140340) | Microbial mat bacterial communities from the Broadkill River, Lewes, Delaware, United States - BB_5_MG | ecosystem: Environmental > Aquatic > Freshwater > River > Microbial mats | place: USA...
ATCAAAGGGATTGTCGCTGCAAGTGCGGGGAATCATGCCCAAGGGGTGGCTTACTCTGCCAAACACTTTAAGCTCAAAGCCATTATTGTGATGCCCGAATCCACACCACTGACCAAAGTCCAAGGGGTCACAACATTAGGTGGAGAGGTGATCTTGCATGGGGCAAATTACGATGAAGCGTATGAGTACGCTCTCACCTACGCCTCATCCAATGGCTATGAGTTTGTACACCCTTTTGAAGATATGGATGTGATGGCAGGGCAAGGGACGGTTGCGATGGAGATTTTAGAGGAGCTTCCCAACCTTGATGCCATTGTCGTTCCTGTTGGGGGTGGTGGCTTGATTGCAGGGGTTGCGACAGTCATCAAAGCAATCAATCCCAATATCAAAGTCATTGGTGTTGCCTCAGCAGGAGCTCCTGCGATGAAAAACTCTTATGATCAAAAGACACCCATTGATTCACTCAGTGTGCGTACCATTGCCGATGGGATAGCTGTGCGTGATACCTCACCTATTACGCTAGAGCATATTCTCAAAGATGTGGATACCTTGGAGCTTGTCGAAGAAGAGGAGATTGCTTATGCCATACTCTTTTTACTTGAAAAGCAAAAGATATTGGTGGAAGGTGCAGGAGCAGTAGGGGTGGCAGCACTGCTACACAATAAGATCAAAATGCCATCGGGTAGCCGTATAGCGATTGTTTTAAGTGGAGGCAATATTGATGTCACGATGCTCTCACTTATAATTGAAAAGGGTCTTGTTAAATCAAGCCGTAAGCTCAAACTCCAAGTGACACTTGTGGATAAACCAGGTTCACTGATGCTCTTTACGGAGTTGCTCAAAGAGGTAGGGGCAAATATCGTACAGATTGGCTACGATCGCACCTCTACTGATCTCAAATTTGGCGATGCCAATGTCTCGGTAGCCTTAGAGACCAAAGGGGTAGCACACCAAGATCAAGTACGAGCTATCCTTCGTAAACATAAATTTGCATTTACTGAGGAGCACTGATGATTAGTATCGATTTAGGGTCAAACTCCATTCGTGTGGCAAAATTTGACTGTGCCACCAAAAGCAACAAGCAGTTTTTTACCAAGGTAACGAAGATCGCCGATGGACTCAACCAAACGGGCAAAATCAAACCCGAATCTATCCAAAGAGTCATTGATGCCATTGATGAAGCCAAAGCTAAGATTGCGTTTGATGAACCCATCTATGCCGTGACCACCGAAGCGGTGCGAAAAGCAAGCAACTCTGATGAGGTGATAGCCAAGATCAAAGAGGCTACGGGGGTAAGTTTTGAGATCATCTCAGGCGATGATGAGGCTAAATATACATTAAAAGCAGTGGCAAGCCGTGTGGATATCCTCTATCCCAACGAGAACGATAGCTTTGTACTTGTCGATATTGGTGGAGGCTCAACGGAGCTGATCTTTGATTATCGTGGTAAGGTATTTAGCAAAAGCTTCCCTATTGGGATTGTGACCATTTCACAACAATACGATGCTAATATTGAGCTGATTGAACAAGAACTCCCTACATTGATGTCTCAAATGCGAGAGTTTTGTGATGAGATATATCAAACCCATGGTAAAGTCGATAAGTTTGTGGCTACAGCTGGCACTCCCACGACCATTGCCGCTCTTAAACATAACCTGACGTATAAAACCTACGATGCTAATTTGGTTGAAGGCACAGTACTGAAAAAACCTGAACTTGACTTCTATCGTGATAAGTTGATGAGTATGAGCCTAGAGGAGCGTATTAAAGCAGTAGGAGCAGGACGGGTCGAGGTGATCAATACAGGAGTGGCGATCTACAAAGTACTCTTTGATATTGTGGGTATTGAGCAGTCAGTAGTGATTGATTTTGGTTTGGTAGAGGGTGTGGCGATCTATCACTGTAATCAAGGGTGATAAAAGAGTGCAACACAACTAAGTTGTACTCTTTTTAACAGGCACAAAGGTCACGCTCTCTTGAGGTCTACTCTTAAGCTTATCAACTAGTAAGGTTATAAACTCTTCAATAGGAGGGAGATTTAGGTTGATCTCCTCTTGTTGCTCTCCCCACATTGGCTCAGGGAAGTAGCCATCCTCTTCAAATCGTGCCATGATATGAAGGTGTACTTGTGGCAAGTAGTTACCAAAAGAGGCTATATTTATTTTGGTAGGACTATAGAAAGCAATCAGCTCTTTTTCAACAATATCAAGCAGTTCAAACATCTCTAATTTTAGCTCTTTAGGCAATGCACTCAGCTCTTTGTAGGGTGTGTTGGCATAGATAATAATCCATGGGATATGTGAATCATGCAACTTTAGGTGAAAATTTTTGTTTTCATAGAGGGTATCAGTCATATTGGTTCCATTTTAAAGTAGCTCTAGAATATATTTTAGGAATCTTTTAAGTTTCCATCTTCATCCAACATATCCAACCGTCGTCCTTGATCATCAAACTTATTGCGGTAGTAGTTGCGGATGATGCCAAAGGTAATCAGTGCAAAGAAAAATGCTGCAATGATGTAAAAAATATCGCCTATGCTCATGATTGATCCTTCATATCTATGGTGATTTTTTCAAACCCTTCATAATTTTGTCGCAATGCTTCATAAGCTACAATTCCTACGGATATGCTTAGATTGAGGCTTCGACCCTCTTCACCCATTGGGATAGTGATGCACTGCTTTGGGTTGGCTTTGAGGACTGTTTCATCAATTCCTTTGGCTTCTGAACCAAAAAGTATAAAATCATCTTTTTTAAAATCGGCATCAAAGTAGAGCTTATCGGTTTTGGTCGTTGCCATGTGGGCATTGGTAGTGATGGGATGTGCTTCTAAAAACTCTTCAAAGCTCTCCCATATGGTTAAATCCAACTTCTCCCAGTAGTCTAGTCCTGCTCTTCGTACGGCTTTTTCACTGATGTCAAATCCTAGTGGCTTGATAAGGTGAAGTTTCGCTCCTAGATTGACACAGAGTCTGCCAATCGTACCAGTGTTTTGGGGGATCATCGGTTCGACGAGTACAATATTAAACATCTTAAAAGACTATCGTTTTGTTTTGATTAATAAAGACACGATCCCCAAGGACAAGTGCCAAAGCTCGCGAAAGTACAACTTTTTCGACATCACGTCCTGCTCGTTGCATCTCTTTCCAATCAAAGTTGTGATTAACTGAAATCACATCTTGGGAGATGATAGGACCTTCATCCAAATCTGATGTTACAAAGTGAGCGGTTGCACCAATGATCTTAACCCCACGTTCAAAGGCTTGTTTGTAGGGGTTGGCTCCAATAAAAGCAGGCAAGAAAGAGTGGTGGATATTGATAATTTTCCACGCATAGTTTTTAACAAAATCATCACTGAGTATGCGCATATATTTTGCCAGTACCATATAATCAAACTCCAACTCTGATAAAACCTGCATGACCCGTTTCTCATGCTCATTGCGATCAATACCCTCAGCAGACACATGAATAAAAGGGATATCAAAACGACGTGTTAAAGCTTCTAAATCTTTATGATTGGCAATCACGGCTTCGATATTGGCTTCGAGTTCTCCTGCTTCCCAACGGATTAAAATATCACCCAGTGCGTGAGACTCTTTGGTTGCCATAATGACGATTTTTTTCTTTGTGGGTTCAATGACTTGTACCGTAGCATCCTCAGGTACAACCTTCTCAATTTCAGCTTTGAGTACTTCTTTTTCAAAACGTCCACTTACTTTGGTACGCATAAAAAACTTATTGCTCTCTTCATCCACAAACTCACGGTTCTTATCAACATTGAGTCCCAGTTCATAAAAAACCTTACTGATATTATAAACTAGCCCTGTTTTGTCTTGACAGTCAATCAATACTCTGGCTTGTTTCATTATAGATTCGCTCCAAAGGCACAGGCTTCGATTTTTTCGACGCGTCCTGCGTGGCGACCACCCTCAAATTCATTTTCACAAAAAGCATCAATCATACTTTCAATAACTCCCTTGCCTACGACGCGTTCACCAAAACAAAGAATATTGGCATCGTTATGATTACGCGTAATGCCTGCAGTATAAGCATCATGACAAAGTGCGGCTCGAATGCCTGCAACTTTATTGGCAGCAATTGAGATACCAATTCCTGTACCACAGATCAAAATCCCAAAACTTCCTGCATCACTTAGCACTGAGTCAGCACATTTTTTGGCATAGTCAGGATAATCAACACGATCACTATTATCAGGGCCCAAATCAACAATCTCATGCCCCTTAGCTCTTACGTACTCTATTACAAAATCTTTGATCGCATATCCTGCATGGTCTGTTGCTATGTAAAACTTTTTCATCTCTCTCTCCTTACTCTATTGGCTCTTCAAACTGTAAATTACTAATATTTCGTCCTACGCGACCCCATCGAATAGAAAATCGCTCTTTATTCCACAGTGCTTCACACTCTTTTGACTCAATATCAATCTCACCACAGATGGCTTTGAGTCGTGCGTTATCTCTTCCTGTTCCAAAGCTATCACCACTAAGTACCTTTTCATAACTTCGGTGTTCAATACTAAAGTAAATTGCCCACGGTTGCCCGACAATAAGACGGTAAGGAATTGATCCCCAAAAACGGCTATCGTTGGAGTTGTCACGATTATCGCCTACCATATAGAAATGACCCTCTTCGACTTTTTTATACAGAGCATTGACACGCTTTTGAGCAATGGCATAACTTGGTGCATCTTCTATTCCATCAACATAGATGGGGTGCATATCAATCTCTTTGTTGTAGGTTAGGTACTGTAGCATAATTTCAAAGATACTTGAACCCCCTTCAGGTTTGTATTGAATCCCTTTGTATTTTTGATCATAAGGATTGATGACCCAAAGTTTATTTTTGAGCTTTATGATTTTTTCTTTGGGGTAGTTGTCTTTAATATACTTATCCCCCTCATGGAAATGAATCAAAAGTCTCTCTTTGAGGTATAAAATCTCATCCCCACCTACCGCAATACAACGTTTAACGTAATGAATCTTCTCATTTTTTGGGTATCTAAAGATAACAATATCTTCTCTTTTTGGATGATCTCCAGCGATCAAGTGACCATCCCCATCAAAGTCAGGAGCAATTGGTATCTCTAACCAAGGTAAATGTGGGGTTGGAATACCATAACTAAATTTCTTGGCAAAAAGGAAGTCTCCAATGAGCAAGGTTCGTTTCATTGATCCACTTGGAATGACAAATGATTGTGCCACAAAAAATATCAAAAAGAGTACAATAACTACTGTACCCGTCCAAGTTCCTGAAAAATGGTAGAGTTTAGATAAAATCTTTTTAGTTTTTTCCAACTTAGTTTTCCTTTGATAATCTATTTTTGGCTGATTTGAGGGTATTGGAGAGCAACATTGCAATGGTCATCGGCCCTACTCCTCCAGGGACGGGGGTGATGTAAGAACATTTTTTACTGACATTTTCAAAATCCACATCTCCTACCAGTGAACCATCTTCGATTCTATTGATTCCAATATCAATCACAATCGCTCCCTTTTTAACCATATCTTCTTTGATCAGTTTGGGTACTCCCACGCCTACTACCACAATATCGGCTTTGCTTGTGTGGGCTTTGAGATCTTTGGTGAAGATATGCGTCACAGTGACCGTTGCATTGGCATTAAGAAGTAAGCTTGCCATAGGCTTCCCTACGATATTACTCGCTCCCACCACGCAGACATCTTTGCCTTGGAGGTCAATATTATACTCTTTGAACATCTCCATCACACCAAGAGGGGTACAAGCCACAAAGCTATCAAGCCCTGTAGTGAGTCTTCCTACATTATAAGCATGAAATCCATCCACATCTTTGGCAGGATCAATCACTTCAAGTATTTTATTGGTATCAATTTGCTTTGGAAGGGGAAGTTGTACCAAGATGCCATCAATTCGAGGATTGTTATTCATCATCTTAATCGTCTCAATAATCTCATCTTGGGTAATGGTCTCAGGCATCTCATGGACAATGGAGTAAAACCCGACTGCTTTACATGCTTTTGCCTTCATCCCCACATAGGCACGGCTTGCAGGATCATCTCCTACAATCACTACGGCAAGTCCAGGGACGATGTTTTGCTCTTCAATGAGCTGGGTCGTTTCTACTTTGATATTTTCTTTGATTTTATTTGAAAGTGCTTTTCCATCGATTCGTTGCATTGGCTACTCTTTTATAGGTTTTTATTTTGCTGACATTATAGCGTAAAAAGATTAGTCAATTTAGAACTTAAAAGAGTCACTCTACTGATAGCGTTAAAACACTCTCAATAGCTAAGAGAAGAAGAACTATCTCTCTTGCTTATACTCCTCCAACAAATAACACAAACAATCCTGAGTAATGATGCGTTTATCCAAAGTAATCATCGCTGGCATCAATGAAAGCTTTAGTGATATTGCTCCCTTATCATTGTTAATGAGTTTATCGGTAATATCCTCTCCATTGGTAGCTGTGACTTTGATTGGATTTAAGACCTTACTATGAGCAAAGACCTCACCTGCTTTGAGTGTGGTGAAGTTGTGTCGATCAAAGTTTTTAACGATAGTCAAATCAAACGCCCTCTCTTCATCTTCAAAGCCAAAGCTAATATTTTGACTAATACTCACTGTGGCACTGTTTTGCACCAGTTGGAGATCATGCGAAGGCAGTGGCTTATGAGGAAAGTGATCCATGTGCATCAAATCATCAATAAGCATAACCGCTTTGCTAATGGCTAGAGGGTTGCCTGGTGTCGCACATTCCAAAGTCATTGCAGGACAAATTGCATCAAATGCCATGGTTGAAACCCCTTTGGGGCTTTTAAACACCATGGCGATATGGTTAAAAAAGCTTGCTAGATATTTGTTGGGTTCATTGACCATCGAGATACACCCATAGTGGGGATTTTTACCTGTATTGTTGTGCAGATCCAACGCAGCAAAAAGTCCATCCGTTGTAATGTGTCTCATTACCTCTTCAATTAATTTTGCGGTGGGGTGATTGGGCTGAGGGGTTCCCGCCCATGCACGGTTAAAATCAAGTTCATTATCAAGTGTACGCAATCCCTCTTTGGCAGCATTGATATTACCAATAAAAAGCCACACACTACGGGGAAGTTTAAACGCTCCTTCTTGATGATATTTTTCAAGAATTTTTTGCATGATTATTAATCCACTGTACTCATTGCCATGAAGCAGAATAGAGACAAAAAGAGGAGGTGATTTATCACCCTTTATTTTGACAAGCGTAGGAGCGTCAAAAAGCTCACTAAGTGATTGATAGTCGATATTGAGAAATTCATTCGCTAAGGTATCTATGAGGTTGAGTCTCATATTGACCACCGATAGACGGGAGTGTTGGTTTTAAAATAGTGCATATAGTCCTCCATTAATTTGTTAATGTCTTTATATTTTTCATAGTGCTTAAGTTGCCATGAGGCCCCTGTTTGGTCAATACGGGAGAGAACAATATGACTGTATTCCTCTCTTTGACTTTTTTTGATTCCAAGTTGTTGTAAACCTTGCAGTGATAATCTTTCTCCATACTTTTGAAGCCAAGAGGAGAGAGTAACCTTTTCAAGTGTAAAAGGTTCATGAAAAGTACTGTTGACTCCACATTTTGCCACAGAGTAAAAATCTTGTTTTAGTGTCTCAAAATCCAATGCTTTAAGATCAATATTAGAATTGACCAAGCCCTCAATCAAACCGATAAAAAACCACAAATTTGCCTCCGTATCAATCAGTGTAGGTCCAGCAGGCAAGATGCGAAGTTCCAGTCGTATTGTCCACTGTCCACTGCTCTCTTGGGCAAGGATAGGGCGTACCCATCGCCAAATTGTACCGTTGTGGAGATTGAAGTGGTAGAGTTTTTCTAGGGCTGTGTCATTTACATCAGGAAAGATTGTGCGAAAGTTGCTGTTTTGATCAAAGAGTTCACCCCAATTGTTGATATAACTATGGGCTAAATGTACTCGTTTATCCTCTCCATCTCTTCGTCTCAGAGCATTACGGCTATCGGTGGATTGCTCAAAGATAGGAATACGTGACTCATGCCACGCCCGTTTGCCCATTACAAGAGAAGAATTAGCTCCAATACCCACCATCATCACCGACGCAATCAATGCCGCGTGATAGTAGTCAATACTTTGCGAATAGGGGATTTGAAAATGAATCTGCAAAGAGGTACACAGAGCCTCACTCATCACATCATTTCGTTTGAGGGAGACTTTATCCTGTCCATAAAAGAGCAGTTGCAAGCTCTCTTCTCGCAGTTGTACGATGCGTTTGCTAAAGAGCGTATAGCGTTTCATTTGTGATTGGTAGAGTGCTTGATTAAAATGCTCTTTACGAAGATTTGGCAAAACTCCAAAAAGTGCAATGTGTGTATCAAACTTCAAAGCTGATTGTTCTAAGAGACTCCATTTTTTATTTAAATCATCATGCAAGAGCTTGGGAGTAGAGTCATCGATATCAAAAACAGAACCATTGATCTCCAGATCGTACTTGGCAAGTTCGTTGGCAAACTCCTCATTGGAGAGATCTTCAAGGATTTTAAAGTTTAGTGGAGCAGGTTGGTAGGCATCATCAAGCAAACAGACTTCAAGCTCATAGCCCACACGCTTAGAGTTACTAAAGCTATCAGCCCGTCCCAAGAGTGTTTTGACAAATAGCAATTCTTGGGTTAACAAGGCATCAAACGTTAGGTAATCTTGCTCATTAAATTCACTTTTATGTATCTCTAACCCCACAGGTGTTCCTATTTTTAGATATTTTATTATACATCAAAGCCTCTTAGGGTTGATAGTTTAGAGATGTTATAATAAACATAGAATAAAAGGAGCTTTCTATGCGATGCATTATTATCATGCTAGTGATGGCTATGTCACTGCTTGAAGCCAAAAAGAGACAAATAGATCTTAGTAAAATTTATGGACGTATTCAATATGTGACCTCTTTTCCTGATTATAAAGTTCAGGTGGTCACTGCTTTTGAGAATTTACGGGTCAAAGAGGTGAAGAGTTTTCCTCATAAAGCAGGGCGTTGGCAGATTGTTGATTCTTTTCCTGATTTTAAGATTCAAAAAGTAAACGCTTTTGCAGATTTTAAGATCAAATATGTGGATGCTTTTGAGGGGGTGCGATGAAAACCTACCAAATAGATATTCAAGGAACCGTGCAAGGAGTGGGACTTCGTCCTTTTATTTATACTTTGGCGATGAGACTTGGGATTGGAGGGGAAGTTTTTAATCACTCCAATGGTGTGACGATCACACTTAATGCCAATACATCATCGTTACAAAACTTTATCCAACAAATTCAAGAGCAAAAACCTCCACTTTCTCAAATTGATAACATCGTGTTTGATGAGGTACAATACAGAGTATTTGACACATTTTCTATTATCCAAAGCCAAGCTCAAGAGCATAGTTTCACTATTATGCCTCCTGATATTTCCCTGTGTGATGATTGCAAAGCGGAACTCAAAGATCCTAATAATCGCCGTTACCGTTATCCTTTTATTACTTGTACCAATTGTGGGGTACGTTACACTATTATCCAAAAACTCCCTTATGATAGAGCCAATACCTCAATGGCAAAATTCTCTATGTGTAAGGCTTGTGAAGAGGAGTACCTTAATCCCTTAGATCGTAGGTATCATGCTCAGCCTATTGGTTGTTTTGATTGTGGAGCTACCTTAACTTTACACTCCAAAAGTGAAGCATTAAATATGGGACAAGATGCAATGATTGAAGGTGTGGTTAGGTTTATCAAAGAAGGAAAAATTGTTGCTATTAAAGGAGTAGGGGGGTATCATTTGGTATGTGATGCCACGAGTGAGAGTGCAGTACAAGTTTTACGTAAGCGTAAACATCGCCCCGATAAACCTCTCGCTGTCATGGTCAAAGACATGACGATGGCAAGAGAATTTGCTCAAATTTCAAGTAGAGAAGAAGAGCTGTTATGTTCCATTGAACGTCCTATTGTTCTTCTTTCAAAATCTCATGAAGAAGTCTTAGCTCTTAGTGTAGCTCCTCATATCGATAAAATTGGACTTTTTTTACCCTATACCCCTTTGCATTTGCTTATTCTCGAAGCACTTGAGCGTCCAATTGTTGCTACAAGTGCTAACCTTAGCGATGAGCCTCTGGCACGCAACTTTGAAGAGCTTTCTCAACTCTCTCATGTGTGGGACTATTGTTTGGATCACGATAGAGAGATAGTTAATGGTTGTGATGATAGTGTGCTTGCTGTTGTGGATGATAAGCCACTTTTTTTTAGACGGGCAAGAGGGTATGCACCCAAAGCCATTAAATTGCCTTTTAAACTTGATAAAAAAGTCTTGGCATTGGGAGCTAATCAAAAATCTACCATTGCCATTGCTTTTGAAGACAAAGCCATTCTCTCACCTCATATTGGTGATCTCAATACTATCAATTCGGTAGAGTACTTCAAAGAACACATTGCACATCTACGTCAAATCTATGACTTCCAAGAGGAACGTGTGGTGTGTGACAAACATCCCAACTATGAATCAAGTAAATATGCCAAGGAGCTTCAAACTCACAATCAAGCTTTAGAAATTGAAGAGATTCAACATCATGTTGCCCATATTCAAGGAGTGAGACTAGAGCATGGCATTAGAGAAAAAGTACTGGGGATTGCTTTTGATGGGACAGGATATGGGGATGATGGCAAGCTTTGGGGTGGAGAGTTTCTACTTTGTGATGATCACTCTTATAAACGCATCGCTCATATTGCGTATTTTAAGCTTTTAGGGGGTGAAAAAGCAATCAAAGAACCACGCCGTGTGGCACTTTCACTGCTTTTTGAGTGTTATGGAAAAGAGGCGTTGGAGCTTGATAGCCCAACCATTTATGCGTTTAGTCCAAATGAGTTAAAGATGCTCTACTTATCATGGGAAAAAGGACTGAATGCTCCCTTTACATCATCCTTTGGACGGCTTTTTGATGGGGTGGCAAGTTTGAGTGGTATCATTCAAACACTGAGCTATGAGGGGCAGAGTGGGGCGATGATGGAGAGTTATTACGATGCAGATGTTCAATCACTCTATTTATGGAACATAGATGATGGTCAAATTGATATTAAACCTATGATCAAGATGATGTTACTTGAAAAAGATACAAAGGCGATGATAAGTAAGTTTTTTAATACCTTAGTTAATATTATCGAGCAGATAGCAGGGCAGTATGATTATCCCATTGTCTTAGCAGGGGGAGTGTTTCAAAATATTGTTCTTGTGAATTTAGTCTTAAAACGTTTGGGTAAAGGAGTCTTTATAAATAGAGAAGTCCCACCCAATGATGGGGCAATTGCACTTGGGCAGATTATCAAAGGTACACAATAGTTAGATCTGAGTATAGCTCTCTTTAAAATATTCAATCGAGATACTGTATCCCATCACGAGTAAAATATCACCTTCTAAAAAGATAAACTCCTTGGCAGGATTGAAGATAAAGTTTTCATTGCTTGCTTTGAGTACACCCAAAAAGAGCAGTTTGTGTTTTTTAAAAGGGATCTCTTTGACACTTTTATTAAGCAATTGGCTGTTGCTATCAACACATATTTCATCAAGCAGTGATTTGGCATTGCCTGTGAGGACATTATAGATAGAGGGATAGGTATTTGGGTGTTTAATCGCCGTAGTTAGCATGGTCGTTGCGATATGATTGGGCAGTAAAATATGGTCACAAAAGGCTAGATTGTATTTAGATACCATTGCATTATCATTACATCGTGCGATGACTTTAATATCGGGATTGACGACTTTGGCATTGAGTGTGATGTAGATGTTTTCAATATCGCTACTGGTGAGTGTAACAAGGGTTACTTTGGCTTGATTGGCGTTAAATTGATCGATCACTTCGTAACGGCTTGCATCAGCACACAGAGCATTAAATCCATCCCTATTGGCTTCATTGACGTTATCAATATTTTTGTCGATGACAATGTAGGCTTGGTTGGAGGCATGATTTGCTAAAAAGGTTTTGGACATATTGCCATAGCCACAGATGATCAAAAAAGCACTTTTTTTATTGATGTTGGAGACAACTTGGCTATCTTTGAGTTCTTGGAGCTTTTGAGAAAAGAGTGAGACAGTCACTGAGGTGATAAATGTCACCCACGCAATACCACTAAGAATGATTGCCATTACAATTAATTTACCTTCATTGGTGACAGGTGTAATGTCTCCAAAACCAACTGTTGAAATGGTGACAAGTGACCAGTAGAGTGCATCAAAAAAACTCTCTATCTTTGGGTTGGCTTCACCTTCTAAAATATAGATAGAGACACTAGAGATAAAGAGGATAAAAAGCAAAAGCAGTGTGAGTGTGGCAAATTCAAACTTTTTATAAGCCAATACCTTCATAAAAGCATTCATACTATTGGAGTAGCGTAGCAGTTTAAAAGCTCGAAAGATTACAAAAATACGCAGTACTCGTAAGGGGCGATAGGTGGGGATGATGGCGAGTAGATCAATCAACGCACTAAAAGAGAGAATATACTCAAGTTTGCTTTTGAAAAACTCTTGTAGGGGAGTTTTAAGTGAGAAGGGTTGATTTAAGAACTTGGCTTGATCATAATAGCGAATGATGATAGTATGCAAGTCACTATAGACCCAAATACGCAAGAGATATTCGATCAAAAAGAGTAGGGTTACAAGATAAAAATCATAATAAAAAAGCCATCGGGGTATGGTATGACTGACATCGTAGAGTAATATAGTAATGGAAGAGAGAATAATAAAGATCATCACCATATCTACATAGCGTTTGGGTGGGTAGTCGTTGTTGTTTAATATATTATTGATAGAGCTTTTGTAACGTTTGTATTTTTTGGAGTTTTGCAGATAAAAAGCAAACGAGATCAAGAGGCTAGATAAGGGTTTCATGATAGATTTTGACTTATGGTTAAATGAAGGAGTTTGGAGTTAGTCATGGGTTATGTATTTTGATTGAGAAGTCTTCTAAATCGATACCTCAAAAAAGATATAAAAGGTCTCTCTTCTTTATTTAATTCACGAATGATCAATTCTTTTTTTTGTCTAATATCTTTAAGTTTTTTAAAATCATCCCTAAAAACTTCTAGTGCGATCTTTCTAGCTTTTTTAAGACCTGAGTTACTACTATTAAGTTCTAAAGTATCAATCATATAGTTTGCTTTCAATTCATTTTTTGAAGATGCTAAAATCGTACCTTCATCTATATCATATTTAAAATAATCTCGGATATTTTTTAACTCCACAGGATTTAGAAATTTTGTTTCACAAAATGGTGTATCAACTTTATCTTTACGATGTTCACAATTATGATTCACATTATCATCTACAATATGACAGTTTCCATTGCAAGAGACGGTTAAATTGGTATATTCAAAGGTAAGCTCTGGATATTTGTCTTGTGCTTTGGGTCGGATATGCTCTATATGTGAACTGCTATTACTAGATGTAACTTGGCTTTCACAATAAACACATAAATCATTTTGTTCATGTTTTAAAATATACTCTCGTAATGGCTTTTTACTTGCTTTATACTCATTCCAAGTTGATACCCCTATAGAATTATTTTTAAAGAACTGAGGTGTTTCGACTTTTTGAATATATCGCATTTTTATAACTCTAAATCAAAGTTTATATCTTGAAAAAATGAAGGGTTCTCACTCTCATACTCCAAAATTTTTGCTTTTAAATCTTTTGCCTCTTGAGTATCTACTCTTTCATCATTTATCAATTGTCGATACTCTTTATGCAGTTGCAATAGCTCTAAGGGAAAGTCTTCAGCACCCATAATTTGTGTAATAATGGTATTAATATCTCTATCAATTGGTGGTTTACTGTATCGTTTTATTTCTCCATTATCGAGTTTAATGATATTTTTATAATGAACCGAATTAATAATTTGTGGAAAATGTGTAGCTAATAAAAATTGACTGTTATTAGACCAATGTGTTAAATTATTAACAAGTTCTGATTGCCACGAAGGGTGCAGTGCAATATCAATCTCATCCATTAAAACAATCGCATCTTTGCCAACAATGTATTTAAGCCATATATAAATCCCTAATTTTTTTAGTTCACCATGGCTTAAATCTTCAGGTTGTAGTTCTTCATTAGTATCTTTGATTTTAAAGATTACTTGTGTACCATCTTTATTTTCACTGATTTCCTTACCATCTAAAAAACCTTTGAGTTCCTTTGTCAATTTATCGTAATATTGACCATATTGACCTGTTTGCCTCTTTAGTTTAACATCTTCTTGGGATGCTCTTTTAAAAGATTCTAAAATGAGTTCAGTGGAAGCAAAATCATAAGTAAAAAATCCTGATAAGTTGCTTTTGGCTTTTTTAACATTATCATAATATGAACGTATTGAGTAATATCTATAATCATCATTGACGGCAAATTCACTAAAAATACTATTTTTTTCTTCAGTGGCTAGAAATAAAAATATTTGCGATATTGGGGCTGTCAAAAAAACACTATTAGTTAATTGCTTTAATTGTTCATTTGTCATATTGCTATGTACCAATAGTACTTTTTTATTTTCTACTAAATGGGTTATATAATATATATCATGCTCGTTTAATTGTATTTCAAGTTGCTTCAAATTATTTTTGACATTAGAATAAATTTTATTTAAATCATCCAAGGTCTCTTCTGATATTGTGTTATTTGTAATGATCTTTTTAATTAAGTCTTTCAATAATCCAATATTTTCTTCGCCTCTTGCTTGACGATATATAGACTCTTCTTGGCTATTACTAATATAGCGTTTGATGTATCGTAAGTTTCTATCAATTAGAGGTGTGATTCTATTATGATTATGAAGTTCATGTTGTAGTTCTATAATTTCTTTCATTTTATGAGAATTTTCTTCATACTCTTGAAGATTTTTATAGGTATCTTTTTCATCTAAATAAAGATTGAAATTTATATTTTCAGAAACTGTGTCATCAATAGAAAAATTCAAATAATATTCTTCATTATTATGTTCAATAATAAATTTTACAAATTCAATATTCTCATTATTTGCAAGTTCTTCTAAAAGGTTTTGTAAATACTGTTTCCTTTTGTCATCCATAAAAGAGTGTAGTAGAATAAAAATAAACTGTATTAATGTACTCTTACCACCACCATTTTTACTAGCAATAGCAAATACATCAGGAAAATCATTTTTTTCAAAATCTATGACAATATTTTCAAAGTTTCGAAACTTTATTATTTCTACTCTTTTTAGTCTCATATAAATTTTCCTTATTTTTAATAACTACGAGATATTATCTCAAAGTGTTACTTAATAGATGGTTAGAATCATGCTTATACTCTATTGGTGATTTTTGTGCATACTCTTTAATTTAGTACCTTTAAAATTTTATAGACTTAATAATCATTATATCTTATTCAAAATAATATCGCAATATCAGCTCTGATTGTAACTATGCTATAACCCATTTTTTGCTATCATTAGTTAAAATTGAGAAGAGAGTAGAACGATGGATGTAAGTAGTTTGAAAGATCAACACCTCTTGGGTGATGCGATTATTACGACAAAGCTTGATGCGGTGATTGATTGGGGACGGCAGTCTTCGTTGTGGCCTTTTGTCTTTGGTACTGCCTGTTGTGCTATTGAGTTTATGGCGACGGCAGCGAGTCGTTATGATATCTCTCGTTTTGGGGCTGAGGTATTACGCTTTTCACCACGGCATGCGGATTTGTTGCTCGTTGCAGGGACGATTAGTTACAAACAAGCTCCTATTCTCAAACAAATCTATGATCAAATGCCAGAACCCAAATGGGTAGTAAGTATGGGAGCCTGTGCTTCAAGTGGAGGGTTTTATGACAACTACACGACACTGCAAGGCATTGATGAAATCGTTCCCGTCGATGTCTATATCGCAGGCTGTCCACCCCGACCTGAAGCCGTGATTGACGCGGTACTAAGTATTCAAAAACAATTGTGGGAAAAGCCTGCATTAGAGCTTCAAAAACATGAAGGGTTTGAAGGAAAACTAGATTAGATGACGTAGAAATCACCTACTTGTTCTTTGAGTGCGGCGTGTTCCTCTTCAAGCTGTTTTTGGTAGGTGATTTCATGCCTGATCGACGAGTATCCTATCTTTTGCTTATCATGGTCATAGAGTGGGGAGATGACAACACGCGACCATATCTCTTTGCCTTCACGCGTGAGGTTTTTAAGCTCTCCTTGCCATGATTCATCTCTTTGCAGTGTTTGTGCCATCTCTTCAAATATCTCTTTTGGAGTATCGGGATGCCTAAAGGCAGAGTGTTTGCGTCCTAGTATCTCCTCTTTGGAATAACCAAAGATTTCACAAAGACGTGAACTCACATAGATAATATTGCCTTCAAGATCGGTTTGACTGACAATCACATGATTATCAAACTCTTCAAACAGGTGTTCGTAATCCTCTACCACTTCTTGCTTTTCTTGACGCAGTTGGCGTTCACGTTTTAGAATAACAAACATATAATATAAAAATAAAATTACAATGACAATAATCACACTTGCCGTGATATTGTTGCGTGTCTCATTCATCTGAGCCATAAGGTCATCAATAGGAGTAATAACCTCAAGCACTCCACGCTTATCTCCTACTTTCCATTGGTTCTCTTCCCATGTTTTAAGCGGATGGGAGTTGTGGCATTTGACACAAGCATCCAAGCTCATGGTATCAGCTATGGCTACACGTAATACCTCTTTGCCTTCCATCATATCTTTTTGGTAATAGAGTCCATCTTTGCTCTTTTCAACTTCCCTAAGTGCCTTTTTCTCAAAAGCAGAGAGCACTCTATCTTGGCGATTTGCAAAGGGATATTCACTGTAAAGTTTGAATTTTAGGTGTCCTTTTTGGGAGTAGATTTTACTAAGATCATGGATAGTAGTGCTAGGAAATGGGATTTTACCATTGATACCCTCATGATCGTAATCAAAGGTGATCTCTTTGGCATATTTTTTGATATCTCCTACGACTGATTGCGTATAGTACTCTCTCTCCATTTGGAGTCGAAGTACTGAGTCTTTGGAGTTTTCAATGACATGCTCAAGAAGCCCTGCTTCCATTGCTTTTGGAATATAGAAGTAGACAAAAATACCTTTTAGAATTGTAACAATGATAATGGATTGTATGATTTTGCTAGTTTTAAATATGGTTAATAGACTATCCAAGACTTTGTTCTTCCATTTTATTAGTAACGTTAATATGACTTCAGAGAAGAGAGCGTTTAAGTATTATTAGATTATATCCTAAAGTAGGATAAAAATTATTTAAATAGTTTGAGCGTATAGAGAGAATCCTATTATAGCATAAAAATTTTAATATTCACAAAAAGTTATATTATAAAAATATTTATATTTATAATATCTTGACTTGGGTCAAGGAAATAATTTCATGTAAGCGTTAAAATTATAATATTATATTTAATGTAATATATTTATACAATTAAAGTTAGATTAATCTATATAAAGGGGTGTGATGTGAGTGAGAAGCCAAATCAGTTTGGAATACGGCTGATTTTACTGTTTATTGGTATTATCATCGTGGTGTTTTTGGGAAGAATGTGGATGCTTCCTGATAGTTGGGGAGAACATGGGTATTATCGTGGTGCTTATATCGATGAAGAGGCTCAAAAAAAGATGAAGTACGGTACCAATGATTCATGTGTAAAGTGCCACAGTGAAGTGACTGAGCTTAAATCTCACTCGGTACACAAACGACTCTCTTGTGAAACCTGTCATGCTCCTGTCACGGAACATGTCAAAGATGGGAAAAAATATGCCGATATGCATATTATGAAGAGTAAAGATCAAATTAAACTTTGTTTAAGCTGTCATCAAGAGACAACAGGACGACCTGAGAAGTTTCCTACCATTGATCCTAAAAAACATCTCAAAGAGCATAAGGTTAAAGCAACACATACTTGTGATCAGTGTCATACCGTCCATGCTCCAATGGAGAATATCAATCATGCTCGCAAACTAAGAACACTTAAGGAGGCAGTGGATGAAAAATAAGATTACTCAAGAGCTTATCGATAGTGATAGAAGAGGTTTTATTGATAAAGTGGTCAAAGGAAGCATTGGTGGTTCATTGATGCTGATGATTCCAATGAGTTCCAATCTCTTTGCAGAGGTACTCAATGAAGACAACAGACTCAAAAATGCCATCAACCCCATGGATACCAAA
>Ga0193954_1000733_pt1 | contig 18175 bp, 10 predicted proteins | sample BB_5_MG_FD_140340 | JGI IMG/M metagenome (GOLD analysis project Ga0193954, IMG submission 140340) | Microbial mat bacterial communities from the Broadkill River, Lewes, Delaware, United States - BB_5_MG | ecosystem: Environmental > Aquatic > Freshwater > River > Microbial mats | place: USA...
AGTCGGACAGGTGCGAGACAGCCTGCGCATCAAAGGCGAGACGTCGCATGAGGTAGGGGTACATCGCCAGGAAGTAGTCGCACTCCGGCGTCTTGCTGCGCACCGTGCCGTAGCGCTCATAGGCTTCGACGGAGCACCCTGCCTGACACATTTCCTGGAAGCTGCATGTATCGCAGTCTTTCAGGCCGTCGGGACGCCGGGTCTCTATCTGTTGAATCAGGGCGTGCTCACGCGCAGGATGGGACAGCGAGCGCTGCTCGGTGAGCACGTTGCCGAGCTTCATTGCGGGCGTCTGGGTCCCTCGACCGCAGGGGTGGATGTCGCCCGCGGCGTTGATCGCCTGAAAGGTTCGGCCTGCGCCACAATGCCCCCGTAAACATCGCGTGGGACGTTGCTTACTAATAAGGTGGGTCAACATCGATGAGACGTTGGCCTCATTCAGCGGAATCCGGTCCTTGAGTACGGCCTCAAAGAGTTGCTGCACATACTCGGCGATTTCATTGGGGGCGAGACCCAGATCATGCCAGTTATCGCGCCCGGTGCCGATGTAGGCGATAGGGTTGAGCTTGATGGAGTGCACATCGTGCGCGAGCATGAAGTTGATGAGATCTTCTGCGCGCCCGATATTTGCGCGAGATAGTACAACGATCGCACCGCAAGACAGCCCATGTTTTTGCAGGAGACGGAGACCCGATAGCACCCGCTCGTGCGAGGGCTTGCCGTTCACGAAAGGCCGCGCCCGGTCGTGTGATTCCGCCGTGCCGTCCAATGAAAGGCCAATCTGAATACCGTGGGCCTTGCACCACTCGAGGCGCTCATCGGTGAGCAGAGTGCCGTTCGTTTGGATGGAGAAGTAGACCTGTCGGCCATAGGTGCCGCGATGCGCCTCAATATAGTGCACGGCCTTCTTCATGAGGTCGTACTTCATGAAGGGCTCGCCGCCAGAGAACTGAAAGGAGATATTGTCCGCCTCATTCATATCAAAGGCGAGGTCGATGGTCCGCTGCGCAATCTCCCAGGTCATGGTGGGCATGTCGGGTTTGGTGCCCGCGAGACAATATCCGCAGGCGAGATTGCACTTCTCTGTCAAGAGCAGCTCTACGAGGTTCTTGTCGCGCGTATTGTGAGAGTCCGCGAACATCCGGGGATCTACAGAGCGATGACCATCTAGAGTGGCCAGGCCTCGACGGTAGAGCGCGGCGACAAAATCCTCCGCAGTGTGCGAAGCATCGGCCGCCCAGTGCTGGCGCAGCCAGCCGAGGCTCTTGCCGCCGATCAGGTCCCGGCAGACCTGCGCTTCGCGAGCATTTAAGAAACTCCAGGAGGCGCCACCCGGCTCCATGGCCAGAACCTCGGCGTCGACATCAAGTAGGTCAGTGGTTCGGGTGTCCACAACGACGTTTGATGTCAACGTCACGTTCGCGTCAGGCGTATACCGCTTTCCGAAGAGAAGCGGCATGCCCCGGCTCTCGTGATATTCGACGTCTGGTGCATGGAAATATCGCATAGCAACCTCCTGGAGTTGTGAATTAGCCCTGAACCTTGGTCAGCAGGTACCCGCCCAGCCTCAAGGACTGATTCTGGGCCAGCTTGACCTGAGTATCACCGATGCGAACCGCCGACTGATCCAACTGCGTAGCGGGATTGCGGAACTGCGACGCGAAGTCGCTGAACCCACCGTTATCAGTGTGATGTGTCGGACCTGAGTTCACGTGAGCTCCGGCCGCCTGGCCAGGATTACGTAAACCACCCTGCTGCTGCAGCTGGGTCGCCGGATTCTGGAACTGCGACGCGAAGTCGCTGAACCCACCATTGTCAGTGTGATGCGTCGGACCTGAGTTCACGTGAGCACCGGCCGCCTGACCAGGGTTACGTAAACCACCCTGCTGCTGCAGCTGGGTCGCCGGATTCTGGAACTGCGACGCGAAGTCGCTGAACCCACCATTGTCAGTGTGATGCGTCGGACCTGAGTTCACGTGAGCACCGGCCGCTTGGCCGGGGTTACGCAAACCACCCTGCTGCTGCAGCTGGGCCGCCGGGTTCTTAAACTGTGACGTGAAGTCACTGAACCCACCATTATCCGTGTGATGCGTCGGACCCGAGTTCACGTGGGCCCCGGCCGCCTGGCCAGGATTACGCAAACCACCCTGCTGCTGCAGCTGGGCCTGAAGCCCCTGCTGAAAGCGGGACGTGAAGTCGCTGAATCCACCGTTGTCCGTGTGATGCGTCGGACCCGAGTTCACGTGAGCCCCAGCGGCGCCCCCCCCGGGGACCTTCAGCTCAGGCTTGAGGCTGCCCACTTGCTGGCCAAGGCCGCGGCCCTGGTTAGCATCCGCGATCTTGGACGCCTTTTGCGATGAGACCCGCGTATCCTGGGTCGCAAAGCGCGCGGCGTAGTTCTGCGACAGGCCGCCCACGCGAGGTGCATGACTGAACCCCGCCGCTTGCTGCGGCGCCATGGTACTCATCGCCTGCATGGGCACGCCCTGCATGGCGACCTGCTGCGTCAGGTTGTGTGCTTGTATGTTAAGGCTCTGCAATGCTTGCTGGGTTTGCACTATCGCAACACTGAGCATTTGCAGTTGATATGCGAAATCTTCGTTCATACCAAACTTCCCTCCTTGTCTTTGGGGCCGGCTGCCTATGACGGCAATCGGCCCAGTCGTGTGGCCTGGGCGCGGATTCTCCCCCACAACCCGCGGGCTGCGAGTGGGTCAAAGCCACTTGCGGGGTACACCCGAGCTTTACCGCCGTCAAGGAGCCCCCATGGCTCCGAGAGCTTGAGAATACATACACAGCAGCGCCCCACTTGAACCCGCGGCAGGAATGGGCGAATGATCGGGCCCACCGAGTCCTATGGTAAACTATCGACTGAGCGACATCTCCACCCAATTCCGCGAGTTCCAGTCGCCGGTGGTTCTCAATTTTCTCGCCGCCCTGAGTGGTCACGAGGCGCCGCGCTTGAATGCACCTTTTCGCTTCCTTGTATGCGGCGAGCGCACCGCCCGGTCCGCGGCAACCCTTGCGGCGGCTTTCGCCTCTGGGGAGTTCCACGTCGTGGAGACGGACAGAGCGTACCGGGAGGGTGTTCGGGATCTGATGAACGATGTGGGGCAGAGCAACGTTATCTTCCACGACGTTGACCTCGACGATCCCGACGCGCCCCCTTTGAAGCTTCCAGAGCTGGATTATGTCTGTGTGCACGGGTTGTATGCACAGCTTGGCCCCGTGGGACGCGAAGTCATCGGCCAAATCCTGCAAGGCAACCTGCGAGATGGCGGACTTGCCTTCATGTCCTACTGTGCCTTCCCGGGGTGGGCGGCGCTGACCCCGCTTCGCGCGCTGCTGCGAGAGGCTGCTCGCGCGAGTCATGCCGAAGACGGCACCATGCAAGCGCCCCTTAAGCTGGCTGAGCGCCTCAAGGACCTGAACGCCGAGTACTTTATCGACGTGCCCTTGGCGTCTCAGGTCGTCGAACTGTATGCCGGGCTGCCTGCGGATGTTCTGGTCCGGGAGTTTCTGTCTCCAAAGTTTGAACCCCAGAGCTTCGATGCCGTGAGCGCTCAGATGCAGGAGTTTGGTCTGAGCTACCTGGCCTGCCATCCCTTGCACCTCAACCATGTGGATATGGCGCTGCCCAGAGCCTTTCGCCAGGCCTGTCACGACATCGAAGACCGGCGCGACAGGGAGCGTTTCGTGGACTTCGTGCTCAATACTAAGGTGCGCGAGGATGTCTATATCAAGGGCGCGCCGGAGGCCTCGGCTCCGGCTGCCGATACTCGCCAGGCCCAGCTTCTGCAAACTATCGTGGGCACCACTGAGCCGCCCTCGGACATCGAACGCACGCGAAGCTTTGCCAACGCCACGGTGCACTATGGCTCGACCCTGTACGAGACGGTGATCAATCAGCTCGCGCTGGGCGCGACGGGAATCGAGCAGTTGGTGAACCACCCCCTGCTCGCGTCTTACGACGCGGACACGGTCATCGGGGCCGTAACTTTGCTGATGGCCGGCGGTCAGTTCCATGCCATGGCCCTTCCCGCCGTTGAATGCGAGGATCCGACCAGCCTGGACTTTGAGATCCCCAGCGCCTTCAATCGGAGCGTACTGCGCCGCTCACTCTTTCCAACGAGCGAGCAGGACAGCGCGGAGTTCACCTCCGATGAAGTTCTGGTCTGCTCCCCTGTCGCTGGCAACGGCATCTTGATTCCCTTCGAAGAAGCCATTGTGCTTATCGCGGTGAGCGAAGCGGGCGCCGATGGGGCCACACAGTGGGCCTGGGAGCAGCTGGGCGCAGGTAATAGCGACACCGACCCGGCCGCGTTCGCTTCAGTCTTTGTCAACACGATGGAGATCTTTCGTCGCAGCCGGCTATATAAGTACTATGAGTTGGGTATCGTGAGCGCGAAGGCTCATAACTCCCAAAGTGAGTCCCCGAATACCTGATCGAGGACCTCGTCAAGGTCGGCAACGTAGACCACACGGCCCGACCAGAAGTCGCGGGGCGCGAGCCGACTGGTAGCCACCTCGCCTTGGGTCTCGCTGGGGGCAAACAGGGACCTCATGCCCGCAAAATAGGCGCCCAGAGCCTTGGCATCTACAGCGCCCACACCTGCGATCCTTAGTCGTGACGCTGAGTCCACAACCAGGCGACCTGTGAACGCGACATCCTGAGGCATCGGTAGGTCCAAAAACCTAGATAGGAAGGCCAATGCCAGCGCCAACCCGGCACTATTGCCATCCGAAGGCCGGTCGTCTTTGCTCACCTTGACCGTATAACGGTAGGCCTCAAGAGCGCCGGCGAGGTGAGGAAAGTTCTCTTGCACGTACTTACGCGTGGACTCGTAGACATTATCGATGTCCCGCGCCATGTCGTCGGCAACATTGCCCAGTACGCTAAGCCCGCCCTCCGGACACGCACAGCGACTCACCCAGATATCGTGCACAAAGCCGTATTGGTGAGCGGCTAGGCTATACGCCGCCACCGACTTGACCTTGCCAATGCTGGCGCTGTCGCGATGCTGCTCAAGACGCTCGGCCTTGAGTTGCAGACGATCGGCGAGCGCTTGGTCCCCCATGGTACGCACAAAGCCTGCGGTGAGGCGCCAGGGTTCTGGCCGGCTGGCCTCGGCGCGCGCTCTGGCCCTCAAGCGCGTGACCGTGGCCTGTGCCCGTTCTTTGCGGGCAAAGAGTTGCGCGAGCAGGGCCTCGGTGCTCGGGTCCGGCGCCTCGAGCAGCTGCGTCAAGACCTCGGGGTCGGCGGCCCCCGCCTCTTGGGCCAGACCCGCGAGGTACAGCGCCGATGCCCCAGGTCGGTCGCCATTGCGGGCGCATACTTCGGCGAAGTACTTCGCGTGGATCGCGCGGGGCTGATCACCTGTCATGAGCGCGCGCCAAAGCCCTGCGCTTTGCTCGTGTTGTCCATCGAGAGCCTCCAGCAAGGCCAGTTGCTCGGTCGCCGCGATCGCCTTGGCGGTGTCACCCAGCGCCGTCGCGGTGCTGCGGGCATCGCTGAGGCTGCGGCGCAGCCCCGCAAAGTCATGCCCCTGAGGCAGCAAGGGGATGAGCGCATGCAACGGCAGGAAGCGATCGCAGGCGGCAATGAGAAGCTCCTCTAGACTGAGATCCAGGCCATGGGCAGGGCATAAGGACGCGGCCTTCACGCCACCTGAAACGTTGAGGTGCTGCAAGCCACCTGGCCCCATGCCCCGCTGCCGTGCCGCCCTCTCCAGGGCATCGATCGCCTCCGTGAGTGCACCCCGGGCGTGCTTGAGGTGTACGGTCAGCTCCAACCCGGCCGCGCCCTCGCGGACCTGTGGCCCCAGGCCATCGAGCATCTGCTCCGCCTCGTGCACACGCCCGGCCAGCAGCAGGAGCCGCACAGCCAATAATGCCTTCGGCGTGCGGGCCACGGCGGCCGGGGCACGACTGCCGCGCAGTGGGTCGGGCTCACATCGCACGCGGCGAGCTCGAGGCGTCATCTGCAGCATGCGGATGGACATTGCAAGGCGGGGGCCAAGCCAAGATCGCCTGCCACGAGGGGCGATCGCAGCGCTCGTGGCCGCGCACCCGAGTTGAAGCGCGAGATGTGCACGTGTGCGAAGGCGAAGCACGCATCTCGCGTCGGCCGCCGAGGATTGGTACTCAGTGGCCATGCGACTCTGCTGTCTCTTGAGCGGCCTCGTGCTCGCGCAGGCGCTCATCGGCTGCGCCACCCCCCAGGTGGTGCCCGCGCCCATCGCCCCGCCGCCGACTGCGCAAACCGTCGACTTCGCGAACGTCTTTGGCGGGCGCTCCTCCGGCTCTATCTACGATCTAAGGGTGGCGAAGAGCACGACGATGCAGCGCGTCCTCCTGGAGCCCCAAGCCCTGTCTATCGACGACGCGGCCAAGGGCATGGAGAGCTGGACGCGGCGAAAGCTCATTCAAACCCTGGGTCAAAAAGGGTCCACCGTCCTTGCGCCCCCGCCCGCCTCCTGTGCACCGGGGGGCTGCTATGACGCCGATCCGACGGCTGCGCTGCGAAATCTTCAGCTCGTGTCTGCCCGTGATGACGTCAAGGTGCGGGTGACGCGCAATGAGGATACAGGCCACCTCGAGGTCGCCCTGCACCGCAACCTCGAGGACCCCTCCCTTTGCCCAAAGGGCTTCACCGTCAAGATCGGTTTCGTTCAGCTGCTCGGTCAGGTGCAGTCCCTGCCCAAGGGCGAGATTGTCGCCGTTTTCCAAGAGCTGGCGCTCCTGGATGCGCCGCAGTCGACCACCGTGCAAGTCACCCTGCCCGACCCGTCCGAATCGCCGCAGGCCTTCTGCTCAACGATCGCCGAAGTTTTTGAGGCCGTGCCGGGCCTCGCCGTCGATGATGAGCGCTACGAACGGGCCGCCCGTGACGTGCTGCGCGTGGCGCTGCACCCCATCTATCCAAAACGTTCTGACAAATAGAGCTCGTTCAGGTTCGCGGTGGGCCATCAGGCCCCATGGCCTGCACGAGCACCTCGCGCTCACCCTTGGGCCCCGAGGGCGAGCCTACGATGCCCTCGTACTCCATCATCTCAATCATGCGGGCGGCCCGGTTATAGCCCACACGCAACCTACGTTGCAGCGCGGAAATCGAGGCCTTGCGGGTTTCCGTGACGATCTTCACCGCCATGTCATAGTGCTCGTCGCGGTCCTCTTCCCCAAAGCCCGCACCATCACCATCATCATCCTTCGCCTGTAGGATCGTCTCGTCGTACTTCGGCGTCGCCTGGGCCTTCCAGAACTCGACGACCCGCTCCACCTCGTTTTCGGAGACGAAGGCACCGTGGATGCGTTCGGGGCTCGGAGAGGCCACGCTGAGGAACAAAGAGTCACCCATGCCCAAGAGGTTCTCAGCGCCCGGCGCGTTCAAGATCGTGGACGAGTCATGGCGGGAGGCCACGCGGAACGACACGCGCGAGGGGAAGTTATTCTTAATGACACCCGTGATGACGTCGGTGGAGGGCCGCTGGGTGGCCAAGAGCACGTGAATGCCAGCCGCGCGGGCCTTCTGTGCGAGGCGCTGCACGCTGGCCTCCACGTCACGGGCCGCCACACTCATCAGGTCGGCAAACTCGTCGATGAGTACGACGATATAGGGCATCTCTTCGGGCAGGTCCTGGCCACGCCAGGGGTCCTTCACCAAGCCCTTTTCTTCATTCGCGGCGTGGGCCTCGGCGAACTCATCCTCGTCGAGCACCGCCTCTTCGGCCATGCGCGCCCGCTGAACACGCAGCTTTTCGAGCTTCACGTTGAAGCCGCCGATGTCACGCACCTTACTATCGGATAGCAGCTGGTAGCGCCGCTCCATCTCATCGACCGCCCACTGTAGGGCCAAGGAGGCCTTCTTGGCGTCCGTCACCACGGGCAGCAACAGGTGCGGGATGTCGTTATACAGCGACAGCTCCAGCATCTTGGGGTCGACCATGATGAACTTCACCTGTTCGGGCGTCGCTTTGTACAGAATCGACAGGACCATCGTATTGATGGCCACAGACTTTCCGGAGCCCGTGGTACCCGCGATCAGCAGGTGCGGCATCTTTTGTAGGTTGCGCACCTGCACATCACCCTCGGCGTCCTTGCCCAGGGCCAGCGTCAGCAGGGACTTCGACTTCTTGAAGCGCTCATGAGCGACCACCTCTTTGAGATAGACGTTCTCCCTGCGCTCGTTCGGAAGCTCGATGCCCACCACGCCACGGCCCGGGATGGGCGCGACGATGCGCACCCGCACCGCCTCCATACTCATCGCGATATCGTCGGAGAGGTTTTGAATCTTGGAGACCTTCACCCCAGGCGCGGGCTGGTACTCATAGGTAGTGACCACCGGCCCCGGGCGAATCGCGGTGACCTTGCCGTCCACCCCGTAGGTGCGCAGCTTCTCCTCAAGGCGATTGGCCTTACTCTTGAGCAGCAGCCCATCCACAGGCTCTGGGGCCTCACCCTCGTAGTCCAGCAGCTGAATCGCGGGCAGCTCATAGACCGGCTTTTCGGGCGCCTCGGGTTCCACCAGCTGGGGCGCATCATCGTTGAAGTCCGCCTCCATCTTCTTGCGCTCGTGGATGACGAGGTGCTCGGCATCTTCGGGCGCATCGGACTCTGGCGGCACATCGGCGGTGCGGCGGGTTCGAGCCGGACGCGCATCGATGATCGGCACCTCCGAGGGCTCAGCCTGTGGCTCGGGCTCGGCAAGCTGGGCACCCGGCCGGGCTGAGGCCGCGCCAGCGGGCCCGGGCAGCTGGGTGCGGCGGTCCATCTCCTCGATGACATCCGCAGAGGGCTGTACGTCAAAGGCCTCGGTGGGCTCGGCATCCTCGCCCTCGAAGCGCGGCGGGGCATGGTCGCGGATGATGATCTCAGGCTCAGCCCCTGGCCCAGGCAAGCCTAGGGCCATTTCCTCAGGAGAGGGGGTCACCTCGTGCAAGCGATCTTGCGCATCGATGTCCGCATCTTGGACCTCGAAGCCGTCGGTCTCAGCCTCAGACGCCGCGAGCTCTGGGTCCGCGTCAGGGGCAGACGACACCACCTGCTCCGGGGCGTCTGCGGCCTCGGGGCCGGCGGCGGGCGGGCTGACCGCGTCGAGCACCTCCGCAGCGTCGCGCTGCACACGCTCCTTGGCGTCGAGGGCCGCGATCTTCTTGAGGGCCTTCTCTTCGGCCTTCGCCGTGGCCTTGAGCACCGCGAGGCGCTTCTTCTCTTCGAGGTCCTCGCTGAGCAGGCGCGCGCGCTCATCCTCTTCCATCTGGGCCTGAGCGCGGCGAGACCGGGCCGCTTCCACCAGCTCGGTCTCCCGCTGCCGGGCGGCGACCTGGGCCTCACGCCAAACACCAAGACGGCCGGTGACCGCCGCGGTCACAAAACGAACGAAGCGAAAGCCCTCTTGCAGGGCATAGGAAAAGGACAACTCGGTGATGCCCAAAACCCCCAACAGCACAAATCCCATGCCCACCAAGGCGGCCCCGGCTGGACCCGCCACCCCCTGCAGGATGTCGGAGAGGATGGCGCCCACCAAACCGCCAGCCGGGTAGCCGAGCACGTCGAGCTCGCCGACCAGGAGCTGCGCGAGCAGACAGGCCCCGACCGTGATGCCGAGGGCCGATGCGATCGATAACAGGGAGGGCCAGCGGACCCGGCCAAAGAGGGTGGCCCCGGCCAGGCCCACGCACAGAAGACCCACGATGTATCCGGCGACCCCGATGCCGCCCAAGATGACGCGGGCCACGCTCACCCCAAGGGGACCGACGAGGTTCGCAGCGCCGCTATCGCTGGGGTCGAAAGAGAACAGGGACAGGCACAGCCCCAGCGCAAAGATGAGCATCGCGATGCCCAGGGCTTCCAGGCCCCGGCTCGGCACGATGACGTCGCTCACCTCGGACGCCGCGGACGCCGCCTCGTCTTTCTTCTTCGTTCTTGCCTTCGCCATGCGCCGCTCGTTCAGCCACCCGCCGAGATTTGCTCAGCGAGCGGCCAATGCTCCCCACCATGATCGCTGGATGATCTGGGGTCAACTTCGGCCGTACCGGGGGACTAAAAGGGGTTGTCCTTGTACCCCTTGCGGGCCTTGGCATCGCCTGATTTGCGGGGCTTTGAGGCCGCTTTGGCCGGCGCGGGCGCCGGTGCACGCGGTGCGTCGGGCTCGACAGGACGGGCGCGCTGGGGCTCCGCCGCCGCTGCCGGTGTAGGCACGACCACCGGCGGGATCTGCGTCGCCCGGGACGGCGCCGGGGCGGGCACAGCTTCGGGCCCCGGGTCCGGCAGGTCCACCAACCCGCCGACCGGCACCGCGCGGCGTCGCAACTCAGGTTGCACGAAGAAGACCACTGCGGCGATGCCACCGCAAAAGACAAACAGGCCCACCGCGAGCACCCACCCCCAAGCCAGGCCCCCACGCCGTCCGGGCTTAGCGCGCTTGGCGGTATCCGCTAGCGGCCCCGCAAAGGACAGAGCCTCGACCGGCACAGGTGGCAAGGTCTGCTCATCGATGTCTTGCAAGTTCGCGGAAGAGACGGGGGCTGGCGCCTTGAGCGTGTCGTGCTCCGGCAAGGGCACGTAAGGGGTCAGGGAGGCCTCCGTGCCAAAGCTCTGGTCGGTCTCCAGCTGCCAGACCTCCTTGAAGGCGTACAGCAGGGCCTGGGCCGAGGCGACACGCTCATCTCGACTCTTGTTCAGGCAGCGGTGCACCAGGGCCTCGAGGTCATCGGGCACGTCCGCGTCCGGCTCGACCTCCCGCACGAAGGGCACAGGTTGCATCACTTGGGCCGTAATCAGCTCAACGATGGAGTCTCCTTCGAAGGGCAGGCGTCCCGTCAGCATCTGAAAGAGGATCACCGCCACGGAGTACAGGTCGGCGCGTCCATCGATGGGGTCGCCCACCGCCTGCTCCGGGGCCATGTACCCAGGGGTGCCCATGAGAGCGCCCACCGACGTGAGTGGGTCATCACTGAGCCCATCGAGGTCGGAGCTCTCGGGCGCAAAGACCTTCACCAATCCAAAGTCCAAGACCTTCACGAAGTCGAGGCCGTCCTCATCCGGCCGAAGCATGATGTTGGCCGGTTTGAGGTCGCGGTGCACCACCCCCATGCTATGGGCGCGGCGCAGGGCACGGGTGACTTGCAGCGCAATGTTCAGGGCGCGTCGGGCGGGGAAGCGCCCCTGCTCTTGGAGCGCGCGGTACAAGGGCTGGCCCTCGACGTACTCCATCGCCATGTAGACATCCCCGGCATCGGTCTCCCCATAATCGATGATGGTGACGATGTTCGGATGTGCAAGCTGGGCTGCAATTGAGGCCTCGCGCTCGAAGCGCTTTCGAAACCGTCGGTTGGTCTCGTCGTCGTCCTCGCAGTACAGGACCTTGACCGCGACCGGTCGGTCGAAGGGCAGCTGGGTGGCGCGGTAGACATGACCCATGGCCCCGCCCGCCAGTACGCCCTCGATGCGATAGCGGCCGCCCAGAACTTGGCCGACGAGTCGGGCCTGGTCTTCGGCGTGGAACTCCATCGCGCGGGGGTCTGCGTCCGCCCCACGCCCGTCGCGCTGGACTCGCTGCGTCTCGATGCGTTGCTGGGCCCGGCGCGCCACGCCCCGCAAAACTGCCCGATCCGAAGCGCACAAGCCACCCACTGGCGATAATCTCGAGGCCGGGGCGCGCTGAGCGCATGTCTGCCTACACGGGAATAGACCGAAGGCGGCAGGGGTACTGCATTGACTTTGGGTCGCGGCCGTCCAACGTGACGGACAAGGCCCGGGTCGCCCGGGGAGGGAGCGAGACGACGATGATCATCACCTATGGCTGCGTGGCAATGCTGGCCCTGAGCGCAACGGCGCTCGGAGATGCCCCAAAGAATGAGGCCCCATCGGCCGCTCAGCGCAGCACCGCGCCCCGCCCACGGGCCGCACGAATCGCGAAGCCCGCGGCTACGGCGGCCGCCAAGCCGATGCTCAAAAAGACGGCCGCTAAGAAGGACCCGACGGCGGCCCTGCTGGACAAGGTGCAGGGCTACTACGCCAAGATCGAGGATTACCGGGCGGATTTCATTCAGATCTACACCAAGGTCGCCCTGTCCCGGACCACGGAGCAGCGCGGCGAGCTGATGCTCAAAAAGCCGGGCTCGATGCGTTGGACCTACAAAAAGCCGGTCGAAAAGCTCTGGGTGGTCGACGGTGACACCCTCTATGTCGTCGATCCTGAGTTCGAACAGGTCTTCGTCGACAAGAACTTCAAGACCGAGGAGCTGCAGAACTCCATCAGCTTCCTTTGGGGGCGCGGCAAGCTCGATACCAGCTTCGACGCGAAGATCGGCAAGGCTGAGACCTACAAGGCCACCAAGGGCCACGAGGTCCTAGAGCTGCGTCCGAAGGCCGGCGCCACCTACAGCAAGATGGTGCTGATCGTCGATTCGGCTTCGGGCGCCGTCACCGAGTCGATCATCTACGAAACCGCCGGCAATACGAACCACTTCAAGTTCAACAACGCCAAGCACAATACCAAGCTGGCCGACGGCCTCTTCAAGTACACGCCGCCCGCCAACTTCGAAGTCATTCAGCGCTGAGCGGCGGCTCAGCCCTAGCCCTTCAACACCACCCGAGTTCCTCCGCGCCCCGCCATCGCGGCCTCAAGCCCATCCGGATCGCAGATGATGGCCTCGCGGCCGGGCAACGAGGCGAACTGCAGCGCAGCTTGCATCTTTGGCCTCATGCTCCCCACGCCAAACTGCCCTTCATCGAGCCAACGTCGCACGTCGCGGGAGCAGACCTCACCGATAGGTTCTTGCTGGGCTGTGCCGAAATTCAAGTAGGCGCAGGGCACACCCGTGATGATGATTAGCCGCTGGGCCCCCAACCGGTCCGCGAGCAGCGCCGAGGACAGGTCTTTGTCGACCACCGCGTCGACACCGTGCAATTCGCCTTGCTTGAAGACAACCGGGATCCCGCCCCCGCCGGCCGCAATGACGACCGTGCCATCGTCCAATAAGCTCCTGAGCACCTCGAGCTCCACCACCGATTGAGGACGGGGTGAGGGCACCACCCGGCGAAAGCCACGACCCGAGTCCTGCACCAAGGTGAAACCTTGGGCGATCAGCGCCTGCGCCCGCGCCTGGTCATAGAAGGGTCCGATGGGTTTTTCGGGCTTCGAAAATGCGGGGTCATCTTCGTGCACCACGACCTGGGTCAGCACGCTGACCACCGGCCGGGCCTGGCCGACTTCGGCCAGCACATTGTGCAAGGATTGTTGCAGGACATAGCCCAGCTCGCCCTCGGATTCAGCGACGCAGACCTCCAGGGGTAGGTTGTAGGCGGCGCCCAAGGCCTGCTCTACGCGAATGAGCATGTAGCCCACCTGCGGGCCGTTGCCGTGGCAGAGCAGCACCTCGTGGTGCGCATCAAAGATGGGCAAGAGCTGACGCAGCGCGTGCCGGGCGAACTGGAACTGCCCGCGCATACTGAGATCGCGCCCCTGGCGAGTGAAAGCGTTGCCGCCCAGAGCAACGACAACCCGCTCTTTGCCCTGCCCCACCCCAGGGTAGCTTGCACTTGCTGGACCAGACGCGCGCCTGGGCCGCTTGAGGGCCTGAGGACACGAAAATACCACCCTGGGTGGTCCACGCGTTACATCGCGCCGTCCGATGGCGGCGGCGCAGCGGCTAGCTCTGCCTTGATCACGTAGCGCCGGCCGTGACGGTCCACGAACAGCTCCTCGGCGACGGCGGGCCCCGCCGGGGGCTCGGACGCGCCATGCTCATCGCGCCATGCTTGGACCGCGGGCGCGCTGCGCTCTTCGTGAGCCACCAACCAGAACAGCAGGCCGCCGATCACGATGAAGCCCCAGTTGCCGCCCAACAGCCCCAACAGGACAGCCCCGGCCCCGATGCAGCGAGAGACCCAGGCCGCGATCCGCGTCGCGCGCACGTGGCCAAGGCGCGGAGAGAGCGCGGCTCGAAAGACTCGCCCGCCGTCCATCGGCAGGGCCGGCACCAGGTTGAAGACCCCCATGAAGAGGTTCAGGGCCGCGGCCGCAGTGACCAGCGACATGGGGCTGTAGATCTCAAGCCCGAAGGGTGCACCCATCGCCCAGGCGGGCAGACCAAACAGTAGGCCCAGAGTCAGCGAGGCTGCCGGGCCCGCGCCGGCGATCAGCAGCTCCTGCCTGGGGTTTTCTCCAGGTCGAGACATCACCGCCATACCGCCGAATATGTACAGATCGATACGGTGAATCGGGATCCGGAAGGCTCGCCCGGCGGCCGCGTGGGCAAGCTCGTGGATGAGCAGGGAGCCAAAGAGCACCAAGCCCGCAGGGAGGCCCCAGACGCCGAATCGGCTCACCAGAGCCGCCACCACGAGTAATACGCTCAAGTGGGCGCGAATCGGCACGCCCCCCACCGAGGCGATCTGTAATGTGGCACGCATGTGATGTCGGGCGGACGGCCCATCCTAGCCCATGGAAGAACACTCGACAGCGCGTTCGGCGTCCCTCATTGTGTATACAAGGTTCGTAAGTGAACCTGCGCGGGCCCAACTTGAACCGCGCGCCGTATAGAGCCCAAGGTGCATCGACCCGCCCACAAACTCGCGCCGCTGTGCGCCAGCCTGCTGCTGCTCTGCGCATGTAGTGACCAAGCGTTGATCGCGGTGCCCAGAGGAGCGGCAGACGCGGGCGCGGCCCCAGTCGCGGACTTAAACGGACGCCTCATCGAGGACTTCGATAATCAACGCTTGGTGCACTCCGTCACGGGCTCGGCCCACCTGGACGTCAATCAGGGTGTGCTGACCCTGCCCGTAGAGCGTTTTCCGACCATCGATGGCGCGGACCTCGGCATGTTTCGGGGCGTCGTTGAGCGCAATGGCCTCGTGGAGTCCGAAAACATCGTGGTGATGCAGGCCGCGACGCTGGAAGCCTCCGATGCGGTCGAAATGCGCGCGCGCGATGTGGTGGAGGTCGCCGGCAGCATCCGCGCCGGCCGCGGTGGTGTCACCTTGGTGGGTGGTCGCGGCATTTACATCGATGGCGACATCGAAAGCCGCGGCCCCGTTCGCATCCTGGTGGAGGACCCGGCGGGCGAGATCCGCATCTCGGGGCGCATTGTTGTGCACGCGTCGGCCGACGATGCCGGCGATCTGCCACCCCACGTGGAGATCCTGGGCCGCAGCGGCGTGGAGATCTCCGGCCGCATCACCAGCACCGCGGGAGCCCGTCGCGAAGGCGGCGACATTCGCGTGCACGTCTACGGCGCCGTGAAAGTCATTGGCCCCGAGGCCCGAGTATTGGCGCTCAGCGGTCCCGAGGGGCTGCCGGGGCGCATCCAACTTCGCACGGAGTCGGATGTCGCCATCAGTGATGGGGCCGTCGTGGGCCACGCCGAGGTCGACACCGACGAGCTCATCTTGGGCGGCGACGTAGAGGTGCAAGGCATCACCGTGCGCATCGAGCGGCAAGCTCGCTTGCTGGCCGGCGACGGCATGCTCAAGGGCGGCTCGGTCTTCATCACCTCCAGCCGTGCCCTGGCCATCGACAGCGGTTCTGAGGTGCGCTCGGGCGCCGGGCCCGAGGGCGGCAACCTCATCATCCAAGCCCAGCGCATCGGGGTCGGCGAGTCCGCGCTCGTTCAGGCCGGTCAGGGGCGCTCCTACGGAGCCCTGTTCGAGATCAACGCGGTGGATCGCCTCGACGTGGTCGACGGCGCTCAGATTCGCGGCGGCTCTACAGCCTGCGGACCGGGCGGCGCGCTGCAGATCGTCGTGGGCGGCACGGTCCGGGTGCGGGCCGGCGCGCAGCTGCAGGGTGGCGATGGCGCCGTCGAGTTTGGCAACCGCTTGTGCAGCGAGACCGCCCAGGGCGGGGACGTGCGCGTGCAGGCCTGGCAGGGCGATGGCGTGGAAGAGGCCTCAGTCGGCGGCCGCGGCTTCCCCAATGGTGAGGTGCTCCTGGATTGGGATCCGGCAGTGACCGTACCTCCCCCCAACCTCACCGTCGGCACCTACGGTCAGGTCCTGTCCAAGATCATCGATCGCGGCGAGGCGGCGCGATATCAACGGCCGGTGCTCGTAGGCATGGACGCCGAGATGCCCGAGGGTACCAGCGTGACGATCGAGCTGTGCGCTGGCGATGATGTGCAAGATAACTTCGACGACTGCGTCATGGCGGACGATGAAGCCGCCTTGCAGGCCTTTGTGGGGCGCCGCTACCTGCGCTACCGCGTGCGCCTCAAGGGCCGCAGCTTTAACGCCCCCAGCCTCGACTACTTCGAGCTGGACCTGTCGCCCGAGGACTGAGCCGGGTTACAGCCGCTCGCCGGCGGTCACGCGTAAGGTAAAAAAGACCGTGCGCCCCGGCAGAGGGAAGCGGTTCACGGAGATCAGCGTGCGCCGGTCCAACAGGTTCACAACCTCCAGCCCCAGCGCGACCTGCGCATGTAGAGTGCTCATGAGCCCCGCGTCCCAACGCACATAGGTCGGCACCTGCTGCTGCGCCGAGGGCCTCAGGTTCACGAAGGTGGGGCCTACGGCCCGGATCGCAGAGGTGAGGGACAAGCGGGCCCAGCGAAGGCGGCCCTCGGCCGCCATGGTCCATTGCGGTTGGGTGGGCAACCGGGCCTTTGTCAGCTCAAGCTGGGCGGCAAGCAGGCTGACCTGGGCCGACAAGCTGGCCTGCACCGGGCCCCATTGCCCTCGGCCGCGCCCCTCCACCTCGAGGCCCAAAGCCCGCGCCCCACCCACGTTCTCGGGTCGAACCACGAAGGCATTTCGATTCAGATACAGGATGGCCCGCTCAATTCGGCGCGCGAAGCCTGCCACCTGAAGAAACCAGCCCTCGTGTCGCAGGCTCGCTTGCAGCTCGGCTTCCCAGGACTGCTCAGACTCCAGGTCTGGATTACCGGCATAGGCCACCTCCTGCGGGTGGTAGAGTTCGTCGAGGGTGGGCGTTCTCAAGGAGCGCCCCAAGGCCACCCCCAAGGCCAGCTCATCGCTGAGCTGCCAGCTCAGGCCAAGGCGCGGCAGGAGCGCCCACCGCTGCCCGCCCACGAACTCCGCGCGCAGCGCGCCGAAGACCGAGAGGCTATCCACCAACCATTCATCGCTGAGCGCCACCGCCGCCCGCCCACGCGCTGGAAAGTCGGGGCCGCGCACCCACTCCCCGGCTCCGGACAGCACCAATCGAAACAGGTGCGATTCGAAGGCACCCAGGGTTAGATCAGCGTCGCCGCCCGCGCTGTGAAAGGCCACTTCATTGCGCACTGCCAGGGCCGGATCTTGGTAGTCCAGGTCCAGCTGTGTGGCATAGCCCATCACCCTCAGCTGCCCGCCATCCGCCAAGTTCAACGGGCGGCTCCATGCGCCATGGGCCCGAAGGTGCCGGGTGCTTTCGCGCGCAACCCAGCTTTCACCCGGCGAATCCGCCAGCCCGGGCACCCCACCCTCCCGCGCCGCGATGGAGGCGCGCAGGTCGAGGGTGCCCTCGCCCACTTCACGATTCACAGCGAGGCTGGCGCTGGCCCGCTGGCTGTCATTATTGCCGCGTACCCGGGGCGCGTCCGGCAGACCGACAAGCTCAGACACATAGTCGAAGTCGCCCTCGGTGCGCTCGTAGCTGCCCGATAACGACAGGCCTGGCGCCAGAGCTACCGCGGAAAGGCGAGCGGTCCCGAAGGAGCCCGTCATGACGCTCAGCGCGGCGAAGGGCGCGCGCCCGGCCTTTCGCGTTTGAAGTAGCAAGGCCCCGGTGAGCGCGCCATCGCCCCAGGATGCGCCCTGCCCGCCGCGCACCACTTCTACGGACTCCAAGATCTCCGGATGCACCAAGCCCAGGTCAAAGCCCCGCGCGAAGGGCGTACGCAGGGGCACGCCGTCGACGATGATCAGGGCCTGAGTAGGTGCATCACCCCGCAAGGTGAGTTGTTTTTGGGAGATGGGGCCGTCCAGGTCGAGCATCCGCACCCCCGCGACCTCATCCACAAGGCGTTCGAGGCTTTCGCCGCGCTGACGGGCCTGCTCCAGGCGCTCAGCGGGCACCTGGTGCACCGTGGCCGAGGGGTCGACGGTTTGGGGCAGCGGCAATGGCGCCTCGACCAGCACCTCCTCGCTCGCGCTGCTGGTCTGCGTCTGGGCCCTCAGAGACGTCGAGGAGCCCACAAGGGCCATGAGCACCGCAAGACAGGCTGCGGTCCTC
>Ga0193954_1000735_pt1 | contig 18171 bp, 14 predicted proteins | sample BB_5_MG_FD_140340 | JGI IMG/M metagenome (GOLD analysis project Ga0193954, IMG submission 140340) | Microbial mat bacterial communities from the Broadkill River, Lewes, Delaware, United States - BB_5_MG | ecosystem: Environmental > Aquatic > Freshwater > River > Microbial mats | place: USA...
AACAGAAATAGATGGTGTATTACATAGACAAAGCGACCTCTCATTATGATGGTTACGTTTGTAAGTCAATGTGAAAAAAATGCCCTTAAAAAAACAAGGCGCGTGCTCGACGCGTTTGCCAACCGCATAGGCGACAACACATGGCAAACCGTGATTACTGAAGACGGACTAATAACCGTTAAAAAAATGCTGCGCCAAACCGCTAGCAAAAGTACCGCAGTAAGCTGCCATTGGATACGTTCACGAGCAAGAAGCCAGTTTTTGTGGGTAGTGGGGAATAAAGGTAAGTTTAATAGTGAGGGTATAGTGGCTGTTAACTATACAAGCAACGAGGTAATAATGGATATTAATATCGGAAAACCAATTAAAGGCGTAGTTTATGCTAATACTCATTTACAAACGTTAGTGGAACACCTCTTTGCTGTTGGTTATATAGCAGAGTTACTGCATAAAAAGCTGTTTCCCAACTCAGATAAAAATTCATATAAACAATATGCAACAATAAGCTTTGTTTCAGGTTGCTTACATGACCTTGGTAAATTAGATCCTAATTTTCAAAAGTGGGTGGTAAACCCAAAGAAAAAATCATTTATTGCAGATGATGGACAGCATATTGACGATGCCAAATTTAGTTTTGAAAAGCACCCACGTCACAATGAATTATCACTGTTGTTCTACCATTTATTGGATGACAGAAAACTTCAATTTGTCAGTACAGGAAATAAACGTACTATTCGTCATGCTATATATTGGCATCATGCTAAAGCTTATCGTAATGATAAAGTAGCTAAGGAGTTTGATACGTATAAAGGATTGGCTAAAAAATTCTTAGCTAATAATAAAGGTAAAGAACTCTCCGATTTTATTGACCAAGCAAAAACTACCTTACAAAAAGTCGTTGATTTGGAACTCAATTATCGTGGCCAAGAGCAGTCTTTGTTACAAGATGCCTTTTTAAATGAAGTTCTTGATGGTTTAGAAGAGTTACTACCAAACGCACCTATATTACCTGAATATAAAGAATATGAATGTGAAGATAATACTGAAGATTACCAAAAAAATATACAAACAAACGCCAATAATAATATCGCTAGGGCTTGTTTAATAACAGCTGACCGTCTTATTTCTGCTTTATCAGCAAATGAACTGCATCAAGCGATTAAAAACAAAACGCTAGAAGATGTAATTAAAAACACATTAGATAACGATTCCACATTATCTACTCATATCACAAACTGTTTAACAAATTTCCCTGACGGCGAGCGAACTCAAAAACAGCATGATATTGCACAGCTATTAACTAAGGTTGAAGACGTTGGTGTTTTAGCGGGTGCTGCAGGTTGCGGTAAAACTAAAATAGCGCTTGAATGGGCAGCGTTAAAAAACGCTAATCAAATTATTTGGGTGTGCCCTAGGGTGCAAGTTTGCCAAGGTTTATTCTCTGAATTAACCTCAGAACGTTATTTACCTAATGCCACCATTGAAATAATGACAGGGGAATTTAAATTCCAAGATAAATGGGGAAATGATACTGAATCTGGAAGTTATTTTACGGGTGATGTTGTTATCACCACAATAGATCAAATCTTAGGATCCGTGATCAGTCACACTAAAGCGAATACATTGATCGATTATTTAAATGCACATGTTGTATTTGACGAATATCACGAATACATCAATATGTCAGCTTTCAATCTATTATTCGCCGAGTTAATTGCCTGTAAAAAAATGCAAGCAGGTTCAGCTAATACTTTATTAGTGTCCGCAACACCTCATTATGTATTTTTAGAAGATGTATTGGATATTGATAAAGATGACATTATCGAAATGCCATCGTTTAATACCAGCAAATATAAAATTGAGTTTGATGTTTTTGATGATGCAGATTTAAGTGCTTCAAACCCATTGTTTAAAGCACAAGAAAACAAAACCTTTGTTATAAGCAATACTGCGCTATCAGCACAAAATAGTTTTATTGTTAATCAGCAAACCGAAAACAATATATTGCTACACTCAAAATTCAAAAAAAGCGATAAACAAACTTGGTTTAACGAAGTGTATGAGGCGTTTAAAGAAGACGGCACCAACAAGTATGAAGTGCTACGCAGTGGCCCAATAGTACAAGCATCACTGAATATCAGTTGCGATCATATGGTGGCTGAAATATCGAATCCTGAAAATACATTACAACGTTTAGGTCGGCTTGATCGTTTTGGTATCAATTCACAAATAAATACTTATTGTTTAGCCGTACCACAAACCATTGCCAACAATAAAGGGCAAAGCTCAGCTTCCCGTTTTTTAAATAAATTACATAGCTTGGCAACAACCCGTGCTTGGTATCAGACGTTAGTAGAGTACTTTGAGAATAAAACCTTTACTTTGCCTGAAATTTACAAAATGTATCGTTTGTTTAACCAACAGACAGCAACTAGAGCAATGATTGAAAGCGATCTGGTCGCGGCACTAAAGGCCAGTGTGTTAGATATTAATAACACAGTAGTTGACCCTATTGTTATTCCACCTAAAAAACAGCAAGAAAAAATACGCGCAAAAATGAGTAAAAACTCACTGCGTGGTAATAACCGTTTTGTACAAATGGCAGTGTGCGATTTAAGTGTAGTTAACACACCAAAATTTATCGATGAATACGCATACACAATACCGCTAGATGATGTAACACCCATTGACAACTTGACATACTCAACTCCTGCCATTCAGGGATATGGAAAAAGTGATCAAGATTTACTGTCACATATGTTTAAAAAGAATCACAACATACTCGGTGGTATAAAACCATTCAATGATAACGCTTTGTTAAACCAAGCGCGAGATCCAGAATTACCTATTTATTTAAGCTATACATCGCAAGACCTTGTCGCAGTTGGAGGCGAATCTGCTCGACATAAATACGCAATTTATTATATGACCTGTGACAAACAGCCTATCGGCGCAATGTCACTACAACAACTAAACAATACAACTGAAGATGAGGAATAAATCATGGAAAAAGTAACAGGAATTAAAAGTGTTGATTTTAAAATTACGGCGTTGGGGCATGGGGTCGTTAATTGGAATGGTTCCCCCAATTTGACAATAGTTAATGATAATAAATTTAAAAACATCACCAACCATTCAATGCCTAAACTGAGAGGTTATAGTAACGTCAAAGAATATAATGAAGATGGTACTGCTAAGTTTTACAAACATCCAGAAGACGTAGATTTTTCAAAGGTGAAACTATATATAAGCCAAAATTGTATCAGGCATCATTTATTTCGAGGTGAACATTATAATTTAAATTCGCCTAAGCTAGCGGAAAATATGATTAAATTATTATGTTCAACAACTGGTTTGTTGAGAGGTTATGTTAACCCTAAAAATGAAAATAAAAGAACTAGCCCGTTATTATTAACTGATTTTGTTGATGAGTTAAACAAGGGTAATTTTGAACAATTAGGACGTTCAGGTAGTAAGGAAAAAGAAACTAATAAAGCTGGTAAAGATTCAAGTAATTCATTGTTTTCGAAGTTTACCTTCGGTGATACAGAATACACAGCTTATGGCTCTATAAGTATTGAACAATTGCAGTTTATTCCTTTATGTGCTGATTTTGGTCGTGAATCGATGAAAATAAATAATCATAAAGAAGGGAAGGAAGTTGCAGAAGCACTTACCACATATTTGCAGTCTTTATCTGAAAATAAAGAAGCGAAAGCAATTTATCATGAAAACTACGTGCGCCGCGGCTCAATCTTTGATGAAGGCGAACAAGGGATTTTATTAAATGATGCGGCAATTGATGAAATGGTTAATCAAGCTATAGAATTAATAAAGACCTTAAGTATTAGGCAGGCAAAAGGTTACATGTATGTAGATGATGTGTTGATAGATTACAACGATAGTTATATTGCTAAAGATATGTTTCGCATAAAAAAAGATGAAAGCTCAATTCAGCCAACCAAAAACACTAATAAATATGCGGTTTACTATGAAGGTAAGTAAATATGAGAATATTAATTGAATTCGATTCTTGCTGGCAAACAAGTTTCCTCGCAGATGATGTAAAAAAACCAGTAGGTAAAGTATCTTCAAAGATTAATAAGCCATCAAGCAATGGCTATATGCAGAAGTTTGTGGCTACGTCTGGAACTCGTGGTGAAACACCAGCCCCTTTAAGCTTAAGTACAATTCTAGGTGTATTATCACGTTTAATTGGCGATCAGAGGAAGCTTTATCAATCTAGGCAACAAGACAATTACTACTTTGCTGATTTAGAAGATAAAATTACTTGGAATTTATCTGAGCCTAAAATGGTAAATGAGTTGATGTATTTAACTAATAAATCTGATGATCGTTGTGGTCAATCATCTTTTTTAGGTGTTCTCGAAGATGATAATCCTTGGTTTTTCAGTAAGGATTCATATCTATTATGGTCTGTATTATTTCTAACTCAGGAGCAACTCGTTGAATTTATTTTAAGTAAAAATATAAATTTAATTAGCGCTGAAAATTGTTTACCGAAAGACTTAATAGAGAGAATTAATAAAATATCTGATTCTAAAAGTGAAGAAGGTGAGGTCTTGAAAACTCGTGATAAATTAACCAGTGATATAGAGAGTGTGATTGAAAAAAAAGCAAGTTCACTGAAGGGGTATCATGAAAAAATTACAAAGACCCCTCCAAAAACTTCAACTCAAGAATCAAAGGTAAAATCCCAGTTAACCAAATTAGAGAGTGAATTAAATGATGCTAAATTGAGCTTAGAAAGCTTATTAGAAGATAATGAAGCATTAATTTTTGATTCTAAGCTTACGAAGGTAACAGAGTTTTTATCAAGTAAATACCCAGATGTAAAAAAAGCTGGCGAAGAATACTGTAAAAGTGGGGTAGTTTATCCTATGAGCTTATATTCTGCTGCGCTGTATTTGCAGGCAGAACGTTTACTAAGCGCTGGGTATGAGGTGTCGTATCTCAAAAACTCAAAATCTGAAATTCAGATCCAAGGCTTTTCTAAACGAGGATTCAATGGGGTAAGAGATTGGCTTAATGCTATGACAGGAAAAAGAAAAAAAGAAGTTGGAACTCCTTGTATGGTTGAGAAGCATTCTGGCAAATTAGAAATTGAATTGTCATTAGATTCTAAAAATGACAGAGGGAGTATTAAAAAAGATATCAGTAGGGCTGATGAACTTGCAGAGCTTATCGAAAATGCCGGTGTATCTTCTTTTTATCTTGGCAAAAAAGGCTTGGCTTACGTGACTAAAATAAGGGTTTAAGTATGGATAATTATATTGATATTCAAATACAACCTGATGCAGAAATGCGTGAAAATGTATTGATGAATAAGGTGTATACCAAGCTTCATAAAGCGTTATTTGATTTAAAAAGTACCAGTATCGGTATTAGTTTTCCTGAATATAAAGTGTTATTAGGGCACAAAATACGTTTGCACGGCAACCCGTCAATGTTGAATGATTTACAAGGTTTAAACTGGTTAGGCGGTTTGTCTGGTTATTGCCAGCTTTCTGAAATATTACCTGTGCCACAAAATGCACAATATCGAGTAATATCTCGTAAACAAAGTACGATGACCAATGCTAAATTAAATCGTCTCATTAAACGTGGTACTATTTCTAAAGAAAACATAAAGGCTTACAAAGCTAAAATGTTCACTAAAGGATTAGATAACCCTTATTTCGAATTAGATAGTACATCAAATGAGCAATTACACCGTAGATATATACAATTTAGTGAGGTTTTATCTGAACCTGTCAAAGGAGAGTTTGACCATTTTGGTTTAAGTAAAACAGCCACTGTACCTTGGTTTTAGTTACTTCTGTATTAAAGCTATGCTTTATATATGTCACTTTGTTATTTAGACTTAACCAATAAACATATGTCGAGCATAGGTTACAAGTATTAAGGAATGAAATGCGTAAAGTAGCTATTTTAAAAAATGGTAAAAAACAAGCTATTCTCAATTGACAATGCGAATAAAAATTTAGAAATCATTTATCAGCATTATATGTTGCGCGCGGACGACAACAAGGTTGCAGATAAACTTCTCTCTGAAATTGAGGACGCAATAATCTTGCTAGGTTCACAACCTTTGTAAGGAGATTTATCACTCGAATTAAATTTAACAGATAATGATTGCTTAGAAATGTTCACCAAATCATTTCGCCTTATTGATAAAATAGAAAAACAACAAATCATAATCTTGATAGTTTTACATCAAAAACAAAGTGTTGCTAAAGCGGTGTTTAATCGTTCGTTGAATTAGCTCGCTAATTGTTATTTTGATTATAGAAAACCAAAATAATTGCTCTTTAAAAATTTGTTTAAATATTAATAAGTTACAAATAGGTTAAAAATTTAGGGCAAAACACTTTAAATTACCTTAGCCTTTGTTGTAGTTTATTTTTTTGCTATTATTCCATTGTTCACTGCCGCACAGGCAGCTTAGAAATATCACTATGTATAAAGTATCAGCGACGGGTGGTTCACTGCCGCACAGGCAGCTTAGAAATCTTCTAACATTTTCACTTTGAATTCTAACCTAGTTCACTGCCGCACAGGCAGCTTAGAAAAAGATTTTAAGAAAAATTGAAGATCAAGAAATGTTCACTGCCGCACAGGCAGCTTAGAAATAAGCCGTGCTTTAGAGTTCGACGCGTTAGACGTTCACTGCCGCACAGGCAGCTTAGAAAGTTCTCTAGTAGTTTAGTCGCGTATGTACGCCGTTCACTGCCGCACAGGCAGCTTAGAAATGTACCTATCCCTTCTTCATCAAGAATTTCGGGTTCACTGCCGCACAGGCAGCTTAGAAATAATGTATCAACAGCACCAGCTAACCCTCCCGGTTCACTGCCGCACAGGCAGCTTAGAAAGGTTACTATAACGTGGTTTGATACTGACTCACGTTCACTGCCGCACAGGCAGCTTAGAAATCTTAACAGTTTAACGCCGAGATACATTTTCAGTTCACTGCCGCACAGGCAGCTTAGAAAAGACCCACATCAACTTCGAGGGGGATTCTAGGGTTCACTGCCGCACAGGCAGCTTAGAAAGCTGCGGCGCTATGGCGCTGCAAGTGGCGGGGGTTCACTGCCGCACAGGCAGCTTAGAAATCGATTGACAAACAGATCGAAGCCGAAGAGAAGTTCACTGCCGCACAGGCAGCTTAGAAATATCAAACTGGGCACCACCCCCATACGTTTTAGTTCACTGCCGCACAGGCAGCTTAGAAATTGTGAGCGATGTGTTATGTAAAATAAAAGGTGTTCACTGCCGCACAGGCAGCTTAGAAATTTCTGTCCGCCGGTCGCGGTCCGCTCAGTGTGTTCACTGCCGCACAGGCAGCTTAGAAATCTAATTTCTAAGGGTGTTGAAGTGTCACGGAGTTCACTGCCGCACAGGCAGCTTAGAAAGTAAATGCCTTCGGAACTAGTGTTGATGGTATGTTCACTGCCGCACAGGCAGCTTAGAAACACAGGTAACGCAATGGATTAATAAGAAATTCAGTTCACTGCCGCACAGGCAGCTTAGAAAAGAAAACGGGCGTACTGATTTAGTTATAAAGTGTTCACTGCCGCACAGGCAGCTTAGAAATCAACGAGGAAATAAAGCGCTTTGCTTTGAGTGTTCACTGCCGCACAGGCAGCTTAGAAAGTTCTCGTCTAACACAATGACCGATCCGTCCGGTTCACTGCCGCACAGGCAGCTTAGAAATCAATAGTGACGATTTCAAAAAAGAATCAGCCGTTCACTGCCGCACAGGCAGCTTAGAAATTGATTCCAATTTACGGCAACTTTGACATAATGTTCACTGCCGCACAGGCAGCTTAGAAATATACTGGTTATAAAAACGGGGTAAGCTACGGGTTCACTGCCGCACAGGCAGCTTAGAAAGTAAGGTGTTCTAATATTCCAGCCGAACGTTCGTTCACTGCCGCACAGGCAGCTTAGAAAGCACAGAAAAGCAACAACAAATTAATTGAAGTGTTCACTGCCGCACAGGCAGCTTAGAAAGTTACTGTCATGACTAATTAAGTAATCCCTTGGTTCACTGCCGCACAGGCAGCTTAGAAATTTTATTGTTCCGGAGGAATGCACCATGCAATGTTCACTGCCGCACAGGCAGCTTAGAAAATCACTAATAGCACCTAATGAGCTTTTTATTCGTTCACTGCCGCACAGGCAGCTTAGAAATCGTACTAAGTGCAATTGCAAAAAAAAGTAAAGTTCACTGCCGCACAGGCAGCTTAGAAAACCGAAAGAACTAATTCAACAGTGTCAAATACGTTCACTGCCGCACAGGCAGCTTAGAAATGTTTGGTCAAAATCACTGTACACACGTACTCGTTCACTGCCGCACAGGCAGCTTAGAAAGCAAGGAGTAAACGCATTCTCAGATAATAATTGTTCACTGCCGCACAGGCAGCTTAGAAAAATTAGGAAAAAGCGTGAATTTGCTCTTTCTGGTTCACTGCCGCACAGGCAGCTTAGAAATTTTCCATGCAATACTGTTGCAAGCGCCGCTTGTTCACTGCCGCACAGGCAGCTTAGAAACAAATATACTAGAGTCGTCCGGTTCCCAATTAAGTTCACTGCCGCACAGGCAGCTTAGAAAGCTAAGTCCTTCGTCATTTACTACAGCATTGTGTTCACTGCCGCACAGGCAGCTTAGAAATGAAGGTGACGATGATAACAGTGATAACCCTGGTTCACTGCCGCACAGGCAGCTTAGAAATGAAGGTGACGATGATAACAGTGATAACCCTGGTTCACTGCCGCACAGGCAGCTTAGAAATTACTGCGACACAGAACAAACATTAAAGTGGGGTTCACTGCCGCACAGGCAGCTTAGAAATGCTGACGATGAAACAGCACAGTATTTAACATGTTCACTGCCGCACAGGCAGCTTAGAAACGTAACTTTAACTAATTTTGCATAACTGGACTGTTCACTGCCGCACAGGCAGCTTAGAAATTTTAGCGCTGTCAGCTTGCTCAAATATGCTAGTTCACTGCCGCACAGGCAGCTTAGAAAAGCAGCTAAAGCGAAACCTACTTTAGTACCTAGTTCACTGCCGCACAGGCAGCTTAGAAATGTACTTGTACTTCTGTAGCACTTATGGACTTGTTCACTGCCGCACAGGCAGCTTAGAAATTTACAATAAGCGGAAATTAACGGGAGTACAAGTTCACTGCCGCACACGCAGCTTAGAAAATTTAGTGGCGGAATAAATTCCGCCCTACAGGGTTCACTGCCGCACAGGCAGCTTATTAATCGCCATAGATGAGCCGATTGTTGGTGTGTTATAAATACCTCAATCACTCAATTGTTTAGCTTTGTTTTCAAACAAATATTCTTTGTTGTCTGCGGTTATCACTTTGGCGATTACTTGGTAGTCGCTTTCAATGTCCAATAAGCCTATGCCACTTTGATTCAGTAATTTTTTATGGTTAACTCTGCGCGCTTTTATCAGCATATCACGTCGTTTGGTAAACCAGTTTAATGGTGATTGGCTGCTATAAAGGTAATGATTACATTTAGCTAAAAAGTTTAATAGTTGTTCAGGAAACTGGTTTTTAATACCGCTACACGTTATTTGAGTAATATGCGGGTTATGCTTGCTGTGTTTAAGGCTTACGTCATAAACAAATGAATAATGTACGTCCCCCGACAAAATAATAAAATTAGGGGGTGTTTTAGAATGTTCAAATATGTTGAGTATCACGCTGGCTGTGCCTTTATGTGCCATCCAGTTTTCAGCATCTACAGTTAGGGCAAAGCCAAAAAAGGTGAAAATACGTTGTATTACTTCAATTAATTTAACGCCAAAAATAGGGGCGGGAGAAACTAAAATAACGGCTTTTTCGTCAAAGAGTTCTCGTTGTAAATCGGTGAGTGATTCCCAGTCCATTAAGCCAGAAGGGCGATTTGCTTTTTTCTCAGAGCGCCATCGTTGTGTGCGTGTGTCTAAAACCACCATTTTAGGGTGTGTTTCTACACTATAATGCCATTGATTAAAGTGCAGTAGGGTGTCTATCAGTTCATCAATGTTATTCATTTTATCAGATGAAAAGCAATCTTTAGCTTGTGCATAAATTTCGTTAAACGCTTCGGGTTGGTTTCCCCACCCTTGGCATAACCAGTAACCAGTTAGCGCGTTACCTATAATGCGTTTTGAAAAAGGGTGTCCGTAGGCTATTTCTTCCCATTCACGGGTAAGGTTCCAGTCATCGGTTATGTCATGATCATCGTGGATCATAAACGTGCGAATATGCGCTAAGGCACGCCTAACTGCAGGTAAACCATGCGAAAATTCTTCAATCACTTTTTGTTCGTCTTGGTAACGTTGCTGATGTTTCGCGTCTATTTTGCTGTCGTCAAACGTTACAAATTGCCATAGTTCGGGTGACCAAACAAGTAAGTACATCGCGATAACTTCAGCAAATGAAATTAAATGGTTATGGGCACTAACCGAGGTAAACACACGTTTCTTTTTACCTTTAAAAAAATCGATAAAATTGTCATTGTCACCTTCAAATAAGGGCAATATTTTGTCACGTTGATAATAACAATCGGGGCTTGATAACAGCTGCTCACTATTTTCAATGTCTTCATTTTGCCAGCTGCCACTGTGTAAACCAAGTAAGGCAATAACTTGATGTATAGCCGACAACATAGGGCCAGCTACATCGTCTATGTACACTTGATCGCCCGATAACATTAATAAACTGGGGGCAGGGTTTTTACCTTGTACTGCATTGGCTATTTGGGTATCAACGGCCAGTAAGCCATCGCTACTTTTATGGTGAGGTTTACGACATGAGCCGTGTAAAATATGATTGGCCTGTTTGCTGTACCAAAAGCGCGGATATGTTTGGTTTTCATAACAGAGGTTTTTAAGTTCAGTGCAACCGAATGTTTCTGTGTTGTTTTTTAATGTTATATTGTAGCTAACCCAAGTATTGTCAGGCAGTTCATCCGTTAGGTGAATGTTGAGTAAATTAATAAAAGCGTGTTTACCCACAGTAATATAGGCATGTTGTTTATCGGTTAAGGTAGCTGAATAAATGCTTTTTTCGTTTTCATCATAAAGAGTTACACAACAATTGTATTGTTGTGATGTAACTAACCAAAAAATTAATTGTTTATTTATTGCCTTACGTACAATAGGCCCCGCTATAATTACAGGTAATACGCTATTATTTATTGTCATATTCTTGTGTTTTAGTCGTCATTGTAGAAAATTAATGTTAACCCTATGCTTTAGATCAAACTGTTTATCTGTGCTTCATGTTACAAAATAGGTAATTAAATTATTACTTATCCTAAATGATGAGAGAAATTAATACCATCGTTTAGTATTTCACAGTAAAGCAATATCTTATTATCAATTCAACTTGTCATTATTCAAATGGATTTAATAATGAGTTTGAGAAGTGATTTGAAAATAAAGTATTAAAAACAATTTGTATAGTTAATTAATTAAAGGAAATTATAATGAGTTCAACATTTTATATGCCGTCTTTGAATGTTATGGGCAGTGGTAGCTTAGCTGAAGCTGTAAATTACATAAAAGAACAAGGATTTAAACAGGGATTAATTGTTAGTGACAGTGTTTTGAATAAATTGGGTGTGGTAAAAAACTTCACCGATTTATTGGAAAAAGAGCAGGTTGCTAGTATTATTTTCGACAAAGCCCAGCCTAACCCAACCGTTGGTAATGTTAATGAGGGGTTAGCGCTTCTTAAACAGCATGATTGTGATTTTGTTGTGTCGTTAGGTGGAGGATCGCCACATGATTGTGCTAAAGGTATTGCTTTAGTTGCTAGTAATGGTGGTAAAATAGCTGACTATGAAGGCGTTGATCAATCTAAACTGCCTCAACTACCGTTAATTGCCATTAATACCACGGCGGGTACTGCATCAGAAATGACACGTTTTGCTATTATCACTGATGAAACACGTCATGTGAAAATGGCGATTGTTGATAAGCATACAACGCCAGTGTTGTCAGTGAATGACCCGTCGTTAATGGTGGGTATGCCAGCATCGTTAACCGCTGCAACAGGTATGGATGCACTAACTCATGCCGTTGAAGCTTATGTATCAACAGCAGCTACACCAATTACTGATGCGGTTGCGCTAAAAGCTATTGAGCTTATTCAAGCGTATTTACCAACAGCGGTTAAAAATGGTGAAAACATCGAAGCAAGAGAACAAATGGCTTATGCCCAGTTTATGGCGGGTATGGCGTTTAACAATGCGTCTTTAGGTTATGTTCATGCAATGGCGCATCAGTTAGGTGGTTTTTACGATTTACCGCACGGTGTTTGTAATGCTGTGTTATTACCACATGTACAACGTTATAACGCACAAGTTTGCCCTGAACGTTTAAAAGACATTGCCCATTGTATGGGGGTTGATGTGCTTGGCATGTCAGCACAAGAGGGCGCTAATGCGGCTATTGAAGCCATTGAAAAATTAGCTAAGGTTGTAGGTATTCCTGCAGGGTTAACAATATTAGGCGCCAAAGAAGAAGATATTTCTTTATTAGCCGACAATGCGTTAAAAGACGTGTGTGGTTTAACAAACCCTAAACAAGCAAGCCATGAGGAAATTTGCCAAATTTTTAAAGCGGCTATGTAGCTATTCAGTCTTGTAAAACCGAACATGTGATAAAAATTGATAACCGAGCATCTGTATTTTTGTTGCTCGGTTTTATTTGATTAATGTTTATTTGTATTACGCATATGTGTTTAATTTATACGAGTTTGATTTATATAAATTTACGTTAATAATTATATTGAACTTAACAAAATACTCGTTTCGCTATTCAGTACCCCATCTATTGTTCTAACATCGCGTAGTACTCGGTCAAATTCAAGTAATACCATTAATTTCACTAAATTATTGCCCACTTGTGCTGGTTAAAATACTCCATGGCGGCGTTGCTCTCAATCTCAATAGCCTGCTATTGCTCAATCAAGCGCCTTGCCCTGATTTATTTTTTCTACGCACAACAAGATCACAAACTTAATGAAACTGGTATAAGTTTGATGTTTTAATATTCACCACTAGATCCCAAGCACCATTAGTTGTGTGCAGTTTTAATACTTGAAACTGAAGGTGTTACGGTACATACGTTTGAAGACGAAGGAGAGAAAACACCCGATTCAGTGTTTCCTGATAATTGGTTTTCAACACACACAGGTGGCTCAGTAAGATGTATGTTAGCAGGCATACATTTGTCAAAAAGATAATTGTATTCTTGTTAATCTATATTATGATATTTTAAATTTAGTAATATCTTCAACTGTCTACATCGCTATATCATTGTAAACTGGGGCTTAGTGTATGAAGAACAAAAAAAAATAACAATAAAAGAGGAAAGTAATGATTAATGAAATTGTAAGCTCTATTAACAATGTGCTATGGGGCCAAGGTCAAATATTAATTTACTTGCTACTTTTTGCTGGTTTTTGGTTTTCGTTTAAGCTTCGTTGGATCCAAATATTACAATTTAAATACATGTTTACGGTAATGAAGGGCAGTACTCAGTCTGACAAGTCAGGAATTAGTTCGTTTCAAGCACTGTGTACTGGGCTTTCTGCCCGTGTAGGCACGGGTAATTTAGCGGGTGTTGCCATGGCTATTTCATTAGGGGGCAGCGGCGCAGTATTTTGGATGTGGGTAATTGCCATGTTAGGTATGGCAACTGGCTTTGCAGAAAGTGTGCTTGGTCAGCTGTATAAAGTGCGTGATGAACACAAAGAATTTAGAGGCGGTCCTGCTTATTATATTCGTTCTGGATTGAATAAACCGTGGCTTGCTGTGCTTTTTTCATTATGCCTTTTTTTAGGATACGGTTTAACCTTTAGTGCCATGCAAGCTAATACTATTGCCGATGCGTTAAATAATACGTTTACTATTCCTCGTGAATACTCAGGGGCGGTTATTGCCTTACTTGCGGGTAGTATTGTAGTGGGTGGAATGCGTAGTATAGCTCGCTTTGCAGAACTTATTGTGCCGTTTATGGGGTTAGCGTTTGTTGGTACGGCTATCGTTATTACGTTGATGAACATTCAATTGTTACCTTCTATGTTCATGGATATTTTTTCATCAGCTTTTGGTTTAAATGAAGCAGGTGCAGGCGCATTAGGTGCGGCTATAAAAAATGGCATTCAACGTGGCTTGTATTCAAATGAAGCGGGTGCGGGTAGTGTACCTCATGCGGCGGCAGGTGCTTCTCCAGTTCCTAATCACCCTGTTGCTCAAGGTTATGTGCAAATGTTAGGGGTTTTCTTAGACACTATGGTGCTTTGTAGTTGTACCGCTGTGGTTATTTTGTTGTCAGATATTAGTATTAGTGGTGAAATGGAAGGCATAGGCATGACCCAAAATGCAATGACGAGTCATTTTGGTGCTGGCGGTAATTACTTTGTTGCTGCTGCTATTACCTTATTTGCGTTTACGTCTGTTGTTGCTAACTATGCGTATGCAGAAAGTAACTTGCATTTATTTAAATTAGACAATAAAGCTGGGCGACTTTTTTATACAAGTATTTATTTAATTATGGTGTTTTGGGGCGCAAGTGCCACGTTAAAGGAAGTGTGGGGTTTAGCTGATATGGCCTTAGGATTAATGACCTTGGTGAACATATACGCCATTATTTTACTAACGCCTACGGTTATTAATTTAACAAAAGATTTTCGGCAAAAGCTACATTCAAGTGATAAAATTACTTTTTCATTAGATGATGTAGAAATACAAGGAGAAACTGAACCAGGTATATGGTCAAAAAAATAAAAAAATAGAGAGAATTAAACTTTATGTAATTTATCAGTTTTATAATAGTTTCATATTCAGTTTCACATTAGTTCATTATTACATTAACTCATTAATATTAGAGTATAACTATGCGCAAAGATAACCAAGCATTAAAAAGAACACTACTTCCCAGCTGGCAAGCACTGGTTGAACACGCGAATGAAATGAAAACACAACATATGAATGATCTGTTCACGCAAGACAGTGAACGCTTTTCAAAGTTTTCCATTCAACTTCCGTCATTATTACTCGATTATTCTAAAAATCTGATAACAGATAAAACCATTGCTTATTTAATTGATTTAGCAAAAGAATGTGAAGTAGAGCAGTGGCGCGAAAAAATGTTTAATGGTGAGCGTATTAATAGAACAGAAGACAGAGCAGTGTTGCATGTAGCGCTTCGTAATAGAGATAAAAAACCGATTATGCTCGACGGTAAAAATATTACGCTTGATGTTGAAAAAGCGCTTGAAAAAATGCACGCGTTTACCGAACAAGTTAGACAAGGAAAATGGCTGGGTTATTCTGGTAAGCGTATTACCGATATTGTAAATATTGGGGTAGGTGGGTCTAATCTTGGTCCTCAAATGGTTACGGAAGCTTTGAAACATTACAGTGACCATAGTGTTCAAGTGCATTATGTGTCGAATGTTGACGGTACTCAAATTGCTGAAGTGCTTCGTCCTTTAAATCCAGAACGCGTATTATTTATTGTGTCGAGTAAAACGTTTACTACCACTGAAACCATGACCAATGCCATGACGGCAGTTAATTGGTTAACGTCGTCTTCATTTAGTAAAAAATCGGTAGCAAAGCATTTTGTTGCCGTTAGTGCTAATAAAGAAAATGCAATGGCCTTTGGTATAGATAAAGACAATATTTTTGATATGTGGGATTGGGTTGGCGGACGGTTTTCTTTATGGTCTGCTATTGGTTTACCTATTGCGCTGGACATTGGTTTTGAGAAGTTTCTTGAGGTATTAGACGGTGCGCATGAAATAGATGAACATTTTTGCCAAACGCCTTTAGAACAAAATGCACCCGTAATCTTAGCCTTGTTAAGTGTGTGGAATTGTACCTTTTTGGGCGCGCAATCTCAGGCAATATTACCTTATGATCAACATTTACATATGCTGTCTGCTTACATGCAACAGGCAGAAATGGAAAGTAACGGTAAATCAGTTACTTGGGATGGTGAAGAAATTGATTACCCAACCGTGCCTTCAATTTGGGGTGAATTAGGTATAAATGGGCAACATGCTTTTTATCAATATTTACACCAAAGTAATAACGTTGTGCCAGCCGACTTCATCGGGTCGGTAGAAAGTGTTACGCCAGTACAAGGTCATCATGAAACCTTAATGGCTAACTTTTTTGCACAAACTGAAGCCTTAATGTCTGGGGTTAATGAACAGCAAGTACGTGACGATCTGGCGGCAAGAGGGCATCCTAAATCTTATATTGATAAAGTAGCTCCGCATAAAGTTCATAAAGGTAATCGTCCAACTAATACCTTGTTAATGAAGCGTATTTCACCTAAGTCATTAGGCAGTTTAATTGCTTTATATGAACAAAAAATATTCGTTCAAGGTATTGTTTTACAAATCTGTTCGTTTGATCAATGGGGTGTTGAATTGGGTAAAGGTTTAGCCAATGAGATAGTAAAAGAGCTTTCTACCAATACAATTAAAGAAACTCATGATAGTTCAACAAAAGGTTTGTTGAAATACTATTGCTCTTCTCGAGCGGCTAGTGATAATTAAGTTTTAAAGCCAATGTAGGGGGTAATTTATTGCCCCCTTGACCACGTTGCCAGATTGAAATCCAACCTAACAGTAATAAACTAGAAACCTTCCAACACTATTTTTCCTATCGATGTTCCTGACGCAATTATTTCATGTGCAGTACTTAAATTTTTAGCATTAATTACACCTAAATTTTTACCTAGGGTGGTTTTTAATAAACCTTGATCAATTAAGTCAGCCACTTTATTAAGCAAATTATGTTGTTCATTCATATCTGTTGTTTTGAACATTGAGCGCGTAAACATAAACTCCCAATGCAAAGAAATACACTTAGGCTTAAGTTTAGTAATATCAAGATTTTGTGGATCGTCAATTAAGGCGATTTTTCCCATTGGGGTTAATATCTCAACATAGCTGTCTAAGTATGAATCAGTATGAGTTAAGCTAGCAATGTGTGTTACTGGTCCAATACCTAATTGTTCAATTTGGCTCGCCAAAGGTTTAGCATGATCAACAACGTGATCAGCACCTAAAGATTTTACCCAAGTTGCTGAGCTTTCGCGTGAGGCTGTTGCAATAACCGTTGCCCCCGTTAATTTGCTCGCTAATTGCACTAAAATTGAACCAACACCGCCTGCGGCACCTACAATTAAAAGCACCTCATTTGACGACGTTATTATGCTCGGTTGCGTTGCTTTAATTGCTAAACGTTCAAAGAGTAATTCCCAAGCGGTAATAGCGGTTAGTGGTAAAGCTGCTGCTTCGCTATCAGATAAACTTTTAGGTTTGTTTCCGACAATGCGTTCATCAACTAATTGATATTCTGCGTTACAGCCTTGACGATTCAAATCACCAGCATAAAAAACGTTATCACCAGGTTTAAAATTTTCTACTCGTTCACCAACGGCAACTACTTCACCAACAGCGTCCCAACCAAGTACTTTATGTTGACCTGATTCAGGCGTAACTCGTTTTCGGATTTTGCAATCCACAGGATTTACAGCAACTGCATTAATGCGTACTAATAAATCATGGCCTGATGCTTGAGGTTGAGGAAGTTCAATATCAATTAAATATGCAGGATCTGTTAGAGGTAAAGCTTGATTATAGCCAATTGCTTTCATGATGTTTCTCCATTGGGTTAGCAGGATTGCTTTAAGACGATTTATCTAATGACGCTATAATAAAGCTTGTAAGGTAAAAGAAAAACAGCATAATAATTGAATCATTATCAATAATTATTTGACAATTATGCAATTAGAAGATTTAAACGTGGTTTTAAAAGTGGCTGAATTTCGTAGTATTACGGCAGCGGCCGAATGTTTGAATATGCTGACAGCAACTGCTAGCGCGGCAGTTAAACGAGTTGAAAAATCGCTTGGTGCAGAGTTGTTTATTAGAACAACCAGACAATTACGATTGTCTGCCGCAGGCGAACGTTATATTCCCAACTGCCAGCAAGCGATACAGATGCTTGACTTGGCAAGACAAAATGTAAAAGAAGATTTAGATATTGTTGACGGTGAGTTAAGAATTTCGGTGCCGTCTGATTTAGGGCGTAATATCATTCTACCTTGG
>Ga0193954_1000739_pt1 | contig 18151 bp, 14 predicted proteins | sample BB_5_MG_FD_140340 | JGI IMG/M metagenome (GOLD analysis project Ga0193954, IMG submission 140340) | Microbial mat bacterial communities from the Broadkill River, Lewes, Delaware, United States - BB_5_MG | ecosystem: Environmental > Aquatic > Freshwater > River > Microbial mats | place: USA...
CAAACAAGAACGTGGAGCCCACAACCGGATTTGAACCGGTGACCTCTTCCTTACCAAGGAAGTGCTCTACCTACTGAGCTATGTGGGCCAGCAGTCGTTCCGATTTGAATTTATGGAGCGGGAAACGGGATTCGAACCCGCGACCCTCAGCTTGGAAGGCTGATGCTCTAGCCAGCTGAGCTACTCCCGCCCAAAATTCAGACTTTACACCAAGGACTAGAGCGGCCCACCTTTGCAGTATTCGCTAATAGCTCCTGCAACAGACAGACCGTTTTCGTCCGATATGAAATTGTGGTGGAGGGGGGAGGATTCGAACCTCCGAAGTCTACGACGTCAGATTTACAGTCTGATCCCTTTGGCCACTCGGGAACCCCTCCAGGGGACGTTCTGAAAGGCTTGCGCCTTTTGCTTTTTAATGGAGCTGGCGATAGGAATTGAACCCACAACATCCTCATTACAAGTGAGGTGCTCTACCTATTGAGCTACGCCAGCACAGAGTCGCAATCTATACAACACCAGCCAGGGTATTGCAAGCTTTTTATTTACCGAAGCGCTTATGAAAGATTGCGTCAAGCGATGAGATTTATAAATGATTCGGCGGTGACTGTCAACAGCCTTTTACGTTTTTTTACTTTTTAATTTCTACACGGCGACGAACGACCTCAAACAATGCGATCCCTGTTGCAACAGAAACATTGAGAGATTGGATAGCACCAAGCATTGGAATTGACAATAAGGCATCGCAGCCCTTGCGAATAATTGGCCGCAACCCCTTGCCTTCGCTGCCTGCGACAAGAGCAACATCTCCCCCTAAGTCGACATCATAGATACAACGACTCTCTTCACCAGCCAACCCATACACCCACACTCCCGCCGCCTTCAACTCTTCGAGTGCACGAGATAAGTTTGTCACTCGGCAAACGGGAATATGTGCGGTGGCACCCGCTGAGGTTTTTTCTACTACCGCAGTAAGGGGACAAGAACGATCCTTACCAACAATAACTCCCTGACAACCCGCAGCAACAGCCGAGCGGATTAAAGCACCAAAATTATGCGGATCCGTTACGCCATCTAAAACAAGAAAAAAACGGCTACCAACATCTGAGCCATTTAACAGGTCTGCAAGAGAAATTGTTCTTTCTGGCGCCAAGCACTGCGCAACCATACCTTGATGAGCAACATCACCCACCATTTTATCCAGCTCAAAACGCTCAACACGCTTCACCGTTACACTTGAATCCAACGCCAACTTAATGGCCGACCGCAACCGTGGTTTAGTGTCTCCACGTAAAACCCACAATACTTTAAGCTGACGCTTCTGCTCAAGGGCCTCGATAATAGGGTTAACCCCATACAACAAATCTGCCACTATACCGCCCCCTGAGCCATCTGAGCCACAATCTCGCGAGCGGCGGCAACAGGATCATCGGCTTTTGAAATTGGTCGACCAACGACTAGATAGTCGGCACCAGCGCTAATCGCTTTACCTGGTGTCATCACACGCTGTTGATCATCCTGACTTGCCGTTGCGGGACGCACTCCAGGAGTCACAACAATAAAGTCATCACCACAAGCACCACGAATCAAAGACAATTCCTGCGCGGAAGCAACAACACCATGCATACCCGACCGCTTAGCAAGCCTAGCCAGCAATGGCACCATCTCAATAACAGGCTTTAAAATACCAACCTCTTCTAAATCAGACTCACTTGATGAGGTCAAGATTGTTACGCCAAGCATAATGGGCAGATCAAAGCCCTCATCTTCGGCAGCAGACACCACTTCCCCAACCATGCATTCCATCATGGCACGGCCACCAAGGGCATGAACGTTAAACATCTTAACACCCATTCGTGCGGCTTCAATGCTAGCCTTAGCGACAGTATTGGGAATATCGTGATATTTAAGATCTAAAAAGACCTCCCCGCCTTCATCGAGAATCATCTGAACAACGGAAGGGCCACAACGCGTAAACAGCTGCTTGCCTACCTTAAACATCCCCACTTCACCATGAAGTAATTTTACCCAACTTTTGGCCTGCTCAAAGCTATCCACATCTAATGCAAAAATCAGACGCTCTTTCATACCCCAGTATCCTCTCCAACTAAACGCTTTGCCCGAGCTGTTATCTCTTGAACACGTCGAATCAACTCAGCACTCCCCTGAGCACCAAGCGCTCGACGAGCTATCGTACACTCCATATAAACTAACTCGTTTAATGCTTCAACGATCATCTTTTTTTGCTCAAGAAGTTCAAGGCCGACAAGGTTTTTGACAATATTACGCCCATCAAGAGTACCATCTTTTTCAAGGGCAACACCGCGCACGACATACAACATAGGATGGGGCACTTCACGTAAGAACCGATCCACATCCTCTAAGAAACTTGGCGTGTTTCCACTGACACAATCATAAAGCAGCTTCAGTACACCATTATAAACTTCAAACAGTTCAATAAATGCTGAATCGAGACTCACCTCTTTTGGCTGAGTCACATCCACTAAACCCTTCTCTAGAAGCTGATACAACACTCGCAAACCATCATATTCCGCCAAACCACTCCGAGCCACCAACTGGGAAACGGTAGCAGGGACAGAATAAACAAAGCTCACCAACTTCTTCTCTTCTTCACTAAGATTCGCTGGCGACTTTCCTGTATAAGAAAGCGATGCATCCATGGAACGGAAGCGACGCAAATACAATGCGCGCTCATCGACTCTGCGCAAACCCTCCATAATCAAGTTTTGAGTGCTCATCGACAAGCGGACAATATCATCGCGCTCCAGCTCTTGCGCAACAAAATGACAACCTCCATCGCGACAAGAAAATAAATTATAGACAATCGCCTCAACCTGATGACGCGTGGCCAACCATAGATCACGAGCGACTACAATATTTTTACGCACCAAAACTTGACTCAGGGTTGCCCCTTCTTCCATATCAGCACGAATTGCCGTCAACACACTTCGCTCGATCTTGCCCATTTCACACAAGACTTCTCCGAGATCTTCTTCAAAGCGCTGACTTGTTGCAAAAATGATCTCACCGTCTTGAAAAAAAACCTGGCGGTTACCATCTGACAGATCAAGATAAAGGATCCCCGTCTTACGAAACATGTTGAAGAATGAGAGGATATCTGCGACACCCATCGAACCAAGAGAAGCCGTCATGCAAGCCTCTCCAGCACCATCCACAGCAAGCAGAACATGCTGCGACGATGATGACGTAATAGCCAAGTCATTTGAGCTCAACGCCGCCGCAACACGCCGCGGTAGATCAACACGTCCACTATCATCCAAACAAACACGATACATAATTTAACCTGCTAGTTGACGTTGAACTTCCTCCACCAACCACGTAGCTGTTTCTGCAACAGGCATCAACTGACGCTCACCATCACTACGTAACTGAACTTCAAAAACTCCATCTTTGAGGCTACGCCCCCCTACCGTAACTCGGATTGGAACACCAATTAATTCAGCATCCTTAAATTTACTCCCGGGACGCTCATCTCGGTCATCCAACACCGCTTCAACCCCTGACTCTAACAAGGTGTTGTAAAGCTCATTCCCAACCGTTACCACATGCTCATCTTTGGCATTTAGCAACGTGATAATCACCTGAAAAGGGGCGATTGCCATAGGAAATACAATGCCATTTTCATCGTGATTTTGCTCAATCGCTGCGGCGACAGTTCGACCAATACCAATACCGTAACAGCCCATCACAAGCGGAGTATCTTTACCATTACGATTCAGAACCGTTGCACCAAGGGCTTGCGAATATTTTGTGCCAAGTTTAAACACATGGCCAACCTCGATACCTCGCCAACTTTGCAACAAGCCGTTGCAACGCGGGCAACCATCGCCAGCTTCAGCTTGACGCAGGTCAGCATAATCAGTCACGTTAAAATCGCGCCCTGGATTAACCCCAGTACGATGCATATCAACCGCATTGGCACCGACAACACAATCAACCATTGTCCGTACTTCGTGGTCAGCAACAAGCCGACAGCTCAATCCGACCGGCCCAGCAAAGCCACTTGGAGCACCAGTCAGTTCGACCACGGCCTTTTCGCTCACCATCTCAATTTCAAGACAATTTAAGAAGCGACACAATTTGATCTCATTTAACTCACGATCACCACGTAGCAATACGGCTAACTGATCACCCGTATCGGTTTGCACCAAGAGCGTCTTAACCAGACGACTCGGTGGCAACTGCAAGAAACTAGCGACATCGGCAATAGTTTTCTTTCCGGGCGTTTCGACTTCAGCCATTTCACCAACGGGCAGCGGACTCGATTCCTCACTTAAACGAATTTGTGCCTTCTCAACGTTCGCCGCATAATCGCAGCTATCGCATGACACAATCGCATCTTCACCCGAATCGGCTAACACCATAAACTCATGGGAGGATGAACCACCAATGTTTCCAGTGTCTGCCTCAACCGCACGAAAGTTAAGCCCACAACGCTTAAAAATATTTTGATAGGCACGATACATTTTGTCGTAGGAGCTATCGGCACCTGCGTCATCCAAATCAAAAGAATAGGCATCCTTCATAATAAATTCGCGCCCACGCATCAAACCAAATCGGGGCCGGATTTCATCACGAAACTTTCCTTGTACCTGATACAAATTTAATGGCAATTGACGGTATGAACGTACCGTGCCACGAACGACATCGGTAATCACCTCTTCATGGGTTGGGCTCAGACAAAACTCGGTATCCTTACGGTCGCGCAAGCGCAACAACTCTTTGCCATACTGCTCCCAACGACCCGACTCTTGCCACAGCTCAGAGGGGACAACCATCGGCATCAACAACTCCATTGCCCCAGCGCGGTCCATCTCTTGGCGAACAATTTGCTCAACCTTACGAATAGATCTCAAACCAAGAGGTAGATAACTGTAGATCCCTGCGGCAACTTTGCGGATCATCCCCGCGCGCATCATCAGTTTATGACTAGCAATTTCAGCATCAGCTGGAGATTCTTTTAATGTTGGCAGCAAATAATTGGTCAAACGCATATTCGATGGTCCTTTTATAGTCATTACGATTTCATCGTCACAGCAATGAAAAGTGTTAAAATAAATAAGGGATAGTTCTCAATAGACAGCCTGCCACGCTAGCGTATTTCAAAGCAAATTGCAAGCGATGGCACACAGAGTAGACATTTCAGTTCAAATCCTCTAAGCTCCTGCTAACTAAGAGATTTAACCTTATCTCGACACATATATTTACCCCTTAAAAGATGAAGGTGCAAATGAAAGAGACTCTAACCATAACGACCTTCGCCCAACATGTTGCAGCAGGCACCCCACTGCTTGTTATCTCAACGGGAAATGAGCAACGCGCAACGAGCCTAATTCAAAATGCTGCGGCCCATGCAATCAAGGGCTTAACGACTCCGCAACGATGGTCATGCACGGCTGGTTTCGACAATGGCACTGACACCAAAGACCCTGAAAAGGCCCTGCGCTGGGCCATGGAACAAGAGGGGCACGGTGTTTATATTTTTCTTGATATGCACTGGTTTTGGGATAACAACCCAAAGATCCAACGTCTTCTTATCAATTTTGCCCAACAACGTTCAGCGACCCGCAAATGCTTAGTGTTCCTCGCTCAATCAATTCAGGTACCCGAAAACCTCAGCAACCATGTTGTCCACTTAAACCACCCGCTGCCAAACGCACAAGAACTCGCAAGTTTTCTTGAAGGCCGCCGCAGTAACGATCCATTTCTCGAGGAGATTCTCTCCCAGTGCGATGCCCTACGCAAACTGGTCGTAGCGGCACAAGGACTTGACCTAATCCGCCTCGAGCGAGCCTTACGCATGGCTAAAATTACGCGTGGACATGACGTGAAAGAGGTGATCGCAGCTCTTCATCTTGACAAAAAGCAAGCGCTACAACAAACAGGAATTATCGAATTTGTTGAAAACGACCTCGATGATAGCTCCGTCGGTGGCATGGACAACTTAAAGCATTGGATGGACAAACGAGAGCTTGCCTTTGGATCAGACGAACTCAGTCAAGGCAACAATCTGCCAAGTGGAGTTTTACTGATGGGGATCAGCGGCTGCGGTAAAAGTCTCTTCGTTAAGGCCATTGCATCACGCTGGGGATTGCCGCTAGTTCGGCTCGACATGGCAACTATTTATGCTGGCACTCACGGCTCGCCAGAGAGCAGCCTGCACCGCGCCTGCCAACTCGCTGAAGCGATGTCACCTTGCGTGCTTTGGATTGACGAGATTGAATCGGGAATTTCAGAGCAAGGTTTTAAGTCGGGCGGTGGTTCTTCATCACGCGTATTGGGCTATTTCTTGACTTGGATGCAAGAGAAGAAAAGCCCCGTATTCGTTGCCGCCACAGCGAATGCTATTGAGATGCTCCCAGCCGAAGTTTTGCGTAAGGGACGTTTTGACGAAATTTTTTACATTGCCCTGCCAGGGCTCGGTGAGCGACAAGAGATCTTCCGTATACATATTGAGCGCCATGGCCTTGATCCGAGCGATTTTGATCCCGAAACGTTAGCGCACTCAAGTAAAGGTTTTTCTGGAGCTGAGATCGAGCAGGCTGTCGCGAGCGCCTGTTTCGAAGCATTAGCCACCAAGCGCCCCCTCGCAGCTAAGGATATTATGGAGGCCATCAGTCGCACAGTACCGATCTCAGTAACGATGGCCGAACAGATTAAAAAGATTGAAGCTTGGGCATTTAAGCGTGCCGTACCAGCAAGCTCCAGTGCTGAGCGTTAAAACCGCATCAGCCAGATTTAGTTTGCGCTATCAGCCTGTTCCTCTGCCATACTGATCGCTTCAGATACAAGGGCATCGGCCAACTGCGCCTGAGGGACACGCTTGATGATCTCCCCCTTGCGAAACAGTAACCCCATCTCTTTACCACCAGCGATACCCAAATCGGCCTCGCGAGCTTCTCCGGGGCCGTTAACCACACAACCCATCACCGCAATGGTCAACGGAGCAGGCAACGATTGCAAGCGTTGCTCCACCTCCTCGGCGACAGGAATTAAATCGATCTGACAACGACCACAAGTGGGGCAGCTTACAAAAACTGGCCCGCGTTGGCGCATCTCCATCGCTTTGAGGATCTCCCACCCGACCCGCACTTCATCAACAGGATCACCGGTAAGTGAGACACGCAAGGTATCGCCAATGCCATCATACAAAAGAGCGCCTAAACCTGCAGCACTTTTGATTGTCCCTGACCACGTTGTTCCTGCCTCCGTAACACCAATATGTAACGGATAATCAACTTCATCAGCAAGCAGACGATAAGCGGCAACTGTGCGACGGACATCGGAAGCCTTTAGGCTAACTTTCATCTGCTCATAACCAAGATCTTCTAAAATCCGGATATGACCTAAAGCACTATCCACCATCGCTTGCGGACTGGCGTGACCATATTTTTCTAGTAGTTCTTTCTCTAACGAACCACCATTAACACCAATACGAATGGGTAGTTGCTGTTCTGAGCAAGCCTTAACGACCTCGGCAACCTTCCATGTTTCGCCAATGTTGCCGGGATTAATGCGTAATCCCGCCACACCACTTTGTACAGCCTTCAATGCTAAACGGTAATCAAAATGGATATCAGCGATCAACGGTATCGGACAGTTTTTAACAATATCGCCCAATGCCATAGCTGCAACATCATCGGGAACCGCACAGCGAACAATTTCGCACCCAGCGTCAACAAGATCATCAATTTGCTTGAGTGTTGCAACCACATCACGAGTATCCGTATTACACATTGATTGCACAGACACTGGAGCCTCGCCGCCAACCTTTATATCGCCTAAATTAAGTGTGCGTGTTTTTCGCCGAAACGCTTCCATCATCACCCCCTCTACAATCTCTATTGCACAACACCAATGACAGTGGAACAGTCACCAGCGGTAAATTTAGCCCTTCGCCTTTAGGCCATTAACTCAAAAAAGCTATCTAGCCACAGCCATGCCAGAGCGTCAAGGGGCAAGAGAAGATTGACAGCACCATGACAAGAAGTTACTGTCGCTGAAAATAACTTTAATTTTTAGGATACACTATGAGCAGACCGCAACAAAGATCAAGCAACAGAGGACCAAAAAAATCAAAAGATACCTGCACCGTCACCATTGACAGCTTAAATAGTGATGGCGTTGGCGTCGGTCAACACGAACGTCGTGAGATTCACGTACCAAGCACACTTCCTGATGAAGAGGTCAAGGTTGAAATTGAACACTACGGTCAGCGGCGCACCATCGGTCGCTTACTTAAAGTACTCAAAAAAAACCCTCAGCGCGTCATTCCCGGTTGTTCGCTATCCAACGAATGCCCTGGGTGTCCCATTATTCACTTGGCTTATCCACAGCAACTTAAGTACAAAGAGCAGCGCATCACGTCAGCGCTACGCTTTTACCCAAGTTTAAACAACTTAAAGCCCAACGCAGTACAACCAGCACCTGAAACGTTTGGCTACCGTACCACGGCAAAACTAGCGATATCTAAAAGCCATGGTGTTGCAAAAATTGGCCTTTACAAGCGTGGCACTCACGATGTCATCGATATCGGCAACTGCCCACAACAGCACCCACTGATCAACAAGGTGGTGCAAGCCGTTCGTGAAGAGATTGAGAAACAAGATGTCCACGTCTACAACCCCAAAACTCAACGTGGAATTTTACGCTACCTTGCTGTGCGTGTTAGTCCAACCTCAAACAAGGCTCTCGTTACCTTTGTATGCGCCGAACGTAATTATCGGGAGATGACCCATTTAGCAAAATGGGTAAAAAAGAAAGTCCCCGAAATTATCGGTGTCCATCAAAACATTAACGGTTCCACAGGCAATGTTGTTTTTGGCCCAACAACGGTTAAAATCATTGGTGGTTCTGACTTGATCGACACCATTGGCGAGATCCGTATGCGCCTTTCGCCTAGTTCATTTTTTCAAGTCAACCACACTCAGGCAGCAAGAATTTACAATCTTGTTACTGAATGGGCAGGACTAGAAAAAGAGGACACTGCCCTCGATCTCTATTGTGGTGTCGGTGGAATTGCCATGCACTTAGCACGAAGTGGAGCAAAAGTTATTGGTGTTGAGATTAATCCTGAGGCAATTTTCAATGCTAAGGCGGCGGCAAAACTCAACGAGTTATACAACTGCCGTTTTATTGCTGGAGATGCAACAGACATTATTCAAGATATTCAAGACGACCTACCAACCCTAAAAGCCGCTGTAGTGAACCCACCTCGCAGTGGCTGTAGTGAAGAGGTCATCACCACTTTGGCCGATTTAGGACCTGAAACGCTCCTCTATGTTTCATGCCACCCAATAAGTTTAGCCCGTGATCTCGACCTGCTAGACCAACGTGGCTATCAAGCGGTCGAACTTCAGCCCGTTGATATGTTTCCACAAACACCGCACGTTGAATCGGTGGTTCGACTGGTAAAAAAATCACTCAACAATTAATGAACCAATTCGTCACCCGTTAAAAAGGATCAGTAAAATGAACACAATTGATTGTCGCGACATGCCTTGCCCACGGCCCGTTCTTGAAACGCGTAAGCAGCTCATAGCGAATCCGAATAATTCATTGATCGTTCTCGTTTCAAACGATATCGCTCAGGAAAATGTTACCCGCTTAGCCAGCAAGCAAGGATTTGCTGTCGAGGCAACGGTAGCGAGTGATAAAATAAGCCTGACTCTGCACCCACACACTGAGCAAACGGAAGCACAACCTAAGCAAGACCCTGCATCCTCAGTTACGGGTGAAACAATTGTTTATATCTCCAGTAACTGCATGGGATCGGGCAGTGATGAACTTGGTGAAGTCCTTATGCGTAATTTTATTTTCACATTAGCGCAAACAGAGAGCCAGCCATCAACCATTTTATTTGTTAACAGCGGTGTCAAACTTACCTGTGAGCAATCTACGGTTCTTGAACCGCTCCAGCTACTCGCCGACAATGGTGTAAAGATCTGTTCGTGCGGCCTGTGCATAGAGTTTTTCAACCTCCAAGATCAACTTAAAGTGGGGCAGGTTTCTAACATGCTCGAAACCGTCGAAGCCATGCAACAAGCAGGGCGAATTATTCAACCTTAAAAACAACCGATTCAACAAATCTACTTGAATCCATAACGTTAGGCTGATATATAGAGTTCACTTGTTTGATGAGGGAGTAGTCAGTAGCCTGGTGGCGCTCACGGCCTTCAAAGCCGATGGGGGGCGTATCCCGTCCTCGGTGTGTTCGATTCACATCTGCTCCCGCCAAACAACTGCACAATAAAATCATTTAAATACAAAAAAGCCCGCTTATTTAAGTGGGCTTTTTTTATTGCGACGAACAGCTTCTTTTCAATCGAAAGGTGAGGTGAATCGTTCAATTCGTTGCTCTATAAGCGATTGTTTTTTATCCTTTAAACTGTCTTTACCGACACTATGATGAACTGGCAAAGTAAAAGGAACTTCTACAGCGATGCGATGTACGCCCTCAGGCAGGGCAACGTTTGAAGCCACCACTTCATTATCCCGTGATGCAACAACCTTCATCTCGTCATCGTTGGTGACCAAAACATCGAACCTAACAACCAACGGGCGAGCATCATCAACAGACGACCCCATAGCACCCATCTCAACCTTCGCTGCGTCAACGCCACAAGCGACCTGAATCAACGTTTTTTTTATTAATTCCTTAAGTTCCATTTCGATGCTCCTTGAGCAGGAATCGTTCGACGTGTTCACACTACGCACCCTTCACTAATCTGTAACAATACTACCATCACTTTATGCCATTACAAGGGGCAGTACTCCTCAAGGTGTCGCTCAATCAATTAATTCAATCCCAAGTCCGTCTAACAAACAAACAGCCTCAAGGCGACAAAACTTCGCCTGATTAATCACATTATTATTTACATCGATGGAATAGTTTACTGAACCATTAAAATTTGCCCGCGTCAGCACAGTATTATTAAAGAGGCTAGTCAATAAATCCGTGTCTGAGAAATCAGCATCGGTAAGGTCAGCTCCTCTAAAGTCAACATCGTGTGCATGACAATTGACAAGATGACACCGTGCAAACGGTAAACCGTAAAACGAAGAGGAGTCGATGACACAGTTTATAAATGATAGGGGGGAGCCCAACGCGAATTTTGGCCATTGACCTTGAGTCCAGTCCACGCCAACAATTTTACACCCATCAAACGTCACATCGGAGAATCGGCTATAACCAACTTTCATCACGCTTAAATTACAGTTGTCAAAATGGCAATCACGAAAGTTACAACGGCTAAACACGCTTTCACTCAAGTCGCAGGCAGAAAAAGTACAGTTATCAAAGAGCACGGCATTAAATTCAATATTTGACAAACAAAGATCGTTAAACTCCTGATCATAATGCTCGGAACCGACTGACGTTAGTTCAGGTATTGACGTATCCATGTGTCTCCTTTTAAGACAATAAATCCACTTCGCCCCCTAAGCAAAACGATCAAAATCAATCAATAACGCCGTTGGGATAAAGGTATCTAACTCTGTCTGACTACGCCCTGTCAATTGTTGACTAAACTGGCTCAACAACTCGACCTCGCGCTGAAAAAACTGATCAAAATCAGCACGCAATTCAACGAGGGATAAGGGATCACAGTTTTGAAAATTAAGGGTGCAATAGCTATCACAAAGTACATCACCCTGCATACCAATTTGCGGCAATCCATGCAACCGACAGGTTAGCGGTCGATGCTCATAAACCATGCACCGTCCATCATCACCCAATAAGGGGCATGGGGTTAGGTCGTTCTCAGGCATATGAAGCCATTGGTCATGTGGCAACCGATTGAGAATAAAGGGGGGAGTAAATTCTGGCCACTGTAGCTGTAGTTGCTGAAGACGCTCATTGACACGCCTCTTTACTTCATTCTGAAGGGTAACTGATAAGCGAGAGAATCCACGTTGCAGCAACGCGGCATCGAGCAGTGTGATATCAAACAAGCCACGACAGCAACTCGAACAACCCTCACGGCACGCGATACTCGTGCTACACAGGCGCATGGAATCACTAAACCACGAATCTACCTGTTCAAGTAGTTGCAGGTATTGGTCAACGCATTCAAATTTCATTTGGGGAATTTTACTCAAGTAAGAGGGGTTAACAAAAGAGAAGAAGTGAATTCGAAACGGAAACGGGATAGGTCCCTATTTAAGAATGAGATACTCGGTTATTCCGGCGAGACTTTTCGGCTTGCTAAAAAGATAACCCTGGCCGTAACGACAGCCATGGGAATGGAGAAAGTGGCGCTGTTCTTCATCTTCAATCCCTTCAGCGATAACATTGAGATTCATATTTCGGGCTAAGTCGATAATGGTCGTGGCAATCGCGGCATCATTCGGATCGGTGACAACATCACGAACAAAGGACTTATCTATTTTCAACGTGTCGATAGGAAATTTCTTCAAATAGGCCAACGATGAATACCCTGTACCAAAGTCATCGATAGAGAGCTGAACACCAAGATCGTGTAATTGGGACATGGTTTCAATAGCGCTCTCTACGTCATTCATCAAAACACTTTCAGTAATTTCTAAATCAAGATAACGCGGATCAAGGCCTGTTTCCGTTAACACTTCGGCAACCATTGATACCATGTTTTGTTGATTAAATTGACGCGCCGACATATTGACTGACATTTGGATCGGCAGGTATCCCTGTTCTTGCCATTGTTGACATTGTGAACACGCACTACGTAAGACCCACTCACCGATGGAAACAATAAGGCCCGTTTCTTCTGCAAGGGGGATAAAATCGGCTGGTGAGATCATCCCTTGCTCAGGATGGAGCCAGCGCACTAACGCCTCAACGCCCACAACGCATCCCGTTTCAAGATCGACCTGTGGCTGATAATGAATAACCAATCGATCTTGGTCTACGGCTTGGCGTAATGCGCCCTCAAGTCGCAACAACTCACTGGCACGTTCATTAACACCGGGAGTATAGAAGCGGTAATTATCGCGGCCCAACTCTTTGGCTTGGTGCATAGCCGAATCTGCCCCCTTGAGTAAGGAGACAACAGTTCTACCGTCTTGCGGATACATGCTAATACCGATACTCACCGTCAAAAACAATTTATAGTCATCAACTTCAATGACTTTATCAAGAGCGCGATGAATCTCTTCTGCGACCAAAATAACGTTTTCGACATTTGCAATCTGGTCAAGAACAATACCAAACTCGTCACCACTAATACGAGCAACGGTATCAACATCGCGCGCGCAAAGCTTTAATCGTCGTGCAACTTCGCAGAGCAATTGATCACCAAATTCATGGCCTAAGGAGTCATTTATTTTCTTAAAACGGTCGAGATCAAGAAATAAAACAGCCACCTGTGTTTTAGCCATGCGCGCCATGGAGATTGCGTGCTGCAAGCGATCACGGAAAAGTTGTCGATTGGGCAACTCAGTTAACACATCGTGATAGGCTAAATATTCGAGATGACTTTCATTCTCTCGCAATTGGTCTTCTGACTTCTCACGTTCGATCTCTGCACTCACACGTGCAGCCATGATCGCCAAAACGTCTTTAGCTCGCCCCATACTTTTAATCGGTGTACGCGACAGCACACTCAAAACACCGAGTATCGTGCCATCATGGCTACGAACAGGAGCCCCTACGTAACCTTCGGCCTGCAAATCACGGACAATACAACTGTTAGGAAAATGACCAAGTAGGCCTTCAGAGAAAAGGCAAAAACCATCGTTAACCACCTTTTCACAGGGTGTGTTGCTAAGAGGAAAAGTGTACTCAGGGAGCAACTGACCATCGCGCAAGGTTGCTAGGGAAAGAACTTTACCGTCATCGTAGAGACGACCAACAATCGCGCAATCGGCATCGAACCACTGACATAATTGTTCAGCCACGCGGTTATAACATTCAACCCCAGTATGCCCAATAGTGCTCTCAACGAGGCTCTGCATCGCAGTTTCAATTTGCTTAAGGGACGTAATATCCTGAACCGTACCAACAAGGCCCACCATGTCACCTTGGCGATCAAAAAGGGGGGCTTTATTAAATAAAACATCTAATGAGCGCCCATCAGGACAAACAATTTGGTTTTCGTAGGTACGGCCTTGTTGCGTAGCAACAACTTTTTTATCCTCTCGAAGACCAATATCCGAACGTTGCTCAGGTAAGATTTCTTGAACTGTTTGGCCTAAGATCTCTTGCCGAGATAAACCAACAATGTTTTCATAACTTTTGTTGCAGCCAAGATTGCGTCCATTATTATCCTTATAAAAAATAGGATTAGGGATCGCATCAAGCAGACTCTGCAAAAAGTGAAGTTCATCTTGGCGTTTTTTTTCGAGGGTAAGGCGTTCAAGCTCAGCAGAAGCACGCAACGCAAACATATGCAACGCTGTTTCAATTAGAGCTAAATTATGCAGTGGCTTACGACTAAAGACAGCTAAAGGTCCCAGCACTGTCCCTGTCGAATCGATGAGGGGCACACCGACATAACTCTCAACATCAAGTTCTATTGCGAGATGATCTAAGGGAAAAAGCTCAAGGACACTGTGAGGATAACGCTGATAGCCGTTTTTAACGACCACTTCACAGGGAGTATTTTTCAGTTCAAATTCTAAATTATCAATGGTTTCACCGTCAGCATAGACAGCGACGGTACTGACAACTTCACGCGCTTTAGTCTTAAATTGACCGATAAAAGCGTAATCTGCCCCAGCAACCCGAGCTAACTTGGTAACAAGAGCAGCAAAAAATTCATTACCGACCAATTCCATTAAATCATCACAGAGGTCACGTAGTATTTTTTCGTTATTCCCTGTGTATATCTCTACAGACATCGACTAAACTCTCAATCAACAACAGCCCCAAAACACAATCAAATACAAACATTCAATGTTAAAACACTAACACTTATTGCTGAACAGTGCGAACACAAACGACATCGTTATAATTGTGAACTTCCATCGGTGCGGATTGATCACTCAGAAAAGACAACGCCCAATAACGTCGAGTATCTCCGTCATAAGGCGTAGATGTCCAGTAAATAGCTCTCCCGACACGAGCGGCATTATTTCTTCGCCCATCCGAAATATCTAACAACCCTTCTAGTTCAGCCAATGTTGGTAGACGCCAGTCGAAGTGGTTATCTAGCTCTAGCTGCTGACAATATTTTTTAGCATCCTTGTGCCAGAAACGTCGGTCATATGTCTTGATTCTCCAGAACTCAACCTCACGCTGCTCCCACTGAACAACTGGTGTGCTTGCTGCGTGAGTCGGCACATAGAAAAAAAACAAACTGGCACAGATCGCAAGGAGAAGAGATCCCCCAACAAAGTAAGTTATGATTCTTTTATTCTTCATCAAACCACTGTTATGCATCTTGTTGCCTTTGTCAAAGATATGGTAGGCTCTGACTTGTTCAATGCAACAACATTGCCACCACTAACATTTTTTTAACATTAACCCCCTTAATGGCGACAAATTTCATATGAACAAACCTCTGGACGACCTCAAAAAACTTCCTTCTATCGACAGCCTTCTACAGCAACCAGAACTTACAGCAATTGATGCACCACATTGCTTAAAAGTGGAAGCCGCCCAAGAAGCGGTTGATGCGTGTCGGAAGCATATTTTACAGGGAACCTCACCCCAAGGGGATATGATTGACTCCATTATTACTGATACGCATTTGCGCGTAAGCAAAAAAGTACAGCCCTCTTTACGCGAAGTGATTAACGCAACAGGAACTCTGCTTCACACCAACCTTGGCCGCGCGCCACTAAGTGAAGCATCCCTACAAGCGATGAACACCATCGCCCAATCGTATTCAAACTTAGAACTAAATCTTGAAACAGGTAAGCGTGGCCACCGTTATAGCCACATAGATTCTCTGCTCTGTCGCCTGACTGGAGCTGAAGCAGCAGCAGTCGTCAATAACAATGCTGGCGCTGTTTTACTTGCCCTGACAGCATTGGCGCAAGGCGATGAAGCCATTGTTTCCCGTGGTGAGCTCGTTGAGATTGGCGGAGCCTTTCGCGTTCCCGATGTCATGGAAGCGGGCGGAGTAATTTTACGTGAAGTTGGCACCACAAACAAAACCCACTTGCGTGATTACGAAAAAGCCATCAACGAAAAAACGGGTCTATTGCTTAAAATTCACACAAGTAATTACCGCATCGTTGGCTTTACTGATTCCGTACCAGCTGCCAAGATGGTCGAACTAGGCAAAAAACATGAAGTAGCTGTCATGGAAGACCTTGGCAGCGGAATGCTTTTTGACCTGTCCCCTTTTGGCTTACCTAAAGAACCCACAGTTAAAGAAGGGGTTGCTGCTGGAATTGACGTATTAACCTTTAGTGGTGATAAACTTCTCGGAGGCCCGCAAGCGGGACTTATTGTCGGCAAAAAATGGGCAATTGACAAAATCCGTAACCACCCACTTGCCCGCGCTCTACGTATCGACAAACTCACCCTTGCCGCTCTTGAAACAACATTGAGTCATTATCTTGATGAGCAGCAAGCAATTGATGAGATCCCAGTGTTACGGATGCTCAACATGTCAGCGGAATGCCTTGAACAGCGCAGTCATTCTTTTAAGCAGCGGTTACACCAACAGACAAAAGAGATATGTACCCTTGAGGTTATCCGTGAAGACTCTTGTGTTGGTGGCGGTGCGTTGCCTATCACAAACCTTCCCGGTGCTGCAATCGCGTTATCACCGTTGACAATGACCCCTGATCAACTAACGAACTTCTTGCGGTGTGATGAACACGCCGTCGTAGCAAGGATTCAAGATGATCGAGTTATTATCAATCTTCGTACAGTGCTCGAAAGTCAGGAAGATACCTTGATCAACACGCTAGTTCGCAGTCTTCAACAGAAAAGTCATTAGCATGTCAAAAACTCAAATAAAAAATATTATTATTGGCACCGCAGGTCATGTTGATCACGGTAAAACAGCCTTGATTCAGGCCCTAACAGGTGCAAAAACGGATCGATTAAAAGAGGAACAACAACGTGGGATCTCAATTGATCTTGGCTTTGCATCGTTTGTATTACCTAACGGTGATCAGGCTGGTGTTATCGATGTTCCCGGTCACGAAAAATTTATCAATAATATGCTTGCTGGCGTCGGAGGAATTGACCTAGTTCTCCTAGTGGTCGATTGCATGGAGGGGGTGATGCCGCAAACACACGAGCATCTTCAAATCCTTAATCTGCTACAGATTCCACGCGGTATTGTGGTGATGACCAAAGCTGATCTTGCTGATGAAGAGTGGGCTGATGTTGTCGAAGAGGAGATTCGCGAAGAGGTTGCCACCACATTTTTGAAAAATGCCCCGTTTTGCCGTGTGTCATCAATCACCGGTCAGGGGATTCCCGAACTCATCCAAACAATTGTTGATGTGAGTAGCCAAATCCCTCAACGCGATTCAGATGGTCCAATGCGCTTACCCATTGATCGTCATTTTTCGGTAGCGGGCTTTGGTACCGTTGTCACCGGTACGCTCCTTACAGGGAGTGCCCACGTTGGTGACACTGTTGAAGTACTCCCCCCCGGTGAAAAAGTGCGTATTCGTGACATCCAAGTTCACGGTGAAAAGCATGAAACGGCCTATTGCGGTCAACGTGTCGCCCTCAATCTAGCAGGACTAGAGCGCAGCGTATTACAACGTGGCAGCGTTATTGGCACCCCTGCAATCTTTGAGCAAACCAATCGTATTGATGCGCGACTCACCCTTCTGCCTGATGCCCCACGAACGATAAAATTTCGCGATCCCGTCCACTTTTACCTCGGCACGGCACGAGTGGTTGGCCTTATTGCCCTACTTGATCGCGACCAAATGGAACCAGGAGAAACGGCCTTAGTCCAGATACACCTTGACCGCCCCCTTGTCGCTCATCGTCAGGACCGTTTTATTATCCGCTCATACTCTCCAATGTTTACCATTGGTGGTGGTGTGGTTGTTGACCCCGCGCCAGTAAAACACAAACGTTTTCGCGACGAAATCATTAAGCAACTTGAAGAACTCGAGTCTGGTGAGAGTTCTTTTTTACTGCAAAAGCTCAGTGAACTCCAATGCGCCCGTGTTAAAGATTTAGAACAACTATCGGGGATGGGCCGTGAGAAAA
>Ga0193954_1000740_pt1 | contig 18118 bp, 14 predicted proteins | sample BB_5_MG_FD_140340 | JGI IMG/M metagenome (GOLD analysis project Ga0193954, IMG submission 140340) | Microbial mat bacterial communities from the Broadkill River, Lewes, Delaware, United States - BB_5_MG | ecosystem: Environmental > Aquatic > Freshwater > River > Microbial mats | place: USA...
AGGAGGCCCGCCACCTGCTGCACATCGCAGCCACCCGCGCGGTGCACCAGCTCTGGGTCACCTCAGTGGATCAGCCCTCCCCCCTGCTGCCCGACAGCCTTCTGTGACCGGTCTGAGTTGACAGCCGAGCCGGGGCGTTGTCTCACAGACCCGTGGACCTCCTCCCTATCGCAGTCGTCCTGGTCGTGATCGGCCTCTTCCTCGCCAGCGGTGTGCGCGTGGTGAAGGAGTATGAGCGCGGGGTGGTGCTTCGCTTTGGTAGCTACACCGGCGCGCCCAAGGGGCCCGGACTCATCTGGATCATCCCGATGATCGACCGCATGTTCACGGTGGACCTGCGCGTCGTCGCCCGCGACGTGCCGCCTCAGGATGTCATCACTCGAGACAACGTCTCGGTGAAGGTCAACGCGGTCATCTACTTCCGCGTCGTGCATCCGGACAAAGCCATCCTGAACGTCGAAAACTATCTGTACGCCACGAGTCAGTATGCGCAGACCACCTTGCGCGCGATCCTCGGCCAAGTGGAGCTCGACGACCTGCTCGCCGAGCGTGAGCGCATCAATCAAGAGCTTCAGGAGGTCATCGACCGCCACACCGACCCTTGGGGTGTGAAGGTGACCAGCGTGGAGCTCAAGCACGTGGACCTTCCCACCGAGATGCAGCGTGCCATGGCCCGCCAGGCGGAGGCCGAGCGCTACCGCCGCGCCAAGATCATCGCCGCCGAGGGCGAGCACCAGGCAGCCGACAAGCTGCGCACCGCGGCCGATACCATCGGACGCTCACCGGGAGCGATGACCCTGCGCTACCTGCAGACCCTGCAGGAGATCGCGGTCGAGAATAACTCCACCACCCTCTTCCCGCTGCCCATCGACCTGCTCGATGGACTGCGCAAGATGGCGGGCCACGCGCCGAACAGCTTCCCCATGCCGCAAGTTGACCTGCCGGGCCAAGCCATCGCCGAAGTCGCCGCCGAGCCCGAGCCCGAGCCCCAGCTTGAGGCCAAGTCCCCGCTCACCAAGCCCCAGAGCTGAGGCCCTGGCTCGGACCGACCAATGCACGGCTCATCCCCGCCCTTGCCCCAGCGTGCGCCCTGGCATGAGATCGACCTGCAAGACTACTTGTCGTGGGGGTGGCAGGTTAAGAACCGAGTCTCCGGCGCTGCTGAACTGGAAGAGGTCTTTGATCTCACCGATGAGGAGCGCCAGGGCCTTAGTCAAACGCAGGGTGTCTTTCGCTTTGGCGTGACCCCCTACTATGCCTCCTTGGCGGATTTCAGCAACCCAGATTGCCCCATCCGCAGGCAGATCGTACCGCGCCCTGCGGAGGCCACGGTGCAGATTGGCGAGCGCGCCGACCCGCTGGGCGAGGAGCCGCGGGAGGTGGTGCCCAACCTGGTGCATCGCTACCCGGATCGAGTACTCCTACTGGCGACGGACCGCTGCCCGGTCTACTGCCGCTTTTGCACCCGACGACGCATCGTGGGTCGGGTGGAGCGCCAATCGACGCGTGCCCAGCTGGCTGAGGCCTTCGAGTACATCCAAGCCCACCCTCAGATCAGGGAAGTGATCGTCTCAGGCGGTGACGCTCTGATGCTGGGAAACAACCAACTGCGCTATGTGTTGTCGCAGATTCGCAGCATCCCGCACGTAGACATCATCCGGATCGCTACGCGCATGCCCGTGACCTGCCCCATGCGCATCACGGACACGCTCGCCGAGATCCTCGCGGCGTATGGGCCGGTGTACGTGATGACCCACTTCAACCACCCCGCAGAGCACACCAGCGTTGCGGCTCAGGCCTGCGCGCGTCTCGTGGACGCTGGAGTAGTGGTCTACAACCAGTCCGTGCTTCTCCGGGGTATTAATGACGACGTCGAGATCATACGTGAGCTCAACCGCCGCCTCGTTCGCAGCCGAGTGACGCCCTACTACTTGCATCAGTGTGATCTGGCCGAGGGCATCGAACACTTCCGTACGCCCCTATCTACGGGCCTTGGCATCATCGATGGGCTGCGTGGGCACAGCAGCGGCTTGATGGTGCCGCAGCTGTGCGTGGACGTGCCAGGCGGGCTCGGCAAGGTGACCTTGGTGCCGGAATGGGTGGTGTCCCAGAAGGGACGGTCGACCACCTTCCGGACGTACACGGGCGAGACGGCGGAGTACCTCGACCCAAGCGAATGACGCCGTTGACAGCCCTGGGTCTCGGCCCTACGTTCGGTCGCCGCGGTGCCATCGCGGCATCGGATTCAACCCTCAAACCAGGCGAATCAACGGGAGACGGCGGCGAATGACGAAGGCTGAACTCATCGAGAAGCTCCAAAAGAGCTCCGGGAAAGACATGTCCAAAAAAGCACTCGGAGAGATGGTCGACGAAGTCTTCGATCTGATCTCCAAGTCGGTGAAGAAGGACAAGCGCTTCGCGTACCCCGGATTCGGTACCTTCACCCTCCGTAAGCGCGCCGCGCGCGTGGGTCGCAACCCGCGTACCGGCGAAGAGATCAAGATCAGCCCCTCAAAGTCCGTGTCGTTCAAGCCGGCTCCGAACTTCAAGAGTTCGTTATAGCTACTCCGCCTTCGGCAGGTCCGCTTTCTTTAAGCGCACCTTGCTCTTCTTGCTCTGCAACTTCGGTTTCGATACCAGCCGCTCGCGCGCCCGGCGCACGACATACTCCGCGTCCTTCTGCATGACGGCCGCCAGCCGGTCATAGTCCGGCCCGGGCACCCAAGCCGGCACGGCCTCGTCCGAAGTCAGCTCTGCGGCCTGCTCGGAGGTGGCCTCCTTGGCGGGCTCGACAACCTTGGGGACCACGACTGCCTTGGACACAGACTTGGTGGCGACCACCGCCTTGCCCGACGTGGCCGGCCCGCGAGGCACCACAAACCAAGCCCCGCCCGCGGCCAAAACCAGCGCCGCCGCCCCCAACCAGGCACCGCGGCGAGCACGCGCCGGCCTCAAGGCCAGCTCGAGAGTGCGGGAGAACTGCGCGACGGTGCTGGGACGTTGCTCAGGGTCCCGGCGCAAGGCCATCATCAGGGCCCGGTCCGTAGCCTTGGATAGCCCCGGACGCAGCTCACTGGGGGCCTCGAAGGCGCCCAGCGGCAAGCTGCCTGTCAAAAGCTCATAGGCCACGACCGCGAGGGCGTAGACATCGGCCCGTTGGTCAATCCGAGAGGCATCGAGACGTTGCTCGGGCGACATGTAATTGAGCGTGCCGAGGATGAGATCGGAGCGCGTAAGACTGGTGAGGGTCTGGGTTGGGGAGGCCAGCTGCGCGACCCCGAAGTCCACCACCTTGACCTTGCCATCGACGGTGGGGTCCCCGTGCACCAAGATGTTGCCGGGTTTGATGTCGCGGTGCACCACCCCGTTTTGGTGGGCGAAGGCCAGACCCTCTGCGGCCTGATGCACGATCGCAAGTACGGTTGCAGGGGCCAGCGCCTGACGCTGAGCGTAGCGACGCAGGTCCTCGCCGGCGAAGCGCTCCATGACAAAGAAGTAGCTCGTCTCACCCTGAGGGCCGCTGTGCTCCCCCTTTTCGTAGACTTCGATCAGGTGAGGATGCCGCAACCGAATGAGCGCGTCCGCCTCACGCCGAAACCGCTCCACAAAGTCATCATCGTTGGAAAAAGCGGGGGACAGCACCTTGATCGCCACCGTGCTCGGGCCCTCGCCCTGCACCCGCCGCGCCTCATAGACGCAGCCCATGCCGCCGCCGCCGATGACCGAGGTCAGCTCATAATCGCCAAAGACTTCACCCAGGCGTGCGTCGGGTGCGGGCTGGCCCGAAGGCACCAGGGCGGCGGGGCGCGTCTTTTGGGCGGTGAGCGTGACGCGCGTCTTGCACTCAGGGCAGCGCGCATGCAGGGCCCCGGTGGGTGCCGCAAAGTCGTGGCCGCATTGATGGCAATGAACGTCCAGAGCACCGCATCCTTACTGTTCGGCCGGCGCCGAATCAAGCGCCTGCGGGAGCAGCGAGGCTAGCCGGCGTAGGTGTACAGACCGAAGATCGCGACCGGCCACAGGTAGTACGCGAACTTGTGAAGGCCACCGCGCTTCACTAATGCGACGAGCATGCGCAGCGCTGCGTAACCCACCAACATCGAGGCCACAAATCCCACCGCGAGGGCGGGCAGCACATCCGCGCTGAGCGTGACCCCGTCCTTCATGACGAGCACGCAGGCCCCCAGGATGGCCGGGATGGACAGCAAGAACGAAAAGCGCGCCGCAAGGTCGCGATCCAATCCGAGCATGAGGGCCACCGCGATGGTGGAGCCGGAGCGGGAGATGCCCGGCGTGATCGCAAAGCCCTGGGCCAAGCCGATCAGCAGGGCCATCCAGATCGTGAGGTCGCGCTTGGAGGTCTCGCCCTTGGCAAAAAAGCGCGTAGAGAACAACAGACAGCCCGTGAACAGCAGCGCGCCACAGACCGTAGCCGCGTCGTGAAAGATCGACTCGAAGATGTCCTTGAGGCCCACGCCCATCAGCCCGGTGGGGATGGTGGCGATGATGACCAAGAAGGCCAGCCAGCGGTGTTTATCGCCCTTGAGCCAGCCAACCGGCCCGCCCTCGTACTTGAAAGGAGACTCCCGAAAGGTAGCTTGCACTATCGAGGCGAGGTCCGCCCGATAGAAGTACAGCACCGGCAGTAGGGTGCCGACGTGAAGCACCAGGTCGAAGGCCACCGCCTCCTGCAAGAACAGGAAGCCCTCCCCCAACCAATGCTGCGCGAGCACCAAGTGCCCGGAGGAGGACACGGGCAGGAACTCGGTGAGCCCCTGGACCACGCCTAAGATCAGCGCCTGCAACCACCCTGGCACGGGCAACACAGACCACTTCGTGGCCTAGGCGTCAACGTAGCGGTAGTACTCCACACCCAGGTCCTGGAAGCTGGGCTCCAGCTCCGCACCGACGCGATCCACTACGAACTCTGAGCTGGGCTCCAGCACCAGCGGCGCCTCGCCGTCGTGCGCTTGCTCGTACTGGGCCTGGGTGAGGTCAATGGCCCCATCCAGCCCCTTCCTGAAGGCCAGCTTGCTCGCGGCCTCTCGCCAACCCGGCACCACCTTGAGCGGGATGGCCTCCGCCGCGTCCCCGCTTCCATAGCCCACGATGAGCAGCTGCCGACCGTCCAGCGAGCTGTCTTGGTCCAGCGCGTCCTCGGCCGCAGCGCCGATCCAAGCCGGCAAGGAGGCGCTATAGAGGTTGCCGAAGTGCCGGGTCAGTTCCATGCCGAGGTGGCACTTGTCGGCCTGGAAGGCCTTGAACTCCGGCGTCTTGCGCATCGCCCGTACCACCGCGCTGGTCTGGGGATAAGGGTCAGCGTCGATGCCCTTATCCTGCGCGAGGTCGAAGAGGTCGGGCTGGGAGCTCAGCTCCGTGAGCAGCGCATCCGCGTCAGCGCCGCAGGCCTCAGCGGCCTCCCGAAGGCGCGCTTGACCCGCCTCACTCCAAGACAGCTGGCGCACATACAAAGACGCCAGGGCCTGCAGAGGCAGGTGCTGGTAGGGCCGGTGAAAGAGGATCGCCGCCGTGGAATCGATGTACTCCTCACAAGGACCGTCCACCCGAGCCTTGAGGGCCTCCACTGCGCGTGCCACCGCGTCTAGGTAGCAAAAGGTGGAGTAGCGCCCATTGAAGATCGGGAAGTCGTGATGACGCACCGTATTCTTGGTGTAGGCGGGCTCGAAGTGCCGCGAAAAGGGCTTCCTAAAGTCGAATCCGCGATAGTCGGAGGCGCTACCAGAACGGTTCAGGTCCACCTCGAAGAGCTTGGCCTCGGGCTCAAGCAGCATTGCAACTGCGCCTGCACCCTGAGTCTGCTCACCCGAGCTTCCGCGCTCGTACTCCGCAACGTCGGCCGATACCGTGATGGCCACCCGATCTTGGCCATCACAGCGCAGGTAGCGCAAGGCAGCCTTCATCGCGTAGATGCCGCCCAGGCAGGCGTGCTTCATCTCTGGAACTTCGCACTGGCGAGACAGCGGGGGCTTGCCCAGCAGCGCCAACCCGCGGTCCACCATGCCCTTGACGATGACCGCGCCGGCCGCGTTATCGGTGCTGGACTCGGTGCCGAGCGCCAAATACCCTACACGCTGAGGGTCGACATCATACTGAAGCAGGAGCCTCAGGACGGCGTTGGCCGCCATCGTATAGACGTTCTCGTGACCGGCAGGCACACGAAAGGCGTCTCCTACTACCGCTGCGACCTTATTCCAGTCGTTACCTGTCCAAGCGCACCAGTCGGGAAGCCGAACTCGGTGCCGTGGGACGTACAATGCCATTCCGCTGATTCCAGCCATGGGTGAAGGCGCGTACTCGGACCGCCGCCCGTTCCGCAACTATGTTCTGAGTTACTAGGCGTATTCTTAGGGCGGTCGGCCAAGTCGCGACCAGTTGGTAAAATTCATCTGTGCACCCGCTCAGTGAACGCATGCCAACTTGCATGACTGCCCACCCCATACCGGGGGGTGGCCGCTAACGGCGGTACAGGAGCTCGCGCACCCCATCCCCGTCCGTGTCGATGTCGAGCGGCCGGCTGTCAGAGTTGGAGATCGGCCACACCGGACCTGCGTGCTCGGGGGCCGACGGGCCGAGGCTGCCGTGAGACTTCATCCACAGGTGGGTCATGGTGGAGCCAGAGGCCTTCAGGACCGCCCGGCCCCAGGCGCTGCTTACGAGCAGCTCGTGGCGGCCGTTGCCGTCCACGTCCACGGCGCCCTGAATGTCATTGCTATCGCTGAGGATCCAGCCGCCATAGCGCCGATTGAAGGGCACGTAGCGCCGCAGCGTGGCCGAGCTGCCGGTGAGCTCAATAAAGCCTAGGCCGCGGCGACGGTCTTTGAGCACCAGCTCATGCCTCCCGTTGCCGTCGAAGTCGCCCACCGCCACCGCCTCTTGGATGAAGCTGAGCCCCCACCAGGACAGCGACCCGTGCCATGGGGCGTGGGTGATGCGCACCAGGTTGGTGCCGCTGCGCTTGAGAAAGGCGATGCCATCCAAGCTGCGCACCGCGATCTCCTCTGCTCCGCCGGGCGCGCCATCAAAGTCGGCGATGCCGAGCACCTCAACATCGCTGCGCAGCAGGTACCCACCGAGATTTGCATTGAACGGCGTGATGCTGTGCAGCCTGAAGCCCGTGCCGGACTGGCCGACCACCCCCAGCCCATATACAGGATCGCGCACCAAGAGCTCCTCCCGGCCATTACCATCGAAGTCCCCTACCCCCAGCACAGTCTGGGCCGCGGTAAACCGCCACCAGCCAAACCAGGAGTTAAAGGGCCGCCGGGCGCTATCCGAGAGCGTGGTGCCCGTGAAACCGAGGATGCCGGCCTGACCATTATTGCGAACGAATAGTTCATCCAGCCCGTCGCCATCGAAGTCCGCGATAGCGTCGATACTATCCGTGCTGCGAAAGTTCCAGTTCCCCAGGCGCGCGCCGTGGCGGGCTGCGCCCGAGACATAGAGGTAGGTCCCCCATCGACGAATCGCCCCTAAACCCCAAGGACTCCGCAGCAGGAAGCTCTCGTGGCTAGTGCTCGTGAACCGCCCCGCGCCTTCGAGGACCTCCTCCCCGCTGTGGTTCCAGCCGCCCAGCCACTGACGGCTCAAACCCGCCGCCTGGGGCACAAGCTGAGTACCATCCCACTCGGTCAGGCCCACCCAAGCGCCGAAGGGGATCGCTGGGTCTGAGTTACAGGTGTTCCCTTCGTCGTAGAGGCAGCCCCCCGACATGCGTCGGTTATTTCGGAAGGTTCCGGCGACCACGGCGGAGGCGGAGGTGGTGTAGGGAAAGACGATGTAACGATCGCCTATATCCAGCTCGATCTCTCCCATATCGAAGGTATTGTCGGTCGCCTTAATGCGTGTGATCATCGGAGGTCCGAAGAAGCCCCCCATGACCCTGAGGTTAGAGTTCCCCAGGAACCGATTGCCGTAGACGGGGTTGTCGCTGGCTTTGATGACGAGGTTCGCGTCGTGGAATGTATTTCCGTAGAAGCGGTTGTGGTGGGAACGATCGGTCCACTTGGAGTTGGGCGGCAGAGCCGCACACCAATCAGTGAGATATAGGGTACCTTGTCGCCAGGCGACCTCCACCTGATCGTAGAGGTGGTTGTAGCGAATAATATTGTAGGAGGCCTCCAGCGGACGAATCTTTGGGCAGACCTGACCATAGTTTTCACCGCAATTGGTATAGATGCGGATGGAGGCCCCGTTCGTATTTCGGATCGTCGTGTGCTCGATGGTGTTGTGCTGCGTGGAATCGACCGCGATGCCCTCGCGGTCTCGGGTGCCGTCGATCACCGACTTCGAGATGATAGTACCTACTCCGCCAGCTTCTAGGTAGACCCCAAGATAGGAGTTATAGATGCGCACCTTGTTGAGCACGATGCCTCGGCTGTTCTGGCCGACGTAGACCCCAATCTTGGCGGTATTTCGAAAGGTCACATCATCGAGCACGATGTTCTGATGGCCGGTCATGGTGGTGCTGAGCTCAGCACCCCGAAACTTCCGCTTCAGGTCCGCCCCGTAGTGCCCCAGGTTCTGAAATGTGCAGCGCTTGATCTTGATGTTTGACAGGCTGCGCGTATAGGGCGCCGAGATTCCCCGACGGGCCGGGTCACCATCTTCGAAGTCGTGGTCGATGGTCTGTCCGTTGCAATCCAACGTGACGTCATTCGCCGAAAGCGCCACCGTAATATCGTAGGGCGTACTACTGGGGCAGAGTTGGGCGTCCGCGTCGAGCCTCAAGCAATTGTGGTTGCCAATATCCGCATGAGAAACACAGCCCGTCACGGAGCTGGCCAGTAGGCAGCTGCCTACGCCCGGGTTGCCCACGGAGTCCTCGCATTGAAGCCACGTCTTGAAAGGACCGTCGAGGAGCTGTGCCTGAGCAGGCGCTGGCGTGGTCAAGCACCAGGAGGCGAGGCAGAACGTCACGAGCCGATAGGGAGGGCGCATGCTCCTTGGAAGGCCGCAACCTCTTCAAGTGTCACAGCTTCCTTGGGGCTGGGTGCGAAGCTGGTCGCTCAAAAGTCCCCACGCAAACGCTTCAATCCAAGCAACGTGGCAATATACACTCCGCCACCGAGCACGCTGCTGAGCATGAAACCCGTGAACAAGGAGACGTGCGCCCCCCACAGCGCGTGCCCCGCATAAGAGGCTCCGGCCCCGACCAGCATAGCGAGCATGTGCAGCATCATCGCGAGAGCCTAGCTCGGCGGACGGCGCCTCAGGCGCACGTAGTCGAGCCCGTAGACCATCTCATAGGGTCCCGGCGTGCCTTCAAAGTACACGTCGATGCGGTGCTGCCCTTGAGGCAGCTCAAGCTTGCCGAGGCGCTGAAGGCGTCCCAGGCGGGTCTTCGTGCCCTGGAGAGAGATGGCCTCACCCTGGGGCTTGCCGTCGATGCTGACCTTGGCCGTCGCGGGGGTGCCTCCGGTTAAAAAGCGCGCCTCCACCTCCCAGTCGCCGTAGGTGGGGATCTCGACGGTGTAGCTAAGGGTGAGGGGCCCCGAGGTCGGCATGCGGCACATCAAAAGGCCCTTGGCCGAAGGGTTGCCCATGCCGGACTTAGCCTCCGTGAGCTTGCAAGCCTCCTTGCCCACCTCAGGATCGGCCGTGAAGGGGGTCAGCTCCGCCTCCACGGTACGCACCCAGGGGATGGGCGCCGCTTTGAAGACCATCGCGTATTCGTCTTCAAAGACCTTCTCTAGGCCGCTGTTATTGAGCCTCGCGACGTTCGCAAACCCACTATTCTTATTGGCCACGGAGTACTCGCAGCCGAAGTTCTCTTTCACGAAGCGCCCAGGCTCGGGCACCTGCCCATTCCCCAGCCGCGCGCTCAGGTAATACAGGCGCGGCTCAAGGAAGTAGGTAAAGTTGGGATCCAGCCCCAGGGTCCAAGAGTTATGGTGATTGTGAAAGAGCAGCTCCGGCAAAACATCCCACTGCGCGTTATAGACCTGAGTCTTCTCCGGGGTATTCTCTTGGAGCCACTGGGCCGCGCCCGCGAGGCGCCAAGGCCATGCGTTTTGATGAGCCTCTCGGCTGGCCCGCCAATTATTCACTCCGCCTACGATCAGCAAGGTCACGATCAGCGCCCCCTGCAACCACCTCAGCCGCACCCCCCAGGCCGCGTGCATCTGCCAAAACCAGGACTCCGGCTCTTCAATGAGGTCATGTATCGCGCTGGCCGAAAAGACGATGGTGAAGACCGGGAAGTACTCCACAAAACGGCGCGCCTTGAAGAATGCGGCCGTCATCAAAGCGGCGCAGAGCAGCAACGCCAAAGTACGCCCGCTCATGGGCCGACGCCGCCCCCCGATGGCCATGACCCCGGCGACGATCGCGATCCACGCCACCGAGGTATTCTGCATCAGGTACCAGCTATCATAGGGCGCCCACTCACTGCCCTTGGGCAGCCCGGTGGACCCCAGACCCACCTGGATGATGTGCTTGAAGAGTACCGGTAGGGAGTCCGGAAAGTAGGGGTTGATGATGAAACCCGCGACGATGCCCGTGCCGACCGCGAGCGTAGGCCGCACGTCCCAGCGGCCCGACTCGATGCGTTGGCCGATGGCAAAGAAGATGGCGAAGGGCACCATGACCACCGAGACGTGGTACATCCAGGCATAGAAGAAGCCGAGGATGAACAGTCCGCGAACGGCCTTCTTATTCATCAGCCATAGGCCGATCATCATGAAGGCCACGCTGGCCGCAGGCACCCGAGTCGTGCTCAGGCGGTAGAGCATAGTCTTGCTGCTTGCCGCGAGCACCAAGGCAAACCAGACGCTGTGCTTTCGCCACAGGGACCCAGGTTCACCGAAGCTGCGAATGACAAGATAGCCTGCAAAGAGCGCCGTGCCGCCGCCTACCGCCCCCGCCACCTTCGCGCCCCAGTACATGTCCCCGGGCAGGGTGAAGGGGATGAGCATCAGGTGATAGAGCAGCTCCTTATCGACCCACATGTCGCGAAAGAAGGTGCCCTGCATCCAGCGGAAGTCCCAAAGGGCGCCCTCGTGCCAGATGAGCCAGGCATACTTAATGTGATAGTAGCTATCGTTTCCCGCCAGGCGATCTGTGGAGGCCTGGATGACCCCGAAGAAGGCCACCAGCAGCAACCATATGAGCCAACGCGGCGGATCCTTGCGGGTCTTCTCTTCGGCGCTCATAAGTGGATTGGACTCCCAGGGCCCACAGGTAAACCGAGCAGGTACCAGATGATCAACATGATGACCCAGCCGATCAGCAGCACCGTCGCGTAGGGCACCAGGTAGGACAGCACCGTGCCCACCTTGGACTTACTCTTGTCGACCTCCGCGATCCAACCCAGCAAGAGCGGGAAGAAGGGATAGAGTGGGCTCACACAGTTCGTAATCGAGTCTCCCACCCGGTACAGCAGCTGCGTGAACGCGGGGTGGTATCCCAAGGTCATGAACATCGGCACAAAGATGGGCGCGAAGATGGCCCACTTGGCCGAGGCGCTGCCCATGAAGACATTGGCCACCGCGACCGCCACTACGAAGGCGATGAAAAAGGGAATGGGATAGTTCTCGAAGCCTAGGCCCCTCAACAGCGCCGCACCCTGGATGGCGATGAGACGATCCAGAGCTGTGAACTGAAAGGCCTCAGTGAACTGCGAGATGGCGAGTACGAGCACAATATAGGGGCCCATGCGCTTCATCGCATCGCCCATGAAAGTCAGAACATCATCTGACTTCTTCACTGTGCCCACCGCCTTACCGTAGGCCACGCCGCCCACGGCAAAGAGCGTAAACAGAATGGGCACCAGCCCCTTGAAGAAGGGCGAACGCCAGAACATGTCCGGGTCGGCGTGCCTGAGCATCCCGTCATCGGGCACCAGGGTGATCAACCAGATACCGAAGACCACCGCCACGGCTCCGAGGCCCCACACAAGGCCCTTCTTCTCCAGATCACTGAGCCCCTCGACCGCGCCACCGCCCGTACCGGGTCCTGCGCCCAGGCGCGGCTCTACGAAGTATTTTGTTACGAGGGTGCCGAGCACAGCCAGGAAGACCACCGAGGCCACCATGAAGTACCAGTTCGCCAGTACGCTGATCTCAGGATCGTTGCCGGTCGCGGCATTGGTCAGCGACATCGCCAGTACATCCGTGCCCGCGGGCAATAGGTTTGCGGTGAAGCCTGCCGTCGCTCCCACATAGCCGACCAGCAGGCCGACAATGGGGTTGCGCCCCATCTGCTTGAAGATGGCCGCAGCGAGCGGCGGAATGACGACCACCCCTGCGTCGCTGCCAATGTTGCCGCAGGCCGCCAAGGCAAAGAGCACCGGCACGATGAAGCGCTGTGGCACAGCCAGCGCGACGGCGCGCATCACGGCTGCAATCAAGCCTGCGCCCTCGGCGATGGCGACGCCCATAAGCATGACCAGCACCAGGCCAAGCGGCGCGAAGTGCGCAAAGTTCTCAACCAGGTTGAGCACAATCCACTGCAGGCCCTCGGCCGACAGCAGAGAGCGCATCGCGATGCGCTGGCTGCGTGCGACGACATGCACGCTGTAGGTGCCGGGCTTGCTGAGCGGCGGATCTGTCTTTGCGGCCACGACCAGGTTGGCCAGGCTGGCCAAGGGGATAGGCCGTTCCGACAACAGGGTGTCGCCCTGACGCACCTCCACGAAGAGGTTCTTGAGCCGCGAGCTGCGCGAGGCGTTCTTGAGATCGAAGGTCGCGGCCTCGAAGTCCGGGCCCACCTGCACCGTGCGGCCTGGCGAGCCCTGGGTACGCAGCACCTGGGTCTCGGGCGTATGCACGGCCACGCCGGCCGACTCTAGGCCCGCTGAGAGCAGCACAATGCCCACGATCAGCCAGCAGAACAGCCAAAAGGGGTGCGGAAGCACGTTGCCCACGCGCTCGACGACGTCGAGCCCGCGTAGATATAGGGGCTTCTTAGGATCAGCCAAGACGCGGCTGCATACCACGATTGGGCGTCATCGGGCCCGAGCAAGCGTGCACACCTGGGAAGGTCAGGCAGGCGCCAGCGCTCCGCACTCTATCCCTGAAGCGAGCCCGTTTATCTCACTCGATAACACTGCAGGCCGCACCAGCCCGGAGTCCCGCGATAACGACCTCCACAGGTTGGCACGGCGGTTGCTGTTACCGATGTCATGGCGAATCGAAACATCTTCTCGACCCTCTTTTCGGGCGTGAGCGCCACCGACGCGATCAACGAGGCAGGTGGAGTTGCATATCGCCTGACGGCCGAGCAGGCCCTGGCCCAGTTCAGCGCCACCGGCTGCTTCAACGATACGTACTATGCCTCCGCTGAGACCCAGCTGGACGATGTGCGCAAGCTGGCCTTCGAAGTGGATGTGCACTTCTTGGCCCAGTGCGCGGTCTATGCCCGGCAGCGTGGCGGTATGAAGGATGCTCCGGCCTTTCTATGTGCGGTGCTCGCCAAGCGAGATCCGGCGGTGCTGGCCTCGGTCTTCGACCGGGTGATCGACAATGGCAAGATGCTGCGCAACTTCGTTCAGATGGTGCGCTCGGGTGTCACGGGTCGTCGTTCCTTGGGTACGGCGCCCAAGCGCATGGTGCGCGGCTGGTTCGAGGCGCGGACCTGTGAAGAGGTATTTCGCCAGTCTGTGGGCCAGCAGCCCTCGATGGCAGACGTGCTGAAGCTGGCTCGCCCCAAGCCCAGCAATCGCCGCCGGTCTGCGCTGTATGGCTATATGATTGGTAAGTCGGTGGATACTTCGGTGCTGCCGCCCCTCGTACAGACGTTCGAGGCCTACAAGGCCACCCGACAGGGTGAGTTGCCGAAGGTGCCCTTTCAGATGCTGACTGCGTTGGACTTGGACCGTGAGGCCTGGACCGCGATCGCACAAAACGCCTCGTGGCAGATGACGCGCATGAACCTAAATACGTTCCTGCGCCACGGTGTCTTCGAGGACGCGGCCATGGTTGAGCACGTGGCCGAGCGGTTGCGCGATCCGCTGCTGGTGAAGAAGGCCAAGGTCTTCCCTTACCAGCTGCTGAGCGCCTACCTGGCGGCCGAAGATGCGCCGAAGCTCATCCGTGAGGCGCTGCAAGACGCGATGGAGATCGCGATCGATAACGTGCCGAGCTTCGATGGTCGGGTCGTCGTGTGTCCGGACGTATCGGGCTCCATGGGTAGCCCGGCGACGGGCTACCGCAAGGGCTCAACGAGCAAGGTGCGTTGCATCGATGTCGCGGCCCTCATGGCGGCGGCGGTGCTTCGCAAGAACCGTCGAGCTGAGGTCCTGCCGTTTGACTTCAACGTCAAGCGGCTCGACATCAACCCGCGGGACTCGGTGATGAGCAACGCACAGCGGCTGACCAACGCCTGGGGCGGAGGCACAAATTGTGCGGCGCCGCTTCGGTACTTGAATCAGCGGCGGCAGAAGGCCGACCTGGTCATCTACGTCTCGGATAACGAGTCGTGGCTGGGCCGAGCCCACGGGCACGGTACGAGCATGATGGAGGAGTGGACGGACTTTAAGCGGCATAACCGTGGCGCGAAGCTGGTCTGCATCGACATCCAGCCGTACGGCACCACGCAGGCGAGCAGCCAAGCCAACATCTTGAATGTGGGTGGCTTCTCGGACGCGGTCTTCGATGTCGTCGCGGCCTTCGCGAAGGCCAAGAGCGGCGCAGACCACTGGGTGCGCGCCATCATGGAGGTCCGAGTGTAATTTTCAGACCGAAGAGGAGCGGGCCGAATGCCGGCGAGGTCTACATCCAAAGTTACCGACTTCGTCATCGACTGGTCGGCTCGCTCCTCTTCCTTAACTACGGTGGGCGTAGCTCAAAGTGGTAGAGCGGTTCCGTCTCTTCACCTCTTGTCGTTTTCACGAATGCAGGAGGGACTACATGTTGGGGGTTCGAGTCCCCTCGCCCACCCACCTTGCGAACATAGCTCAATGGTAGAGCACCGGGTAAACGTCTCTTCACCCCTCGTCGCGTGAGCGAATGCCGAAGAGACTACATATTGGGTTCCGGGGGTGGAGGTTCGAATCCTCCTGTTCGTGTCCCGCGTCAGCTAGCAGTGGCGCGTAAAGCAGCCTGTCTTGCGCGCCTTCTTGATCGAACCGGCGATGCTGCGTGCGAGGCTGTGCAGCATCGTGCTGCGGTCCGCCTCATCCTCACTCAGCACCTCATGCCAGGCAAAGCGACCTTCCTCGCTGCAGCCCGACCATAACGAGTACCCAAAGCGCTCCGGGTTGGAGCCATCCCATAGGTCGACGTAGATGTGCCCGCCGGCGCAGGCCAGATGGGTCTCCGGCAGGCTCATCGCAAGGTCGTAGTGCACCTCTGCGCTCAAGGACATGGGCGCATCATCGGCCAGCTCCGTGGCCAGAGCCTGAGCCAGCTGCTCATGCACTCGGTCTCGATCCACAGGCGCGATGCTCATCAGGCCAACATCCTTGAACGAGATGGCATCGAAGGAAGCCAGGGGGTCCTCAACCTGCACCACCCACCCCGAGTACAGCGGAGCTCGACTGGAGGCGTCTTCCGAGCCGTCGGTCATGGGTGCGCTGCGCGTACATCCAGCGGCGATCGAGAGCACCGCCGCGGCGGCAATGAGGGCGGAGCAGCGAAGCATGCCCCCTACCTATATCGATCTGATCACAGCACATCAAACCCAGGCGTGCATCCAAACCCTCACCCTAGGGTATCAACCAGCCCGAACCAAGCCTCGGTCGCAGGCACAGCGCTCCGGAAGGCTTGACAGGCCCTAAAACAAAACGACTATTCTTTTTTCATGGAGAACCTGAGCTGTGCTCTCATCCTCTGCCTAGCCTTTCAGAGCGGGTGTGTCGCCGTAGATGACCTCGTGCACGAGGCGCCGAGTCTAGCGCCCCGGACGGCCGCGCCGGACCTGCAACTCCCCTTGCTCGATGGTGGGCAGCTGAGACTGGCAGACCTGAAGGGTCGCTACGTGCTGCTCAAGTTCTGGGCCTCCTACTGCGGCGCCTGCGCTCGCTCTGCGCCCGAGTTTCGGAGCGAGCTCGAACGCGACGGTCCCCACGTGGCCCTGGTCTCGGTGAGCCTCGACGAGCAGCGCGAAGCCGCGCGAAAAGCCGCGATGGCCTGGGGGCTGGATCACGGGCCCATCGTCTTCTTCGGCCAGGGTTATGACGAGGACCCCGCCAAGAAGGCCTTTGGCGTGCGTTCCATACCCGAGACCTTCCTCATCGACCCGGCAGGTAAGATCCTGGTGCACGGCCGTCAACTTGACCTGTCAACCCACCTACGCGCTGGATCAGGTTCGTGAGAGGCTTCAGACATGCCTAAGCTCAGTGAAGAGGCGATGGCCGCGAGACGCGCGCACATTATCGACGCGGCCGAGCAGTGCTTTGCGCAAGCCGGCTACCGAGCGACATCCATCCCCGATATCTGCAAGGCAGCTGGCATAAGTGTGGGGGCCCTCTACACCCACTTTGCGAGCAAGGAGGCGATCGTTGAGGCGATGGCGGAGGCCTCAATGCACGCCAAGCTCCAGAGCTTCGAGGTGGCGCCGCCGAAACACAGCCTGCGGCAGGCCCGCTACCTGCTCGACATCGTACGCCAGCTAGAAGGTGAATCTGGGCAGCGCGCCGCGCGCCTAGACTTGGACCTGTGGAGCGAAGCCACCCGCAACCCGCGGCTCGCCAAGCTCATGCGCGCCAGCATGGGACAAATGCTCGCTCAGCTGCAGACCGTGGTGCGTCAGAGCCAAAATGACGGCGAGCTTGCCGCTGACCTACCCGCGCGCAGCGTCGCCCACATCCTGCTCGCGGTCGGCTTGGGCATCGAAGTGCAGCGGGCCCTTGGAGTCGGCGGCGGCGCGCGCGGGCTGCGCACATCCCTTGCTGCGCTGCTTGAGGGTCGCTGGAATCCCCGCCCCTAGCGGCCCGTTGAACCATGCTCGCCCCCTGCCGCTGGCCCTCTTCGCGCCTGCTCGCCCGGACTCATCGGTTGCGTATGCCCGATATGCGCCCTCTTCGCCGGACTACCAGACCCAAAGAGCTCTCACCGGCAGGACCACGCCCAGTATTCAACGGGCAGCTAGCCTCCACCGGGGCGGGACCTTACAGACGCCGTCACAACGGGGTCCGTTCCGGTCGACGTCGACGCCCAAGGTAACTATCAACCCGAAGACCTGTCTGATCTGCTCAAGGCCGCAATTACCGAGTGTGGCTGAGTCGAGCTGAAGCACCTGTGACCCGGGCCAGTTCGCGCTGCCCCGGCTACAGTGCGGGTCGCGGGGCCCAAGGTTGACTCGCCGCGTCATAATGGCGCAAAGTCCCCTGTGACTCTCCGTGATCCCAGCAGCTATGAGCGCGACGGCTGCGGCGTCGGGTTCGTCGCCAGTCTAGACGCCCAGCCCCGCCACGAACACCTGCAATTCGGATTGCACGGCCTCGCCAGAGTGGAGCACCGCGGCGGTGTGCTCGCCGATGGCAAGACGGGGGACGGCGCAGGGGTCATGGCCGAAATCCCGTTTGAGCTGCTCGGACACGAGGCAGGAAGTGTGGCCGTCGCCACCCAGTTCACTACCCTCGATGCCGCGGGGCGAAGGCGCGCCGACGAGATCCTTAAGGCAACGTTCGGGACCTTTCACCTCGAGATCGTAGATCGCAGAGAAGTGCCGATCGAGACCAGCGTGCTCGGCCGACAGGCTCGCGCCACACTGCCCCGCATCACCCAACTATTCATCGCTTGGCCCGATTTCTGCCGAACAAAGAGCGCCTTTGACACGCGACTCTACACGGCCAAGCAGGCTCTGCGGACCCAGCTCTGCAAGGCGGGAATCATCAGTCAGAACTACATGGTCAGCCTCTCAACGAGCACCATCGTCTACAAGGCCCTCGTTCAGGCGCGACACCTCGCTGACTTCTACCCAGACCTACGCAACCCAGCCTTCAAGACCCGCTTCTGCCTCTTCCACCGCCGCTTTTCTACCAATACAAGTACGGGCTGGGACAAGGCCCAGCCCTTCCGCATGATCGCTCACAATGGCGAGATCAATACCATCGCCTGCAACCGCGCCTGGGGCATCGCTCGAGAGCAGGCGCTGGGCCTGCCTCCAGAGGAGCTGCTGAGCCACGAGGGTATCAGCGACTCGGGTAGCCTCAACG
>Ga0193954_1000745_pt1 | contig 18014 bp, 19 predicted proteins | sample BB_5_MG_FD_140340 | JGI IMG/M metagenome (GOLD analysis project Ga0193954, IMG submission 140340) | Microbial mat bacterial communities from the Broadkill River, Lewes, Delaware, United States - BB_5_MG | ecosystem: Environmental > Aquatic > Freshwater > River > Microbial mats | place: USA...
ACCTACCGCCTTGGTACAGCATCGACAATCCCAAGATCAAGGTATTGCCACTGCCCAAACCTGATTTTTTGATTCGCAAAGTCATCATCTCCAAACTCTCTTCCAAGATCAGTGGGTTTGACTCTGTATCGGCTGAGAAGCAAGAGGATATTATTGCTACCTTTGTAGACCAAACCAACGACCTCTTTGCCAATGAGATACTCTCCATCATCACCCTTGCGATTCGAGAGAAGATAGAGTTTAGCAAAATTGGTGAAGCGATCAAGATGTATAAGCTTGGCATTGTAGAGAATGAGTGGGCGAAGATATCAACCAAAAAGATACTCTCTGCCAACAGCGAGCTATCCAAACGGGTCAAGGGGCAAAAACGAGCCATTAATAAAGTCAGTGAGATTTTAAAGAGAGCCTATTTTAACCTCTCAGGAGCTCAATACTCCAAACACTCTAGTCGTCCTAAGGGGGTGCTCTTTTTTGCAGGGGCTACGGGTGTGGGTAAGACCGAACTTGCCAAGTCGATTACCCAGCTGATTTTTGGGAGTGAGACCAACTACATACGCTTTGATATGAGTGAATTTTCGGCTTCTCATGCTGACCAACGACTACTTGGAGCACCGCCAGGGTATGTGGGGTATGAGATGGGGGGAGAGCTGACCAATGCGATCAAACAAAACCCTTTTTCAGTGATACTCTTTGATGAGATTGAAAAGGCTAACCCAAAAATACTTGATATATTTTTGCAAATTTTTGATGATGGACGGCTCACTTCGGGGCGTGGGGAGACGGTATACTTTAGTGAGGCGTTGATTATCTTTACAAGTAACTTGGGGATTTACGATGTCACACCTGAGGGAGAGCGGGTGCAAAAGGTGAATTTTAATATGAGCTACGAGCAGATGAGCCAGACCATCATGGACTCCATTGAGGAGTTTTTCAAATACCGCCTTCAAAGGGCAGAAATACTCAATAGAATTGGTAAAAATATCATCGTCTTTGACTTTATTAGAAAAGAGAGTGCTGTAGAGATTTTTGATAAAATGGTAAGCACACTCTTTGAAAACATCAAAGAGAACTACGACATCAGTGTCAAAATGACAAAAGAGGCAAAAGCCAAACTCGCCAAACTTGCTACTGAGGATCTCTCAATGGGTGGTCGTGGGGTTGGTAATGAGCTTGAAGAGATATTGGTTAATCCAATCTCTTCGTTGATTTTTGAGATGGGACTGCAAAGTGGCGATGCGATTGGCATCTATGATGTAGAGTGCAAAGAGGGAATATGCCACCTTGTAGCCAAGAAACTATCGTTAGCCAAGTAGTTTGTAGATTTGGCACTTATGGTATAATATACAAAAATTATAGGAGGTTATCATGCACACAGTACGGTTAAATATCGATGATAATATCTTTGATACAGTTATGAATTTTTTAAAGTTGTTACCACAAAATCAGCTTGAAATTGATTATCAAGATGAAGATAGTGAAGATGCTAAGTTTGCTAAGATTATTGAGCAAAGTGATACTAATGAAACCGTATCAGAAGATGAAATATTCAAAGTATTAGATATCATCAAATGACTTTAGAGTATGATAAGAGTTTTTACAAAGATATTAAAAAGCTCAAAGATGCTAGGCTCTCAGCAAAACTAAAAATAGCTCTTCTTGATTTTAAAGACGCACCTAATCTATCAGAGTTTAGCAAGATTAAAAAAATGAAAGGCTATGAACACTATTACCGCTTGCAAATTGGTGACTATAGGTTAGGGTTTAGCTATAAAGATGATGTACTAAAGGTTATACGCTTCTTACATCGTAAAGAGATATACAGATACTTCCCATAGTTTCCCCGTGAAAATCTCGAAGGTATCAATAATCTCTTGTCTCTATTTGCAAAGAGGTGTGATTTGAGAGTGCCAAATGTCTAAGGCAATCATAGATTAAAGGAATACAACAATGCAATGGAAAAAAGAGCAAATAGAGATAGATAGTGGTGAGAGAGTTGATGCACAAGCCCCCATTATCATCTCTGCTAGTCGCTCTACCGATATTCCTACTTTTTACAGTGATTGGTTTGTTTCTCGTTGGAAAGCAGGATACATCAAATGGATAAATCCTTTTAACGGTAAACCTCTTTATGTATCCTTTAAAAATACAAGAGCTGTTATATTTTGGACAAAAAACCCAAAGTCAATGTTTAAACATCTTGATTTTTTGGATAAAAATATTCCTCACTACTATTTTCAATACTCACTTAATGATTATGACCAAGAGGGATACGAGGCAAAAGTACCGTCGGTAGAGAGTAGAATAAAGATATTTCAAGAGTTGTCTCAAAGGGTAGGTAAAAAAAGAGTAGTGTGGAGATTTGACCCTCTGATTTTAACCGATACCATAGATATAGAGGAGCTTTTAAGACGAGTAAAAAATATAGGTGACCAACTCAAAGAGTATACCACTAAACTGGTCTTTTCGTTTGTGGATATTGGTATCTATCGCAAAGTAGAGAGTAATCTTAAAAAAGAGCAAGTAAACTATATAGAGTGGACTCCCAATCTTATGAATGAATTTGCCCAAGGTCTTTATGAGATTAACAAAGAGTGGGGTTTAGCGTTAGGGACTTGTAGCGAAAAGATAGATTTAGATGAGTATAATATCATACATAATAAATGCATTGATGATGATTTGATGATAGAGCTATTTAGTGATGATAAAGTATTAATGGATTTTTTGGGTGTAGAGATAGAACAACCTGATTTGTTTAGCAATGGCAAAGTAATCAAAAAGAAAAAGCTCAAAGATAAAGGGCAACGAGAAGATTGTGGGTGTATAATGGCTAAAGATATAGGAGCTTATAGCACTTGCCCACATGAGTGTAATTATTGTTATGCAAATAGCTCTAAAGAGTTGGCTAAGAAGAATTATAAGTTGCATTTGGGGAATGCTAATAGTGAGAGTATTAAAGGAGATTAAAATGCTATTTAAAGAAATAGAAAAATTTGACGATTTACATAAAATCACTAATAATGAAATGAATATTAAATTGGCTGAATTAATATGGAGTAATAATACATCACTTTCTGCATATCGCTCAATAGATTTATCAAAGTTGGAATATGGTACTTCTCTTTCTGAAATAATATATTTTTTAATAAAAATAGCCAAAGAGAAAAAACAAGATGATTTTGATAGATGTTTTGAAAATAGTTTAAAATATTTGAAAAATAATAATATTGATTTGATAAATAATTTTGCTTATATCATTAAAATGTTATTTATTTTTTCTAAAAGCTATGGTCTTGATATTGAAAAATGGATTGGAGAGTATATAAATATTCTCTCTACAATTGAAGATAGTTTAAAATTAATATGGCTTGGAGAAATTTTAATTACAAGAAAACATTGTGATGATAATTTAATAGAGCATATTTTATCAAATTTAACTTGGCAATATAAAAAAGATTTTTTAGATTTATTGAAATCAAATTGTAAAGAGATAGAGAGTGAAATATTATATTTAGATTATGCAAAAAAATTAGAAAAAATAGCTTCCCAAGAACAGGATATGAAAGCAATTCATTTTTATGAATTAGCAATAGAGATATATAGTAAATATAATAAAATAGAAGAGATAGATAGAGTAAAATTAATAAAAAATGAAATACCATTTGACTTGCAAAAACATACTGTAAAATTATCTGATAAAAAAGTCCAACAATTTGAAATGTATATTGAGGGGTTAAAGCAAGAAATCAATAAAAAAATATCTGAATATAAGAAGGAAGAAGCTTTTAGTATTGTATTTTCGGATATTAGTTTACCTAAAAAACAAAATAATATAGCAACTTCTATGAATAGACAATCAGTATTTAGATTATTAGGTGATGTTATTTCTATCGGCGATGGTACAAAAATTACATTTACAAGAGAAGAAGATAAAAAAAGATATTTAGAATTTGAAAACTATCAAATCTTATTGAATATATATAGTGATGTTTTTAGTCAATTACTAGAACATATTAAGAGTAAAGTTAATATTTATAGTATGATTATTGATATTTATACAAAAAGTAAAATTTTTAATGAAGATAAAAAAATTGTTATTTTTGGTTTAATAGATAGGCACAAAAATAAAGATATTATAGGTTTCAATTATATTTTTAATCCAATGTTTGAATACCTAATAAAAGAGATACTAAAACTAAATGATATTTCTCCCTATAAGAGTAATAAAGACGAGGATAAAACTTTAGGTAAACTATTGGATAATAATAAAGAGATACTAGAACAAATTTATGGTGAAGATTTCTATTATTTATTAGAAAATCTATTTTCATATGAGTTTGGATTAAATATAAGAAACTCTCTTTTACACGGTGAGGGGATGAGTTTTTTGAATCAAAAGTATAATGATATTCTGTTTTATGTACTTATTGTATTAATTACTTATGTTAGGAGAGTAGAAGATGCTTAGTTTTTTAATTATTGATGAATTGGATATTCAGCCACCACAAATTACAAAATTTCATTATGAAGTGAATATAAAAGAGACTATAGAAATTAAGCCTAAAGATGAAGAGTATGAACTATGGAATGATAAAGAGTTGAAGCATATATCTAAAGTAGATTTATCTACACCTCTTGAAGATGATGAAGATTATAGCAAATGGTAGGAAGTATCTATTTAGCGAAGATATATTTTACAGACGGAATAAAGTTTAAATTAAGACCTATTTTACTTATAAAAGAAAATTCCTTTGGTGATTATATCTATATTCCATTTTCTACGAATTCAAATAATATTAATAGTGTCAAGTTTAGTAATGAATTTTTAGAAAATGGTGAGTTTAGAAAAGAGAGTTATCTTATAATTGATAAAACTTGTACTATATCTCCACATTTATTAGATAGAAAAATAGCTCATATTAAAGAAAGTAGTTTATTTGAAATATATAATAGATATTGTGAATTTTTGAGAGCATAATAAATGAACTTCAATAAGCTCCTCTATATAAATCCCCGTAGCTTTAGCACTGCCAAACGTCTAAACAAAACAATGGATTGTAAAAAAATTGCTACTTTTAGGTGCGTTTCTTTTGCACAAATTTGTGTGACATGGTCACACCTACAGATGTCGTTTGGCAGTGCCAAACCCACGAGGAGATAAAAATGCAAGATATATACATAGACCTTATCCACTACCCACTCTATGTGCTTGGTCCCCGTAAACGGGTAGGGGTTTGGTTTGAGGGGTGTAGCTTTGGGTGTGTGGGGTGTATCTCACAACACACATGGGAGCAAAAAGAGGAGCATCAAAGAGGCGTTGTAGAGGTAGCCGATGAGCTGTGTGGGTTTGATACCAAGAGAGTGACTATCACAGGGGGAGAGCCCTTTGAACAGCCTGAGGCACTATTGCTACTCTTGCAAGAGCTACGCAAGAGGGGCTTTGAGGATGTGTTGGTCTACAGTGGGTATGAGATTGAGTATCTGCGTAAAAATTTTGGTGAAATTCTGGCTTTGATTGATGCCTTGGTGGATGGACGATTTGATAAAAATAGAGAGTCCCAAGAGAGCTATAGAGGCTCTTCCAATCAAGAGCTTTATATACTCAACGAGGATTTAGCCCCACTCTATGAAGCCTTTAGAGCTTCAACCAGACGAGAGGTGCAAATCGTAGATATTAATGAACAGGTCTATCTATTGGGTATTCCCAAAATAGAAGATACTCAGAAGATAGTAAGGAGATAAGCAATGCAACGCTATAAAATATGCCCCACCTGTCAAAGCAAAAATGAGCTCTCAGCCTATCTGTGTGAGAGTTGCTTGGCAGATTTGACCATGATAGAGGAGTACAAACCCAAAGCCAAAACGCTTAAGCTCATCAACAAAGAGTACAATGTGAGCATCACGCTCAAAGATGGCGATATTTTGGGGCGAGACCATGTGGGCAAAGAGGAGCTAAAGGCCTTTAAGACCATTTCACGAGAGCATGCACGCTTTTTCTTGCATAAGGGAGAGTGGGCGGTAGAGGATTTAGATTCGACTAACGGTTCATTCGTTCAGGGCAAGAAGTTTAAAAAGATACGGCTCAAAGATGGACTCAAACTCTCCTTTTCCAAATCGTTTGAATGTGATGTGGTGATCGAGGGGTAAGATGCGTATTGTTGCCACCTACTATACCCACTATGGCGATAGGGACTCCAATGAAGATGCCTTGTTGATTGACCAAAAGCTTATTCAAGCTCAAAAGCTAGAGATTTCTACACACAAGCTAGAGAGTGATAAAGCACTCTTTGCCGTTGCCGATGGTATGGGTGGCGAGAGCCAAGGCGAAGAGGCGAGTTATTGGGTGCTACATCAATTGCTAAGTGAATACGAGTCACTGAGCAATGAAGAGAGTGTGATAACCACCATCCAAAATGCCAAAAAGAGGCTTGATAGTGAGGTGTCAAAAAATAGCTCTCTACTTAACTTTGGCTCAACCATCGCAGGGGTTCTATTCAAGGATACCAAGGCAATTATTTTTAACAGTGGCGATAGCAGGGTTTACCGCCTAAGTGGCAAGTTTTTAGAACAGCTCACCCACGACCACTCCTATGTACAAAACCTCGTCGATGATGGGTTACTTGAAATCAATCAAATGAGTGAGAATCCCTACAAAAATATCCTCACTTCAGCCATTGTAGGAGATTTGAGCGATACCCAGCCACGTATAGAGACTAAGAGCATCGAGCTACGAGAGAGTGAAATCTTTTTGATTTGCAGTGATGGGGTATGGGAAGGGATGAGTTTGGAAGTGATGGAGACGTGTTTTAAGCAAGAGTGTGTGGTTGAGTGTTTGATAGATAAGGTTAATTTGAGTAAAGAGAGAGATAATTTTAGTTTGATTGTTGTGGAGGTGCATTGAGATATTTTTAGTATAATAGTAGAGGTAAAACAATCAGTAGTAATCTAAAGACTAAAATTATAATCATAAAGTTAGATGATAAGAACAAGAGAATCAAAATCTTAAGAGTAATGGAGGCACTATGACCCTAAAAAAATTACCCATAGGCATACAGACATTTAAAGAGATAAGAGATGAGAATTATATCTACATAGACAAAACCAAAGAGGCATTAGAGCTAATAGAAAATTATAAATATACCTTTCTCTCTCGCCCACGAAGATTTGGAAAGTCTCTCTTTTTGGATACATTGCATAATATTTTTGAAGGTAAAAAAGAGAGATTTGAGGGGCTTTATATCTATGATAAGTGGGACTTTGGGATTACTTATCCTGTGATAAAGATCTCTTGGGATGGGAACTTGAGGACAACATATAACCTCCAAACGGTTGCAATCAATAGCTTAAATCAAAATCAAAAAAGATTGGGTATTGATTGTAAAGAGACCGAAAACTTATCAATGTGCTTTTTGGAGCTTATCCAAAAGAGTTACGAAAAATACAACCAAAGAGTCGTTATTCTCATAGATGAATACGATAGAGCGATATTGGATACAATTGATAACCTCGAACAATCCAAACACAATCGAGAGTTTATCAAAGGTATGTACTCGGTGATGAAAGGGGCAGATGCTTATATCAAGTTTGTATTTCTTACAGGCGTGAGTAAGTTCTCCAAAGCTTCTATCTTCTCTGGGCTCAATATGCTAAGCGACATCTCTCTGGATGAGCCTTATGGAAATATCTGTGGATATACTCATCAAAATATCCAAAATGAGTTTAGTGAGTATATCAATAGCGTAGATTTGGAAAAGCTCAAAGAGTGGTATAATGGCTATAATTTTCTCAAAGACCCTGTCTATAACCCTTTTGACATATTGCAGTTTTTTGCCAAAGGTAAAAGATACAAAAACTACTGGTTTGAGACAGGTACGCCTACCTTTCTCATCAAACTCATAGAGCAAAATGGCTACTTCTTGCCCAAACTCTCCAATCTCGTAGTAGGCGAACAGCTCATCAATAGCTTTGATATAGAAAATATCAATCTTGAAGTGATACTCTACCAAAGTGGGTATTTGACTATTGATGAGATGATAATAGATGAGGATTTAGATATCATTGAGTACAGATTAAAACTCCCAAACAAAGAGGTGAAACAATCTTTCAATGACTATATTATCCAAACACTACTCAAAAAGAGCGATTATAACATTGATAAAAAACAAATCATCATAGCACTTAGAGGGGCAAATTTAGAGAGCTTCAAAGATGCTTTTGTCTCTATATTCTCCTCTATACCCTACAACAACTATACCAAAAATGAGATACCTAACTATGAGGGCTTTTATGCAAGTATCATCTATGTCTATCTCCAGTCCCTTGGGCTCGATATCATCGGCGAAGATATCACCAACTGCGGACGAATAGACCTCACGGTAAAGATAGACAGATACATCTACATCATAGAATTTAAAGTAGGCAAGGAAAATGCCCTAGCTCAAATCAAAGCCAAAAACTATGCTCAAAAATACCTAAGTGAAGATAAGGATATTTATTTAGTAGGGATGAACTTTGATGAAGAAGTGAGGAATATTTGTGGGTTTGAGTGGGAGAGGGTAAATAATGCAAGATGATAATATACTCCTCTCGTTCTCAAGCTCCTTCTTGGGAATACCTATTGCTAGTAAGAATTTAAAAGAGAGTGATTTTACTTTCAACACCCGTAGGTTTGGCTCTGCCAAACCTACCCAAAAAGTAAATATAAACAGAGATCACTTTAATATAATAATAGTGGAGGTAAAACAATGAGTGGAGCAAAGGTGTGTACGGTAGCGGTTAATACAGCGGCTACTTCTACGGTTTCGACAGTTGCGGTGATGGGAGCATTGACGGGTGTGGGTGTCATTGGTGTGGTAGCCGTGGGACTGTGGGTAAATAACAAAAAAAAAGATGAAGAGGTTTTTATCTACAATCAAAATATGCTAAAGCAAGAGTTTGAGCTTATGTTGGCTGAGGTTAAAAAGCTCCAAGATGCTATCTTTGAAAAATTCAATGTCAAAGTGGATGTTTTACAAAAGCTTAACAAAGAGGCAGAGTTTGGGTTTAAGATGTACGATAAGTCACTCATCAAAGACCCTGCTCATAATGTCAAGTATGAGAAGATTGTTGAGGATTTTGCAACGGTAGCCAAAAAAACCATCTTTCAACTCAAAGAGCTAGAGAGTGAGAAACTCGAAGCGATGAATGCAAAAATTGAGCAGATCAAAGAGCAATTTAGTACCATAGAGAAAAATGAAACATTGGATGAGCAGGCTCAAAAAATGTGTGAGATAGAGCAAAAACTACAAGGTGAGTTTGATTCTTGGGAGGATAAATACTCTATGGTGAGTGCGTACCAAAGCACCTTGGATAGCTACCAAAAATCACTCAAAGCCATAGCGGTGAAAAAAGGTATAGAGGAGCTAATAGAGGGTGTAGAGGAGCAGAGTGTAGCGATTCTAACCCCAACGCAAAAGCTTATGGCATCTATCGATGAGTTTAAAGAGAAAATTGCAAAATACGATGCTTCTTATGAGCGGTTTGAAGATATCACAACACAAAGCAAAGAGAAACTTCAGATGGTATTGGACTCCATTAAGCTAGATTACGGCAAAGCCAAAGAGATAGCCATTTGGAGCGATATCTACAAAGAGGATTTAGCCAAACTCGCAAGCTTGGAACTGAGTGCTGAAGTACAAGAACGCATCAGCTTACTCCAAAAACAAGAACGTATCACCAAAGAGGCATTTCAAAGTATTGCCGATGAGGTCAATGCCATCATCCTCGCCCAACAAGAACGAGCGATTCTCATCGAAGCACTCAAAGATAATCTAGGCACGATGGGCTACTCGGTAGTAGATGAAGCCAGTACGATTCGAAAGCTAGAAAATGGAGAGATCATCTATCTCGATACCGATGAGGAGGATTATAAAATCATGCTCAAACTAAGCGATGAGATGAAGATAAGCACCCGAGTTGTACGCATTGTAGCCACCCAAGAAGCCAAAGAGAACGTCACCTCCTACCAAAGGCAAGAGGATATTGAAGCTGCCAAAAAATGGTGCAGTAGCTACGATAGATTGACCAATTTACTAAGAGTCAATGGCATAGAGGTCGATACAACCTTACGTGTCGAACCCCAAGATGATACGGTACTCTATATGGTCGATAAGAGCCTTGCAACAAAAGAGTCAAAAGAGAGTGCCAAAGAGGGAGGGGATAGAGTCCAATATCTTGATGAGTAGGCATTGCCAATCTTTCTTGTAGACTACACAAATAAGATGTTTATTTTTAATGATTCTATGATATAATCATTTTAGTTTCAAGTAAACTTCTTTGATAAAGTTTGATTGATTACCAAACTTTGATTAGGATGAAAAGGGTGTTTAGGGCTTTGGCTCTAAACGCCCTTTTTTTTTGCTTAATTTTCTGTGGGTGGTGGAGTGGGAATCCTAAGCAAGGAGGAATACTTGAAACGTCACAGAGTACTAATCATACTCATTATAATAATCTGTTTATCAGTTTATCTATACTGAGAAAGGCAGGGGTTAATCGCCCTGCTGATTGGTACTCTTCTAGTTTTTTGTTTTTTATTTCATCCATCCTTTAATTTGATGCAATTCTTGCACTTTACAATTTGAGTTGTAACTCCTTTATAACCCCTTTTTTGCTATTATTAGTTAATTTTAATGCAAGGGTATCTTAATGGGTAGTGAGCGATTGATAGCGAAGTTTCCAACTATTACGACAGAAGTCTACAATGACCCTTTTTATGTAGTTGAAAAAAGTGATCTTTTTGATGCGGTAGAGTTTTTGCGTAATGAACTTAACTATAACTTCCTGCTTGATATTGTGGGGATTGATTATCTGGAGTATGTGGAGCAAAAGCCCACTCGTTTTGCACTGATCTATCACTTTAGAAAATATAATTTTGCTGATACCCTTAGCCTCAAAGTTTACATTGGGGATACAAAAGAGGGGGTAGATTCTATTTGCACGCTCTATAAAAGTGCCAATTGGCTAGAGCGTGAGGTTTACGATCAATTTGGTATCCACTTTGCTAACCACCCTATGCTCAAACGCATCCTCAATCACAATGAATTTATCGGACATCCTCTGCGTAGGGACTATGAGATCACCAAAGGGCAGTACTGCACCGTGACCCAAGATATGATGGATGAGTTGATTCCTAGTCTTGAAGCTAAAAATTTGGATATTGAAAAAGATAATTTGATGGCACTTAATCTTGGACCCTCTCACCCTGCAAGTCACGGGACAATTCGTACTTTGGTAGCCCTTGATGGAGAGAAGATCAAAGGGGCGGCAAGTGAGATTGGTTACTTGCATCGTGGATTTGAGAAGAGTTGCGAAAACCATACCTACAATCAAATTGTACCCTACACCGATAGGCTCAACTACTGCTCGGCGATTATGAACAATATCGCTTTTGTCAAATCTATTGAAGATATTTACGGGATGAAGATTCCCGATCGTGGAGTGTTTATTCGCGTTATTGTCTCAGAGCTCTCCCGTGCCATTGATCATCTAGTCTGTTTGGCAGCAGGACTGCTTGATATGGGGGCACAAACCAACTACTGGTATCTCTTTAATCCTCGAAGCAACGCTTATGATTTTTTATCACGGCTGACGGGAGCACGACTCACCAACAGCTACATGCGTGTGGGTGGTGTGGCTCATGATCTGCATTTGGGGTGGGAAGAGGAGCTTGAAAGTGTGCTTCAAGCCATTGAAAAAGGGGTGGATGAGTCGCTAAGAATGACCGAAACCAATAGAATCTTTCAAGATAGAACCTATGGAATATCCCCTGTAAGCAAAACCGATGCGATCTCTTATGGCTTTACGGGACCCAATTTAAGGGCAAGTGGTGTAGCGTATGATTTTCGTTTTGATAAACCTTATGATTTTTACGACAGCTTTGATTTTGAACTTGTGGTGGGGAGTCAGGGCGATACCTATGATAGACTGATGGTGCGTTTTTTTGAGATAAGAGAGTCGATTAAAATCATCCGTCAGGCAATGGCAAAGATGCCTAGTGGAGCAATCAGTGTGGGCAATCATGAGATTACTTTACCACCCAAACGCTCAGTCTATGGCTCGATTGAGGGGATGATGAATCACTTTAAACTCATCTTTGATGGTATTCATGTACCCAAAGGGGAGTACTACTCGGCTTATGAGGCAGCCAATGGGGAGCTAGGATTTACGACGATTAGTGATGGGAGTGGTACGCCTTACCGCATTAAGGTACGCGCTCCAAGCTTTGTACACATGCAGTCCTATCCTCAGATCATCCAAGAGTATCAAGTGGGGGACGCAATTTTGACACTGGGAAGCCTTAATATCATTGCAGGGGAGATGGATCGATGAGTTTTGCATTTAATGAAGAGAGTATCCCAACGATAAAAAAGCTCAAACTTCGCTACCCAAAACCCCAAGCCCTTGCCTTGCCACTGCTTTGGATGGCACAGTATCAAGAGGAGTATATTAGCATTGATGCCATTGATGCCATAGCCAAGGAGTGTGAACTGCCTCCAATGGAGGTCTACCGTGTAGCAACATTCTATACGATGTTTAATCTTGAACCCATTGGAAAGTATCACCTGCAAGTTTGCAAAACGCTTTCATGCAAGCTGTGTGGAGCAAAAGAGATAAGCGATACCATTCAAAAAGAACTCAAAATTGCAATCGGAGAGACCACAAACGATAAACTTTTTACCCTCTCACAAGTAGAGTGTTTAGGGTCATGCGGAACTTCACCTGTGGTGCAGATCAATGATGAATACCATGAAAACCTCACGCCACAAAGCATTATAGAGATACTCAGGAGGCTCAAATGATACGTGAAGCAAAGTTGGTAAGCAAAAAGTTTGATATTCCCAATGCCCATACTCTCGAAGTTGCCAAAGCCCACGGGGCTTATAGCTCAATTGAAAAGCTCTTTGAACATCTGCCCAAAGAGATTACCAAAATGGTCAAAGAGAGTGGTTTGAGAGGCAAAGGGGGTGGAGGAGCGAGTGCAGGCGATAAGTGGGAGCTGATGCCACTAGGCAGTGAAAAGCCTAGCTTTTTGGCAGTCAATTGTGATGAGAGTGAACCTGGCACTTTTAAAGATAGAGAGATTATTACCAAAGACCCTCATCTGCTGATAGAAGGAATCATCTGCACCTGTTATGCCATTGAGTCCAATCACGCCTATATCTATATCCGTGGGGAGTATAAAGCGTTTCAAGATATCTTACAAAATGCCATTGATGAAGCTTATGATGCGGGCTATCTAGGTAAAAATATCTTTGGGCAAAATTATCATCTTGATGTCACCATACACCGAGGAGCAGGAGCCTATATCTGTGGTGAGAAATCTGCACTGCTAGAATCAATGGAGGGCAAACGAGGACACCCACGCCTCAAACCCCACCAAAAAGAGTCTGAGTGGTACTTTGGTTATCCAACTTTGGTTAATAACGTCGAGACCATCGCAAGCGTGCCTCTTATTGTAGATCAAGGAAGTGAGGCGTACCGTGCCTATGGTACAGAACAATCCCCAGGGACTCTGCTCTTTGCCATGAGTGGTCATGTAGAACGACGTGGCGTCTATGAAGCCCAGTTTGGTATCAAGATGATCGATTATATTAACCATTATGGTGGAGGCATTAAGGATGGCAAAGAACTCAAAGCCGTCATCCCTGGAGGAGCATCGACTACCATTCTTACTGCTGATGAGGTGATGGAAGCACGACTTGATTATGAATCAATGCGTGCTATGGGATCAGCACTAGGTACAGGTGGAATGATCGTAATGGATGAAGATACCGATATGGTAGAGGCTCTTAAAAACCTGTTGGAGTTTTATCACCATGAATCGTGTGGGCAGTGTACTCCTTGTCGTGAGGGGAGTGGCTGGGTCGATACCATTATTGGTAATGTGCTTAAAGGCAAAGCCACTACAGAAGATTTGGATAAAACCCTAGAGATTGCTAACACTATGAACGGCAAAACCATCTGTGTCTTTGCTCCTGCCCTCTCCGATGTGATTGTGGGGTTTATTACGAAATTTAGAGGTGAGTTTGAGGAGTATATCAAAAGAGGAAATCACTAGGAAATAAACTTGACAACTTGTCAATTTAGTGCTAAAATAAACTAAAAAGGAGCAAGTATGCAGACGATTCAAGTGGGTGAGTTTAAAGCTGAACTCTCTTCAATCTTACAACAAGTGCAAGAGATGGGTGAGAAGTTTGTAATTGAGTATGGCAAGAAGCACAAAAAGGTTGCGATGCTTGTTCCCTATGAAGAGGAGCAAACTCCTAGAAAGTTTGGACAACTAGAGGGGCAATACAAAGTACCCGAGGATTTTAATGATGAATCCGATGAGATAAATGCGATGTTTTATGAGGATAAAGTGTGAAGATTATCATCGATACGCATATATTTCTGTGGCTTGTTTATGACACCAAAAAGATTCAAAAGCACTATTGGCAATATCTTGAAGATAGAGATAATACACTCTATCTAAGCAGTATGAGTATTGCTGAGATGATGATCAAAAAATCGATTGGTAATTTGGAGATAGAGTTTGATATGTTAGCCATGATAGAGGATATGGGGTTAGAGATATTGGATTTTGATGGAATGAGTGCATTGGAGCTTGCAACGCTTCCTTTTCATCATCGTGATCCTTTTGATCGGATGATTATATCCCAAGTCCTAACGAATAAATATAAACTTATTAGCGATGATTCTAAGTTTAAAATGTATAGTTGTAATTTAATTGAAAAATAAATACCTTAGAGGGAGCAACCAATGAATCTAGTCACAATCGAAGTCAATAGCACACACTATAAAGTTGAGCAAGATAAACTCTTAATTGATGCATTGATCGAAAATGATATTGAGATTCCCTATTTTTGCTACCACAAGGCGTTGGGAGCGGATGGGAATTGTCGTATGTGTATGGTAGAGATTGAGGGGAGTAAACGACCGCAGATTGCTTGTGATACCTTTGTGGTTGATGGGATGAAGATTCGTACTCAAGGGGATAAGATCAACCAAACCCGTCGTGAGATATTGGAGCTTGAACTTATTAATCATCCTGTAGATTGCCCTATTTGCGATCAAGCAGGTGAGTGTAAATTGCAAGATTTTTATATGGATTATGGTTTGTATGAAACCAATATCGCCCAAAGTGACAAAACCAAACATAAAAAACATATTGACCTTGGTTCAAATGTGATGCTCGACCAAGAGCGGTGTGTGCTGTGTGCAAGGTGTACACGCTTTACAAGCAACATTACCAAAACCCATGAGCTTGGCATTATCAACCGTGGCGATCATGCTTGTGTAAGTACGATGCCTGGTAGGAAGCTTGATAACCCCTATGCGATGAACGTAGTTGATCTTTGTCCCGTAGGAGCATTGACAAGCAAAGATTTTCGTTTTGCTCAACGGGTGTGGTTTTTAGATTCCACCCCCTCTATCTGTCATGGCTGTGAAAAGGGGTGTAATATTTATATCGACCATAATAAGCTCAAATATCAATCGGATACTATCCAGCGCTTTCGTCCTCGATATAATGACAAGGTCAATGGTCACTTTATCTGTGACTATGGACGATTAAGTTATAAAACTCTACAAGAGAATCGTCTAAAGATGCCAAGTTTTAATGGTGATGAGATTGGAGATGATAAGGCAAAAGAGCAGTTTAATGCAATGGTAGAAGAAGCTAAAGATATTTTAGTAGTCGTTGATGCTAATTTATATTTGGAAGATATGGCAATTATTCATAAATTTTCCAAAGAGATTAATGCGAGTGTTGTTGCTCCAATTGAATATTACTATGATGAAAGTTTTGGGGATGTTTGGCTTAAATCTAACTATAAATGTGCCAACAAAGAGGGACTCAAAGATTTTAAATTCCCTGAGAGATTAACAGAGCAAAAAGTGTTTGATTTAGTGATTAACTTTAACCATCCCGATATAGGTGCATTTAAAACCAAACAATCTATCTCTTTTGCTACACATAATAATATTCAAGGTGATTTAATCTTGCCGATACCAGCTTACAGTGAGTATGAAGGAACGCTCATTAACAAAGATGGAATGAAACAGTATTGCTCGAAGGCGGTTGAGTGTAAAAGAAAACGGGTTGTGGAGTGGCTTGAGTCATCTATTTTTATCTAGTGTTTCTTTGTAATCTCTTTGTGATAAATATGTGGTACATTAGGTGCAAATACAAAGTACAGATAAAATTAGGAATAATATGAAACGAACTAAAATAGTGATTACTCTAGGTCCTGCTACTGCCAATAAGCAAAGTATTAAAGCTTTGATTGAGATGGGTGTGGATGTGATACGATTAAACTTTTCACACGGTACGCATGAAGAACATCAAAAAAATGTCAAGATGATTAGAGAGGTGAGCCAAGAGATAGGGCAAGAGGTAGCAATATTACAAGATATCTCAGGACCTAAAGTAAGAATTGGTTACATTGATGGTGCATTAGAGTTAAAACGAGGGGATACTCTCAAACTCTCTAAAGAAGAATCAATAGAGAGAGATAGCCTCTCAATCTCGTATCCAAAAATCATCGATCTAGTAGAGGTAGGAGAAGAGGTCTATTTTGCTGATGGTACGTTGACAAGCAAAGTGGTTGCCAAAGAGAAGGACTCTTTGATATTAGAACTACTAAATGATGGGAAACTCACGTCTAAAAAGGGGGTGAATTTTCCTCAGACTAAGTTAAATATCTCTGCCATTACAGCCAAAGATGAAAAAGATTTGTTATTTGGTGTGAGCCTTGGGGTTGATATTGTGGCTTTGAGTTTTGTACAAAACAAAGAGGATATTTTAAAAGCTCGAAAGATTTTAGAAGCACAAAACTCTACTCCTTTATTGATTTCAAAAATTGAAATGAGCAATGCGATTAAAAATTTGGATGCGATATTAGATGTGAGTGATGGAGCAATGGTAGCAAGGGGAGACTTGGGAGCAGAGTTTGGGGTCAGTGCTGTACCAAGGATTCAAAAAAAAATCATTCATAAAGCCAATCAAAAAAACATTCCTGTCATTACAGCGACACAGATGCTTTCATCCATGATCAAATCACCGTATCCTACACGAGCGGAAGTATCGGATATTGCCAACGCAGTATTTGATGGTACGGACGCTGTGATGCTCTCGGATGAGACAACGGTGGGGGAGTTTCCACTAGAAGCGGTTAAAGTCTTAAAAGATTCTCTCATTGATGCTCAAAAAGGATACAAACCTAATACTGATTTACTTCCTAGTAAATCAGGAGATGATGCGATTGCTTACTCTGCAGTGAAGCTTTCAAACTTTTTAGAAGATGTTGATGCTTTAATCGCGTTTACATCAAGTGGCTTTAGTGCCAAGAGTTTGGCAAAATATCGCCCTCAAAAGAAAATTTATGCCGTAACCAACTCGGTAGAGACTGCGAGAAAACTTAAGCTCTCATGGGGAGTAGAACTTGTAAGTGTGTTGGAACTTAGCACTCCTGCACGACTGATTCTCTCTTTTATCAAGGAGTTAAAAACAAAAGGTTTGATACATGATGAGAGTAAATTTATCATGACGATGGGAGATATTATGGGAAAAAAAGGCGTTACAAATTTGATTCGTGTGCTTGATAAAGATGCTATTCAGACCATGCAAGAACAACTAGAGTTGTCTCAAAAATCATCTATAGCTTAAATCTATATCAAAAAAGTTTTGCTATAATAAGCCAAAATTTGATAAATATATAATTAATAGGTATAGCAATGAAGATAACAATAAAACGATTTGATAAATTTAAAGAACCTCAACATATTGATATGAACTACAGCATTGAGGAAGAGGGCTTAACGCTTTTGGCTGTCCTCAACCATATCAAATCCACTATGGATCCCTCTCTTACCTTTAAATCAGGGTGTAAATCGGGGATTTGTGGGACATGTTCTGTAAGAGTTAATGGTAAAGAGCAGTTGGCGTGTAGTTATAAGCCAAGTGATGGGGATGTGATAGA
>Ga0193954_1000746_pt1 | contig 18006 bp, 15 predicted proteins | sample BB_5_MG_FD_140340 | JGI IMG/M metagenome (GOLD analysis project Ga0193954, IMG submission 140340) | Microbial mat bacterial communities from the Broadkill River, Lewes, Delaware, United States - BB_5_MG | ecosystem: Environmental > Aquatic > Freshwater > River > Microbial mats | place: USA...
ATCTGAGCCATAGTAAGGGGTTTTAGCTCACTGCCCAAAAAGAAGCCCAACTGCTTCTCTACGATACTAAGCACCAATTTATAGAGTGTTGATTTACGAAGCTCTAGCAAATTAACCAAATCTTTTGCCTCTTTGATCTTCTCTTTGACCTGTGCATTAGAGCTTTTGAAGGGCTGTGCTACCACGATATCGGGATAGTAGTCGTTGTTGATACGTATCTTGATATCCTCATCTACATCCACAAAAAAATCTGGGATGATGTAGGGCATGTCGCTAAGATAATTGATAGCAGGAGGCGAGTTAAAACGTTTGAGTAGCTCTTTTGCATCATGGAATAGGTGATGTTTGTGGTACTTATCGATGTTTTTGATATTGGGGATAATTAGACGCATAAACTCATCAAGCTCACTATCAATACTTAGTGAAGTAAGCTGAAATAAAAATGACTCTGCCATATCTTTTGCCCCCACACCATAAGGCTCAATATAGGCAAAACGGGCTCGGATGTTCTCCACAAACTCTTTGGTAGTACCACACTTGATGGCAATCTTTTCAACATCCCCCTCAAAATACCCCTCATTGGAGATATAAAAGAGTATCTCACGTGCCACCTTTTGGGATTTTTTGGTAGGGAAGAGTTCACTATCAATCTCTCGTTCTATCTTATCATAGAGTGACTCTTGATAGATGGAGCTGTTTTCAATAAAGCCCCGTTTATTATCCTCCCCACTATAACTACCACCCGATTCAAAGTGTGAATCACACTCCAAAAAAGGGTTGGAGTAGCTGTAGTCTTTGAAGATGGTATCGAGCTCTTGAATGGGTGATTGCAGTATTGGCAACCACAACTTCAGTGATAATTTGAGTGTCTGTTTTTGTTTAAGACTTATATTCATGCTATTCATAATAGAGATATTATAACACTCTATTGTTCATATTTATATCATTTTTATGTATAATAAGTATTCAATTGAGGTTTTAAGTAAAAAATAGCCCCATTGTAAGATAATCAATGCTAAGAGACGATGATGGATTTTTAGTAGTATTTTCAATTCTCACAAAAAAAGTCTATAGACAGTAGAAAACTCAATAAGAAGAGGAAGTTAAGAGACTATCACAATACATTATTTAATAAATTTCAAAATTTCTATAAACTCTTCCAAAAAAAGTACCATCCTATCACTAGGAATAGAGGCGTACTCTTTATCGATAATAAATATATTTCTATTTTTAGATGCAGGGATAGGAACGTTTTGCCACGCCTTGATAATCTCCTCTTTGGGGCTTTTGAGATAGGGAGCTAGGATGATAACGATATCGGCACGGGTAGCGATGATGTTTTCATAGTTTAAGATAGGCTGTTTGATTAGCTTTGAAGCAAAGGCATTATGATTGCCACTTGCCTCGATGATGTCATTAAGATAGAGGTCATGCCCCACGATAAACGTGCCTTTGTGTAGCTTAGTACTTTCCCCTATCACCATCAGTATCTTCTTATTTGTTACAATATTGCCAATCTCTTGGAGTTTACTTTCAATTTGATTGACTATCTCATTAGCTCTATCTTCTCTATGTGTCAATTGCCCAATAGTGATAATCGCCTCTTTGATACTACTAAGCCTATTGACTTTGATAACACTCGAAGCAATACCAAAAGAGCCTAATCGCTTTTGAAGTTTGATATTGTTTTGTTGCATGATTACGAGTGTAGGTTTGGCTTTGAGTATCGCTTCAAAGGAAACATCAAAGAAGCCTCCAACTTTGGGTAGATTCTTACTGTGAGCTGGATAGCTAGAGTAGTTAGTATTAGCCACCACACACTCCCCACAATCAAGTGCAAAGAGCAGTTCATTGATGACAGGCGAGAGAGCCACAATGCGTTGCTGGGCTTGGAGGGGTATAAGTAAAAGCATTGTAAAAAGAATCAAAATTTTCGTAGGGTGGGTTCTAACCCACCGTCTAAAGTTTACTTTGACGGTGGATTGCATCCACCCTACATTAATCTCTTTTACTCTCATCTCCAAGCTCCTGCTTGGGAATGCATATTGGATTTTTAGCTTCTTATATATATACAACTTCAAGAGAGATGAACCTAAGAAAAATTGTTTCATTATTTGCCTTTTTTTAATGAGTATTCACTGTATATATTATTTAAGGGTGTAACACTGAACTTAAATTATAAAGTTGAGGTATATCTTTTAGAGGTGAAAGGTCACTAATTGGATTAGATTTTAAATGTAAAAATTTCAAATTGCTAAGTTTTTTTAGAGGTGATATATGATTAATTTGGTTATTTCTTAAGGCTAAAGAAAAGAGATTATTCAAGTTGACTAGAGGTAATAAGTTACTAATTTTATTAGAGTCCAAAGAGAGGTCTGTTAGATTAGTAAGATTTTCTAAAGGAGACAAATCACTGATTTCATTAAAGCATAAACCTAGCTCTTTTAGATTAGTTAATTTTTTGAGAGGTGTTAAATCACTTATTTTATTAGAATTTAACTGTAATTTATCTATCTGTCGCAAGCCCTCTACAGATGATAAGTCACTCATTTTATTATAGTACAATGACAGTTCTGTTAAATTAGCAAGTTCTCTTAAGTTGGATACATCATTAATTTGATTACCTCCTATTCCTAATATACTTAAATTAGTAAGTGTTTTTAGTTTTGGTAGTTTAGTTATTTGATTATGGTCTAAATTCAATTCTGTTAAATGTGTAAGTTTTTTGATAGATAATATATTACTTATTTGATTATTGTTTAAATATAATTTAGATAAGTTTGTAAGTTCTTGAAGAGGTGATATGTCAATAATTTGATTATGCTCTAATTGTAATTCATATATGTTAGTAAGTTTTTTTAGAGGTGATATGTCACTGATATTATTGTATTCTAAATACAGTTGTGATAAATTACTTAATTCTTTCAAGGGAGATATATCAATGATTTTGTTAGAGTATAACTCATCTCTAAATAAAGTGAAAAGTTCTTTGTGATGTGATCGATCACCATCTTTACTCGATTCTGTTTCCAATTTAAATAACCTACTTAATTCACTAAGCTTGGAAGTATCTATGATATTAAAATCTAATGCTACTTTATTTAAATCGGTAAGTTCTAGAAGTCGTGCTATATTGCAAAAGGAAGGATAACTCAAATCTAATACATTGAGACTAGTAAGTGTTTTTTTATCTTCCCAACTTATACTATATCGTTTTTCTATAATTTCAATCGTTCGTTGAGCCTCGTGACTATATTTTTCTTTTTGCAAAGTTAAATCCTTGAATCGCTCACACCACTTTTTTTAATCTCATGAGCTAAAATATCAAAACTTTTACGAAGCTCCTCACCACTCTCCTCATTTGTAACGCTAAGATTTCCAAGCTCTCTATCAACCTCTTCCCATCGATTATGTTGCCCATCAAGCCTATCACTAATTTTATCAAGAAGATCATTGATCTCTTTAGCTTCTTCCTCTTTGGTAGGTTTCATTGCCAATATTTTTTGATGCAGTTCTATCGGTACCTTTACTTCATTAGAGTTTTGGTTATCTTTTGATGGTTGATTGAGTTGCACTTTTAGCTCTAAAAAAGTTAAAAACATCTTTTCAATCTCCTGTTTTCCAAACTCTTTGATATATTGTTCAAGAGAGGGATTTTCTAATTGAATATTTAGCATACGTTAACTCCTTAAAACTAATTTACTCTAAGTATAGCAAAAAATATCAAATATACAAAAAAGGCTTTTATCATTTGATAAAAGCCTTAAACTCTTAAAACTCAACCCTCATCCCTACATAAACAGCCCGTGGGCTAGAGCCATATCCGTAAAACTCTTGATAGTTTTTATCCAAAATATTATTGGCTTTGAGGTAGATTTTGCTTTTTGGGCTTAGCTTGTAGTTGATAATTGCATCGACAACGCTGTATTTACCATTCTCAACCACCTCAGAAGTAAAATCAGGATTAAACTTCATATCCTTTTTGCTTCCAATGTATCGGTAGTTGAGTCCAATATGCAGGTCACTCAGGTAATAATCCACCCCAACTTTAACGCTATCTTTGGCTACACGCAATATATCCTCTCCATTGGCATCTTTGGCATCGATACGGGTGTAGTTGAGTGAGAGTAGTAGGCTATCAAAAAACATGGTTTTGTAGCCAATTTCAAGACCTTTAATTTTGCTTTTTCCATTGCTATTGATATATCCATCTGCAAAGTCAATGCGATCTTCAATTGCGTTGTGGAAGTAACGCAAAGTTGCCCCTTTGTAGCTCATTCCCATATCAAAGCTTTTGAGATTTTCGGGACTTAAGTTGGCATTACCTACTTTTCCCCACGCCGATGCAGGAGCATAGAGCTGATAGAGAGTTGGGACATTGTAGGCAGTAGCGTAGTTGGCAGAGAGTACAATATCGTTTAGAGTATGTTTGATACCCAGTTTAAAAGTGCTTTTATCTTCAAAACGGTCGTAGTTATCACGACGCAGGGATTGTGTGATAATGGTATTGCCCCATTGGTTGGAGTTGGTGATGTAAAAGGAGCTGTTTTTATACTGCTCATTTAGGTCATTTTCATGTTGGTACTCTTTGTTGAGGATGCCCAGTACCAAGAGGGATTTCTCCCCATAGCTTCTATTAAATTTAGCTCCGATCTCTTTGGTCTTGCCATTGTATTTGGGTGTACCCCATGCCTCATCAAGATAGTGACGGCTAAAGGTGGATTTTTGCATGTAGAGATTTAGATCTCCCCAATCGTTTTGATTGTTGTAGCTGACACGGTAAAATCTATCTTTGGTCTTGACATCGTACTTGCCATCAGGATTACCAAAGGGGTCAGATTCTAGGGAGGCATCAATCCATTTATAGATTCCTTCAATACGGTTGTGGGCATTGATATTCACTCCTGCTTTAAGTGTCGTGGTATGGTTACGGTAGCTGTCATTTTCGTAATCTTGGCTGTCATCACCATAAGGTACGATGGAGCTAAAGGAGTCTGAACGCAGATTGTTATGCGTAATACCTAGATAAAAATTTTCATTTTTATGGCTTAAGTTGAGTCCTAGTTCTTGTGTACCAAAGCTCCCTGCCCGTAGATGCAGACTCCCATGCGTTCCTTTGCTAGGCTTTTTGGTGATGATGTTGACCACACCCCCCGATGCATTGGCTCCCCATACGGCACTTTGGCTTCCTTTGAGTACCTCAATACGTTCAATATTGGATAGTAGTAGATGCTCTAGTGGTGAGGTGTTGTTGAGTGTGGATGGGTCATGGTAACTAATGCCATCGATGAGTATCAATACATTTTTACCACTTAGACCATTGATAGTTACAGTTGATTGTGTTCCAATTCCCCCTGTGCTTTGGGTATCAATGGCTCCTAAGCTTTTAAGTGCATCACTGACACTGATAAATTCATTGGCTTTGATGTCCTCAGAAGTGATTACATCGATCGTTGACGTACTGCTGTTGAGTTCTTGTGGGATGTTGCTTGGAGTGGTGACGGTGATACTGCCTAGGTTGGCCGCGTTAGCTAAGTAGAGCGTAGTTAAACTTAATAGTGTTATCTTTTTCATTTTTTTCCTTTGATGGTGTTATTTAGTTTTGGATTGTATGATGGGTTTGATTGTAATGATCAATGTATAGAGCTTTTTAATATTTGTAAAAGCATTAAATGTAGCAATGGCATTGGCATAGGCATGTAAGTGTGCGTTTACACTGTAAGCCAACATTCCAAAAAAGCTAAAATAGTATTTGGGTATATAGAGCATAGCGTCCTCCTTTCATAGATTTTAAAAAAGAGAGTATTATACACTCTTTAGTAGAGGATGTAAACATTGAGAAAGCTAAAGTAAAATCCTAAAGATGGTTGCACTTCCACTGCTCTCGACCTCTAAAGCCCCTCCTGAGTGTTTTTCAACAATCATCTTAGACATATAGAGTCCCAATCCTGTACCACTTTGATTAGACTTGGTAGAGAAATAGGGGTCAAAGATTTTTCCAATGATCTCTTGGGGGATACCTCCTGCATTGTCGTGAAGTTCTAAGACTTTTTTGTGCCCTTTGAGGTAAGTTTTAATGGTAATATTACGTTCCAGTATATCATTTTCAATAAAAGCATCTTGGGTATTTTTGAGAAGATTAAGCAAGACGTGTTTGAGTTCATTGGGGTAGGCGACAAAATTCTCTTCACAACTAAGCTCTTGAAGAATGGTAATATCATGAATATCCAAAGAGTCTTTAATAATTTTAAAAACACTTTCAATAATTTCACAAAAAGAAGTCTCTTTTTGGGCTTTATGAGGTCTAAAAAAATTACGAAAATCATCAATAGTCTCACTGAGATGCAAGGCATATTTAGAGATCTCTTGAGAGTTTTTGCGTACCTCTCGTTGTGAAATATTTTTCATGGTGGCTTTAAGTTCGAGATTGAGTGCAAGGGAGTTGATTGCCGTTAGGGGTTGTCTCCATTGGTGGGCAATCATTGCAATCATCTCACCCATTTGAGCCAAACGACTCTGGGCTAAGAGTTGTTGATCTTTACTACGGTTTTTAGCAACTTCTTGTTTGATTCTATCTTGCAAGGAGGCATTGAGACTTTGGAGTTGATCATTGGCTATTTTTAACTCTTGGGTCTTTTGGTCAATCTCTTGTTGGTTACAGTTAAGTCGATTGTTCATAAGATTGATATTTTGTGAAATCTCTCCAAACTCATCACGTTTGGCAAGCAATTTATGATCTTGGATATCTTCATTGAGTTTAAGTGTTTCAATGATCACTTTAAAAGGCTTGAGAATGCTATGTGAAAAAAATGTCACCAAAAAAAGGATCAAAAATAACGTTACTAAAGAAGTAGCATAGAGCATATAACGAAGTTCAGTAAGTGTAGCCTCCAACGATGTAATATCGATTTTGGCTTTTAAGACATACTCTTTGAAATGGTTGTTGGATACTTTACTTCGATCAACGTAACGATAACAGATACGATATTTTTTATTGGCTTCTTCTATATCGTAATGAATCTTGCTTTTTGTTTTGATGACTTGCACAACTTTTGGGTCACGTTTACTGGCAACTTTTTGAAGATACTTCTCTTTAGAAATATCCGAAATTTTATGACTTTCATTGATATTGATCATATAGTTTTCATAATCCACAAAAATATCCACATCTTTGATAATAGAGTCTTTGAAATTAAAGCGATAAAGGTGGTCTTTGATACTACTCAGAGCTTTATCAAAGAATCCAAGTTCTAAGATAATATTGGAGTTGAGTGCAGAGTAGCTATAGAGTCGGTACTTTTTACTCAAAATATCAAAAGAGGGTTGTATGGCAAAATGAATTTTATCAATATTGGCAAAAGAGGTATCGATGTACTCTTTGGCTCCTAAGAGTTTTTTCATATTCAGATGAAGGTCGGGCTGATAGGTGGTCTTATAAATAGTATAGTTTTTATTGATAAGATAGATATGAATATCGACAAATTTATGAGGCAATGTACTCACTAGATCTCTTTTAAGTTGGTTAATATTTAAATTAGGGTTTTGTTTGAGTTTTTGATGGGCCACTTGATGGATGTTTTCAAAAATTTGATGTTTGAATTGAGCAATTTTAGCGACGATACTATCGGCTTTTTGAATATCAAATTTTATCTTATCTACAGCACTATCAATTGAGTACTCAATGATTTTATTGTAGTGTTTTTTATGTGTTTGATAATTTGTATAAATTAATAGTGTGGTGGGGATAAGTAAAATAAGAAAGATAAAAAGAAGTTTATCTTTAAGTTTCATAATAGTGACCTATGGAGTTTAGTATAGCCCAAAGACTATACTAAATAGAGGGCTTAGTGACAACCACATCCACCACTGCTTTCACCACCGTGGCTTACACAACAACCATCTTTACTACCAGCGATTTCACCTGTAAGTGCTTCATCTGCTGTAGCATCTCTACAATCTAAGATACTTACTGAAAACATAAGATCTTTTCCTGCTAATGGGTGATTGAAGTCTACAGTTACTTCAGTCTCATTAAAAGATTTGACCGTTACTTGAACGCTCTGTCCACCTTCACCTTGACCATAAAGAATCATTCCCTCTTTAAGTTCAATTCCATTGAATTGATCCATTGGAAGTACTTCTACAGCTTCAGGGTTAGCAACACCGTATGCTTCTTCTGCTTTAACAAGAACATCACTGCTCTCACCTTTGTTCATACCTACTAATGCTTTTTCTAAACCAACAATGATCTGTTGTTTACCTGTAATAAACTCTAAAGGAGCTGCATCTCTATTGCTATCGATTACTTCATTTTGTCCAGCTTCTTTTACTTCATAAGATAGTGATACAACACTATTTTCTACTACAATTGACATATTTGTATTTCTCCGTTTAAATTATAATATAAATCCAATTTAGATTTTGACACATTTTACCAACAATAGCTTACAGTAAGATTATTGGTATTTTATTTTAAGAATAAATTAAATCGTTACAAGGTACTTGACTTTGTAACGACGATTATAGAGGATTTATTGAAGTTTCTCGAGTCTAATTTTTGCAATGGAGACACTGCTATTATCAGAATAACCATTGACAATCTTACGATAAAATTTCACCGCTTCCTTTTTTTGTCCAATTTTCTCTAATGAAATTGCCGTATGGAGCAAAAGTGTGTGCATATACGAGGCTTTTGGATAGAGTTTTGCACTCTTTTTAAAATAATAAATTGCATCTTCGTAGCGTTTGGTAAAGTAGGCAATCTCTCCTAAATAGTAGCTACTAGGTGCCTCTTTAAACTCTGCTTTTTCTAAATGTACAAAAATATTTTTGGCTTTTTTGTACTGCTTTTTATTATAAAGACGCACAGCTAGAGCATATTTGGAAGCTTTGGAGTCACCACTTGTTACATTGTCTCGATTGCTAGTGTCAACATTATTATCATCATGGATGACAATTTTCTCTTTTGTATCTCTTGTCTCATCAAAGACTCTTGGGATCACGACCTCTTCTTTATTTCTCTCAACACTCTCATGTTTATTGGTATAGATACGCTCTTTGGGTTGCTTTTCAATCGTGTCCATATTGGCTTCAACACTCTCTCGTGAGGGACGTTTTTTAGGAGTGTCAGGCTCTTCGTAGTTATCGTTACCATACTCATCTTTGAGATTATTGATAGCACGTTTAAGTTCAGCTTTACTGACATAGTTTTCATTGATGTTATCGACCATCTTCCCAAGGCGACGGATAAGTTCTTCATCGGAGTATTGACTGCCTCGTCCACCACTACGATTTTCGCGCAGTTCATTGATGGTACGTGCCATGCCTTCTACAATACTTGTTAGACCATCAATACGCTCTTTTTGTTGGGCCAATTTGTATTTGAGATTCTCTACACTTTGGTTGTTGTAGTTTTCACCCAAGAGTATGGAGCTTACTAATACTAAAGAGAGCGTGATTATTTTAAATGTTTTCATGCTCTATCCTTATTTTACAACATGGAAATCGACACGACGATTTTTGGCATAACATCGCTCGGTTGCTTCACGGCATAGCGGAGTACTCTCTCCTAAAGAACGTAGCATGATACTACTAGGATTGATACCACGTGAAACCAAGTTTTGTTTGACGGTATTGGCACGTTTGAGTCCCAGTGCAAAGTTAAATTCATCGGTTCCAAACTCATCACAGTTTCCTTCAAGTTTGATCTTATTTTTACTTTTGGCAATATTTGCATTACTGCTCATACGGCTTTCCATATCGTTTGTAATATCGTATCGTCCAAACTCAAAATAGATACTTTTTAATCCTCCACTACTGCCATCAAGTCCATCATCAGAGTTATTGTATTTACTCACATCACCATCATTAATGGTAATGGTCTCTGTAGAGTTTGTGACGTTGGATGGTTTGACTTTACTCTTCTTACCACATCCACTTGCCAGTAGAATGAGGGTTAAAATTAGTGCTATTTTTTTCATCTATGCTCCTTTATTACCAGTCAATCGATTGAACTTTGTTCCCTGCAATTGGGAAAAGTAGTGTTTTGCGTTTATTGAGATTGATGTACCCAATAGAACTGCTGTTGCCTCTGTTTTTGATATACATAACTACTGCACCATTGGAAGAAAATCTTGGAAATTGGTTGTTTCCTGTTGTTGTCAATGGTCGTGTCTCTCCTCCACTTGAAGAGGCAAGGTAGATATTAAATCGGTTCCCACTGTATTTGTTGCTACTTTCTCGACTTGAATAGACGATGTGTTTACCACTTGAATCACAAGAGTTGTTATTACGTCCATGAAAGACAAGTTGACTTACAGCAGACCCAAGCAGTGATTTTTTGTAGACATTGGCATAGCCTAGAGGATTAGAGATATAGACAATATTGTTTCCTCCATCCACATATTTACCATTGACATCAATTCCACTAAAGGTAGTCAAACGATTTTTTACCCCACTGCTTGTATCAATCTCATAAATATCTGGTTGACCATTTGGAGCCATGGTAAGTAAGATTTTATTGCCATCGGGACTAACATCTGAACAGACAATCATCCCCTCTGATGAAGCAATTCTTTGTTTGGCTCCAGTGTAAATATTAAGTTTATAGAGTGTGGGCATTAAGGCATTGTAACTTGTATAGTAGATAGTATTTTGAGCTTTGTCTCCCCATTTTGGAAAAAGATTCAGTCCTCCACTAATCAATACTTTTTGATAACTCATTGTATAGTCTGCAAGAATAATTTGACTCTTTTTCGCTCCTGAATAGCGTGAATAGACGACATAACGGTTGATCCATGATATGGATGGGTAACCAATTTGATCATTAATATCACTTACAGCTTGATGGGCTAAAAAAGGATATTTGTTCATTGAACCAATATTATAGTTTTTGCTAAAGACCATCTCTTTGGAAGAGGCTTTGATTAACTGTACATCAAGTGATGCTCCTGAAGAGGTGTTGAGTTTGTATCGTAGAAGGTAATCTTTACCCTCAGGGATATTGCCCTCTACACCAAGATAGTGTACCTTATCGCTGATAAAATTACCTGCAATTTTAAGGTCATCACTAAGTATCTTGAAAAATTTGTTGGAGAGTGGATCTTGTACGCTATTATCATCAATAAGTGCTATTTTACTTCGTTGATCAACATCTTTTTCAATTCGAATCGTTGCATCAACCTCGGCAAATAGCGATATAGAGAGGAGAAAAAAAATCAAAAATCGCATTAGGGTTTCCTTTACAATATAAATAGCAACATTGTATCATTTTTGAGTAAATATTAAGATATTATAGACTAAGATTGTAAAAAGGAGTTGTGATGGAAGAGCAAATAATGGTTTTGAAAATTCAAGGGATTGAGGATTGGGTTAGGGAGCTTAAGCACAATCATAACTGCAATGAAAAAGCAATCCATCAGCTTCGCATTGCCTCTAGGGAGCTTCTTTCATTGCTTGAAAAGGACTCTCCTCTCTATCAAAGTATTCGAAGTATTATCAAAAAGACCAATAAGATTCGAGATATTGATGTTTTTTTGAGTTATTTTCTGCCTCTGATCAAACGTAAAAATATTCAACGAAACATCATCAAGCAAATCCAAAAATCAATTGTTGAACAACGGTATAAAAAGATCAAAAAGTTTTTGATTGTTATCAATCGTCTTGATTTTTCTTTAGAGAAGTTTTCATTATCACACTCCAAAGAAAAAATATTTCAAGAAGAGCAAAAGATTGTTGCTATTGATGCCCTTACACTGGAGCAAGAAGCTCTGCATGATTTTCGTATTGCTATTAAAAAGAGGCTCTATATTTACAAAAATCTTCACCCTCATCAAATGAAAACAATCAAACAGCTCAAAAAAATCAAAGATGAGTTAGGCTATATCAACGACAACTACAATGGCTTGGCACTTTTAAAAAAGTATTTAGATAAAAGTTTTGCACTGCATAAGATCAATAAAATCATAAAAAAACGCAATGAGGAGCATTTTAAAAGGATTAAAAAGCTCCATAAAAGCCTCTAAAAGAGACTTATTTTAAAAACTCTGCAGGAAATCCTGTAGGCACAGGAGGATAAAGCTCGGCATGAATGGCATCTGAGCTATTCGTTTTGACAAGCTGATAAGGTACATAGATATAGCGAGCTGAGACCTTTTTATCTTTTTGGCTTTTCTCTTCAAGGTGCAAGCGAATCCCATTGGGCACTCCTTTGGCAAAACGCTCAGGGATAAGCGTATCAATCACAATAGCTAGTACATCCACCCCACCTTCCTTGGCACGGATCTTCATGCTATCACGCAGTTGTTCGTAGTTGTTTTCAACATCATTGACCTTGTTTTCGATGGTCTTAATCGAACCATCATCGTAAAGCATCATCGCAAAAGGGCGAAAGTTTTGTGTACGTTCAAGCATATCTTTGGCTCGCATCACCGCCTTTTGCAATATCAACATCGCTCGATCATCATCACTCATCATGGTTACTCCTTATTAAATCTATTTTTATAGCTACAGCGTTGGCATAGCTCTTCCAGTGCTTTATTAGCTTTAAATCCATTGATTATGGAAGTGCTTTTGGAATTATAGAGTATTTTTTCTAAAGGTTCTTTAGTGATATTGCCCAGTTCCATATCTCCCTTACTATCCAAACAACAAGGTACAACTTTACCATTGGATAGTATCCCAAAGTGTGAGCTGAGTCCTTGACAAGTGCCATCTCCATAGATGGGGTTATCTAATGAAGGCCACTCAAAGTAGCTGTCAAAATGCAAAAGTGTTTTGTACGCTATACGTATGCTTTTGGGTTTTTCTTGATAAATACGCTTACTATCAAGTGTTATATTAAAATGTTTTGCAACTTTACTAAAGAAGCCTTTATTAAAGTTTGTCTCACTCATTGTCTCATCCAAATTCCAAATGCGCAGGTTAATAAATGCTTCAATATTATTGGCAAGCTTAGAGTCAATAAGTTCAAAAATAGGTTCTAAATATTCATCAAACGTAATTATATTGTCATTTTTATTGTAACTATTAATTGAGATATTTATCTGTTTCACACTAGGGTGAAGTAGGGTTTTAACAGTATGATTTTTGATATAGTAGCCACTGGTAGTAATAAAAGCACGTAGATTGTAGTTTGCTAAGATATCAAGATAGCTTGTGAGGTTGGACAGTACCAAAGGATCCCCCAAAATATGTAAAGCTACCTCCTTGGTATAGGAGGGGAGTTGCTTAATGGTATTTTCAAACACTTTCAAACTCATACTGGCGTTTTCTGTAGCAGGGGTGGTACAAAAACTGCACTTCAAACCACAGATATTGGTAATTTCGATGTAAACTCTATGAAACTTCACTAAGCAATAACAATCTTATCAACAACATTGAGTCCAAATCCACTAAGCCCTACAAACTCAGTATCTTTATTGGATGTAAGAAGTTTGATGTTTTGAATATCAAGGTCTTTGAGTATTTGTGCTCCAATTCCAAACTCTTTGGCTTGTTCTTTTGAGATCACTTTGGTATCAAGGAAGATCAAAACTCCACCATTTTTGCGTAGATACTCAATGGAGTGGTTGAGGTTATTAAATCGTGAAGAGTTTAATATCAAATCAACATCAAGCCCGATATTGTGAAAACGTACATTTTCGGTAGTGTGTGTTTTGTAAAATTTAATGACTTTATGCTCTCTATCGATATGGTCTTTGTATCGAATCTGTGTCACTTTTGAGCCAAAAAATTCAATCTCTTCTTCATCAATTTTTTCAATCAACTGCTCATTTGCCAAGCGATACTCTACAATATCAGAGATATAGACAATGGGCATCTTGTGTTTATCTGAAAAAACTTCCAAATCATCGCGTCGTGCCATATCGCCATCTTCTTTGATGATTTCACAAATCACCGCAGCAGGAGCCACACCTGCAAGCTTACAAAGATCGACAGAACCCTCAGTATGTCCTGTACGTACCAATACGCCACCATCTTTGGAGATAAGTGGGAAGATATGCCCAGGACGTACAAAATCTTTTGGAGTAGAGATATGTGAAGCAAGAAGCTTAATGGTCATATCACGCTCACCTGAAGAGATACCCGTAGTTGCGTCTGCTGCGTCAATGGAGATGGTAAATGCAGTTGTATGGTTGGAGTCATTATGGTTGACCATAGGATTAAGATCAAGCCGAGAGGCAATTCCCTTGGTAATAGGGGTACAGATTAGCCCACGAGCTTCAACTGCCATAAAATTTACCATATCAGGAGTTGAAAAGGTCGCTGCATAGACCAAATCCCCCTCATTCTCTCTATCTTCATCATCCATCATGATGACCATTCGACCTCTTTTGATCTCTTCAATGGCGACTTCTACTCTTTTAATTGCCTCAGTTGACATAAACTAAACCTTTTTACTATTTTGTATTTGAATTTTTCGCATTATACCCTTTATATAGATAGAGAAGACTTTTTTTTAAAATTTTTATGCTTTTTTTTCAAAAACCCTTGACAAATAAAAAAAAATGAGTTATAATTCCGTCCACTTAAACACAATGTGTTGGGGTATCGCCAAGCGGTAAGGCATTGGTTTTTGGTACCAACATTCGGGGGTTCGAATCCCTCTACCCCATCCATAGATTAAGTTTCCTTCGTCGCGGGATAGAGCAGTTTGGTAGCTCGTCGGGCTCATAACCCGAAGGTCGGTGGTTCAAATCCGCCTCCCGCAACCAATTCAATAAACTTCAAATTTTAACTAACAAAAATTCAGTCAAACCCCATAAAATAGCTATTTTACACACTCTGTACATTTTCTAAAAGCTTTAAAATTTATCCATTTTACTACTGTTTTTTTCTTCATATATTATACAAGGGCAACACATTAGGGTAACACTTGCTTTTACTAGTAAGTTTAGAGAGTATATATAGGAGCAAACTACTCCACACTATTTTATAAATAATTTTTAAAATAATCTCTTATTGACTCAAACTACTTGTTATAATACTCTCTAAATACCATTAAGGAGAGAAAATGATAAAGTTTCCAAAATTCTCTGCACCACTAAATGAAATATATATACCCAATAGAGCCCAAGACTATGAGTGGATAGAAAATATACAAGAGTATGAGTTTTGTTCTCAAGTAACTTTTGAAATGGCAATCAGAAATCCTGAAGCTATTGAACTACTCAATATGAACTATATTTTTAGATACAGCCCTTTAACTGAGATCAGAAAAGAGGTACTATTAAGTAAATTTGGTATAAATGACAAATGTAGCTTTCTTTATGATGCAAAAATAACAAAGAAAATGTATGAGCTAGAGGGAAGTTGGGATAATTCTAAATACTCCATTACATTAGATTTTTTAGAAGATTTAACATGGACAGATGAAAATATCAAGTTAACTTTTGAAGATTTTAATTGTCAATATTTTAAACTTTGTTTTTATGTGTATGATAATGCTCAACAATATAGACCAGCAGGAGAAGTTGAAATAGATGGTATGACTATGCTTACCAATGGTATAGCAAATTTAGAACAACTCTATCCGTTTCAAACGATAAAAAAGTATGTCAAACTCTACTATACGGTGGTTGAACGAATCATAATAGATGAAAATGAACAAAAAACCTTTATAGAGACATCTCAAGATAAAAAGATAGATTTAGATACACTAAATAGTATTGAAAAACTTAAACTACTTGATCCACCATGCATACAATTTGTTTTGCAAGAGTTATTAAAAACACAAAAAGTACCTAAATTGAGTATAGAGTTTATTAAACCAACACTTACTATACCTACATCTAATATGGTAAATATTGATATTAACCTCTCTCTTCCTGAGGAGGAACTCTGTGCTTATATAAAACATGTTAAATCTATCGTTGAGCATCGTACTTTTGAAAAAATACCTAAAACACCTTTACAAATGATAGGTTCTCTTTTTGATGAGTACATCCCAACTACTTCATCAAAAACAATTTCAAAAGAGTTATTAGCAGACAAGTTTTTTGTCTATGACTATATTAGTGCTAAATTAGCTATTGGTAAAACGGATGAAGAGGAGCTCTTGACTCAAGAGTATGACGACGAGATCGCAAAAATTGAAGATATGGCAAAAAGAAAAATCTATAATAAAGAGACACAAAAAGTTCGTTTAAAAGATTTAAGGGAAGAGTATCATAAAAATCTTCGAGAAATTAAAGATCATCAAATTAAGGTTTGTGATCTTTTTAAAGATGAAGAGTTACTTTCACAAATTAACAAAAGTGACTCTAGTGCAAGTGATTATTACTATGAGATGAGAGAGTATATTGAAAAACTGGAATATAAATACGCAACTTTTATACTTAAAAAGCCCAAAAGAGAAAGTAAGAAGTCAAAAGAGGCGAAGAAATAGAGATTTTTTTACTACTAAGATCAAAATATATCATTGGTTTTAAACCTTTTAAATGAAAAGCTTACACTGTTCAAACTCCCATATTCTCAATGTTTGAACAAAATAGTGTAAGCAGAATCATCTATCAAAAAGACACTCCATGCCTCACCTAGCCTTTGCAATCCATTACCTACTTAACCTTATCAAACATCTCTATTTTTACATTCTCAGCTATTGTAAACACAACACTTTTTACAAGATAACTTGCATGAAAAAGGAGATAAAAAAAGAGGTTTTTATCCCTTATAGACCATACAATAAAAAACCTCAATGGGTGAGTGATAGAGTAATCTATCTCAAAGCCTTGCTTCCACATTACAGTTGTCGTAAGGTAGCCATGCAGTTTAATAAAATCTACGATGATAAACATATCTCTGTCTCCAAATCCTATGTCTATGGAGTAATCAAAGCAAATGGTTATGAAATTATGAGACAGCGAAGAGAGATTAAACACAGTGTGCCAAAACCTTTGCCAAAAAATATACAATGGTCAATGGATTTGACGAGCATTGAGGGAAAACAGATATTTGGAGTAGTCGATAGCGGTAGTAGAGCGTTACTTACTCTCAAGCACTTACCAACCAAATCGACTATAAAGATTATTCGTACTCTATTGGATACTATTGAACTCTATGGCAAACCCAAAAGTATCAAAACTGATAATGAGATTGTATTTACTTCAAAGTTTATGAAACTGGTTTTATGGTTACTCAACATCAAACACAAGCGGACAAATATAGCTTCACCTTGGGAGAATGGAAGAATAGAGAGACTTTTTAAAACGATGAAAGAATCTCTTAATAACTTAGTATTTCCAACAGCACAGGCACTACAAAATGGCTTACAAGAGTTTAGATTTTTTTACAACCATATCCGACCCCATCAACACTTGGGTGGACGGACTCCCTCTGAGGTTTGGGATAGTAAAAAAATGACTACAAGTAAACAAAGCAAAAAGATATTTTACTTTGAAGGGTTGTGGGAATGTGCATGGGTTTTATTTTATGGTGTAGATGCATTTGCAACCAAAGTGATAAAAAAATAGCCGTCCACAAGGTTTGAGAAGATAACTATCTCTAACAGGGTAAAAATCTGTTACTTTTTAGAAAAAACTTATAAAAAGGAGGTGAAAGATGTAGCTATTTGGGACTGAACCCACACAAAATGCGTGGGAAATTTTTAAAAATTGGTCATTTTTTAGCCTAGAAGTCTGTTTGGACAATTGGACGGGACAATTAAGAGGTTTTTCTCCTTGGCTTTAGGGATAATATTATATTATATTAGCATTAGCATCACCTGACCCCTATTTTTTTTTCATATCACACTTTACGACTCAAAGCCCCTAAATATAGGCGTTTGATTACTTTTATTATAGCTTTTTTATGGTATTATTGGGGTAAGATATTCATCCAAATCAACCCATTTAAGGTTGGGTTTAGAGTGTTGTTTCACAATCTCTGGAGCTTTGGAACGAGCAAAGTTTTATGATTTTATCCAAGCCTCCATTTTTTCACATACTATATAACAATCTGTTGGAATGTTGTCATAAGCAAAAAACCTATAACACTTTGTATTATCAA
>Ga0193954_1000747_pt1 | contig 17994 bp, 14 predicted proteins | sample BB_5_MG_FD_140340 | JGI IMG/M metagenome (GOLD analysis project Ga0193954, IMG submission 140340) | Microbial mat bacterial communities from the Broadkill River, Lewes, Delaware, United States - BB_5_MG | ecosystem: Environmental > Aquatic > Freshwater > River > Microbial mats | place: USA...
CCTCGGGACCCGTCCACGTGTAGTAGCCGCAGGCGTGGCCGGCGACCTTGTCCTTTTTGCCGGTGCTCTTGATCTTGAGCGGCTTCTTTTCAGCCTCCTCCTGCTCCTTCATCATCTTTTCGATGTTGGCGCGCAGCTCGGCGGGCATCTGAGCCATGCGGGCCTTCATCTGCTCCTTCATCTGGTTGCGCATGGCCATCAGCTCCTGAAGCGTGGCCTGGGTGTAGACCTTGCGGCTCTCATCGATCATCGTCATCAGCCCGGTGGGCAGGTTGATGACCATGCGGTTCGGGTCACCGTCGGAGCGCATCATCAGGTTGTGGTCCGCGTAGTACAGGTGCGCGGTGCGTGCGTTTTTGTTGCTCGATTGGCTCTGCACGGCGTGCCAGCCTTTGGCGGCCATTGCAGAAGGGGCCGGGAGCAGCAGGCCGGCGGTCACTGCCGCCGCGAGTGTGTATCTCAGCATGGTTCGCGGGTACCACGCTGCGCTTGAGAGCGTCAAAGCGGCTTGCCGCGTCACTGAACAATCCGGTAGAGCCCGCCGTCAGTACGGGGGTGAGCCCATCACCCCATAGAGAGGAACGAAGCTGATGAACTGGAAGATCGGGATTTTCTGCGTCTGTTCGATGGCCGTGCTCGGCATGTCCAAGCCTGCCCAGGCGCAGGACTATTCGCTTCACTTCGCCCAAGCGGGCGCCCTGCTGGACTACTCGAACGTGGAGCTTCGCATCCTCTACGCTGCGGTCACCGCCCGTGAGTATGACCCCAAGGTGACCAAGGACACCGTCGCAGAGCTCAAGCGCAGCCTCGGCGATGCCAAGCGACACGCCGGCCGTACGGCCACCCTGCTGCCCGAAAAGCTCGCCAAGCATGAGGCTGACGTTGAGAAGCTGCGCAGCGCGATTAGCGCCGCGGAGGATCAGCTCAACAAGCTGGCCACCGACATCGACGAGCAGACCAAGAGCCTATTCGCAGAGGACGAAGAGGTGGAGCTGGGCGAGCGGGGCGATGATGAGGAGGGCGAAGGCGGCGAGGCCGCACCCGTCAATTGGGACCTGCTCAAGTCTGGAGCCGGCTGGTTGGGCGTGGACATTGGCGCCGCGAAGAAGCAGCACCGCAAGCTGAGCTCGCGCCTCAAGGTTCGAAGCCTGAAGGCCGCCCCCAAGCCTCGTGGAAAGCGTCCGGAGTAGATCTCCATACCCGGCGAGGCGCCGAACCCTTGGCGCCTCGCGTGCGCGGACCGCCGCGCCCGCCCCCCTACAAACGGCCGCGCCTGAGGCTAATTCTTTTCGAGGATGGCCTTGGCGCTGATCGACTTGCGCTCGGTATCCGGGCGCAGGGACTTCTTCCAGGGGCGGTAGCCCTCTTTGAGCAGCGTGAGCTCATAGACCCGATCCTCGAAGGTGTGCTTGAGCACCAGCGGGGTCTTCCCCACATAGCCGCCATCCATTTGAACGGTGGCCCCGGTCGGGGTGCTGAAGACGGTCAGGAAACTGGGCGGTTTGGTCTTCACGATCACCGGGCTGGGCGGCGGCGCGGGCGGGGGCGTTGGGGTCTGGGGCGCGGCGGGCGGTGGGGTATTGGCGTCTTGGGGGGCAGCGCCGGCGACCATGCCGGGCGTCTGAACCTGAGGACTGGTTGGGACCTGCGGTGCCGGGTCATCGCTGCTGAGCAACCACACCGCCACCAATGCCGCGACCAGGGCCCCGCCCACGATCAGCGTGGTCTTGGGCGAGTGGCTCTGATGGGGGTCTGGGCTCGCCTTTGGGGTCGGGCGACGCGGGCCACTGCGGGGGGCGTCCTGGTTCGGGACGTCCTTATCGTACAGCGCATCGAAGGCGCCGAGGTCTCCGCTGAGCGCGGGCGCGGCGGCTGGGCTGACGTCAGAGGTCGGCGCTCCGGGCGGCAGCGGCAAGCGGATCTTGGGCGCGCCGGAGCTGGCGGCGCCTTGGCCGGGCAAGGGCAGGGAGATCTTCGCGACCGGGGCCCCAGAGGCCGGCTCTGAGGGGGGCTCGGCCCGAGGCTGGGCTGCCGCGGGGGCCGCAGCGCTACTGCTGGAGGCGCTGCCCCCCAAAACCTGGGACCAGCCGCCCAAGGTGGAATTGGGGCGCGCCGGCGCGGCTGGGGCGGGTCGGGGCGCCGCGGCCGGGCCGAGCACCAGGGCCCCCTGAGGCACATTGGCAGGCAGGTTGTTCTGCAACATGCCCTGCAGGATCGCGGCGTCGGCCCGAGGTCGCCCACTGGCCTTGAGCTCATTGCTGATCGCTTGGCCAAAGCCCAACGCGGTGCTGTAGCGCTGGCCGGCGGCGGGGGACATGGCGGTGCGCAGCACCTCCACCAGGCTAGGCCGCGGGTCGCTCAGCGATACGCCGGGGTTGCGCAGCTGGCCACTGAGCAGGGCGGCTCGGTGGTCGGCGGGGCTAGCCTCGGCCCACGGCGTTTGTCCGCTGAGCAGGGTCAAAAAGAGCACGCCCAAGCCATAGATGTCGCTGCGTGGGTCAGCAGGGTCTTGGGCGGCGTTTTCCGGGGCGGTGTGCCGGATCTCGGCGCCGGGATCGGGCGGCAGAACTAGGGCGTCCACGGTGCGCAGCCCGGTGCCCAGCAGGGCCACGCTGCCCGCGGGTGTGAGGATGAGGTTCCCGGGGTGGCAGGCCCCGTGCACCCGCGCGCGGCCTGCGACGCCCGGCGCGAGGTGGATCTTGTGGCAAAGCTGGGCCGCCGTGGCTGTCAAGGCGGCCGCCAAGCCATCCCCCAGCGAAGTTCCGGCCGCACGAAGGCCGGCGAGCAGATCGCTGAGCCGGGTCGCGCCCGGGTGGATAGCGTCCAGGGTGAAGACCACCTCATCATCGAGCAGGCTCAGGTCCCGGGGCGCTACGAGCCCCTCAATGGGCTGCGCCATGACCTGATTCATCTCGGCCTGAAGGGCCCGCGCGACAGCGGCAGGCAGCGGCTGCCGCAGGCCCAGCCGAAGCCGTACCCCGTGCTCGCCCGATTCGGTGCTGCGGCTTTGCACCAAGCCGCCTAACTTTTCCCCTGCGATTGTCACGATGGATCCGAAGGCCGCTACGATAAGACTGTCCCGTGCGAATCGCTACCCTCTCCGATCTTCACACCGACCACGCTGATAATCGCGATGCGCTGGTTAAGCTGGCGTTGGCGATTCACGAGGGGGCGGCGGACCTTGTGCTGGTCGCCGGGGATATCTCCCACAAGGATGACCGCATCGTGCGTACCCTACAGGCGTTGGCGGTGGCGGCGCCCAAGGTGGCGTACCTGCCGGGTAACCATGACCTTTGGTTCGACGTGCCCTTTGCGCCGGTGCGTGACGACCTGAACACCTGGGATCGGCACGACGAGGGGCTCAAGGAGTTGGTGGGTGCTCTGGGGGTGCACTACCTGCCGTCGGGGCCGCTCTACCTGGGCTCGGTGGCACTGGTGGGCAGCTGTGGCTGGTACGATGCAGGCTTCCTGCTGCCCGAGATCCGCGCTCAGCTGCCGAAGGATGCCTTGCAGAGTAAGCAGCTGGGCGGCGCGATGTGGTCGGATGCGCGCTTCATCGCCTTTCGTGATGAGCAGGGCGCGCTGATGGATGACGCCTCGGTGGCGCGACGCATGGAGGCCCAAATGCAAGAGCACCTGCAGCAGGCTCAGGCCCGCCCAGAGGTGAAACACATCGTGGCGGCGACCCATCATCTGGCCTTCGAGGACGTGGTGCTGCGCACGGGAACCCTGCCTTGGGAGTTCTTCAATGCCTTCATGGGCTCTGCGAAGATGGGCGAGGTCATCATGGCCGCCGACAAGGTCAGCCACGTGGTCTACGGGCACACGCACCGCCGCGGGCGCATTGAACTGCACGGACGCACCGTCTACGGCACGCCCTTGGGCTACCCCCGGGAGCGCGCTGGCCTGGACGAGGAGGGCATGGTCCAAGCCTGCCTGGGCTGGATCGACTTGCCCGAGGACTAGCTTCAACCGGCCGCTAGGGCTCTTGGGTCCTGAAGCGACGAACCAGGTCTGTGAGCAGGGTGGTGCCGTCCTGGCTGAGGAGCGTATCCTGGTGCACCGTCAGGCTATAGGCGGTGCCGGGAGGCAGCTCGGGAAGTTGATAGGTGGCCGTCAGGCTGTCTTGCAGGTACTCCGCCAGCGCGGTGGGGATGACTCGGATCGGCGTGCCCGAGACCGAGGTCTCCTCCAAGAGCAAGGCATCTTGCAGGGTGCTTTCGTCGACGGGCGCGCTGAAGGTCAGCACGACGGGGATTTGGCCGCTGCTCACGACCGCGCCGTTGGACGGGTAGGTGTCCACCACGAAGAGCGGCTGGGGGGTGACCACCTCGGCGCTGCTGTAGGCGTACAGTGCCAAGCAGCAGAGCACGGCGGTAATTCGCACAATCATGGTTGGACCTCGATACTCCAAAGCGCGGGCGCTCCGGTTGCGGTGTCGGTGCCCACCGACAGCTGCACCACGTAGTGCCCGGGCACCACGGGTACAAAGCGCTGACACTGCTGGGGCGGGCAGCCGGTAGCGCGGTCGTCGAGTGAGGAGATGCCCTCCGAGGGGTCCGTGAGCAAGCTCCAGCGGTAGCGGGCCGGGCCGGGGGCGATTGTGCCCCGCGCATCCAAGATCATGGCCTGGCGCACCGTGCCTTGGTGATCGCCGCTGATCTGCGCGATGGCAGCGTCGGCGGCCTGGCCGTCGTCCTCGAAGACCCGCACCGTGGCAAAGGCCGGCGCCGACAGGGCGCGTTCGCCGCGCAGGCGTGCGGCCACCCAGTAGGACCCCGGGCGCGGCGCCGTGAAGCTCAGGGCTTGGCTGGGGTCCTCGGGCAGGGTGGCTTGCAGATCGCTGGCCGCGACTCCGGCAGGCAGCTTGACGAAGCTCCACTGCACTCGCTGTGCCTCGGGTGGGGTTTGGGGGGCCAGCACCGCCTCGGGCAAGATTTGCACCCGCCCATCCCCCGAACTACAGAGCGAGGCCCGGATGGATTCGAAGCCCAGATTGCAGGTCGCCGGCGTCAGGCTCAGGCTCAGGGGCTCAGCGGAGGTGCTATTGGGGCGGCTGACGATGCCGACCAGGTCCCGATGCGCGAAGGCACCATCATCGACGGTGAGGCTGACTACGAAGGTGCCGGCGGTGTCGGGCACGAAGCGGGTCAGCCGCTCATCTTTGGATGATAGGCGCGCGAGGCTGCCCTCGGGGCGCACCACCATCTGCCAAGAAAAGCTCAGCGGATCCCCATCGGGGTCCACGCTCTGGCTACCGTCCAGGGTGACCTCCTGACCCACCTGGCTGTGTCCATCGAAGCCCGCAAAGGCGGTGGGAGGCAGGCTCACCGCCACCGGATCTTCGACACAACAGAGCAGGCCGCAGCTCATAAGCAGGACAAGGCGCCGCATCGGCGGCTCGACGGTAGCACCGCTTTGGCCTTGTGGCATCGGCCTTAGGGGAGTGCGATGATGGCCCGTGCTCGGCCTGCTCCCTGCGTTGCTCGTGATCGCCCAGGCCGAGGCCGCGGATCCGCCCCGGGACCTGTCGAACCTAGAGGTCGCGCTGACTCGGCACACCCGGGAGCGCTATGTCGCAGATCTGGAGGAGATCCAGCGGCGGGGCGTGCTGCGGGTGCTCACACGGAACTCGTCTGCCACCTACTTTGTCGCCAAGGGCGCGCAACGTGGCTTTCAGTATGAGCTGGCCCAGGCCTTCGCCAAGAAGCTTGGGGTGCGCCTGGCGATCGTCGTGCCGCCCACCCGGGACGCGCTCATTGAGGCGCTGTTATCGGGGGAAGGGGACATGATCGCCGCGGGTATGAGCAAGACCCCGGCTCGTTCCGAGAAGGTGAACTTCACCGCACCCTTGTTTAACGCCAAGCGGGTCTTCGTGACCCATCGGCACACCATCAAACAGGTACAAAGCCCGGAGGACCTGGCGCAGTTCGAGATTCACCTGAACTTCCGCTCCACGACCTTTGCCAACATGAAGGCGGCAGAGCGCTTGGCAGGCCTGCCCTTTCGATTGCTGGATGTGCAGGGGGACGCGGAGATGGAGGAGATGCTGCAGAGGGTCTCGGCCGGGGTCTACGAGGCCACGGTGGCCGATCTGAGCTTGGTGCAGCTGTCTCAGGCCGCGGGCGCTCAGGTGGAACCCCGCCTGGAGCTGGGCACGCCTCGCCCCAAGGCCTGGGCCCTGCATCCGGCGGCCTCAAAGCTCACGGAGGCGGCTCGGGCCTTTGTCAAAAAGCACAAGACCAGCGGGCTCATCCGCATGATGTACGCCCGGTACTTCAAGGCCGGATCACGATTCGCAGCGCGCGCCCGTGACCTAGAGTACCGCGCCGACGCTGACGGGGCGCTTTCGCCCTATGACGAACTGTTCAAGGAGGCGGGGCGCGAGACGGGCATCGACTGGCGTCTGCTGGCCGCGGTCGCCTACAGCGAGTCGCGCTTCAACCCCAAGGCGAAGAGCCGCTGGGGCGCGGTGGGCCTGATGCAGGTGCTGCCGAATACCGCCAAGCGGGTCGGCATCACGAAGATGCTGATGCGCCCTCGTTTCAATATCTTGGCGGGGGCCCGTTATCTGCGGCGCTTGGCGCGCATCTTCGAGCAGGCGGGCGTAGAGCGGCGTCAGCAGATGCGCTTTGCGCTCGCGGCCTATAATGCCGGCATCGGACATATCTTCGACGCTCGCTTGCTCGCCGAGCAGACGGGGCGAGACCGCAACCGTTGGTTCAAGCACGTCGAGGAGGCCCTCAAGCTCAAGCAGGACCGCAAGTGGCATGAAAAGACCAAGTACGGCTACGCCCGGGCCTCGGAGACGGTGAAGTACGTGTCCAAGATCCAAAGCCGCTATGACGTCTACGTGCGCTACGTGCCGCTCGACGAGGGCGACCGTCCCGAGCTTGGCGCCGAGGGGGATTGACTCCGCCTTTGGAAGTTTCGAGGGTCAGCTCGCGTGAGCCTCGAAAGCGACATACCCACCCCCGTGCCTCTGCCCAAGCTCTTCTTGGACCGAGCCGAACGCTCCACCGACAAGGTCTCCTCCTACTCCAAGGTGGAGGGGCGCTGGCAGCCCAATACTTGGCGGCAGACCCGGCAGGCGGTGGAGGAGTTAGCCCTGGGGCTGCTCGAGATGGGCGTGGCCAAGGGGGACCGGGTCGCCATCCTGTCGAACACCTGCCGGCTTTGGCAGGAGGCGGACATGGCCAACCTGTGCATCGGGGCCATTACGGTGGGCATCTACCCGACGCTCACGGGCGCGCAGGGCCGACAGCTCTTGGAGCTGTCGGGGGCGCGGGTGGTCTTCGTTGAAAACCACGCGCAGCGGGCCCAGCTCAAGGAGGCCTGCGTGGGCCTGGAGCCTCCGGTTCAGTTCGTGAGCTTCGAGGAGCCCGCGCACGGCACCCAAACCATCGGCCTCACCGAGCTGCGCCGCAGGGGCGCGCTTCGGCATAATCGCAGCCCGGAGGAGTTCATCCGCCGCGTGCATGAGGTCGCGCCGGGTGATGTCGTGAGTTACATCTATACGAGCGGCACCACGGGTGAGCCCAAGGGCGCCATGCTCACGCATGCAAACTTTCACTATGTGATGCACGCGACGAGCAGCCTCATCGACTATAGCGGCCAGCGCGTGCTGGTCTTCTTGCCGCTGGCGCACTCGCTGCAAAGGTATACCAACTATCTGGGTCTGATTCGGGACGTGGATGGTTATTACGCGGAGTCCCTCGATAAGGTGCAAGAGAACCTGCGCGAGGTGCGACCCAATGCCTTCGCCTTGGTGCCCAGGGTGCTGGAGAAGATCCATACTAAGGCGCTCGCCGCGGGGGCCCAAGACTCACAGACGAAGCAGCGGGTCTTTGAGGGCTCCATGAACATCCTCAGAGAGGTGGGCCTCGCCCGGCGGGACAGGGCGGTGCCGACCTTCAAAGCGCGTCTGCTGCACCGCGTGGCCGACCAGCTCGTGGGGGCGCGTATTCGAGAACGCATGGGCGGCCAAGTCCGCTTTATTGGCTCTGGCGGAGCACCCTTGGCGCGCCAGACTCATGAGTTCTTCGAGGACCTGGGGGTGCCCATCCTAGAGGGCTATGGGCTGACCGAGACCTCTGCTCCGGCTACGATGAATACTCTGGAGGGCCGTCGCATCGGCACGGTGGGGCGCCCTCTGCCGGGCACGGAGGTTAAGATCGCGCCGGATGGTGAGGTCTTGATCCGGGGGCCGGGCGTCTTTGGTGGATACTTCAACAATGAGGACGCCACGAGCGAGGCCTTCAACGCCCAGGGCTGGTTCAAGACGGGCGATATCGGAAAGATGAGTCGGGACGGGTACCTGACCATCACCGACCGCAAGAAGAACATTATCATCACCGCGGGCGGTAAGAACGTGGCGCCTCAGCCGATCGAAAAGGCGCTCAAGCACCACGACTTAGTGGGGCAGGCTGTCTTGCTCGGCGATCGGCAGCCCTACCTCACGGCCTTGATCGGCTTGGATCCGGAGGCCTGCGCTCGGTTGGCTGAAGTGCACGGTCTGGGCCCAGATGCGGACCCGCGGGCCGTGGCCGCTGTACCCGAGGTGCGGGCCCAGCTGGATAAGCACCTTCGCGCGGTGAACGCCGTGCACCCCAGCTTTGAGCAGATCAAGCGGTTTGAGGTGCTGCCCGAGGAACTCACCATCGAAAACGGGGCCCTGACGCCGACGATGAAGGTGAAGCGGCGCACCGTCATGGCGCGCTATGAGGAGCAGATTCAGACCCTCTACAAGCCCGAGTAGGTCTCAGGGCGCGAAGGCGCCGGGCAGTATTCGGTAGATGTGCCGCACGTCGTTCTCGACCCGGACCGTATCTATCAATTCAAAGCGCTGGGCATCTGCAAGGCGCGCCCGACCGCGGGGGTCCAGCCAGCCTTTTTCTTGGTCACTGAGCACCAACCAACTCACTTTCAGGGCCTGTAGGGCCTTGGGGTCCAGGTTACGACGGGCGCGGGTCTTGTGACGAGATAGTTCGATCGAGCGGTCCTGATCGAGCATGAAACCCTGTCCAACCTGCCGCCAGTCAAAACCTGGCGTGAGGATGCCGGCGGCGCGGGCCAACTCCACGTTGGTGCTGAAGACATACTCATCGCGCTCCGCCAGCTCGTAGAGGCGCTCGCCGACCACCCGACCCACCTCCGAGGGCGGCGGAAAGTGCATGGGCGGGATGCCCACGCGGCCGTCGAGAACACCCATGCGGAACAGGAAGACCCAGCTCGAAAAGGTCGCGGCGACAAAGACGGTGGCGACGAAGGCGCGGTGCCTAGCCCAGCCCTTGGCGCGCGACAGGGTCTCGGCCAGCAGCACATTGGCAAAAAAGCCGCCCACCGCGAAGAACTTCACGATGTCCCAGCTGCGCTCGTAGGTCACAAAGTGCGGCACCATGAACCCGAAGACGGCCGCGATGGCCATGGGCAGCCGAAGCGGCGAGGGGTTACGCAACGTATATTGCAAGGCCCAGGGCAGCGCCAAGAGCGGGATGCCGAAGACGACCAGGTGATAGGCCACCTGCATGAGCGGTGGGTCGGTGAAGACACTCTTGCCGAAGACGAGCATGGACTCGGCGGGCTGCCCCGGCGCGAAGAAGCCACCCAGGGCTACCGCGGCCCCGAGGCTGCCCAGCAGGAGCAGGCCATCGGTGATGACCGCTTTGGGTTGACGGTCCTTAATGCCCAGGATCAGGACACTCAGGCCAATGGTCAGGCCCAGCGTGCCGAAGAAGACAATCTGGCTCAGCGACAGCGCCGCCATCACGAGCACCGCGACGAGGCTGCGCCGCAGGTGCAGCAGGTCGCCGAGCGGTCGGTCGAAGAGCATGAGCACGCCCAGCGCCATCGGCATGCCTAGGCCTTGGGGGTGCTGAAAGAAGTTGCTGATTGTGGGCGGCGGCACCGAGTTGCGCCAGCGCACCGGCAATAGGTCCCAATGCACCTCGATGGAGCCGTTATCGGTGTACAGCAAGAAGAAGAGGGTGCCGGAGCCCAGCGTCACCAATACCGGCATCCACCGGGCCAGCTTGGGGCCGCCGAGGGTCTGACCCAGGTCTCTGCAGGTGCCCAGCAATAGGGCGAGCGCGCCAATGCTGACCAGGTCCAGGGCGGTGGCGACGTTCAGACCGGTGAGGGCTCGGATCCAACCCGCCAATAGGTCGAAGGCGTAGTGATAGCGAAAGGCCTCCCCGGGGAAGAGGGGGTGCTGCAGGGGCAGGATGCCTCGGGCCGCCGCCGCGGTCAGCGGATAGTGGCAGGAGTACTCATCCCACCAGTACCCCTGAAACGCGCAGACCGTCCCGAGCACGAAGATGGCGACGGTGGCGCGGTCCGCCCAGCCTCCGAACTTAGGCCGAGTCCAGGTGGGCACGGCATAGGGCGGGCTGGCCCTCACCGTGAGGCCCACGATCAGCCCGCCGCTCAGCAGCAGCAGGCCGGTGGCGCTCACCAGGCTCTGCGTGAGGCGGCCGAAGCCAGCCAGCCCCAAGATGAGGAGGGCCACCGTGAGCGTAGCGATGACGAAGGGGCGGCGCTCGCCCACATAGTAGGCGATGCCCATGGCGGCCACCGTGAGCACCCCGAGGGTCACGAGGAGGGCGAGGGCGCCGAGCATGTTCAGGGCATGCCGTGTTTGCAGAGGGATGGCAACCGAGGCCGGCGCCGGGCGGTGCGTGGCCGGCGCCCCGTGTCGCGGGCAGGCTGCCTTGCGAGCCGCCGCCGACCTAGGGCCGCCCCCGGGGGTGGGGTTTCAGGAGGTCCGCGTCAACGCACTTGACAGGGCTGCGGCTCGGTCACTCTTGTGGGTCGTGATGAGCGTTCTGTCGGGTCTGTCGCAGGCACCTTGGAGCTCACAGCGCTCGTCGGAGCGCCTGGCCCAGGTGATCGCCCGCTACCAAGGGTTGCTGGATCTGGCGCTGCGCCCGGCGGGCAAGGGTCGACAGACGGTGGCTTTGCTGCTTGGGCATCCGGGCGCGCTGCTCGAGGCGGAGCATAGCGACCCTGAGACGCTGGCGCGGCGCCGCAGCGCGGCCGAGGCCGAGCATCACGCGGTCCTGCAGGGCGCGGCGCTGCCACCACCGCCCGCGGATGATGGGCGCGTGAGGCTGCACGCCCTGGCCGACCTCACTTGGGTGGTGCGGGAGCTGCGCACCCTGCGCATGCTGCGCCGCCGGTACCCCAGCGCCGAGTCGCTGTGCGTAGGCTATCGCGCCAGCGATCGCGCAGATCCGCTTCCGCTGCAGGGCCCTGATCTGTGGGCCGCCTCCACCGTGCCCGGTGCACGGGTCCGAAGGGAGGTCCTAGCCGTGCTCGCGCAGCGCTACGGTCGTCCGGACCTCGCGGCCTGGGTGCTGCCGGCCTCGCCCGGTCAGCGGCCCGAGCCGGTGGATGCGGGCGCCAGCCACGAGATCACCTCGGGCTGCCCCAAGCAGGTCGAGGCCTTTGGTCGGAGCATCGCGGTGTTTCGGCATGAGGGACGCCTATACGCCCTCGACGATACCTGCCCGCACCGGGGCGCGGCGCTCAGCGAAGGCAAGGTGGACGCCTCCGGAGCGGTCCTGTGCCCGCTTCACGCGTGGCCCTTTGACCTCGAGACCGGCGCCTACCGCGAAAATGCGAACCTGACGGTACGGACCTATGAGGTGGTGGAGCGCGACGAGCGTGTGCTGCTGATGGGCCCCGGCAAGTAGACCTGCCTTTGGCTTCGGCCTTGGACTGGGGCCTGCATTCGGGGTTTGATGGGCCCTGCGCATGTTGCCCGCCGGAATCATCGCGATGCTGCTGCTGTCGGGGCCCGGCGAGGAGGCCTGGCGCCCAGCTGAACTGCAGGTGAAGGGCCCGCCGCCCGTAACGGACTTCGCGGCGGTGCAGAACCTGGCGCTGCAATACCTCGGGCGGCCCTACATCACAGGGGGCGTGGGCAGCCCGGGCTTCGACTGCTCAGGTTTCGTCTGCCGGGTGTACGCAGAGGCCGGCTACGGGCTGCCGCGCGTCTCCCGAGACCAGGCCGAGGCGGGGCTCGAAGTGCCCCTGGACGCGGTCATGCCGGGCGACCTGCTCTTCTTCGCCGAGCCGGGTGCGCCGGTCTCACACGTCGGCCTGTTCCTCGGCGACGGTCAGATGATTCACGCCTCCAGTGGGCGGGGTGAGGTGGTGGTGGCGCCCTTGGACCAGACCTGGTTCACCGAGCGCCTCGTCGGTGCGCGGCGGGTGCTCAGCAGCACCGTGAGCGGGGGCGCTTCACCGTTTTTGGGCGGTCCGGTGCGCGAGCTGGTGGAGCACCAAGGCCGCTTTTCCCTGGCCCCGATGGTGCGCCGACCGTCGCGTCGGCCTCCGCCCTCCTACGGGCCTCAGCTGACCGGAGCCGGCATCACCTCTGTGGGCTTTCGCAGCGGCTTTTTAACCGAGGCCGGCGTGCTCGGCGCGGTGCTGGCACCGGAAGCTACCTTGCACATTGAGCGTTGGGCCTTTGAGTTGGCCGTGGCCGTGCCGGTTCGCCTGGAGGTCGACGAGGATATCACGCTGGGCACCTTCGATAAGTGGCAAGACTACCTGCGCTTTTTGCGTACGGTCCGTCTAGGCCTGCCTGGGGCCGATCTTGAGCTGAGGCTGTCCCGCCTTGGCGATGCCACCTTGGGCTCTGGCTTCATGTTGGACCGGGTCGCGCCCGGCACCGCCGTCCGTGGCGTACCGGGGCTGACCGTGACCCGCTCGCCGCTGATGTTCTTCGGGGGCCTTCGCACCGACGTGCTGGAGCTGGAGGCGTTCATGGATGATGCGCTCGATCCCGCTTTGCTGGGCGCGGGGGTCACGGTGCCGCTGGGGCCCTTCAAGCTGGGCGCGGCCGTGGCCAGTGATCAGCAGGCCCGCTTTCAATCGGCGCGCCGGGCCTTCACCAGCGCGGAGCTGTCGACCACCTACGCTTTCATGTCGGACCGCACCAAGAGCCTCGACGTGCGCCTTTCGGCTGCGATGATCAGCGCCCTCGGGGACGCGGGCGCGGGCGGACGCCTGTCGGTGCTCGGCCAGTGGCGGCCGAAGGGGTCCGTGACGGTGAGCGCGGCGCTCGAGGCCGGGGTCTTGGGACAGCGCTTTTTGGCCGGGCTATTCGGCCCCACTTACCTCGCGAACCGTGATGCGCACGGCGCGGCATTGCCCGGCCTGCTGGCCCGCGGCGACCTCGGGGCCCGGGTAGAGGTGAGCCTGGGGCGGCTGAGCTTTGGCGGGACCTACGCGCAGGGTGTAGGGGCCAACCAGCACCCTCTGGATCGCAGGCTGGAGGGCTTCGTAGCCGTGCAGGCCCTGGCCCTGTCTCGGGCCCGCCGCCTCGACATTCGCCTCGCCTTTCTGTCTCGTGCGCCCTTCAACGACACCCACCGGGCCTATACCGCCCACGGTGGGGCGAGGGTGACCCTAATGCGCTGGCTCTTCGCCGAGCTGTACGTGCAGAAAAGTGAAACTTGGGAGGGCGGAGGTGGTCTGACCGTCACGTGGGCACCTTGAGGCGCGCCAAACCTGTGGCAACATGCCGGCCCGTGCGCCTGTGCCTGCTTGCCACCACCGCGCTCCTGGTCCTTGCGGGCTGCGAGACCACCTACAATGAAAAGACCTTCCGTAAAAAAGCGGAGGAGTCCTATCGCGAAGTGCATCCCGGCTGGATGATCGAAAAGCGTGGGCCTGAGGGCACCATCTTCATTCGGGGTGATCAGATCGATACCTTGCCCGTGGCGGACATGTTCGCCGAGTACAAGGCGAGCAAGCAGGATGGCGGCGACTGGTTTGATGCCTGGATGGTGACCCAGCGCGCCGAAGCGGAGGCGCGAAAGCGCACCCTGGAGCAGTCCAAGGATGTTGTTATCCCGATCATCAAGAGCGGCTCTTGGATCACGGTGCAGGATCTGGGGGCCATCGGGCCGGCGCGCATTCGCGACCAGATCCGGCCCTGGCGAAAAGAGATCACCAAGGGGCTGTTCTTGGTCCTGGGCGTACCTGAGGAGCGGCGTGGTTTTCGCTTCGCATCCATAAAGGAGATGAACGAGGCTAAGGAGGGCGCAGATGCCTGGGTCGACCGCGCCACCGCGAATCTGCTGCGCACCGTGGGCACCTCCACCGCAGGCTCGGCGGGCATTGAACGCCAAGGCGGAGGTCTGCTGGTGCTCGACATGCCCAATACGGACGGAGTCTCCAGCCTGATCTTGGACCCACGCTTTCGGGCCAAGATGCTTCAGATCTTCGACCAGCCCTACCTGGGGGCGGCGGTGCCCAATCGCAACGTACTCATCTTCTTTGACCCCTCGGAGTTCACGGCCATGAAGCCGGTCCGGGCCCGCACCCACCAACTCTACGATACGCAGAACCACCCCGGCTTTCGCGGCCTGTTGCGCATCGACAAGGACAGTATCTCGGTGCTCGAGGGGCCGAACCCCTCCAAGAAGAAGCGCTAGATCTCGCTAACGCAGCAAGAGTTTACGCGCCCCGGAGGCCTTGGAAGGCACGCGCACCTGGTACTCGCCCGGCACCAAGAAGACGACCGTACGGGCCTGCTCTTCGTCACGAATGAGCACCTCGGCGCTCATCGCGCTGTCAATTTCCAGCGGGCTCAGAGCGCGCCCGCGCTCATCACTGGCCCGCATCAGGATGGGGGCCCCAACTTCGAGCTGGGGGGCGCGGTCCTTGGCGCCCACGCCCTGAATCCAGATAGAGGCTGAGCCCATCGCGCGCAGGGCGTGGGCCGCCATGCCCGCGTTGCGTTGGGAGGTATGAAAGCCGTCTTGCAGCAGGCCGGGCGCTCGATCCCGGGCCTGCACTGCACGTTTTAGTGATAGCAGGCCCCGTTGCACACCCTCGTCCAGATCCGAAGGCAGGGTGGATTGCAGACCCTCTTGAGCGCGCTCAATGTCTCGTTGGCCCAGGCGGCCTCCGATGTCCTCGCCGTACTTGAGCAGCACGGCCACCCCCAGCTCTCGAAGCGGGGAGGGGCACTTGTTCAACCACGGCTCGAAGCTAGCGAGATCAAAGCCAATCCAATACTCGGCGTTGGCGAGCATCTTGATGAAGTCTCCGAGCTGCTCGGCGTCGGCCCGGGCCCGCAACTGGCTGGGCGCGAGCTGTGCGCCACCCAGCAGCGCGGGCACGCTGGGGTGGTGGGCCCTGGCGGAGCCGCCCGAGGAGGCCTTGGGTTGCACCGCTGCGGTCCCCTCAGACGCCCAGCAGGTTCAAGTCGACCACGAGCACGATGGTCGTCTTGAGCTGGGCGTTCACCCCGCGCGGGTCCTTGAGCATCATCTGGGCCCCGAAGCTCATGGAGGGTGCCGTCGCGTAGGGTTTGAGGTTCACCCCGGGCAGCATGTCCCCGGGCGTAATCTCCAAGGTGGTGCTCGCAGTCTCGGGCATCATCGTCTTCGTGGCGATGACCTGCCGGTTCAGGCCGGGGGCCTCCACGAACAGTTCGACGCTCACGATGAAGTTATCGAGCTGGTCGATGGCGGGGTTATTCGAGCCCGTCGATAGGTCCAGCGTGACCGACTTGACGTAGATGGCGTCCACATCGCCGGCGGAGACCCCGTTGTTTTGAAACTCCTGCAGGCTGGAGACGTTGACGCTGCTGAAGCCGCCGCCCGCAAAGGTGGGCGTAAAGGGAGCTTGCGCCGGCTGGGTAAAGGGAATCGTGGTCTCGTCGATGATGGTCTGCTCAAACTCATCGAGGGCGCCGCAGCTGAGCGCGCCCAGGCTGGCGGCCAGGGTCAGACCCAGCCGCAGTCCGATCCTCGGGGGGGTGACATGAGATTCCACAGAGTGCGCCATCTTGTGCATGTTCTCACTGAGCCTCTGCCTCGCCAATCCATCATATCGAGGATGCGACGGCGACACGGCTGTCATGCTAAGAGTGCGCGCGGGGCGTGATATTCGATTGTCCCGAGTGCGACGCTGGGCACAACGTGCCTGCGTCTACGATCCCCAACGGGGGACTCGACGTCACCTGCCGTCGCTGTGGAGACGGCTTTGTCGCGTATCCGGACGGCCACGTCTTGAGGCCCAAGAAGGACCTGGGCTCCGCTGTCGTCAAGCCGGCCCTGGACGCCGATGCGGACGATACGGCGCTGGCCCCCCCCGAGTTTGATGACGGCGAGGCCACCATCGAAGCCAGCGCCGATGAGCTTGAGACCCGCGAGCAGCTGCTGGCGGAGGTCCTGGGCGACCCCACGGTCGACGGCTCCGTGGACCCCACAATCGACGGCACCATCGACGGCCTGGGGGAGCCCACCCTGGACGCCCCGCCCGTCGCAGCCTCTGAAAACAGCCAAAGCTCGGTCTACGACCTGGTCGCCTCGGGCGAATATACGCCGCACGCCGTGCCCGCTCATGATGAGCCCGACGCGCCGGAGCCGCCCAAGGCCTGGAACGAGCCCTCTGCGCCGGACCTGCGCGCTCTGGGGCCTGTGGCCCGGGCCGCGATGGCCCTCAATCAAGCCCCGCTGGCGGTGAAGGCTGGCCTGCTGGTCTTCCCCGTGGTGCTGGGGCTCACCTTGGTGCTCACCGCGCCGGACAAGGGTGAGGCGCCCATCGAGATCCCCACCCAGACCCCGGCCGCGGTGGCGGCAGCGGCTCGGGCCCGCGACGCCGCGGCGCGGCCTGCGGTGCCGTCATCCACCGTCGCACCCTCTGCGGACCCACGCTCCGAGACTGCGACCGCGCCCCGAGATGATCCTCCTCCGGCGCATGCGCTGCTGGACGATCGCCCCGCGCCCGAGGGCTACGCCTATGTGCAGGGCCGGCGCGTGACGGTGCGGGTGAAAGCCTCCTTCCGCGCCCGTCCCGCAGGTCGCCTCAAGCGAGGCCGTTTGGTGCGACGCTACGACACTACGGGCAGCTGGGCCCTCGTCATGGTGGAGCCGAATGGGCCGGCGGGCTTTGTGGATACTCGCTACCTGGGCGCCAAGAAACCCATCGCTACGCTGGCCAAGACCCTAGCCTTCGACGCGTGTCGCGCCACCAGCCGAAAGGCGCGCCCCGCCTGTCGCGCCGCGGCTCAGACACAGCTGCAGCAATGCAATGAGGGTTGCGGTGAGGGCCAAGCTCAGGACCCGGAGTCGGCCCAGGGCCGCTGCGAGGCCGCGTGCGCGCTGGCCTTCGACCGCTGCACCTCAGCCTGCAATGCGCGCCGCTCTAGTAGACGCGCACGATGAGCGTATAGGGCCCCGGCACCGCAGAGCTGACCTCGATGCTGTAGTCGTCGATGTTGGGCAGAGCCACGCCCTCGGCGCCGCCCACGCCTGCGCCGATCACCGCTCCGGCCCCATTGCGTACCTGCACCTGTCGCCCGCGGCCGCCGGTGCTGAGTACGGCGTCGAGCGTGAGCCCTCCGCTGGAAGTCAGCGTGAAGGTATCGATGTCATCCTCGTCGAGCAACTCACCTTGCATGACGTCCCGCCAACCTTCGAGCCGGTTTGCGGTGGCTGGGGTGTCGTTGGGCTCCAGCTCCACCTTGGCGACGACGGATTGATAACTCACCTGCGCCTGATAGGTGGCGGTGGGGCCGCCGAGGCCATTGTTGGCGTTGTGAACCCCGACCACATAACTATTCGCCTCGGGCAGGTAGGCCATGGCTGAGCCTTCACCGGCGCCGATGATGCCCTTGGCCTGCGGCCCGTAGACCCGGATGAGTGGGCTGACGTCCTCGCCCATCTGGTCCACGTCGATGAAGATCAAGGTGGGTTCGTTGGCTACTACGATGTGGCGCTTGAGGCGGCCGCCCGGATCCAACAGCCCGTCGATACTCGTGGTGCCCGTCACGACTTGGGGGTCGGGCTGAATGCCGGTGGGCTCCGCGAAGATGCCGTACTCAAACAGGGGGCCACCCGCGAAGGGCGGGCCCTCGAGGTTCTGCTCATCGACGACCACGACATAGTAGGTACCGTCGTCGGGCAGGATGGCCTCGATGCGCGGAGAGTCTCCAGAGGAGTCTGTATTGACGTACAGGGTCTCGATGTC
>Ga0193954_1000749_pt1 | contig 17946 bp, 18 predicted proteins | sample BB_5_MG_FD_140340 | JGI IMG/M metagenome (GOLD analysis project Ga0193954, IMG submission 140340) | Microbial mat bacterial communities from the Broadkill River, Lewes, Delaware, United States - BB_5_MG | ecosystem: Environmental > Aquatic > Freshwater > River > Microbial mats | place: USA...
AGACGCCAACCACAACGTCTTCAGCGCAGAGCTGGAAACGATGAGCGCGGGCAAGGATCCCGATCTCAAACCCGGTGACGCCAAGACCTACAGCAAGGTCGAGGGCGACGCGTTTCGCACCGATGCCTCGGGCAACGTCGTCCCGCCCAAACACAGCGATGTGGACCAGGGGGATCTCGGCGATTGCTGGCTGATGGCCGCCTCAGCCTCGATCGCGCACCAAGACGCTGAGTACATCCAAGGGCGGATCACCAAGAACGACGACGGCACCTTCAACGTGAAGCTGGGCAGCTCCACACAGACCGTCAAGCCAACTTTCCCGGACGCCGGCTATGCCGACCCCACCCCCGGCAATCAAAAGGACACCCTGTGGCCCGCGCTCATTGAAAAGGCCTACGCGCAACAAGAGGGCGGCTACGCCGAGCTGGACGGCGGCGACTCCGGGGCCGCGATGACCGCGCTCACCGGCAAGCCCTCGACCGCCACGAGCCTGTCGAGCAGCACAAAGGCGGACGAGCTGTACAAGACACTCAAGGCCGGCAAGGACGGCGACCACCCAATGACCTTCGATACCAAGGGCTCGGGCGTCGCCTCACCGCTTCATGACAATCACGCCTACGCAATTCTCGACGTCTACGAGCGCGATGGGCAGCAATACGTGAAGGTTTACAACCCTTGGGGCGTCAACGATGGCGCTCGCGACATTTCAAAGATGGAGCATGAGATGAAGATCGAGGATCTCATCGCCAACGGCAGCAAGGTGCACGTCAACGGCGGTTGACACACCACCTGGAGGCCTGGCCCCCCATGTCCGGGGGGTTGAGGCCCCTCCCCCGACCGCGCAACACGCCCATCAGTCAGCCGGCCGAGCTGGCCCACATCATGCTTAGTGGGCCCCAGACATGCCGGGCCCGATCACACGCCATGCCCCGTCGCTTCAGCGCGTCCTCCGCGACGCGGCTCAGGATGTAGGTCCGGTTGCAGATCCTGTCGTTCCGCCGACGCCCATGCAAGGCAGCGACGGTCCGCACTGCCTGCTGCAGGCCAGCGATGCGCGGCCGCTGGCCGCCTGGTCCCAGCGGGTGCCAAAGGCCGTCGTTCGCAGCCTGATGGCCCCAGGCTCCTGTCTGGTCGTCGGGGACGCGCCTGGGGATCCGGACTGCTTCTGCTCCGCCGCCGCTCTGGCGCGCGCGCGAAACAACCTGGGCTTGAAGGGCCTCGCCCACGTCAATGCGCCGCCGCCCAAGCAGATCGCGCCCGTGCTGCGTGCAGGCGAGATTGCAGGCTCCGATGACATTGAAGAGCAGCGCTTTGATACCGTGGTCTTTGTCGATAACGACGCCACTCGAGTTGGACCGGCCGCTCAAGAGGCGATGAAGCGCGCACAGCGTGTCATCATCATTGACCACCACGAAGTGGACCCCACCCACGAGCAGCTTGGCCTGCCCGAAGACGTCGAGCTCATCGTCTGGAAGGAGACCGGCGCCGACGCAGCCGCGTTGATGGTGCTCGCGGCGACAGCGCGCATGAGCGCAGACAGCCCGGTGCCGCTCAGTGAGGCCGGATGGGCTGATGTCGTGCGCCCCTTGGTCTCCGCGATGTATTCCGATACACGCGGCTTCGAGGCCAGCCGCACCCGGCCCACCACCGTCGGTCTGCTCATGCAGCTTGTGGATACCGGCGCGTTGAGCCTGAGGGCCACCCTCGCCGGCTTTGGCGGTGGCGTCGCGCCTCAGATCCGCGACCGGCTCTACGCACAGGTACAGGAGGACAGACAACAGTTTGGAGCGCAGACCCTGGGCGCGTTCTCGCTCGACGCGTCGGCTTTGGTGCAAGCCTGGCAGGATGCCTGCGCGCAGACACCGGAGACGACCTGGTCGGACATGCTGTTTTTGGCCCTAGACCACGTGGAGGCCCGAACCCGGGAGGCCGGATACGATGTCAGCGTATTCGCGGCCGGCGCCCAGGACGCGGAGGCGACGGCAGACCTCGAACCGGCGGTGCAGGGCCAGTTGCCGCCCGCACCCACTAAATTCTCAGTGCGCACCAAGGAGGGCCCGCTGGCCCCGGCGCTGGCCGCCCACCTCGGCGGCGGCGGCAAGCCCCACGAGGGCGGCGGGATCAGCAAGGACTCCGCGCAAGACATCTTGCACAAAGCCAGCCACTGGATGCAGGAGCGGGCCGAGCTGGCGCGCTTTGCGGCGGCCCGAAACCTGGGCGGCGCATAGCGGGCCTAGCCCACGAGCGGGCGGTGGGCGTCGGCGGCCAGCTGTGAGACCTGAGCCAGGGTCTGCTGATCCTGACCCAGCTGAGCGTACATCTCGGACCGACGTGCCTTGATGTCCCCCTTATTCTTCGCAGTCTCGCTAGAGCCCTTTTCGTCATCGCTTCGCCGGTTGTCGAGGATGTGCCCCGCGACGCGGTCCAGCTCCCCCAACAGGTTGTCCCGCACCTTGTCCGGCGTCACCTCGCGGCGCTGCGCCGTGCCTTGCAAGCGATTGACCTGCTCGTCGAGAGAAGGTGGCTGGCCGTCCTTGCCGGGCTTTGTCATCAGCTCCCGGATCTTGGCGTCCCCCATTGTATCGCCCAGGGTGCTGTCATCGCTGATCGCTGCACCACGGATACGGTCCATGTCTCCGCTTTCGACCGCTGCCCTCAACTCGACACGCCTGGGATTCGCGGCGCCCTGGATACGTGCCACCTGCTCGTCAATCGTAGGCGGCTGGCCGCCCTCCCCGGGCGCAGTGAGCAGAGTCTGCAAGCGCTGATCATCGATGCCCTGCCCCACCGTGTGGGTTTCATCCATCTTCACGTCTTTGAGGGCCTGAAGGTCGTTATTTTCGATCGCAGTTTTGATGTTCTGCTCAATCTGCTGGCTCTCGCCCACCTTCTGGCTGGTCTCACCGACCTTGCCCACGGCCTGAGCGGTCTTCACCCCCGCCTTCACGGTCTCAAAGAGCTGCTTTTTCATGTGCTCTTTATTGGCCCGGTCCTTCATGAACATCTGCTGCTCTGCAGCAGCGACCGCCCGCGTGTCCTGGGTATCGATAAGGGTCCGTGTGTCTTTGCCCGACTCGACCGTATGCTCAGCATAGGCCTTCATCATCGAGCCGCTCAATCCGCTCAGCGCCATGTCATTTCTCCTTAGATCGTTCGTGCTCAGCTGAACGTCATGCGACGAGTCTCTTGGGTCTGCTGCTCTTGCTGCAAGGCGACCTGCAGCTGCTGCTGGACCTTCGCGCGGCTCTCACGCCGCTCCTCTTGGGCTTTGTCGATGTCTGCATCGAGCTGCTCTGCGGCGACGTTCTGTACGCCGGCATCATGGTCGAGCTCGGCCGCATTCTGCTCCGTGCCCCGAGTACCCAAGTAGCCAGCGAGCATGATGCCCGCAGCGACAGCGCCGAGCACCGCGCCCACAATCTGCAGCCCGGGAATGCACATGCAGATGGCGGCGGCCGCACCCAACGCACCGGCGGTGGCGCTGGCGCCGCCCTGGATGTCTCCCGCGGTGGCGCGACCATTGGCGGCATCGTTCTGCTTATCGAGCGCCGACATCTGCTTTTCGATCTTCTTGTCACGGGCACGGCCCGCCTGCTCATTCGAGAGTTCCGAAGACTCCATGTTCGCTTGGAAGTTCAGCATCGCGGCTTTTTGGGTGACGTTCATATCTATCTCCTGTTTTCAGTCTGAAGGTTAAGTTGCGGTTGGCTCTAGTAGGTCTCGGAGTTCAGGCTGCGCTCGGCGCGCCTAAGCTCTTTGGAGAACTTCTCGAGCTGCGACTGCTGTCCGGCGACAGAGTCAAAGTCCTCTGCGGCTTTGGCGAAGTCGTCCTGGGCGCGGGTGCGCTCAATCTCGCTGACCCCCGCGCCCATGTTCGCGTCGTTCATGGCGCGCTTATCGCCCGACGAGGCCAAGGCGCCGATGCCCTTGCCGATCAAGGTGCCAACCAGCGGGCAACAGATCGTGCCGATGAGCGTACCGAGCCCGGACTTTTCTCGGGCGTCCTTCATCTCCTCGACAGCCGTCATGCGCTTGTCGAAAGTCTCGCCGATCTGATCCTTCTGCTTCGTCAAGGCATCTTGCTTTTGGTCACGGGCCGCCGACTGATCTTCCTGAAGGTTCAGGTATCGCACCGACTGCATGCTTCGAATTGTGGCTGCGGACATTGTCTTTCCTCCTGCTGCGTGGGCGGTGGGGCCCGACACGAGGAACTAAAGCAAGGGCAGTGCCAACCCAGCGCCCAGCAGGACCTGGCCGGGGCGCCTAGAGTATGGGGCGGGGAGCAGAGCAGACCTTTTGCAGCTCGAGTTGCAGCCTTGGGGAGTGCAGCGGCTGCAGCTCTGATCGTGCACGCCTTGCGTCTCGGGGAAGCTGGCGCCCCACAGGGCAGCCCAGGGGATTTCCTGGACCGCTCCCGCGCGTAACGCCCTAACCCCTTTGATTACGGGCACTTGACCCTTTGACGGCCGCACCTCGAATTGTTGGCACGCAGCGTGCTTTATCCAAAAGCGTCCGCCACACACCGGGCACTACGAAAGGGAAACTAAAATGACCGACATCCTCCACAAACTCGCCGCCGTCAGCCACCTGCAAGCTCAGGACGCTGCCACTGACCTAAACTCGCTCGCCGACAAGCAGAAGGAGAAGGTCTACGAAAAGCGCGCCGTGCGCGACGTGCAGGAGTACTACGACAAAGTCATGAGCGACGAGGTTGTGGACTTCGATGAGCTCAAGAACCTGCACGAGATGCGCAGCGAGATCGGCTCCACTGACGAGAGCTTCTGGAATGACGAGGGCCGCGTCAACGGCTTCTCCAACGCGGACGGCGCCTCCTGGGACTACGACTCGGGCGAGGTCAACAGCCACGGCAATGGCAATAACGATGGCTTCTCGCTGGACCTGAGCACCAACGACGATGACCCGATGGCCAACAGCGCGGCCAAGAAGGGCATGGAGGCCATGGAGCGTGAGATCGACGGCCAGATGGACGACCTTGAGGACAATGAGTCCTTGCTGCAGTTCGAGATTCAGGTCGGCACCAGCAAGATGACCTCCGCCGAGCAGAGCCGCGCCGGCGCCGAAAAGCGCCTCGAGGACCACCGCAAGAACCTGCAGCAGAAGTGGGAAGGCTGATTCGGTTGACCCCGAATCTTTGAAGGAGCTTAGCGATGATCAGTACAGCACGAGTGCATGCCCAGCTCAGCATGTCGGCCACCGAGAACCTCAGCGGGGACGAGGCGGACGGCAAGCGGGACCTGGGAAAGGCCACCGAAAAGCGCACCGAGCTGCGCGCTGACCTTGAGGCCCGCGCCGCCCGCGCCGCGGACCTGTCCGAAGAGATGAAGGATGCCGGCGATACCTCCTTTTGGCAGGACGTCGGTGACTTCTTCACCGGCAATGACCGGGTGGGCAAGGTCGCCGAGAAGCAGGCCGATAACGAGGCCAACATGGAGCGACAGCAGCACGAGCTGGAGATCGTCAAGGCAGAGGCCAACGACATCCTCTCCGAGCTGGAGAAGTCGCAGGGTGACTTGCAAGGCACCCACAATGCCCTAGAAGAGATCCTCAAGGACAGCGAGCAGACCCACCAGGTGTCATCGCTGGGCTGATGAGGGGACCTTCGGGCCCGGTGTGAAGCACGGAGCTCGGCGGCCTAACGGCTGCCGAGTTCCCGCGACCGCACCGCTTTTTTGGATTGAAGGACGAGACGATGAAGATCACCGAGCTGTTTCGACAAATGGCGGGCCGCGGCGAAGCCAAGCTGAACGACCTGGTCGACCGACAAACCAGCAACCTCGACCGTCAGCGGGCGCTGGACCGTGTTGAGGAGCGCTTCGGTGCCATGGCCTCAGATGGCATCATCGACGAGTCCGAGATGGACGAGTTGCTGCAGATGATGCGCAACAACGGCCTCAACGCAGACGATATCGAGAAGGTCTTCGAAGACCTCAAGGGCGAAGACTCATCGGTGCGTATGGACGATGCCGACAAGCTGAAGTTCCTCATCGATACGCGCATCGACAACGCCCAGGACAACGCCACAACCCAGCACGCGGACCTCAACTTTGAGGTCCAGATCGCGCTGGCCGACTATACCCACGGCATTGAGTCGGCCTCCGCGATTCAAAAGCAGGGGCACGACGCCGACATGGCGGTTATTCGAAATATGGTCGGCTAGAGATTGGTTCGAACGCTCCAAAGCTCGTGAAACAGGCGCACAGCCACGGCGCGCCTGAGATACTGCACCCCCGAGGTGCCGCCTGTGCCCGTCTTATTGCCGATCACCCGTTCCACGGTATTGGCATGACGAAAGCGCCAGGTCTGGAACTGGTCATCAATGTCGACCAGGTTCTCGGCCAACTCGTACAGGTCCCAATGCGTATCCGGATCTGAGTAGATAGTATGCCAGGCGGCTTCGACGCTGGCGTCTGGGCTACGAGTCGTGCCCCAGTCCCGTTCCAAGCACTCCGGATTGATCACGAACCCCCTGCGGGACAGCAGGAGGATGACCTCATCGTAGAGGCTGGGGCTCTCAAGGATCTTTGTGAGGCGCGCATGGATTTCACGGCGCTCCTTGTGAGGCTCCAGCATGCCCCGCTGCTTGTTTCCGAGCATGAACTCGATGCTTCGGTACTGATATGACTGAAAGCCTGAAGAACGCCCCAGAGCGTCTCGGAAGCGTGAGTAGTCGGTCGGGGTCATAGTATTCAGGACCGCCCAAGAGGCGATCAGCTGATCTTGTAGGCGTTTGATGCGCGCGAGCATCTTGAAAGCGGGCCGCAGCTCCCCCTCCTTGACATGGACCAAGGCGCCCTCGAGCTCGTGAATGATGAGCTTCATCCACAGCTCCTTGGCCTGGTGGATGATCACAAAGAGCATCTCGTCGTGGGTCACGGGCTCGGTGGGTTGAGCGCTGAGGATCTTATCGAGCTGGAGATAGTCTCCATACGTCATATCCTTGGCGCCGAAGTCGCCATGAAAGTCCTCGCCCTCAAGGTAACTCTTGGGCGCGCTGGGGGGGGCTGCTTTGTCGTTAGGCATCGGGTGTTCTCTTCATTCGTCGTTCGTCAAGGGCGCGTTCCAGGACCTGCCAGGGCCGCACCTGACCCATAGTCTGTACAAGGTCGCGAATGGGGACCATGCTGGCCTCAAGATCCTGGGCGCCAAGGTATTCGGCGATCGAGGACTGCGTGGTCGCGAGATAGTCCAACGTATCCTGCACGATGAACCCGCGGCTGTCTTGGCCCCCAAGCGCCGCCGCTGCGAGCACCAGGTCCCGCGTAATGCTGGGCGGGCCCAAGTTGCCCGTCGCAGGCAACGAGGCATGATCGTCCATCATGAGGTTCATGCGATCCAGGGTGCCGTCACGGAGCTCTCTATCGTGGGCATCCTCCCCAATGATCGCACCATTGAGGGCCGCCGTCGCATCGTACGCAACCTGTCCTGCCCCAGGCCTATCGCCGGTGAGCAGCCGCATGATCTTGTCCGCGATGCGATCAACGCTGGTGAAGCCCATGTAGCGCGTGAGCAGCGCGAGTTCGTCTGCGGTATAGGCCCCGCTCTCGCCGCCATCTATGGTGACGACCCGCAGCCGCCCGTGGTTGAGGCAGAGAATGCGCTCGCCAAAGATCGCCAGCCCAGGCTTCACCTCAGCGACCCGCACTTGGTCCGCCGAGAATGAGCGGGAGATGAGCACCAGCAGCTGCGACGACATGCCCGCAAACGCAGCCTTGTGGATGATCGGCAGGTCCTCCACAGCCGCCCCGTGAGTGAAGGGGATATCGAATCCCAGGCCGCCAGAACCCGTGGTCCCGATCTGCAGGTAGGTGGTTGGCGCGGTGTGGTGCTTGAGCGCATCGAAGAGCTCGGCGTGGTAGCGAACCATGCCCTCGTACCCGTCAGGGCCCAGCTCAGAGAATACGGTCGCGATGTTGATCGCGTTGATGATCAGGTCGCTGGGATAGCGGGCCAGCAGGGCCGCGAGCGCGCCGGGCTCCCGGACGTCTAGGCAGTGGTAATGCACCCCGCCGTCGGTGCACTGACGGCGGTCGGCCACGACCACTTGCGCGCCCCGCGCGATGAGGCGGTCGACCAGCGTCCGCCCCAGCAGCCCCGTTCCGCCCAGCACGGTGACGCGCCCCATGGACCTGTGCATCTCGTCACACCCCGCCTGCCTCTGCCCTTAACACGCGGCCCCACCTTCGGTCAGGCCGCGCGTGCAGCCCCTGCATGCGGCCAGGAGCAAGTCCTGCGCGGCGACCCCACTCACACCCCCGAGGAGGGCACGGGCTGCGCACTTTGGACCGTTTCCACGTCGGCACGGCGATTGCTTAATCCAATCGCATGAGCTCGGCCCCGATTCGTGATTTGGCTCTGAACTTCCAAAGCCTGCCCCACGAGATCGCCACGCCCGAAAGCTCGGGCCGCATGGCCATCGACGAGCTCGCGGTCCTGCGCCTGGATGTGGATCTGGTCGCGCCGCCCGAGGCGGCCCAGCTCGCCGAGCCCCTGGTCGAGACCTTTCAGGCCACGCCCTCCTCTGGCGATCATCTGCGCCTGCCCCAGCCCGCGCGATTTGGCGCCGAGCAGCTGCGCGGGGCCGTCGACCGGATCTTGCAGACCAATACCGAAGGCGCGGCTCGCTCCCCGGACGCCGTCGTCAAAGAGGCCCGCATGCGCCGGGTGCTCTCCGCCTTGCAGGGCGCCACCCAACACATCTCACGTCAGAGCCAGCTGACGATCACAGACTGACGAGGAGTCGATCATGCCGCAAACCAGCTCCAAAGCGCCTCTACGCCCCCACACTCCTGCATCGCTCTCCCGTTCTGGTGTGGTGCGCCCGGGGGTGGGCCGCAAAGTGAAGCCCGCCAAGCGCGCGCGCCCTCGGCCCCAAGGGCAACCACGCGTGCCGCCCGCCCAGCCCAGCAAGAGTGCCGCAGAAGGCACCGCGCGAGTGCGCACGCGGCGGCCTCGAACCGTGGGTCCTCAAAACCCCAAGGCCTTGTGCAGCGGCGTCGCGCCGGCCGAGCCCCGGGCCCGTCCGGCGCCCGAGCGTGGCCCATCCCTCGCGGATCAGCTGGGTCAGAAGGTCTATGTGGCCCAACTGGAACCCGGAGCCATGGACCTGGCGATCGAGCCGAACAAGACCTGCTTCTTCGACACCATCAACAAGGTGAAGGCGCTGACCGTGGCCGGCCCGCGTTCCCTTTGCGTGGACGAGAACCTAGCCCGGGCCCGAGGTTATGAGCCCGAGGACCTGCTCGCGATCGCCGAGATCGCTTGGCACTACCTCATGAGCGGCGGCCTGAAGCTGGCCCTTACGCTGTACGAGGGCCTCACCGCCGTGGCGCCCGAAGAGCCCTACTTCGCGCTCGCCCTGGGCCTGACCTTCGACCGCATGAATGAGGCCAAGCAGGCCGACACTTGGTACCGGACCGCGGGTCGTCTGGCCCCCAAGGACGGCCGCCCCGACATTAACCGCGCCGAGCTGTGCCTCGAGTCTGGGGACCGAGCCAGAGCCATGAAGCTGCTCGCGCGGGGTTCGGCCAAGGCCAACCGGGCCGGGGACGTCGCGCTCGCACGCAAGGCGGACGCGCTCTTGGAGCACCTGATGCAGCGCTGAGCCCGGACCTCATGTCGCAGCAGCGCCGCGCATCCTGCGCAGGCCCACCTCTGCGTCTTTTTGCGGCGCTCGGAGTGCGGGGCCTGCACACCGCTTTGTGCAGCCCCTGCATATTGCCGGCCCCCCCCCCTGCCCGTGGACCATGTTCACCCGGACTTTGGCCTCAAACGGCCTGGCACGGGTCCTGCTTTAAGGAGAGCTACGCATGAAGGCCCTCGAATCTCTCGCAGCCCTCCCCTTCTCCGGCATCGGTCGGCGCCCTGACGTAGTGCTGGCCGTCATGATGGCCTGCATCGTCTCGATGCTCATCATCCCGATGCCCACGGTGATCTTGGACGCGCTCATCGCGGTGAACATCGCCGCGGCGCTGATCATCCTGTTGGTGGCGCTGTTCGCCAAGAACGCGCTGGAGGTCTCGACCTTCCCCAGCCTCTTGCTCATCACCACCCTGTTTCGGCTGGGCCTGAACGTCTCGACCACTCGGGGCATCCTGTCGCAGGCCAACGCAGGCGAGGTTGTCAAAGCCTTCGGCAACTTCGTGCTCCAGGGCGACGTGGTCGTGGGCATGATCATCTTCTTGGTCATCACCTTGGTGCAATTCCTGGTCATCGGTAAGGGCGCAGAGCGGGTTGCAGAGGTGGGCGCACGGTTCACGCTCGACGCGATGCCCGGCAAGCAGATGTCCATCGATGCCGCGCTGAGGAGCGGCGCCTATACGGAGGAAGAAGCCCAGGACAAGCGCGACGAGCTGGGCCGGGCCAGCCAGCTATTTGGCAACATGGACGGCGCGATGAAGTTCGTGAAGGGCGACGCCATCGCGGGCCTCATCATCACCGCCTTGAACCTGGTTGGCGGCTTCATGATCGGGGCCATGCGCAACGGCATGGAGCTGGCCGAGGCCCTTGAGACCTACTCTATCCTGACCATCGGCGACGGCCTCGTCAGCCAGATCGCGGCCCTGTTGATCACCCTGGCCTCCGGCGTGCTCGTCACTCGGGTGGAAGCGAAGAACAAGGAGCACAACCTCGGTCACACCCTCAAGGATGAGGTGCTCGGCAACCCCAAGGTGCTCGGCATTGGCGCCGTCCTGATGGTCGCCCTGGCCCTGGTGCCTGGCCTGCCCTTCATGCCCTTCATGTTCTGCGCCTTCTGCGTCGGCGCGCTCGCGGTCAGCGGACACTTCCTGCCCCTGCTGGCAAAGCAGAACAAGCCCAAGACGGCAACCCAGGTCCGTCACGCGCAGTTCAAGAAGAACCTCGACAGCAAGATCCGCCAGGCCAAGGAGCAAAAGTCACTCGCGGACCGCATGTCCCCCTCCGTTGTCCCGCTGGGCATCGACATCGACCCCGTGCTCTCCGCCGCCTTGGGTTTTGATAACGAGGAGGACGATGACGAGACCGAGCTGATGAGCGTGTACATCCCTCAGCTGCGAGACGCCCTGTACCTGGAGACGGGCGTGCGCTTTCCCGGCGTGCGGGTGCGGCCCCACGTGAGCAACCTCGGCAAGGGAACTTTCGTTGTCCGGGTCAATGATGTGCCCGTGCTGCGGGAGCAGGTGCCCACCGAGCAGCTCCTGGCCACGTCCAACCCCGATAACCTGCGCCGCCTCGGCGTGGAGGCGGCCACCGGCAAGCACCCCATCAGCCGAGCCCGCATGGCCCTCATCAATAAGGAGGACCGCGAGGTCGTCGAGGCCGCGGGCATCGCGGTGTGGAATCCCTCTGGCATCGTCGCGCTGCATGTCGCCTCCGTACTGCGCCGCCGAGCCAAGGACTTCATCGGCCTGCAAGAAGTCAGCGACATGATCGCCAAGATGGACAAGGCCTACCCCGCCCTCGTGAAGGAGGTCATTCCCAAGGTCTGCACCGTGCCCCAGCTCGTAAATGTGATGCGCCGCCTGGTCGATGAGCGCGTCTCTATCCGCGACCTCAAGACCATCTTGGAGGCGATGGGCGAGCACGGCACCCGGGACGGCGACGCGCTGTTCTTGACGGAGAAGGTGCGCTCGGCACTTGCAGCCCAGCTTGCACATGCCCACGCGGGCCTGTCGGGGCGGCTGTCCGTCCTGCTGCTGGAGCCGATGATCGAGGATACCATCGCCTCGTCCATCAGCCACAATACTCACGGTAAGGTGCTCACGCTGGAGCCCACGATTTGCCGCAGCGTCATCAACGCCATCGCTCGGGCCCTGCAGCCCATGGTTCAGCAGGGCATTCGACCCGTCATCCTCACGAACTCTGAGGTCCGCCGCTTCGTGCGTAAGCTCATCGAGGTCGACCTGCCGACGGTGGCGGTGCTGTCCTTCGACGAGCTGCCCGCAGACCTGAGCGTGCAGCCGATGGGCCGCGCGAGCATCGAGGACGATCAGGAGATCGCTGAGGCGGCCTGATCAGGCAGCCGGCGGCGACTAGGCGTGCTCAGCGAAGTGCTCAAGCATCGCGCGGTTGAGAGCCTCGGCGCGCTGATAGATGAGCCCATGACCCGCGTCCTCGAAGGCCACGAGCTTCGCCTTGGGCAGGACCTTCATCAACCGGTCAACATGCTTGGCGGCGATCATTCGGTCCTGATCGGCCCTCACCACCAAGGTGGGAAGGTGAAGCTGCTTCAGGCGGCGATGGGTGCGGTGCCCGCGCACCGCGCCGAGCTGAGCCTTGAGAGTCTCAGGCGGCACCACGGGTGAAAAGCAAGCCTGCATGCGACCATCGAGCGCCTCGCGTTCGCAGCTTCGCCGAAACGACTCGGGGTACAACAGCTGCTCCATGTGCTCAAGTCGCCGCGCCTTGGGGCCAAAGCTGAAGAGAATGAGATCCTTGAGGCTGCTGAGCGCAGGCAACCACACCGTCGGGCCTCCGGAGTGCGTCGCGATGAGGGTGACAGAGTGAAAGCGAGAGGGGGCCAGCAAGGCCAGCTCTTGGGCCACCATGCCGCCCATCGAGACGCCGACCAAGTGCACCTTGTCAAAGCCCACGTCGTTGAGCACGCGCAACGCGTCCTCAGCCATGTCTAGGATCGTCAACCCACCCTGCATCGGGGCGCTCTCGCCGATGCCGCGGGCATCATAGGTGATCACGGGGTGGTGCGCCTTCAGGCCATCGATCTGCGGACGCCAGGCCTCACCGGCCATCCGAAAGCCCATGATAAGCAGCACAGGCTGCGCGCCCTGCCCGTGCACACACCACGACAGTCGGGGCGTGGTGCTCGTATGACCGCGACGCATTAGGGCTGCGCCTCGGCCTGAAGCCCATCCACCATTCGGTCCATCAACCAGTGCATGTGCTCGCGGCGCTCATCCAGGGCCTGCTCTGCCAAGGGCTCCCCCTGCCAAAGCGGGGCCAAGGCCGGCGCATAGGTGAAGTAGCCGGTCACCAGGCTCGAAAAGCTCACGAAGAAGTGACGGGCCGCCAAGGGGCCGGCGGCTGGGCAGAGTTCCTCTAGGGCCCGCTGCACCCAGCCGTAGAGGGGGGCGAGGTTCTCCGTCACCAAGGGTAGCTTGTCACCTGGGCCCGTCAAGATGTGTTGCACCATCCTGGGGTAGCGGCTGTGCTCCTGCATGAACGTAAGGTAGGCATCCAATACGCTGTGCAGCCGCTCGCGCGCGCTGCCCTCACCTTCAAAGGCGCTGCGCAGGGCCTCAAGGTGGGCCGCGTAGTAGCGCTGAATGACCCGGTCGAAGAGCGCGCTCTTGGACTCGTAGTGGTAAAAGATGAGCGCCTTATTGACCCCAGCCCGCTCCGCGACGGCACGCACGCTGGCGCCCTCGTAGCCGGCCTCGGCCAGGACTTCGTCGGCCGCTTCCAAGATGCGTTCGGCGGTGCTCCCCATGAATGCTCTAGCGGTACCATCCGCGGCCGGTTTGACCGCTCGGTCAATGATCGGACGTGCCGGCGGCAAACCTGCTCTACAGTCGCAGGAGACCTGGATGCACGAGTCTATCGCCATCGCGGCAGGCCTCGTGCTGCTGTCCTTTTCGGTGGCGGCGCTCGCCGGGTTCGGGGCCACGGTCATCGCGGTGACCCTGGGCGCGCACTTTCTACCCATCGAGTGGTGGGTGCCGCGCGTCGTCTCGCTCAACATCTTCCTGATGGCCTACTTGGTGATTCGCCACCGCGGCCACGCCGACTTCGGGCTTCTGCTGAAGCGCATTTGGCCGTTGATGGGCGGCGGCATGCTGGCCGGTCTGGCGGTGGCTCAGTTCCTCAGCGGCCCCATGCTCGAGGCGGCGCTCGGCATCTTTGTTGTGCTGATGTCCGCGCGGGAGCTGCTCAGCGCACTGAAAGTGCTGCCCCGGCCCACCCGTGCCATCCCAGGTGTGGTGGGCTCCGCGCTCATCACCCTCGCGGGCATGATCCACGGCATCTACGCCTCGGGCGGCCCGCTGCTCGTCTACGCCGTCTCGCGCTCGGGCCTCACCAAGTCCAAGTTTCGAAGCACACTAGCGGTCGTGTGGTTGACCCTAAATAGCACCCTCTTGGGCGCCTTCATTCTGCAAGGCCGCTTTACGGCCGAGGCGGCCCAGCAAATGCTGCCCCTCTTGCCCGTCGTTGTGCTGGCCACCGCGCTCGGCGAGTGGGGACACAAACGCATCGACGAGGCGCGCTTCAAGATGGTCGTGTACAGCATCCTGCTCTTCGCCGGCGCTGCACTCTTGGCCCGCTAGGCTCAACCGCGCGGCGGCCTGCAAAGCCGCGCAGGGTCACAGGACGAGCCTGTTTTGCCGCGCCGTGACCAGTATTGCTGCTAGTCCGCGAGAACAGCACGCAGCGCCGGCTCCAGCTCGGCGTGCTGAAACGCGTAGCCCGAATCAATGAGCGCCTTGGGGGTGACGAAGGCGCTCGCGAGCACCGTCTCATTGGCCATTTGTCGCCCCAGGGCAGCCCGAAGGGCGAAGGCCGGTGCGGGCAAGATCGCAGGCCGCGACAGCACATCGGCGAGGGTCTTTGTGAAAGCTCGGTTGTCGACAGGGTTGGGCGCGGTGAGGTTGACGGGACCGCGCAGCGACTCGGTCTGCAGGATATGGTTCACGGCCCCAACCACATCCGGCATGCTTATCCAGCTCATGCCTTGGGTGCCGGGGCCCACGACCCCGCCTGCCCCCAGCTTGAAGGGCGTAAGCATCGCCGACAGAGCGCCGCCCTTGGGGCTGAGCACCAAGCCAATGCGCATATTCACGACCCGGATCCCGGCGTCGACCGCAGGTTGGGTCGCCGCCTCCCAGGCCTGACAGACCTCAGCGAGAAAGCCGCTGCCTTGGGGCGCGGTCTCATCGACGGTCTGCCGCCCGGTGTCTCCGTAAAAGCCTATCGCAGAGGCGCAAACGAATACCTTTGGCGGCCGCGCACAGGCCGCCAGCGCCTGGGCAAGTAAGCCTGCGCTTTGCACTCGGCTTTGCAGGATCTTCTGCTTCTTCGATGCCGTCCATCGGCCGCTGACTACACCCTCACCGGACAGCAGCACGACGCCATCGAACCCCTCCACGCTGGAGGTCAGCAGCTGGCCCTCGCTGGGCGACCACGGGACATCGCCTTCGGCGCCGCTGCTCGATGACCGCACCAAGCGCGCCACGCGATGCTGCCCCTTCCAGGCTTTGGTCAGCGCGGACCCCAGCAAGCCGCTGGCACCGCCAATCAGCACACTGTTCACGTTCTTGGGGGGCGTACTCATGGACCTACACAACCTAGAGCTTCAACCCGCGCACCGCACCCCCTTTGTGCCCACGATTGTAGACGGGGCGCCTTGTTTCGAGCCTTCGAGCACTTTGGCTCAAGCCGAGCGCTACCGCACCCGAATAGGTCAGTGTGGGATTGTGGTCCTGGTTCAAACGCACGCTCGGCCGCGACCCGGCCAGTGAGCCCTCGCATGAGGCGCAGGCCCCGCACAGCACATTGCCCGAGCAAGCCCAAGCCTGTGTGGACGCCGCGGTCGCCGCGCCGACGGCCATACACGCCAAGCCGGTCTTTGCGGGGGACATCGCCCAGGGCCTCGCTCAAGACATCCGCGGCCTGATGCGCCACGCCGAAGGCAATGTCGAGCGACAGCTCATGTCCCTGCTACTGCGCGCGGTCAAAAACGACGGCGCGGAGCTGCCCGCCATGCCGAAGGAGTTTTTGAGGATTCAACGGCTGCTTGGCGACCCCGATGTATCGCTCGCGAAGCTGGCGCACGCGATTCAAAGAGAGCCCTCGATCGCGGCCAAGTTCCTCGCGGTAACCAACAGCCCCTACTACGCGGGTCGGCACCGGGTCGTGGACGTGCAGCAGGCCATTGCCCGCCTCGGGCTCAGCACCACCCAAATGCTGCTCACCGCAATCTTGGCCCGGTCCAAGGTCTTCCGTGTGCCCGAGCACCAAGCCGCGGCCGAGGCGCTGTACGCTCGAGCGCTACGGTCGGCGGCCATCTGCCAGATGATGGCCCGACTCGATGGCTACGACGAGCAGGACGCCTTCATCGCCGGCCTGTTTCACGACCTGGGTCGAGTCTTTGTGCTCACCTGTGCAGGCCGAGCCCAGGGGCGCAGCCCAAAGGGGCCGCCGCTGGATGGGCAGCGGCTGCAGGCAAGCCAGGATGCGCTCGACGCGGGGCTTTCGAGCATGATCGTACAGGGCTGGGGCTACAGCGAGCAGGTTGTTCAAGCGATCTACCATCACCACGGTCCTGTACCGTCCCCGGGCGAGAACCTGCTGACCTTCCCCGAACCGAATGAGCGTCTGACCTACATGCTCGCCGCCGCAGACCAGCTTGCCCGCGGCATGGATGAACCGGACGGTGATGAGGTCGAGGCCGCACGGCAGCTGCTCGAAGCGCTGGACATGACCCTGACAGATGAGTTCTTGGCGATCGCCCAGGACACCGCAGAGAGCTTCATGACGGAGGTGGGCGCGAACAAGGCGGCCTGACCCTCGCGGCGACGGTGCTCTGTGCAGCCTGCAAAGACGGACCTTTGGTATGCGCCCGCCCATGCTCAAATACCCCCGCACGCAGCACCTGCAGGGCTCTCGCCTGCAGGCCGGCGACCAAGACCTCAGCCAGGTGCCCTTCAAGGACATCCGCGGTCTGCCCCTGGTCGTCGAAGAGAAGATGGACGGGGCCAATTGCGGCCTCAGCTTCGACACCGATGGTCAACTTTTATTGCAAAGCCGCGGACACTACCTGGACGGTGGACCTAGAGAAAAGCACTTCGCGCTGCTCAAACAATGGGCCCAGGCCCACGCCTCGTCGCTGCAGGACGTCTTGCGCAGTCGCTATGTTCTCTACGGCGAGTGGATGTTCGCCAAACACACCTGCTTTTATGATGCCCTGCCCCACTACTTCCTTGAGTTCGACGTCTATGACCGCGAACAGGATCTGTTCCTGAGCACTCCCGCCCGGGCCCGGCTCCTGCAGGGGTTGCCAGTCGTGCCGGTGAAGGTGCTCCTGAGCGGCCCCGCCCGACACATGAAGGACATCCTGCGCTGTCTGGGACCCTGCCACTTTAAAACCCCAGGCTGGCGGGATAACCTCAGGCGCATCGCCCAACACGAGGGCTGTGACCCCAGCCAAGTCATGAGCCAGACGGACCAGGTCGACGACATGGAGGGCCTGTACATCAAGGTTGAGGACGAAGACCGGGTGCTCTCGCGGCTCAAGTACGTGCGGGCCAGCTTCCTCAGCGCGATCATGGACAGTGATGGCCACTGGCTGTCGCGGCGAATCATCCCCAACCAATTGCAACCCGAGGCAGATCTTTGGGCTCCGCAGGCGCTGTACGGGGGACGATCATGAGCCTGCCCTACCCCTGCCCGAACCCGGGTGAGCCCATCGACTGGAGCCGTCTCGACGAGCCCTGGATCGGCCCCATGGCGGAGTGTATGCAGGACAGCCTGCATCACGCTGAGGGCGACGTGTGGACGCATACGCGCATGGTTTGCGAGGCGCTGGTCGGTCAAACGCGGTGGAGGGCCCTGCCCGCCGCGCAGCGCTGGCTCACGTTCGCGGCCTGCCTCCTGCACGACATCGAAAAGCCCTCCACTCGCCGGGTTGAGGAGGGACGCATTCGCCACCCCCGGCACTCTGCGCGCGGCGCGAGGCGCGCACGTCAACTGCTGTACCGGGCGGGTGTACCGGCTCGGTTGCGCGAGCAGGTGGTCAACATCATCCTTTGGCATCAAGTGCCCTTCTTCCTCATCAGCCAAGCCCGCCCCGAGGACCAGGCGGCGAAGCTCAGTCTGACCACGCCCTGCGGCCTGCTGGGTCTGGTGAACATTGCGGATGCGCTGGGACGCATATGTGAGGACCAGCAGAGCCTCGTCGATAACGCGGAGCTATTCCTCACCCTTTGCCAAGAGGAA
>Ga0193954_1000750_pt1 | contig 17932 bp, 13 predicted proteins | sample BB_5_MG_FD_140340 | JGI IMG/M metagenome (GOLD analysis project Ga0193954, IMG submission 140340) | Microbial mat bacterial communities from the Broadkill River, Lewes, Delaware, United States - BB_5_MG | ecosystem: Environmental > Aquatic > Freshwater > River > Microbial mats | place: USA...
CTAGAACGACAGATAACAACAAACTGAGGCTGAAGTAAACTGGGGTTGCACCCCCAGACCTCGCCTACCTTTTTGCGCCATCAAAAAGGTAGCAAAAAATGGCCCCACAGCTGTCTGGCCCCGCGGGTTCCCTCACTGCAGTCGCTTACAGCAAAACGTGCCGAAAAACTAGCTGCGCTCAAACAGTTTTGGCACAAACGGCTTTGCTGACGCTCTTTGCGTTCGGCGGCGACAAATGGGGGAGTTGGGCGGTAAACAACTAAGGGTAAACCGTCGGACAGTGTCCGACCTACCTAATTAAACCTAAAGAAACGTTATCTACCAATTACTCCTCACGCCACGGCGTTTGATAATAATTCCACTGCCGCGACTGACCACCCCACCCCGGCAACAACAGCGTATAAAACCGCGTCACCTGATCTTCTAAATCAATCATCCACTGTGCATGATCTCGCACTTCACACTCCCGGCCATAATGGCGATTAAGTAATGACTGAATACGTGATTGATTGGTGACGAGCGGTATCGGCAACTCTTTACGACATTGGCTGATAAACTGCTCACCATTTTTGGTAGCACCGAGTAATTGTAAATACGGCACCGGTTGAGCAACAGCGTGTTTCATCTCAGCCGCTTGCAAACCAAAAAGCTGATAGCATAATAAACGTTGAACACGGGTACGGGTAAGGTGGCGGGCTTTAATCTCATCGACAAGCTGCTCACTATCTTCAGCGGTTAACGCGGCCTGAAACATTCGCTGCGCTAAGCCAGGTTCCATCTGATAACAATCGTCGCCTAAACGTCGCGGGTCTAAACAGCAGTGCTGCAACATGGCAAACCACCGTTGGTGATCAACCACCATCCTTGCCTCGACGGCCTGAGATAACAGCAAATGCGCAGCTGGAGGCAGGTAGGGTTGAACAACATCACCAGCATAGATTCGCTGGCGTATCGCTGTCGCGCTGGCAATATCGTCAACAGGTTGGAGATCATGATAGCCGACACCGATGCGCTTTATAGTCAGCGCTTTCAACGCACTTTTGCGCTGTTCGATGGCGCGCAAATACGCTAGGGACAAGATGTTATTCGGTTGGTCGAGTAATTCCGTATCAAAACCCCGATCAGCTAACGCAGCGGCCCGTGCTTGAGGGAACGTTTGCCCGCTACGCACATGGTGATAATCACTCGCAGCAGAGTCATAGCCAACCATCGCCTTAGCTATCGGCTTTAGCTGTTCGATATCACCACTTTCGCTACCAAAACATACGCTATTGAGAAGAGGGCTAAACAGATCGAAGATTTGGATCGCACCATCAGCAAATGCCGGTGCGCTATTACAGGCAAACGGAAATGGCAGCTCAATCACCACATCGACACCGCAGCGCAGTGCCATCTGCGCCCGAGTCCATTTGTCGACCAAGGCAGGTTCGCCGCGCTGCAAAAAATGACCGCTCATCACCGCCACCACCACATCGGCACCACTGACCTGTCGCGCCTGTTCAGCATGATAGCGATGGCCGTTGTGAAACGGATTATATTCGGTCACCAAGCCGACGGCGCGCATGGTTAAACCACCACCGGCAGGCGGTCAACGATATGTGTTTCAAACTCAGTGGTTTCGGTGCGGCAGGCATAGGCTTGGACGCCAGCATTAAGGGCTAACGTCAACTGCTCAGCATAGGCGGGATCAATATCGGCGGCAGGGGAAAACAGTTTGGCTTCACTGCGTTGAATCAAAAACAAGATCACCGCACGGTCACCCTGCTCTTTCGCGCTCATCAACTCAACGAGATGCCGTCGCCCGCGTTCAGTCACCGCATCGGGAAAACTGGCACACACCTCACTGGCCATCAGGGTGACATTTTTGACCTCAAGCCACACGCGCTCATCGACGCCAGCCACCGATCTTTCGAGCAAGAAATCGATACGGCTATCACCCAATTTTTTTTCAGCCTGAACATGGTAGCCCGCTAAGCCATCAATGATGCCTTGGTTTAACGCTTCAGCAACCAGCTTGTTGCTGCGCTGCGTGTTAATATCCACCCACGAACCGTTGACCTCAATCAACTCCAAGGTGCATGGGTACTTACGCTTGGGGTTATCACTGGTTGAAAACAACACCTTTGAACCCGCCACAGCACACTGACGCATACTGCCCGTATTGGGCGTATGAGCAGTAAAAACACCACCATCAGCTAATTCAATATCAGCGAGAAAGCGCTTGTAACGGCGGACCAGAGTTCCAGCCTGTAGCGATGGCAATATCATCGGCTAGTCACCACTGATCTCGGCCATCTCCCGTTCCGACAAGCCAAGAAGATAGAGGATGGAATCAAGACCCTGTTGATTGATGTGGGTATCGGCCTGCTCGCGAACTCGTGCTTTAGCGTTGAAGGCAATACCGAGACCCGCTTTACCCAGCATCGGTAGATCATTGGCTCCATCGCCAATAGCGATCACTTGATCGAGGGTTATCCCTTCGCGCTCGGCGATCTCCTCAAGAAGTTGCGCCTTCCGCTCACCATCGACCACCACCCCCTTGGTGCGCCCTGTCACCACGCCATCGACAATTTCAAGTTGATTGGCAAAAGCATAATCGAGGCCGAGGTCATCCTTAAGACGATCGGTGAAGAACTGAAAGCCACCAGAGATGACAGCCGTTCTAAAGCCAAGGCGTTTAAGAATACGAGTCAAGTTTCGGGCGCCCTTGGTCAATGGAATGTTTTGATAGACCTCCATCAGCGCTTCCTCCTTTAAGCCCGCTAGCAGCGCAACACGAGCTTCGAGGGAGGCTTTAAAGTCGAGTTCGCCATTCATCGCCCGTTCGGTAATCTCTGCCACCTGTTCACCGACCCCAGCAAGGCGCGCCAATTCATCAATGACCTCAATTTGGATCAGTGTGGAATCCATATCCATGACGACCATCCGTTTTGCCCGGCGATAGAGACTCTCTTTTTGCACTGCGACATCGACATGCTGACTACCACCCAATTGCAGCAGTTGGCGTTTCAAAGCACGAATATCAAGCTGGGCATCGGTACCAATCAATAACTCAACACAGCGTAATTCCCCTTGAGTCAGCTTCGATATACGCTCAATATTGGCATGACTATCGACTAGAATTGTTGATACATCGGCTAATGATTCGGCATCAACTTGGCTACCCATGATAGTGACAATGTAACGATTCTTTGCCGTTTTACGGCGGTAATCCTCTTCACTAACGACAGAAAAATCGAGATGAAGTTTCATCTCCATCGCCGCAAACAGTAACTCTTTGATCAGCGGCTTTTCACAGCTATCGCCACTAGAGAGATCCAGCAGAACCGTGAGCACCATCTGCGGATGGGTGACCGTCATCTCGATATCACGGATACGCGCACCCGCGGTTTTAGAGATCAACCCCGTCACCGTTGCAAATACACCGGGGCGATCTAACCCTGTCATGGTTATCAATATCAATCGTTTATCCATTGCGACCTCATCGAAAATATATTTCATCTGTTAAAATCGCTGTCAGTCTACCGATATTCACACCAATGAGCAACCGCCTCTTCGGTATAAAAAAAGGCGGCCAAGCTGGCCGCCCTGTTGTTCTCTTTCAACACTGGTTATTCGATGGTTAAAAGTTGCCGATAGCTAAAGCAGGCACCATCATCACCATACACTATCACTTGGCTGCCAACGGTTAAATCGCTCCGCTCAATTTCGACTAAGCTGTCTTCTCCCCGTTGGTAGTACCGAACCGTTGTCGCCTCTTCTGCGCATTGACCAGCCACCGTTAAGGTCAACGTATCGATCACCTCTAATTCACCCGACAGCGTATCAACACCATCGTAGCAGGTGACGACCAAAGCAGCACAATAGACGGTATCGATCTCAATCACATCAACCGCTATCCGTTGGCCATCCACTAAATCTTCAAGTGCGATGGCGACACCAAAACAGTCGTAATAAGCCGTTTCAGCTGCAAGATTAACAACCATCGCCCCACCACCATCTTCGGTGACAGTCAAACTATCGACACCAACGGTGACCGTACCACGGCGGCGCTGATAATCTCCCTCTTCAACTAGGACAGCATCAAACTCGGGCAGACTGTCGTCACTGCCAACACGAAAATAACCGACAACAGTGACCAGATCCGAAACAGCAATATCATCAAGCGTTGCTGATGTTCCTTCTGGACCAAAATATCGGGTTGGATTATCAGGACCAGCATCAACATGAATCAAAAAATCACGACCTTGTGACGCAAATTGAAATTGGTTGTTTTCAACAACACTAAGAGCTTCGCCAGACAAACGCACCAATCGTCCGATATCTAAATCAGTCAAAATATCGACAAACACCACTGGCCGCAGTTGATAATTACCGGGATTAACAAGATGAATCGATTTATTGGCATCTAAATCGAGCTGAACGACTAATGTTTCATTGGCCGTAATAAAAAATTGACCACGGGGATTAAGATCAATTTTTCCAGATGCAGGAACGTCAACGTCAATTCGGCTGTCATCAAAATTGACCAACTCAACCGCATTGATACGCAGACGGATTTTATTGTATAAACCTACGGGTACATCGCTTGCTAGAGCAAACAGTTCAGCCTCTGTTTCGAGCTCCAGCAAGTTGATAGTTTGTCCATCTGGATTTGACCAGATCTCGATCAGGTTATCTTCGCCATCAATTAAGCTGATACCTGTAACTGTGACTTCAATCCCCTTAAACTCATCGCTTGGCGCATCGGTTACCAACACAGCGACAGACCCCGTTGTCGTTTCAGAACCACCTGCATCGCTACTACTGCTACTGCTTCCTCCGCCACTACTACAAGCAAACAGCGCAAGACTGCAAACCACTATCAAGCCACTAAGAAACCACCACGTTTTTTTAATTTCCATTGCCACCTCCACACATAAAACTACGTTAAAACTTCTACTTATGAAGTTTAGCAGGTTTACGGCAGCTGACAATAAAATCTAATTTAGCAGATGTTCGATCAGAATTTTAATCCCTAAGCAACAGAGCAATACGCCACCAAATATCTCCATCCGTTGCCCCCACATCGCACCGACGCGCCGACCAAGCATCATCCCTATCATGGTAAACAATGCGGCAACAACACCAATTACCAATGCTGGATACCAGACATCAACCTGTAGCACGCCAAGGGTTAAACCAACCACCAACGCATCAATACTGGTGGCAATACTCAGAGTGATCAATGTCATTCCACGAGTTGGATCGCGACGCTGAGAATCGTCATCGGTATCGAAAGCCTCCTGAATCATACGAACGCCAATAAACATCAACAGTCCAAACGCCAGCCAATGGTCAAAGCTGGCAACATAATGATAGATCCGCGCCCCGATCAACCAACCGATAATCGGCATCAGCCCCTGAAACAGTCCAAAATGAAAACTCAAACGAAACAGATGTCGCCCCGTCAACACGGGTAATACCACACCAGCGGATAAGGCCACAGCAAAGGCATCCATCGCTAAGGCAACAGCAATGCCGAGCAACGCATAGATCTCCATATTTAACCCTTATCACCCAGTTTAGAAATTTCACGCGCCATGAGGCCATCAAGCTTTTGCCGTTTGCGTTCAACCGCCTCTTCAACTTTTTGCTGACCAAACATCCACGTTAACTGACCCAGCATCAATGTCACATCGGCTAATTCATCAACCACTTGCTGCGCATCGACTTTTTCACGGCGGTAATGCATCAACGCGGCAATCAATTCGGCACACTCTTCCGCCGCTTGATCGTATTGCGCTTGTTCGCCCCACACCTCAACAGTTGCGCGATAAAGTTCTTCTAAATCCACAGAATAATTCCTTTACTAAAATAATCAGATAATAGCGGCACTTTACACAGAGAATAACAGTGTGGCAATGCTTCGTTACCAAGTCATTCCGGCCTGCTGAAGGAGTTGTTGATCCCCCGTTAACGAGCTCCCGGCAGTGGTAAGAAAATCACCGATCATCATACCGCTAGCACCGGCTTTAAATATCTCATTTTGACGCGTTTTTAATTGGTATTGTCGACCACCACACACTGAAATTCGAGCCTGCGGCACCAGATAACGAAACAGACTAATGGTTGTCAAACACTCATCAGGTGAAAGAGCGGGTTGATTCTCGAGAGGAGTTCCGACCACGGGAGTTAAAAAATTTAGCGGGATAGACTCGACCCCGAGTTCGCGTAACAAACAGCCAAGTTCAATACGGTGCGACCAACTTTCGCCCATACCAAAAATACCACCACTACACACGCGTAGCCCAGCCTGCTGCGCCACAGTGATCGTATCAATCGCCTGCTGATACGGGTGAGACGTACACACCTGTGGGAAAAAGGATTGCGCCGTTTCGAGATTATGGTGATAGGTTACACAGCCCGCTTCAACAAGTTGTTGGGCCATCTGCGGGTCAAGAAAGCCAAGGGAGACAGATGGACTGAGCTTGCATTGCTGCGCAATCTGCTCAATGGCGCTTAGGAGCCGATCAAACTCTTCGCCGGGAACAATTCGTGTCCCACTGGTCACCAGACTAAAACAGCGCGCGCCCCCCTGCTCAGCTCTTTTTGCCGCCTCAAGTAATTGCTGTGGTTGTTTTAGTGGGTAAACAGGCGCTGAGGTTTGATGATGCTGTGATTGCGCACAGAACGAACAATTTTCGCCACAACGTCCCGATTTCGCATTGATAATAGCGCACAACTCAGCGCGATCACCACAAAAGTGCTGGCGAATCTCTTCTGCGCCTTGGTACAGCATCACCTGTTGATCAAAGCTGCGATTTGCTACTGCAACCAACGCCAAAGCCTGCTCTGCTGATAAATGTCCACCCAATTTAATCTGTTCTGCCGTCTGTAAAATATCCATCATAATCTCCCTAATTGGTCACTATGCGCTGACTTTAGGGTGCGTTGCTCAAATTGTCAACCAATCAGCAAAAATCAGTTTACGAGGGAGTGTTGTCACGCAAAAATATTTGACAGCATATTTGATTTACGGTACATACAAAGCGTTGAAATTGATGCCGTTATAGCTCAGTTGGTAGAGCACTTCACTCGTAATGAAGGGGTCAACGGTTCGACTCCGTTTAACGGCTCCAATTTTATTCAGATATTACCCTCAAGACAGCGAGGAATCAGTAGTATATAAAAAAAACGGCAGGTCCTAGGACCTGCCGTTGCTGTTTTAAACATATGACCGGTATAAACACTAGGCCATCATCACCCCATCGCGGGTGGTTTCTTTAACTTTATACATCATGTTGTCGGCAAGGCGGATCAGATCGATCTTCGTTGTTGCATCTTCAGGATAAGTGGCAATACCAAAACTGGCCGTCACATTAACTTTATCCCCCGCTTCAGTGGTTAACGCATAGGAACGCACCATATCGCGAAGATGACAGACTAAATCATAAGCGCCCTCTTTATCCGTTTGCGGTAAAATTAAAACAAACTCATCACCACCGTAGCGCGCACCAAAATCGACAGAACGAATCCGCCGTTTAAACAGCTGGCCAATTTCAGCTAACATGCGACTGCCAATAAGGTGTCCATGTTTATCATTAACCAACTTGAAATAATCTAAATCGATGAAAACTAGCGCCAAGTTTGAATTAAACCGTTCGGCACGGCTGATTTCAATATCGAGAAGATCATCAAGATAGCGCGCATTGTAGAGGCCCGTCAGATCATCGGTGATCACCAATTCCCTGACACGGCTAAAGTTTCGTGCGTTAGAAATACCAATCGCAATATAATCAGCAATCGCTGACAGCAGCGACAGATCGCTATCGGTAAATGGCTCATCGTCGCACCCGTTGATCAGCTGCATGACACCGAGAAGTTGATTTTGAATTTGAACAGGGACACAAACCATGGAGTGGGTCTTGAAGCCAATTAAGTGATCAATCCGATCACTAAAACGAGGATCAGTATCGACATCGGCAACATAAACAGCTTCGCGATTTTTTACAACCCAACCAGCAACCCCTTCATCAAGAGGCAGTCGCTCACCTTTAAGGTCATCGGAAGATACGACATCAGAAACCACGACATCAAAAACCAACTCCTGATTCGACTCATCAACAAGCAACAATAGCCAAGTACGTGACTTAAGGAGTAAATTACCTTTTTCAATAATTCGGTTAGACAGTTCTTCGGTGTCAAGAGTTGAGGTCAACGTTTTGCCAATTTGGACTAACGTCTCCAGCTCTTCATTTCGACGATGCAGAATTTCGAGTAGTTCACGATCATCTTGCAGTTCTGTCATCCGACACCCTCCCACACAATACCTAACTACTTTTTCAATAATTATGAACCTTAACATGAAAAATCAATGATTTATAGTTCATTTTCTATCGGTGCAGAAACAATAATGTCATCTGTTCACATAGTTAGCCACAAATATTAACGTTATTACCGGCATGGTAAACCACATGCAAGACATTGGTTTACTTTCAATTGACAACGGGCCCGTTAACCGTTAGTATCGCATCGTCAACCAGAACAACAACTAACGTTTACAATGTAATGGAGTCAACAATGGCATTTCGCACACTGCTCATATCTCTTCTACTAACAGTCGTATCTTATTCTTCAGTTTTAGCTGAGCAACCTCTCAGTGAACTTGAACTTGGGCCTGTTGTGGTAACGGCAAACCGGACACCTCAACACCTCAGTGACGTGGCACAATCGGTTACCATTATTGATCGTGCCGATATTGATGCAGCCCCTGCTGACAGTTTGGCTGATCTGCTTGAATATGTCAGCGGAGTTGATGTGCGACAACGTAGTATTCACGGCGTTCAATCCGATGTTAGTATTCGCGGCGGCAGCTATGAGCAAACCCTAGTGCTACTTAACGGCATCAGTATGGCAAATTCTCAGGTTGGTCATCACAATATGGATATTCCTGTTTCCCTTAACGACATTGAGCGAATTGAAGTCATTAAAGGGCCTAGCGCACGAGTCTATGGAGCCAATGCCATGGCTGGAGTGATCAATATCATCACTCGTAAGGAACAAGCACCATCGGTTTCAGCTCAAATTAAAGCCGGTGATTTTGATTATTTAGCCAGCGATTTTCAAGCCCATTTTACTACGGGTCAATGGCATAACGATCTATCGGTATCAGAAAAATATTCGTCGGGTTTTGACAACAATGAACCGACAGGATTCAACATTAAAACAGCGAATTATCAAGGGAATGGCCAAATCAACAATACCGAGATAGAAACGGGTATTGCTTACACTGACAAAGATTTTGGTGCCAGTCGTTTTTATTTTAATGCGCCGTATCAGCATGAACATACGAAAAGCTCTTTAGCTTACGTTGCCGCAAATCTGCAATCAGGTGCGATCAATTGGCGACCGCAGACCTCATGGCTTCACCATGAAGATATCTACACCTCAGCGTACGGTACAAACGATACCGATACCGACAAATATGTTTTTCAACTTACGGGTGACACCTCAACCCAGTGGGGTGATTTGAGTATCGGTCTGTCTACAGAACGCGAAGAGATCAACAGCTCAAATCTTGGCGACCACCATCGCAACAGCAGCAATATCTCCCTAAATTACGCTCTAGCAATTACAGAAACCCTGACCATCAGCCCCGGAGTTTCAGCGGCCTATTATTCAGATTGGGGTTGGGAATATTGGCCGGGCGTCGAGGCAAACTATCGCATCAATAACAACGTGCAATGGTTCGCATCGGCAGCTCAATCGTTTCGAATTCCAACCTATTTAGAGATGTACTACAACACGCCTAGCAATATCGGCGACCCTAACCTTGATCCCGAAGAGGCATGGACATATGAAACAGGCCTGCGCTGGCAAAAAAAACGGCTAAGCGCCAACCTTAGTTTGTTTCAACGCGACGGCAGCGACCTCATCGATTGGGCGCGAGCCTCATCGAGTGACGCATGGCACGTACGCAACATTACCGACACCACAACGCGTGGTATCGAGATCGGTGTTGATGTCAAACAACCGCTGCCAGCCCTACCCATCATAGGGCGTATTTCTCTGAGCTACACCTATCTCGACCACAAGGCTGACAGCGCTGGTCTTGAATCCAAATATAGTTTAAATAATTTGCGCCACCAACTTCATGGCGCACTCTATTTCGACTGGGCACCGCGCATTAGTCACGTCGTTAAGGCTCGTCATGAGGAGCGCATGATGGGTGACTCAAGTTTTGTGCTCGACAGTAAACTAAGCTATCAAGCAACCGATAAAATCGAGTTGTCGGTTGAAGCGAGTAATCTACTCGATGAGGACTATATTGAATCAGGAGATGCACCCATGCCTGGCCGTTGGATCATGATCGGGCTATCATTTCAACACGACTTTATTTAGTCATAACAACTCTGGCTCATAACTAAAAAGGCGGTAGACCAAATGGTCACCGCCTTTTTCATTTCGCTTGTCCAGCACCAGCAATCACTACTGCGCTTGTGAATATTGATAAATCTTTTCATACAACGCCATTGGATTGACGCCCTGTTTTTCAGCTAACTTCTTTAGGCTCATCTCAGGTGAGGCAAAAATCGTCCCATCTGCTTGCGGAACCTTTAAAAGATCGACCACTTCTTGACAATCTAAACCATAGGTCGAACAAATTTCAGCGAGAGTCAAACGGCCAATTCCCGGCACCGGCAACTCAGGCAACGATAATGTTTCACCAGCGACACGGGGCGGTTTTATCAATTGAAATAACTGCTGCGGACTCATGTTGTTCAGTTTGGCAATATCCAAAACAGATTGCTCGGGCGAATCAAACTGAATTTGTGCAACGTTGAGGGTATCAACAACCTCATCAAGTTCTAAACCTGTATGACGCACGAGCACCTTCAACGATGATAATTCAGCATGACCATATGGTGGTTCACCATAAATAACTGACGCGCGATCTTTTATTCGTTCGCCCAGTAACTGTACGCTATTAAAGGGGGTGACATTCGCCAGAGTGCCAACACTTATGATAATGGTGATCAAAAGCGACCAAACGGTGGACGAAGAGCACATTGCCTGTTTTCTGCGGACAATATACGAGACGATGGCACTCCAATTTAAAATCAGGTGCCAAACACTCACAACAATAAACAACACACCAAGATTAGTGTGTAAGGCTCCCCATTGTGTTTTGGATAAACCCCACAATTGCCAATTCGACCAATAAGCAACACGGCCGTGTGGTGTGATATATAAAATAATACTGGTCAAAAAAAGCAGAGTAAAAGAGAAAAAAGTGGTTAAAGATATAACTTTGCGCATCAAAACTCCCATTATTTAATAATACTTACGTTAAATAAAAACAGGAGAGCAATACCTGCTCTCCTGTTTATTACTTAAAATTGTGCAGTCGGCGATTGTTATTTCTGCAACACCTTAATGATTGCCGAGAAATCCTCTTCGCCACGACCATCTTCCATCGCCTCGGCATAAATATCCAGCGTTGCTTCCATACCCGGCAAACGCGCCCCCGTAATATCGGCGGCCTCTTTAACCTTACGCAACCCTTCATAAACATACTTAAGCGCTAAATTACGGGTAAAGTCACCGCGAGCCATTGAACGCCCTTTTTTATGCAACAATGGTGAAGCCACACCACCCGCATCGAGTACTTCTAAAATTTGATCGTTGCTAAAGCCTAAACGATCACCAAGGACTAACCCTTCGGCTAATGCTTCCATCAGCTGCGACTGGACCAAGGTAACCACAAATTTCATCTTGGTCGCATCACCGATATCGCCAACATGAAGGATGTTAAGACCGACGTGGCTGAGCACCTCACGGCAACGGCTAACGACTGACTTATCACCACCGACGAGAATTGTTAGTAAACCGTGTGCGGCATGCTCTTTAGTGCCCCAAACTGGCGCATCAAGGAATAAAATCTTACGCTTAGCTGCCTTTTTAGAGACCTCTTTCGTCACTTCGAGAGAATGAGTCCCTAAATCACACAATATGGTCCCTGGCGTAATGCCTGCTAAGAAGCCACCATCGGTGGAGAGAGCTTGCTTCAACTCCTCTTCATCAGGAAGAACGGTCAATACGAGATCTTTACCTTTAATCGCTTCAAGAGCTGAAGTCGCTGCTGACGCTCCTTTACCAACCAACGCTTTTACCGCATCGGCGTTTGCATCATAAACAGTTAAATTGTAGTTACCTTTAAGTAGGTTGATCGCCATAAATTTGCCGACCGTGCCCAATCCGATGAAGCCAATCTCTTTGATCATATTCCCTCTCCTTAACAGCTTTTGTATAGAGTTTAAATCAACTCTATACCCCCATATTATAAATTACACAAAGTGTTTCAACGCGTTAGACTTCAACCTCAACCGTATACAACGATGAGGATATTTAGTGATTATACCCTAGATCTAGATTAAGGGACATTTTTTTCTATCTGTCATCATCAATGCGCTTCTCGCCAATTTTTACCATATCCAATAGAAACAGTTGTCGGAACGTGGAGCGCTACTGCACTCTCCATCTCTTGCTGAACAAGCTCTTGCACCTGTACCAGTTCACTTTCAGGAACATCAAAAACCAGTTCATCATGCACCTGCAAAACCATCTTGGTACATAACCCTTCACGTTGTAAACGGTTATGTACTGCAATCATCGCCACCTTAATAATATCAGCAGCGGAGCCTTGCACGGGATAATTGACAGCATTACGCTCAGCGTAACTGCGAATCTGGCCATTTTTACTATTGATATCGGCCACGGCACAATGACGTCCTAACAATGTTTTCACATGCAGGTGTTGTCGAGCCTCCTCTTTGCGATCTTCAATAAATTGATTCACTTGAGGGTAACGCTCAAAGTAGCGCTCGATATAACTTTTGGCCTCCTTGGTCGAAATATTCAGATCCTTACCAAGGCTGAACGCGCCCATGCCATACAATACGCCAAAATTGATCGTTTTGGCGCGGCGACGCATCTCATCGGTGACAAGCGCGGGGAAGATATCGAAAATCTCGCTTGCCGTTTGTTGATGGATATCTTCATCGCGTTGAAAACTTTGCTGTAGCGCCTGTTCATCGGCAAGGTGTGCCATTACCCTCAACTCAATTTGCGAATAATCTGCCGCCAGCAACACATGTCCCTGAGCGGGAACAAACGCCGCACGAATCTCACGACCCGCAGCGGTTCGAATGGGGATGTTTTGCAAGTTCGGATCGCTGGAAGACAACCGCCCTGTTGCCGTCACAGCCTGATTAAACGACGTGTGAATCCGTCCCGTTTGCGCATTAACCAAACGTGGCAATGCATCGGTATAGGTTCCCTTGAGTTTTGCCAAAGAGCGATATTCCAACACCAAAGCGACGATCTCGTGCTGATCGGCGAGCTTATTCAACACATCGACAGCGGTCGACCAGCCGGTCTTGGTTTTTTTGCCATGCGGCAGACCGAGGCGATCAAACAGCACTTCACCCAACTGCTTGGGCGAATTAACATTAAACACCCCCTGCGCTAAGGTGTAAATCTGTTGCTCTAAGCGTTCAATTTGCTGGGAAAAACTAGCGCTGAGCTGGCCTAACTTAGCGCAATCAACACCAATACCATTCCACTCCACATCGGCCAGCACTTGCATCAACGGTAATTCAACATCAACAAACAGTTGCTTTAACTCGCCTGTTAGTCGCGGATAAAACAATTCGAACAGTTGCAGGGTAATATCGGCATCTTCAGCGGCATATTCTGTGGCAACATCAACAGCCACTTCGGCAAAACCAATCTGCTTTTTACCTGTTCCCGTCACCTCAGAATAAGGGATCATCTTATGATTTAGGAACTCTGTCGCCATGCTATCTAAACCATGAGAACGTGACTCAGGATGCAAAAGATAAGAGAGCAACATGGTATCGGCGGCGACACCAGCGAGGTCAATCCCTGCACGGCGGAGCACCAAAATATCGTATTTAAGGTTTTGCCCCACCTTTGGTCGATCATCACTCTCCAAAATAGGCCGCAACGCCTCAAGCACCATTTCACGCGGCAGCTGATTTTCAGCACCAGCACCACTGTGGCCGACAGGCAAGTACCATGCGTGCCCCGCTTCGATCGCAACGGAGATGCCAACAAGATCAGCCTCCATCGGCTTCAATGCGGTGGTTTCGGTATCAATACTGATCCACTCGGCCCGACTAAGCTGATCGACAACGTCCTGTAGTTGCTCCGTTGTGGTCACACAGTGGTAATCACCCTGTTGACGGTTTTCCACCGTTGGAGCCGAAAATTCTTTAGCGAGTTGACTAAACTCCATCTCCTTGAAGATTGCCGACAGCACCTCGGTATCCGCAGGCTGAATGGAAAAATCAACATCATCAACAGCTAACGGCATATCGTTAATCAAAGTGACTAACTGCCGCGACAAACGGGCTTGGTCAGCAAAGGTGCGCAAATTTTCTTGGCGCTTCTTCCCCTTGACCTGATCGATATTGGCTAACAGGTTTTCCACCGTGCCGAACTCTTCAATGAGTGCTTTAGCCGTTTTTTCACCGATACCTGGCACACCAGGAACATTATCGGCACTGTCTCCAGCAAGGGCTTGCACCTCAATCACCTTATCAGGAGTACCGCCAAAACGCTCAGCCACTTCGGCAAGACCAGAAACTTTATCCTTCATGGTATCGAGCAAACACACGCGCTCATTGACCACCTGCATCAAGTCTTTATCACCGGTGACGATGGTGACATCAACACCTTCAGCACTTTTTTGCCGCGCTAGAGTGGCGATAATATCATCGGCCTCAAACCCTTGGCGCTCAATACTGACAAGATTAAAACCGGCAACCACATCTTTTATAATGGGGATCTGTGGCACCAAATCTTCAGGCATTTTTGAGCGATTAGCCTTGTAATCGCTGTAGATATCTTTGCGAAAGGTAGGTCCCTTGGCATCGTAGATCACTGCCAATTGATCGGGCTGGTGTTCGCGAATGACCTTAAGTAGCATTTTGGTAAAGCCAAGAACGGCATTACAGCTAAATCCTTTGGAATTAGACAAATGGCGAATAGCAAAATAGGCACGATAAATATAGGAGGAACCGTCGATTAGAAACAAACGTTGGGGTTTAGACATGGAGATCACAATTCGACAAGTGGTTAATTTAAAACCATGACACTGTTGTGTGCCATGGTTTGACAGACGCCTAAAGTAGATCGAATTTTTTCATGCGATAACGAAATGCATCAATGCCTAAATGAAGTTTACGTGCGGCCTGCGATTGATTGCCGTTACTGAGCACTAACGCCTGCTGAATCAACTGTTTTTCTACCACCTCAATATCGATCCCCTCGGGTGGCAATTGGAAGCTGCCCGCAGTGGAACCCGTCGGTTGGCTGAGCATCTCACGTGGCAACAACTCAAGTTTAAGGGTATCACTACTTTCAAGAATAATCGCCCGCTCTATAACGTTGCGCAGCTCACGAATATTACCCGGCCAATCGTAATCGAGAAGATACTTTTCAGCCGTACGTGAGAACCCTTTGACGCTTTTACCAAACTCAGTATTAAAATGCTGCACAAAATAATGAGCTAACGGCAAGATATCATCCGGACGTTCACGTAGCGGCGGTAAATAGATCGGAATCACCTGAATTCGATAGTAGAGGTCTTTACGAAAACCACCATCCTCAATCGCCTTCAACAGCTCTTTATTGGTCGCGGCAACAATGCGAATATCAACATGAATATCTTTGGTACCACCTATGCGGCGAAAAGAACGTTCCTCCAACACTCGCAACAATTTAGCTTGAGTACCCATCGGCATATCGCCGATCTCGTCAAGGAAAACTGTGCCGCCATTGGCCATTTCAAACAGCCCTTTCTTCTGGCTTTTAGCATCGGTAAAGGCCCCTTTCTCATGGCCCATCAACTCACTTTCAAGCAAATTTTCGGGAACAGCCGCGCAGTTAATCGCCATAAACGGTTGTTCACTACGCGAGCTATCATAATGAAGTGCCCGAGCAACCAACTCCTTACCTGTACCACTTTCCCCCTGCACCAAAACCGTTGCCGCATCGCTTTGAGCGATTTTCGACACCATATTGAGAACACTCTCCATATGGCCACTTTCGGCAATAATCTTCGATGAACCCTGAGTCCGTTTTTTCTCGGTACGTAGGTGTTCCACCTCTTTTTTAAGCGCTTGTGTTTCGAGTGCCTTGCGTAGCACGACCGACAACTCATCAAGGTTAAACGGCTTATTGATGTAATCGAAAGCACCAAGTTGCATCGCCTTCACCGCGGTCTCAAGAACTCCAAGAGCGGTGATCATGATGACGCTGTTATCACTGTCGATCTCCTTAATGCGCTCAAGGGTTTCAATGCCGTCAATCCCGGGCAGTTGAATATCGAGTAAAACAAGATCAGGTTGGTTTTTACGTACGTAATCAAGCGCCTCTTCACCAGAACCCACCGTTTGCACCAAGTAGCCCTGTTTTTTAAGGCTCTGCTCTAAAGACCAACGGATTAAATGCTCATCATCGACTACTAAGACCCGATAGTTATTCATTTGGTTCCTCTTCCATCTGCTCAGTTGGCAATTCGACTACTGGCAGGGAGATAGCAAAGGAGGTCCCCTCGTCGGGAGAACTCATTACGGATATATGTCCTTCGTTCTGCTTAACTAACTGTTTGCAGATCGCTAAACCAAGACCTGTGCCTCGGTTTTTTGTCGTATAAAACGGGGTAAAAATCTTATCTAAACGCTCAACAGGCAATCCTGTTCCGGTATCGACCACCTGAACTCTTACATACTCTTGACCATCACTCTCGTTATTGAGTTCGGTTTGCACCGTCAATGTGCCACCATCGGGCATCGCTTGCAAAGCGTTAATGATCACATTGAGTAAAACCTGCTGCACCTGCTTCCGATCAGCCCACACCAACGGTAGACTTCGTGTAAGCTCTGTGACCTGCTGAACCTGCTTCGACTCCGGATGCTGCGCAACAAAAAACAGCGTCTCTTTCACCACATTGTTCATATCAAGATAATCACAATGCGGTAGACCCGGACGACCAAAATTAAGCAGATCTGTAGCGGTTTTATTCAAACGGGCAATTTGTGCAAGGATGTCCTGAACAACTTGATGACGCTCATCTTCACGGGGGAAATCATCGGCCAAAACCGTGACAGCACCACTGATGCCGGCTAACGGGTTTTTAATCTCATGAGCCATCCCCGTGGCCATCTCACCGATTGAGGCGAGACGATCCGCTTGCTCCATCTGGCGAAAATGGATCTCTTCAAGCTCCTGCTTGGCCTCTGAGAGTTTTCCAACCATGGAGTTAAAACTGTTCATCAAATCAGAAATTTCATCGTTGTGCTTCGGAGTGATTCGAACATCGAGATCACCTGCTTCAACTTTCGCCATCCGCTTGGTGATTACCTGAATCGGTTCACGAACAAAGCGCAGTAGAATAATCGCCACACCAACAGAGAGCAATACGGTGACAAAGATCATCGACAACGAGAAACAACGCGAAGAACGGTTCAGCTTCTCCATTGTTCCCTTCATCGAGTAAGTTAAATTCAATACGCCGAGGACTTTTTTTTCAGGGCCATGGCAATCTTGACATAATGACCGCGATTCGATGGGTTTGATGATACTCAGGTACTCTTGCCCTGACTGCTTAAAAATTCCCGATGTTTTCCCTTGCTCGAAAATCAAACGATCATGATCTGGTATTGATCGAGCAATCTCATCGGCAATGGATGAGTTCACCACAAGATTACTATCAGGGTTAAAAATTCTTACCCCCAATAAACTTGGATTGCGCGAGATATACTCAAGGGTCTTTTGTAGACGTGCAGCATCACCTTTACATTTTGAATTGAAAATAGCATTTTCAATCGTTGCCATCAGAATTTCAGCACCATCGGTGGTC
>Ga0193954_1000752_pt1 | contig 17926 bp, 14 predicted proteins | sample BB_5_MG_FD_140340 | JGI IMG/M metagenome (GOLD analysis project Ga0193954, IMG submission 140340) | Microbial mat bacterial communities from the Broadkill River, Lewes, Delaware, United States - BB_5_MG | ecosystem: Environmental > Aquatic > Freshwater > River > Microbial mats | place: USA...
GATGGCAGTAACAGCGAATTTAGGTACGGTAGGTGGAGGAGTATGTTTAGATGGAGTGACAGGGGATGTGACAAGACTACAGCTTGGGCCAGGGGCTATGGGAACTGTAGAGGGTGGTATGGGATATCGAATCACAACACAAGTATCCTATATCGGTAACGGCTCTCCTTCAACACGGCTACTCTGTAATCGTGTATTAAATGTTGGTCCAATTGTTTCTAATATCTCTCCTAGTATTATTATTGATGTCTATGTACGTTATCGTGATACCTCTATGCATGTTAATGGAGACTCTCCATGGATGACTTACCATAGAAGAACGCTACAAAAAATTTAATGTATTAAAATACTCGTGTGATATTTACCCTATATTTATGTTTTAGCGTTATAATTTAACTAGGAATATAAGAAGGCTTTATATTCTTATTTTGATCTAAAGGATAAGTTATGAACAGAAATATTGTAGGAAGACACTTCGATTTAACGGAAGCGATCAAAAGTTATGTTGATTCAGCAGTTGATACGCTTGATAAATATAATTTGGATATTATATCAGCTACTACAATTATCGCAGCAAGTGAGAAAAAAGGTCGTAAAGGGCACAGTGTTGAGTTTGTTATCAACTTAAAAGATAAAAATTCGATTGTGATTACCCAAAATGACAAAGATGTCTATGCCGCTGTTGATTTAGCAATTGAGAGAGTTAAGAAATCACTTAGAAGACATGCAGATAAAATAAAATCTCATAGAATTAACAGTTTCAAAGACTTAGGTGATGATGCGATAGCTGTTCTGGAATTTGAAGATGATGTAGATAATAATGAGGTAGAGATTGTCCCTATGGATTTAGAACTTCATAAACCATTGGAGTTTGATGAGGCAATTGAAGCACTCAAAGCAGAAAGAAATAGACAATTTATTGTATTTAATGACCATGATGGTTTGCTCCGTGTTATGTACAAGCGAGCTGATGGTAAATTTGGTCTCTACTAGGAGTCTTAAGTGCCAAGAATCAAGTATTAGGTTACTTGGTTCTTAGCCTTAATAAGCTTTTTACATATTTTAAGATATTATATCTCTTACAAATTTAACAAACAAGGTTAATAGATGATGAAAAAAATCCTGCTTATGACTTTTACACTCTTAATGCTAGGTGGATGTAGCGTTGATACTGCCAAAAAAGAGTTTAATAAAACCGCACTTTCCTGGTATATTAAAATCTCTGAGGCAATCTCCTCCAATAATGTAGATAAAGCTGATGCCTATTATCTCTCTATGCGAAGTGAACATACGAAATCACCACTTCTTAAAACTACTATTATGATACTAGCACATGCACACATGGATAAAGAGGAATACCTCATGGCAACCTACTACTTCAAAGAGTACAACAAACGATTTGCAGTAGGTGAGCGAAGAGAGTATGCTGAGTTTATGAAGTTAAAAGCAGCATTTTTAGGAATTCGAGATACCAATAAAGATCAAAAATTGATGATTGATACGATTACCAATGCCAATAAATTTCTCTATACTTACCCATTTTCACAATACAATGCATTGGTCAATACAATTATTGTACGTCTTAAAATGAGTCAGATACTACTCAATGAAAATGTTGCTTCACTCTATGATCGTGTAGGAAAAGTTGATGCGGCTAAGATCTATCGAGCCAAAAATCAAACATCGCCAATTAAAATTGCAGATATTGCACGCCCTGATGACAGTATCTTCAAGAACGTAACCAAAGTATTTAAATAGAAATTCTTATCAAAAGCATCTTTGTGCTTTTGATTACTTTTAGAATCTACTAAGCCAAAGGAGCATAATGCAGTTAAGTGATTATGACAAATTCCCAACCAAAACACCTATTATAATTGAAGAGAGCCTCTTTTTATACCCTTTTATGATTAGTCCACTATTCTTAAGCTCTCAAGAAGATATTGATGCTGCTTCGTATGCCATTGAAAATAATACACTGATATTTGTTGCTACGCCAACAGTGGAAGTCAAAGAGACCAAAGAGGGAATGCATAGTATTAACTCTATTGGTGTGGTTGGATCAATTATGCGAAAGGTCAATATGCCCGATGGACGTGTCAAGATTCTTTTTCAAGGACTTTCACGAGCTATCATTAAAGATGTTGAAATTGATGCAAAGCCTACCATGGCACTTGTTGATACATTAGCTTATGATGAGTACAATCGTTTACGTGTGGATGCGATTATGGAGATATTGCAAGAAAAACTTAAACAACTCTCCTCTGTAAGTTCAAACTTTCCTTCCGATTTGATCAAAAGTGTCAATGATAATGGTGATCCTAATCGTATTGTGGATTTAGTCTCTTCTATGATACAGCTTGATCATAAAAAGGCTTATGAAATATTTGTTGAAAACTCTGCAGAAAATAGGCTTTTGAGTATTATTGAAGTAGTGGTTCAAGAGATTGAGTCTTCAAAGCTTGAACGTGAAATTCGTGGAAAAGTACACTCCAAAATTGAACAAACAAACAAAGAGTACTTTTTAAAAGAGCAACTCAAACAGATTCAAAATGAACTGGGTATTGATACGCATAAAGAGGAAGAGATTGCCTCTTTTCGTCAAAAGCTTGAAGAGTTAAAATCGCATATTAATGAGAGTGGTTATAAAGAGATACGCAAACAGATTGATAAATTAGCACGCATGCATCCTGATAGTGGAGATGCTAATGTGTTGCACAGCTATCTTGAGTGGGTATTTGAGATTCCTTTTGGCAAGGTTTCCAAAAAGTCACTGCACGTCTCAGCAGTGGAAGCAGAACTGGATAAAGACCACTACTCACTTGAAAAACCAAAAGAGAGAATTTTGGAGTACTTTGCAGTTAAAGAGCTGGCACAACTAAGAGGGGTGAAAAAAAATGATGCCAAAGGAGTGATTCTTTGTTTTGCAGGACCTCCTGGGGTAGGAAAAACTTCACTTGCCAACTCAATTGCTCATGCACTCAAACGACCGCTTGTACGCTTAGCTTTGGGTGGCTTGGAAGATGTTAATGAGCTTAGAGGGCATCGACGTACTTATGTAGGAGCAATGCCTGGACGCGTGGTTCAGGGATTGGTTGAGGCAGGAAGTATGGATCCTGTGATTGTCCTGGATGAGATTGATAAAGTTGGACGCAGTTTTCGAGGAGATCCAACGGCGGCACTGTTGGAGATATTAGATCCTGAACAAAATGCACACTATCGGGATTATTATCTCAACTTTCATATTGATCTCTCACGAGCAATTTTTATTGCTACTGCCAATGAAGTGGGCAAAATCCCTGCTCCGCTTCGTGATCGCATGGAGTTTATTGGACTCAATAGCTATACGCCTAATGAAAAATTTGAGATAGCCAAACGTTATTTGGTTCCTCAAGAGCTTAAAAAGCATGCTATGAAAAAGAGTGAGTTTAATATCACTGAATCTGCACTTAAAAAGCTTATTGACGAGTATACACGGGAAGCAGGAGTACGAAACCTACGACGTAAAATTGATGGATTGATTCGTAAAGCTGTACGTGAGATGGTCGCGGACAAAGAGATAAATAAGGTTTCGATTACACTTAAAAACATTAAAAAGTATGCGGATAAAAAGGTTTTTGAGATTTCTCCTGTTGAAGATATGCCAAGAGTAGGGATTGTCAATGGTTTAGCATGGACTGCGGTAGGTGGGGACGTTCTTACCATTGAAGCAATCAAAATCAAAGGCAAAGGAAGCTTGCAACTTACAGGAAGTTTGGGCGAAGTGATGAAAGAGTCGGCACGCATCTCTATGAGTGTGGTTAAAATACTCATTGATGAGGGCTATCTCTCAATTGATAAAAACACACTACCAAAAACACCCAAAGAGAAAGAAGATGCCATAGAGTTATCTACTAGTGAGAGTTATAAACGCTACGATTTGCACATTCACGTCCCCGAAGGAGCAACACCTAAAGATGGTCCAAGTGCTGGTATTGCGATGTGTTCTGTTATCGCTTCAATTTTGGCAGATAAAAAGATCGATAACAAAGTGGCAATGACAGGTGAAGTGACACTTGTGGGTAAAGTATTGCCTATTGGAGGACTCAAAGAGAAGCTGATTGCTGGCTATAAAGCAGGTGTGACCAAAGCATTGATTCCAGCCAAAAACTATGAAAGAGATTTGGAAGATATTCCTAGTGAAGTGAAAGATCATCTTGAAATTATCCCTGTTAAGGATATTAAAGAGGTCTTAGATATCGTACTTTTATAAAATAGAAGGATAGAAATTGAAATATTTATATGTATTTGTAATTGTCATGTTGATGAATGCCTGTGGTGAATCACAAGAAGATGTCCAAGCAGCCAAAAAAGTGGAAGCCTTGAAACAAGAGATTCAAGAAGAAAAACCTAAACAAGAGATTTCAACACCCAAAGAAGTTGAGAAAAATACTTTTCCAAAAGAGAGTAAAAAAGAAGTTCTTAATGATACAAATACCTCAAAAAAAGAGGATGGGTTTATGAAAAAAATAGGTTTTTCATCAAAAGATGGTACAATCTCATTGGATACGCATAAAGCAAAAGATTACTTTAAAGATTTGGGTGAAGATATCAAAGACAAAAGTAAAGAACTCTCTACGGATATTAAAGAGAAGACACTCACTGTTACCAAAGGTATGGGTATTGAGATGGATAAAAATGGTTCACTTAGAGTTGATACCAATAAGACCAAAACTTTTATGAAAAATATGAGTGATAAAATGGAAAATATCGCCAAAGATGTTGATACATTTGCAAGAGAAGTGATTAAAGATAAAAATATTACACGCTAAAGGAGAATTATGCAAGCAATAGATATGAATTCAGATGAGTTTCAGGCACAGCTTGAAAAAACCTGGGGTTTTATTGAAAAAGTCAATAAACAGTTTGGTTTTGTTCAAAACCCTAATGAAGAGGTCAATGAGGGAGTAGCACTTGGGCTTGCTCGCAATAAGATCATTTATGGTAAGCAGTTTTGTCCATGTTTTATGGTCATAGGTGAAACCAAAGAGGAGCAAAAAGCAGCAGATAATCGCATCTGTCCATGTAAGCCAGCACTTGAAAAGGAGATTCCTGAGGATGGACTGTGTCACTGTGGAATTTTCTGTACACCAGAGTATGCAGCGGCTCAAAAACAAGAAGATGCACTTGAAGAGGCAGTACATCAGCACTCACGTGGATTGACCAAAGAAGAGGCAGAGGTACTCCTCAAGCAAGAGCAACTTGATGGTGATGAGCTTGAAGCATTGATTGAAGCACGGACACTTGGTATGATCAACTTTACACTGGTTGATGTACGGGAGCATATGGAGTATATGATGGGTCATATTGATGGAACGGATACTTTAGTACCAACATCTCAATTTTATGCAAAAATTGAAGAGCTTAATGATAAAAAAGAGGAAGCGGTTATTCTTTATTGTCATACAGGAAGCCGAAGTTTCCAAGTACAACATGCAATGGGTTCATTAGGATTCAAACACGTAGGTAATCTACAACACGGAATTATCTCTTATGGTGGGGAAGTGAAAAAAGGTTAAGTCAAGTATGTTCCCAAATCTTTTTTGGGAACATAGATTTTTATTACCCTGCTCGACTCTCAATATAACGTTGAATTTGATTGGTTAGATATTCCAACTCTTTTTTATATCCATCTATATACAATGAAAGCTGTTTTTGTGCTCCATAGATAAAGAGCTGATTAATTTCACTAAGCAGGTGGGTCATATTATTAGCTCCAATGGCACCTGAAAGACCACTCATATCTCGTGTAAGAGCAAGGACATTATCATAATCTTCTTTGTCAATATGCTCTTTAAACTGTTCAAAGTTATTGGAGTAGACTTCTAAAAACTCTTTGAGGATCTCAATATAGAGGACTTCATTGCCTTTGGAGTAGATAACCCCACTTTTGGTATCAAGAATAGCCGTGTCTTCGATATAATCGATGGCTTCATACTCCTCTTCATACTCTTCCTCTTCGACGATATGGCTTGTATCAAGAAGATTCTGTTTTTTCAAAAAGAGTGAGAAGACACTGTAGAGTTGTCCCACTTTAAGAGGTTTAATCAAACAAGCATTCATACCACTATCGTACATTTTTTTAATCTCATGATCAAGCCCAAGACTTGTCAGAGAGACAATTGGAATGTGATCGTAGTGTTCTTGTGAACGAATAATACGTGTAGCGGTATATCCATCCATAATAGGCATAGAAATATCCATTAAGATAAAGTCATATTCACCATGTTGATGTTCAAGGTAACGTATTGCCTCTTCCCCATTATTCGCAATATCAATTTTGATTCCTGATTTATTGAGGACTCGTAAAATTACTTTTTGATTGATGGTATTGTCTTCTACAATAAGAAGTTTGGCTCCTCTAAAGACAATAAAGTCACTTTTACTAATTCCCTCTGCATCATGGATTTCACCTTTGTAGACTCTTGGGATATGTCGGATCTCTTCTTGCAAAACTTCTTTGTTCTCAACAATTGGCTCTGTGATGGTAGGCGTATAGGTTTCTTCATAAGATATGTTCTCCTCTTTGATCATCTCTTCTTTAGCTTGGATAGCCAAAGTCTCTTCATACTCATCAATAAGCTCTTGGGAATCTTCTTCGATCTTTTGAGTCTCTTCTACTATAGGCTCTTTTAGTAGGGTCTTAGACTCTTGGACTTTAAGTCTAAATGCCTCTTCACTCTCATATCGATCACTAAAGATATTGGCAAGTATCTCATAGACACGCTCTCTGTGCAGTGGCTTGGTAAGGTATCTATCAACAACATCCAATGCATTATCACTCATTGATTCTTCATGGAGTAATGAGCTTAGTCCAATGACTTTTAGATTGGTTTTTTGTTTGATCTGTGCAATATCTTCTGTTAGTGATTGGCTAATTAAGGAAAGATCAATGGCAAGAATATCAAAATAGATCAACTCACTAATTTTATCGCCTAGATGATTGGAAGGCTTGATAGTCGTGTCGTATCCAAAGTAGCGTAAAATTTTCTCCAATGCCCAAGATGCACTGTCATTTTTTTCTATAATAAGTACTTTTTTGATTCCAAGTCGTGATTGAGAGGAGGCAATGTTTTTGTTGGCATCATCGACTTGAAGTGGCAATTGGATAGTAAATATCGTCCCCTCACCATGTTTGCTGTCTGCACTAATTTCTCCCCCCATAAGGAAAATAAGCTCTTTGGCAATATAGAGTCCCAAATTATCTTTGTCCATATCCGTAATATTTTCACTTGAAAAAGGAACAAAAAGTTTTGAGAGCCATTGCTCTTCAATCCCTTCACCATTGTCAATAATTTTGATTTCAACATTGATGTCATTATCATTCATCGACAATGTATCAATCATCAATTTAATTTCACCTGTTTTGGTGGTATTTAGTGCTTGTTCAAAGATGTTGAGAATAATTTTACTAATATGGTTGGAGTCTCCAACAAGAAGTTGGGGGACATTGTTATTAACATCAAAAATGAGTTCAATTTCTCTATTTTTATACTTTTGTAAAATTTGTCCAGAGATTTCGTTTAGAATATTATTAATATTAAAAAGTTCAGGGGTGATTTCTACTTTTTTGGATTTGAGTTTCAAAAAGATAATCAGATCACTCGTGGTGTCAAGCAGGAGTTCATCAGCACTTTTAAATTTGTTGGATGTTTGGGTAATGACATCATGGGAGAGTTCATCTACATTTTTTTGAAAAAACTTTTCACGTTCTGCAACGATGCTCTCAACAGACTCTTTGATACGTTGGCTGACAGTTGAGAGTAACATGTTTTGGGACTCTTCAAGACGATCATGCTTCGAACGCATGGTAGCATATTTTGCTTCGACAATTTTGAGATAACGGGAGTAGTAGATAAAGATTCCGACACTTGCAGCAATAAGAAGCACAATGATGATCCACAAGAAAATACTAGAGGATGAACTCTGTTCAATAACAATTTTTTTATCCAGTTTGGGTTGATGGTACTCATTGGTGTTGGGTTCTCTATTTTCGAGCATATCTTTGGGGGATTGATAACGTGTAACAATGGAGTTTGGAAAATATTGCTTAAGACTATAAAAAACAACAGCTAAAACTTGATCATCATAAAAAGGACCAACTGAGACAAGGTATTGATCTTCTATTTTCTTTTTAGAGAGCGTAAAGAAGTGTTTTTTTTGCAATTTTGTAATGGTGGCTTCACTGAGAATTATCTCATTTAAGCCTTCGATACTGCTCTGTGCCATTATCTCACTTTTGTATTGACCTATGACGATGGAGCTGTAACTATCATTGGCACTGTAGGCTAATGACGTAAAACTTATGAACAGAAGTATGGAAATTATTATCTTTTTGATGATCAATCCTTTAGCTAAAATTGAGGTTCGCCTATTATACCTTAAGAGACGTTATAAAATCTCTATGATTAATCCTATTTTGCAGTTGTTATAGTATAATTGTCCCATGAAAGAGATATTTTTATGTGCAATTAATAACATCCTCAGCGGTAACTGTAACGAAGACTGTAAGTTCTGTACGCAAAGCGTTCGACACAAAGCCGATATAGAGAGATACAACTATAAAGAGATAGAAGAGATTATCAGTGAGGCAAAACAGGCCAAAGCTCAAGGGGCTTTAGGGTATTGCCTTGTTACGGCAGGGAAGGGTCTTGATAATAAAAAGACCCAGTTTGTTGCGAAAGTAGCTTCAGGGATTAAATCCCAAGTCGAAGGGCTCAATCTTATTGCTTGCAATGGAACCGCAAGTAAAGAGCAATTAAAGTACTTAAAAGATTATGGGGTAGATAGCTACAATCATAATTTGGAGACATCAAAAGCTTATTACCAAGAGATATGTACCACGCACTCATGGGATGAACGCTATCAAACTGCACTCAATGTCAAAGAGGTAGGACTGGCTCTTTGTAGTGGTGGGATCTTTGGTATGGGGGAGAGTTTAGAAGATAGAGAAGAACTCATGCACTCCATTGCTTCTTTAGAGCCTGAGTCCGTACCGTTAAATTTTTATCACCCTAACCCCTCTTTGCCCATTAAAGCTTCAAACATTTCACAAGATGAAGCGATACAGGTTATTCAAAGTATGCGTGAGCGACTAGGAGAAGAGACGCTTTTGATGGCAGCAGGTGGTAGAGAGAAAATTTTTGCTTCAGATGAGGCTAAAATGTTTCAAGCAGGTGCCAATGCAATTGTGATTGGTAATTACCTCACGACTAAAGGTCAAAACCCTTCAAAGGATAGAGATATTATTGAAGCGTTAGGATATAGGATAGCGAGTGGTTGTCAACGATAACAGTATATCAATTATACTCTCACTCTCTTTTGTGATATGGTTTTCACCCTATCTTGCAAAACTTTTTAAGATCCCAACCCCTCCTATTGAGATTATTTTAGGCTCCTTTGTAGCCTATTTTGGATTTGTGAGCCAGCATGACTATTTTGATGTCTTAGCTGAAGTAGGGTTTTTGTATTTAATGTTTTTGGCAGGAATGGAAGTAAATCTTAAACAAATCATCAATTCTCCCAAAAGTATCATACAAAAATCAATTCTATTTTTAGGGATTATGACACTCTTTGCCAGTTCTTTGGGCTTTGCTTTTGGGCTTAATATGATTGTCATTGTCTCTATGCCTTTAATCTCGATAGGAATACTTGCCACACTTTCCAAAGAGTATGGTAAAGATGAAGAGTGGATCAAACTTGCTTTTATTGTAGGGGTAATTGGAGAGGTAATTAGTATTGCTGCACTTACAGTAATAGATGCTGCTATTATGGTAGGTTTTGGATTTGAACTTTTTATCAAAATGGTTTATCTCTTTTTATTTATACTAGGTATATATATCGCCTATCGATTGTTACAAGTTATCTTTTGGTGGTATCCTGAGTTTAAAAAAGTTTTGATGCCCTCTCAAGATACCAGTGATCAAAACATTCGTCTCTCTATCTCTTTGTTTTTTATTTTGATTGCCAGTATGCTGTGGTTGCATCTTGAAGTAGCTTTTGGTGCTTTTATTGCAGGAGTAGCCATCTCTACCTTTTTTCATCATGAAAAGCACCTTGAAGAGAAGATGTCGAGTCTTGGTTTTGGATTTTTGGTTCCTATCTTTTTTATTCATGTAGGGGCATCATTTGATCTTAAAGCCTTAGCCTTAGAGGGAATTGTGACAGGAGCATTGTTGATTACCGCCATTATGATTGCTTCACGTATTGCAGGAGGGTATATTTTGCATACGATTAGTGGAAACAAAGATGCACTTTTAACTGCTATCTCACTCTCTATGCCACTGACATTGATTATTGCAGTTGCGACAATTGGTTATGAAGTACGTATGATTGATATCTTGACTTATTATCAGTTGATTTTGGCTTCACTTTTTGAGATTATAATTTCTATGGTAGCCATTAAGCTTATCTATGTCTTTAATCCAAAAAGCTCTTCACCATTACGCTAAACGTCTCGCACGTGAAATAAAGAGTTTAAAAGAGCGTTTGGCTTTATGGTCAATATCGTATTGTATGTAGTTAAGATACTCTTGTAACTCTTTAGGTGTGATATTACGTTTTTTGGCTTCTCTTTTAAGTATGTATTGTGGAATTTTCACCGATGAATTTTGAAAACTTTGAATCAGTTTTTTGATTTTATCTGCATGTTTATTGTAACAAAGTCGTGCAAAGACAAATGGAAGTTTGTGTTTGATGTACCACTGTGATGCTAGATCAATTGCTTCGCCTCCTTGGAGATAAAACTTTAAAGCTCTATCCCCAATGATGACTTCTCCTTCCAAGCCTAAGATTTTAGCCAGCTGATTGGAGGTGGCTGAGGCAGAGTCTTGTTTGTTTTGGGTATTGGGAATCACAAAAACACTGCGTACTTCTTTGTAAGCAATAATCCCCAAATCACTGCAACAGGCTTTTTTTGATTCAATACTAGAGATAAACGCAGCATCAATGCGTCTGGATTTAAATGCTTGATTGATTTGTGAGGGGACACCGCTCTTATAGTGTAAGGCTTGATAGGTAGCATTGCCCTTGAGCTGCTTTTTTAAAAAGATACGAAAAGGCAAAAGGTTGAGATACTCAATGGATCCAAATATCATAGATATACTCTTAATTTTTCAAAAATTATAGCAAAGAGTTGCCTTTATTGGCTTAACTTTTTGTTAATACTTCATTGATTGAGAAGTTTTTTTATTAATCAAATCACCTAGAATAGGGGCTTTTATTAATAAATCATTAACTAATCATTAATATTTACCAAAAAAACTTGACATTTTAAAGAACGCTATGTTATAATCTCGTCATCATAATGCAAAGCAAAATATTTTAAGGAGTTAAATTATGAAAAAAACATTATTACTTTCAATGGCAGCTACAGCTGTATTATTCGCAGGTGGAACAATCGAAAAGGTAGTTGTACCTGAAGAAGTAAAGCCTTGTCCAACATCAAACCTTAAGTGGTATGGTCAAACAGTATTATATTACCAAACATCAGAAACTATCAATGCAGCAACAAACTTTGAGTTATTTGATGGTAACAGAGCATGGGCAAATGCTGGTCTTAAATTAGGTGTAACTGGTACTAACTTACTTGGTACAGGTCTTGGATTTGGTGCTGAAGTAGTTGCACTTGGTACACTTGGTCTTGAAAAAGATACTGATGGTGCTGGTAACCAAGAGTATGTTGTTGGTGTAATGCAAATGGCTGACCAAGATGGTATGAGTGTAAATGGTGGAGCTTTAACTCAATTATACTTAACATATGCAATGGCTAACACAACTGCTAAAGTTGGTAGAATGCAACTTCCAAAGTCTCTTTCTCCATTTGCTTTCTCTGAAGGTTGGAACGTATTTAAAAATACATTCGAAGCTGCATTACTTGTAAATACAGACTTACCTGATACAACATTAGTTGGAGCATGGGTTGCTAGAGGTAATGGTATTGGTAACTTAGGTGTATGGGGTGACTTAGGTGCAAATGATAATGGCGTATTTATGCTTACAGCACAAAATAAGTCAATTGAAGGACTTTCTTTAACAGGTACTGTTTATTTTGCTTCTGAAGCAGGTGTAACTACAAATGAAGACCTTATGATTCTTTGGGGTGATGCTAAGTTCATGATGCCTGTAGCTGGTCACAATATTGGATTTGGTGTTCAAGGTGGTATGATTGATTCTGGTGCTGATGACAACACAGTTGCTTACGGTGTAAAAGCTATGGGTAAATTTAATCTTCCAGCATTTGGTAACGTAGCATTATGTGCTGCATATACAGGTGTAAATATGAACACAACTTCTAATGCAACTGTTCAAAATTCTACAGGTGTAAAAACTCCACTTTACACACAAATGGTAGCAAACCAAAACTATATCTCTGGTGCAATGTCTGAAAATGGTGAAGCAAACACAATGATGGTAAAAGGTACAGCTACTTATGATCTTCCAGCTCTTGGAAATGTAAGCTTTACAGTTGCTTATGCTCAAACAGAGTTAGTTGATGGTAACAATGTTGCTGTAAGTAACTTAAATGACTACAAAGAGTTAGATGTAATTGCTAAAACTAAGCTTGGTGGAGCTGAAGTACTTGCTGCTTATGTAAACCAAACTCAAGATAACAGTAATGTTGCTGGTGTAGCTTCAAACGAAATGGATACACAAATTGTTCGTGTATGGGCTAAGTGGAACTTCTAAGATAAACCTTTTATCTTATTCTACTTAAGTAAATCCTCACAATTTTCGTGAGGATTTACCCTTTTTTCTTCTAAAATTTTCATCCTTTAATTCTTTTTATTTTATATTTACACTTTTTTTATGCTATAATTTACTTTTAAAAATATTAACTAAAGAGATTTTATTTGAATAAATATTTACATTTAATTAGTCTAGGTTGTACCAAAAACCTAATTGATAGTGAAGTGATGCTTGGGCGTCTTAGAGAGTATAGCATTACCGATGATGTAAGCATAGCCGATGTGATCATTATCAATACTTGTGGTTTTATCGACGCTGCTAAGAGTGAAAGTATTAATACCATTCTTGATACTCACGAAGTGCGTAAAGAGGATTCAATTTTGGTCGTGAGTGGTTGTTTGACACAGCGATACCAAGAGGAACTTCAAGCAGAACTTCCTGAAGTAGATATTTTCACAGGGGTTGGAGACTATGCCAAGATTGATGAACTTATTGCTAAAAAAGAGAACCGTTTTAGCAATTCTGTCTATCTTGCTGATGAAAATGCCTCTCGTGTGATTACAGGTTCCACTTACCATGCCTATATAAAAATATCCGAAGGGTGCAATCAAGTCTGTAGCTTTTGTGCCATTCCAAGTTTCAAAGGCAAACTGCACTCTCGAACACTGCAATCGATCATCAAAGAGGTTACTGCACTTGTGGCACAAGGCTATTATGATTTCTCTTTTGTTTCTCAAGATAGCAGCTCGTATGGGCGTGATATTGGATACAAAGATGGATTGATTGAACTCATCAAAATGGTTGAAGGGATTGAAGGAGTAAAGAGTGCAAGAGTGCTTTATCTCTACCCTTCGACTACCTCTTTTGAGTTGATCGATAGAATTGCTGATTCAAAGATCTTCCAAACCTATTACGATATGCCCATACAGCATATTGATGATGCAATGCTTAAAACAATGAAACGGGGCTTTGGAGAGAACAAAACGTTAGAGCTGTTAAATTATATGCGAAGCAAAGAGAAGAGTTTTATCCGTTCTGCGATGATTGTAGGACATCCTCATGAAGATGAGCAATCATTTGAAAAAATGTCTAATTTTGTACAAAGTTTTGGCTTTGAGCGTCTCTCTGTATTTGCATACTCCAATGAATCTACAACCAAAGCTTATGAAATGCCTCAAATTGAAAAAGAGATTATTACCCAAAGAGCCAATGAGCTAGGAGAATTAGCAGCCAAAAGCAATGTCGCATCATTGGAAGCACTTGTTGGAACAACCCTAGAAGTCGTGGTTGAAGGTGAGAGTGATGAGCATGAGTATATTTTATCTGCTCGTCCTCTATCGTGGGCATTTGAGATTGATGGAGATATTTTGATCAACGATACCAATGATAAGCCTATTGAGTACGGTAAATCCTATCAAGCTAAAGTGACGCAACTTGCAGGTGATAGACTTTTGGCAACAATAGTTCCGTAGGTTTGGCATTGCCAAACGTCAAAAAAATGCTTCGATTAGATAAAAAAACTTTACCTTACTTACAAAACAAAAACCTCCTAGCTTTCTCTGCTGGGGTGGATTCGACAGCCCTCTTTTTCTTGCTCGTAGATAAGAATATTGCGTTTGATATCGCACTGGTCAATTATCAAACACGTTATAGCAGTGATCAAGAAGAGAAGTATGCTTATTTTCTCGCACAAGAGTATAAGAAAAAAATCTTCACAATCCAAGCACCAAAAATAGAGCAAAACTTTGAAAAAAAAGCAAGAGATTTTCGTTATGACTTTTTTGAAAAGATTATTGTAAGAGAGGGGTATGATAATCTTATTATGGCTCATCAACTTAACGATCAGTTGGAGTGGCTTTTGATGCGACTTGCCAAAGGGGCAGGGCTTATGGAGATGCTAGGATTGGAAAATATCTCACAGCGAAAAGAGTATACAATTATTCGCCCCCTTTTGCATCACTCCAAAGAGGAATTGTTAGCATTTTTGGAGCTTTATAATCATCACTATTTTATTGACCAATCAAATTTTGATACCAAACATGAACGTAATTTTTTTCGCAAGAGTTATGCCAATGATTTTATCAATCACTACAAAGAGGGTGTTGTCAAAAGTTTTGAATATCTCAAAGAGGACAGTCAAAGGCTTGATGTAATGTTTGATGAACACTACAGTTACAAAGCATTTAGGGTGATAGGTTATAGACACCCTTCAATTATTCCAAAAGCTGTTGATATGACTCTAAAGTCATTGGGCTATCTTATGAGTCATGCACAAAGAGTGAGTATCAAAGCACATCACTCTACAGTCATTGGAGGACAGTGGGCAGTTGAGATTGATATAGGGTGTATCTATATTGCACCCTATGTTGAAATCCCCATGCCAAAACTTTACAAAGAGCTTTGTCGGGTGCATAAAATCCCCTCTAAAGTACGCCCTTATTTCTTTCAAGAGTCTCTTCTTCCTTATCAAAAGTTTCGTTAGTAACCGTTTTGTAACCTTTGTGTTATAGAATTATTTTGAAATTTTACAAATTCAAAAATAAAATTAAAGGGTAGTATGTTAAAGTATCTAAATAGAAACTATGAGATATTGATAGCGTTTGCTATTTTTGGGGTGATTTTAATCACAAAATATGACTTTTATAAAGCGGTAATCTTGATGTTAGAGCTTACCGTAATCATTGAGATTGTCAAAATGATCTCAGACTTTATTGAAAAACGACGGGTAAGACTTCGCTACATTATTGATATATTTATTATTTTTTTGATTCGAGATGTTGTGATCTTGGCTGCACACAAAGAGAAACATTATGAGGATATTCTCTTTTTACTTTTTGTGATTTTCATATTTTTTATATTTAGAATATTAGCACTTGTTTTTAGCCCAACTGCACAAAAGAAGAGAGATGAATAGAACACTTATTGTCATTGTAGAAGATGAAGAGGATATTTTAGAGCTTGTTGAGTATACCCTTCAAAAAGAGGGATATGATACCATAGGTTTTTTAAATACGGATAGATTATCCCAAGTATTGGATGAAGAGGAGGTTGATTTACTGATAATGGATCGTAATTTACCCTCATCAGAAGGAGCCGTATATGTCAAAGAGTTACGGCAAAAAGGCTACAATACTCCTGTAATTTTTTTGACTGCAAAAGATAATCCCAAAGATATTATTGAAGGATTTGAGGTTGGTGGAGATGACTATCTCACTAAACCCTTTGATATCAATGAGTTTGTATTGCGTATACGGGCTGTTCTTAAACGTACTCAAAAGAGCCTTGATAATAATCTTCGTATTCGTGATATTACGTACAAAGCCCAATCCAAAGAGATATTTATTGAAGATAGAAAACTTAATCTTACCAAACTAGAGCTTACTCTACTACTAGAGTTTATGAAAAATCGAAATATTCTACTTACACGTGAACACCTGTTAGGCAATGTATGGGGTTACTCTGAAGACAAAAAAGAAAAGAGTGTTAACGTCGCTATCAAACGTCTCAAAGAGAAAATTGATCCCGATAAATCCAAAGAGTATATCAAAAGTATTCGAGGAGAGGGGTATATCTTCTCCTAACGATTGACCTCCTCACTTTTATTTTCCTGACTCTTTTTAGGTGGCAGTGGGGCAAAGTAGCCGATAACAAGCAACAATCCACCCACCGCAATAAAAGAGATAATCCGCTCAATCGTACCGCTACTACCAAGCTCAATTAAAAAGAGTTTGGCAATCACGAGGAGTAAAACAGCAAACCCACCAATCCATAAAAATCTACTTGCACGATATTTTGCAATGAGCATCGCAATGATGGCCAAGCTACTCCATAAAATAGAGAGTCCTGCTTGGAAGAAGAGATCACTCCACAAGGTGGGAAGAGAATAATCTATATCTCTATAGTGGTGCAGGGCTCTTGCAAAGATAGTGGAGCTAGTAATCAAAAGTATAAGAGCGATCGTGACTAAAAAGACAAGCTTGATATTTTTATCAAATTGGCTTCTATGTTGATAGAGCCAGTAGCTAAGAACCGCTATGCTTAAAAGTTCCAAAATATCCAGAGGGTTTAGCACTATCATATAGGGCAGAGGATAGGGATTACCACTAAAATCAAAGCTGTAAAAGAGCCAAAGCGTAATCATCACCAATAGCCCACCCACACCAACAAAGCGATAGTTTGCTTCATAGTGTTTGAGAGTGTGGGGTAAAGAGCTTTTGGCAGGAGCAAACCAGTAGGCAAAGGAGAGGGCTATTACAATCAAACTTACCATCTTCCACGTCTCATTGCTACTATAGAGAGCCACGTGGTAGTAGAGTTCACGTGAGAGTATCAATACAAGCAACCACAATCCAAGAGGGTGCAAGAGGTTTTGGAGCTTCCACTCTTGGTCAAATACTGTAAGCAAGGCATAATGCACTACAAAAAAGAGAATAAGTGCCACCACTCCCCAAGAGGCAAAGGGGTGGGCGGTAAGGTAGTGTTCTAGCAGTGATAGTATAAAAATCAGCCCTATAAAAAAGAAGTTTTCGAGTTGCATTTTGAGTTGATGCCATTTGAGCTTGATGGAGAACAGTGCAAAGAGGCTTGCTCCAATAGCACTGTAGATAAGCATGGTATTGCCCAGTGGTTCGATAAGCCTTCTTGCTTCTAGTAGCCCTGCTAATAGCCATAGGCAAAGAGCTAAAATTAAAAAGAAGAGGGAGGCTCTGTTTTGATTTGCATCTTGTGGGGATATAAGTTTGTACGATGAGGTGAGGGTAGCGATTATGACAATAAGGTAGCCCAAAAATATCTCATTGATAAAGGCAAGGGGAGCATCTCGAAGCAGTGATGTGAGGGTAAAAATCGCAATAGAGAGAACTTGCAAGCCATACCCAATGGGGATGAGTTGGTTTCTATTTTGTTTGGTAAATATCCAGATAATAGCAGAGCTTTCCAGTACAAGCAGTGCAGAGCTTAGCTGGTCTTGGAGGGCGTAGTGGAGGGTGGCGATAAACATCATCGCCAGTAAGCCAATTACTCCCACTCCTTGGTATCTATCTTGGTAGTGTTTAAAGGGTGCTGGCAAGAAACGTATGCAAAGTGTCAAGCACAGAGACAGTGCAAAGGGTAGCAGTACCACGCTTAGTGCTTGGAGTGTCATCTGCGTGATGATAAGCTCTATTTGAGAGTGGATTTCATACATCAACACTCCCACAAGCAA